>Ga0335080_10001853_pt1 | contig 21049 bp, 12 predicted proteins | sample Lox_Sample_34_FD_206720 | JGI IMG/M metagenome (GOLD analysis project Ga0335080, IMG submission 206720) | Soil microbial communities from Loxahatchee National Wildlife Refuge, Florida, United States - Lox_Sample_3.4 | ecosystem: Environmental > Terrestrial > Soil > Wetlands | place: USA...
GACTCCAAGACCCGGGGGCTCAACACATATCTCGTCGACGCGGGCGTTAGCCTGCAGATCGTAGAGCGCAACATGGGTTGGTTTCGGGAGTTGCTCCTCAGAGCCTGCATTCTTGAGCCAGGATAGATTCTCGCGGAACTTGGTGGGGCGAAACCGGGAGAATCCAACCCAGACGAAGCGCTCGTCGAGCGGAAGGACTCCCCGGCACCAGCCCAAGATCTGCTGTGTCGGCCCGCTCATCTTGGTCAAGTCGTAAATCCTCTCGATCTTCAGCGTGTGGCGGTTCACCAGCATTAGGTGCCCGTCGACGGTGGTGAAGAAGATCAAGTCGCCCAGTACGTGGCCATCGTGTGGACGCTGAATGGCGATGTCGATTCGGCGCCCGGGCTGCGACAATGAGATTGCATCCCGCTGCTCATGCCTCGTCGCCCAAATCTCATCCTGAAGATAGAAAACATAGTTGGGGTGAGCGCGATGGGGCTTGGTTGTCGGCACAACACGATAGTCGACATCGCGAGAAAATCGAGCCCATGTATCTTCGCCGATGACGCTCCACTCGCGGACCAATTCACCGCTGGTTGTGACTTCGACGACCAAGTCCAGTCCTGTCACCACCACCAGCAGGTTTCCCGATGGAGTCGGACAGACGTAATGAAGATCATTGAAGCACGGCAGGGAAATGTAGTGGAGCAAACGCTGTTGCGGGACTTCGTACACCAGCACCTCGGTCGAGGTGCACGCGTAGAGCTTCCCGTCGCTGATCGAGGCAGCCTTAAACGAGATAGCGGGCAGTTCAGGCGCGCAAACGGCTTCCGGCGAGACGTATTCGACGAAAGGCCGGGAGGTCTTATTTTCCAGGTCGAACTCCAGGATGATAGCCCGTTGAAACGACTGCCACTCCTTGAGCTTGCGAAAAACGGAGCGGCGAAGCTCTCCGCCCGTTACCAGTATCTTGCTCATGCCATCCCATCCGACGGGGTTTCTGGTTTATGCGCCTACCGCGGTTGAAGTTGCGCTGGACTGGTGAAACAGCCCGTTACTCTTCTCGAAAACACAAGGCAATTCCGTACAGACAATCAGCGAGGAAGATACCTGTCAGCCGAGACTAGCCAAGAAGGACTGTAGTTTAACATAGGAGAGTGGGGCAGCTTTCCGTCTACCTCCGGTCGAGCTAAAGGGACGAGTTCATGCGCAAGTTGGAAAAGCTGCAGATCATTAAGAACGTGGGCTCGAGTTGGTTCAACCTCGGGATCAACGTCTTGGTGGGGATCTTTCTCTCCCCGTTCATCTTGCACCGGCTGGGAGAGGACGCTTTCGGAATCTGGGTACTGATTTTTTCCCTGACCGGATATTACGGGATTTTCGATTTTGGAATCCGCTCCTCCATCATCCGGTACGTCTCCAAGTACACAGCCACGGGCGACAAAGCGGAGGTGAACGGCCTCATCAATACCGCCATGTTCACCTACACCTGCGTCGGCGTAGCCAGTTTGCTGGTGACACTCATCGGATGCCAGTACGTTGACCGGATATTTCGGATTGCCCCCGAGTTTCAGTCGACGGCGCGATGGCTGCTCTTGCTGGTGGGATCTTCCGTAGCCCTGGGCTTTCCGTTGGGAGTGTTCGGCGGAATGCTGGAGGGGCTGCAGAAATTCTACATACTCAACTGGACCAACATCGCCTTTTCCAGCGTGCTGAGGGTCGTGCTCATTGTGTACTACCTGAATCGCGGGCACGGGCTGCTGACCGTCGCGATCATCACGGTGGGGTTGCCGTTGATCGGCTCGGTGGTTCGGGCGATCGTCGCGCTGCGGTCCCTCCCCATCAAGTTCGGGCTCCAATACGTCACGCGAGATGCGTTCCGGCACATGGCGAATTACAGCTCCGTGACGTTCATCATCCTGATCGCGTGGCGCCTGCGCTTCAAAACGGACGCGGTGGTCATTGGCACATTCCTATCCTCTGCCGCGATTACATACTTCTACGCGGGTTCGCGGCTCGTCGATTATGCCGGTGAAGTGGTGAGCAGTCTGGCCCAGATCTTCGTTCCCATGTCCAGTAAGTCGGAGGCCGCCGGGGACATCAGTCGACTGCGGAAGATCCTGATCGTGGGAAACCGTGCCTGTGCCTTCACGATTTTCCCCATGACGATGATCTTTGTCATTCTGGGCAAGTCGATCATCGAAGTCTGGGTGGGGAAGAGGTATGTCGCGACTGGCTATCCCGTTCTTCTAACCCTGATACTCCCCTACACGCTGATGATGATGCAGGGGGCATCGTCGCGAATTCTGTTCGGGATGGGAAAGCACGGCAGGCTCGCGGTGGTCACACTGGTGGAAGGCATATCCAATCTGCTGCTCAGTATTCTGCTCGTGCGCCCATACGGCGTATGGGGCGATGCCTTGGGAACAGCCATCCCCTTGGCCGGCACCTTTCTGCTGTTCTTGCCGAGGCATATCTGCTCCCGTCTCGACATCCGGTTGGGGGCTTATGTTCGACAATGTTATCTGCTACCCCTCATGTTGTGCGCTCCACTTGGGGCTGCACTCTTGTTGATGCAGAGGTGGTTTGTGCCGCATTCGTACCGTCAGCTGGTTCCGCAGTTGCTGGCGGGAGGACTTGTGTACGCCCTCAGTCTGGGTTGGGCCTACGCGACTAACCGCGCTCTGCACGTCGGAGAATTGTCATCGCCCGGTGCCGCTCCGCCTCCTGTGCTCGCTCCAGACCTGGAGGTCTATCCGGAAGAACCGTGAAATTGTCTATTGGAGCCGGGTCTACGCAAGAGATTGCACAGGCCGGGCGTAGAACCGGATCGCCGCTTGCGCAAGGAATTGCACATAGACTCGTGAACAGTCCGTGAAAAGATCGCGGCTAAGCTTTAATCCTTATCAACTTACCGTACAATAGTGGAACCGCGCTTGACGTTGCCGGAGAGTGTTGGTGGCACACGAGTTTTTTTCGTAGAGGCTGACGACAACCAAGGGTTATGATCCGCAAACAAAAAAGATTTGCCTGTAGAAATCCCTTCAAATAGCGGTCGGTAATCATTCCGTTGATTCCATTTGCGAGACACTGATTTAAGTGCAATCAATCTGAAACGAACGAACCTGGGAGGTTCACGCTCTTGTCTGCTTCGACTAGCCATTTAATCGCTCCGCACGGGGGCGAACTCGTCAATCTTCTTGCGGCGACCGAAAAAGCCACAGAACTGAAAGCCCACTCGCGCGAGTGGCCATCCTGGGATCTCACGGCCCGGCAGATTTGCGACCTCGAATTGCTGATGAGCGGAGGATTCTCTCCGCTGCGCGGCTTTATGGCGAAGGCCGACTATGAGGGCGTCTGTCACGACATGCGTCTGGCCAACGGAACCCTGTGGCCGATGCCGATCACCCTGGACGTCAGCGAAGATTTCGCCAAGAAGCTCACGCCGGGCAGCAGTAAAGTCGCGCTGCGCGATGCCGAAGGTGTGATGCTCGCCGTGTTGCACGTGGAAGAAGTCTGGCAACCGGATCGCGCTGCCGAGGCGCAAGCCGTGTTCAAAAGCACGAGCAAGGCCCACCCGGGAGCGAACTACGCGATGAATATCGCGAATCCGTGGTACGTGGGTGGACGAATCGAGGGTTTGCAACTGCCGTCGCACTATGACTTCCGCACGCTGCGTTTTACTCCGGCGGAACTGAGAGCTGAATTCGCTCGCCTGGGATGGCGGCGCGTGGTCGCATTCCAGACGCGCAATCCCATGCACCGCGCGCACGTCGAACTCACCTTCCGCGCCGCCAAGCAAGTGGAAGCCAATCTTCTGATCCATCCTGTCGTCGGAATGACGAAACCCGGCGATGTGGACTACTACACACGCGTGCGCTGCTATCAACTGCTGAGTTCGAAATATCCGCAGGGAACGCAGAAGCTCTCGCTGCTACCGCTGGCGATGCGCATGGGCGGACCCCGCGAGGCGATCTGGCACGCGTTGATCCGCAAGAATCACGGCTGCACGCATTTGATCGTAGGACGCGACCACGCCGGTCCGGGATCGGATCCAGAGACCAAGAAGCCGTTCTATGGGCCGTACGAAGCCCAGGAAGTATTCAAAAAGCACGAAGCGGATATTGGCGTAACCATGGTGCCCTTCAGCATGATGGTGTACCTCGAGGAAGAGGACCGTTACATTCCCGACGACGAAGTGAAGCAGGGCGATCGGGTGCTGAATATTTCCGGTACAGAGCTGCGTAAGCGCCTGAACGAAGGACGCGACATTCCCGAATGGTTCACGTATCCAGAGGTCGTCCGCGAGTTGCGTCGGAGTTTTCCGCCGCGCAGCCAGCAGGGCGTCACCATCTTCTTCACTGGGCTCTCGGGGTCGGGCAAGTCGACGATCGCCAACGTGCTGCTGACGAAGTTTCTGGAAGTCGGCGGACGTCCCGTAACGCTGCTCGATGGAGATTTGGTTCGCAAGCATCTTTCCTCGGAACTGGGCTTCTCAAAGGAGCACCGCGACATCAACATTCGGCGTATTGGCTACGTCGCCTCGGAGATCACGAAGAACGGTGGCATCGCCATCTGCGCCCCGATCGCTCCGTATGACGCCACGCGCAAGCACGTCCGGCAGATGATCGAACCCTATGGCGGATTCATCCTGGTGCACATTGCGACTTCTGTGGAGGTTTGCGAACAGCGCGACCGGAAAGGCCTGTATGCGAAGGCTCGGGCGGGAATCCTCAAGGAGTTCACCGGAATCTCCGACCCGTACGAAGTGCCGGCGGATGCAGAAGTCACCATTAACACCGGAGACCTGTCTCCCGAAGAGGCGGCGCAGGAAATTATTCTGCACCTCGAACGCGAAGGCTTCATCGGTGTAAACGGTACGAGCGCATAACGCTGAAACTGGGGAACTCACCGTGCCAGTGCTGGCGGCCAAAATTCTGGTTGGCTTCGTCGTTGGGGTTCTGATCGGATTGAGCGGCGTGGGAGGCGGCGTGTTGCTGCTTCCTGTGCTGATCTTCGGATTAAGAGTACCGGCGATCGTGGCGGTTGGCTCCGACGCGCTGTTCAATTTTTTCACCAAGATTCCCGCCAGCCTGCTTCACCTGAAAAAGGGCACGGTACGGCGCAAGGTCGTAATCGCCCTAGCTATTGGGAGCGTTCCCGGGTCGATCTGCGGCGTCAGGTTGCTGGTTTACATCCGTCACCTTTACGGGGACGGCGTCAACAATTTCATCAAGAGCGCAGTGGGCGTGCTGCTCCTCGTCATTCCCCTGCTGCTGCTATTTCAGAAACAGATCGAGCAGAAGGTCGCCAACCGCCCACCCACAATGAAGGGCTTCGCCGGGATGTCCGTAATAGGCCTGGTCGCCGGATTTCTGGTGGGAATGACGTCCGTGGGATCGGGCAGCATCATCATGATGCTGTTGCTGCTGTTCTACAGCTTTCCCCCCAAGGTCAACGTGGGAACGGATATTGTGCATGCCGTGGTCTTGACGGGCGTCACCGGGTTGCTGCATTTCAGATTGGGCAACGTTGATCCCGGTCTGGTCGTTTCGCTCTTGATCGGCTCGATCCCCGGCGGCTTGCTGGGTTCGCATTTGGCAACTCGCGTTCCCATGTTGTGGCTGCGGCGTATTCTCTGCGGCCTGCTGCTGATTACCGGCGTGCGCATGCTGTGGCCCGCCGCGTAGGAGAATTCCAAAGGACTTCAATGACCTCCGCGTATTCCGAAATTCTCGCTCGCATCGAAGCCGGGCTTGAGGCTGCCCGCAGCGTTTTCGCCCGATTTACTCCCGGGGCAATTGAAACCGAATACAAGATCGGACACGATCCTGTAACTGAGGCAGATCGCGCGATTGATGCCGTACTCCGGCAAAACTTGCTGCGCGACGGCGAAGGCTGGCTGTCCGAGGAGACTACCGACGACGATGCGCGGCTCAGTAAAAACCGCGTGTGGGTGGTTGATCCACTGGACGGCACGCGCGAGTTTGTGCAGGGGATCCCGGAATTCTGCGCATCGATCGGCTACGTCGAGGACGGGCAGCCGGTCGCGGGAGGTATCTGCAATCCGGCCACGAACGAGACGATTATCGGAGCCATCGATTGCGGCATTTCATACAACGGCAAAGCGGCGCAACCCAGCCAGAGAACAAGTCTGAAAGGATCGCTGATCCTCGCGAGCCGCAGTGAGGTCAAACGTGGCGAGTGGCAGCAGTTCCAGAGCGGGGATTATCAGATTCGTCCGATGGGTTCCGTAGCCTACAAATTGGGGCTCGTGGCAGCCGGACTCGCCGACATTACATTTACGCTCACGCCCAAGAACGAATGGGATGTTGCTGCCGGGGCCGCTTTGGTTCAGAGTGCGGCAGGATTTGTTGCGACTCTCAACAACACACCGCTGCGCTGCAACAATCGGAATCCTCTGCTGACCGGGCTGATGGCGAGCGGGCCTTTCCTGCGTGAGCCATTGCTGGCTGCGCTTGAGGGCCATCTGCCCGCGTCTTCTCGTCTGTAAAACCCGGTTGACCGCGGGGCTAAAACCCGCATGTTTGGTGGCTCGGACGGCACAGCTGAAGCCGTGCCCTACCCAAAACTATTTATGGGATGCCTTCTAGACGGATACGGCCGTTCTTGAACTTAGCGCCGCGCCCACCGATTCGGCGGGTTCGCCATCGAGCATCACGCGCTGCCAGACTTCAAGATTGATCAGGCGCCAGATCCGGTTGCCGTGATCGCGATGCTTCTGGCGATGTTCGGCAACGATGCGCTTCACCGTCTCCGGTTGGAATAGCCCACGCTCCAGCGTTCGCGGCTCAGTCAGCATGCGCTCCAGATCATCCAGTTGCGGTCCGGCAAGCCAGTATTCCCAGGGCGTGGGAAATCCCATTTTCTGCCGATAGATGATCGACTTGGGAAGCAGGTCCTCTACACCCTCTTTCAGGACGAACTTCCCGGCCATCCCCTTCAGAGAGAATTGGGCGGGAATTCGCGCGGTGAACTCGACGAGCACATGGTCGAGGAACGGCACGCGGCTCTCGACCGACGCCGCCATGCTCATCTGGTCCTGCTTCATCAAGAGCTCGATCAGATAGCTGTTGATGTCAGCGTAGAGCAGGCGATGGAGCATGTCGCCGTTTGACTTCTCCCATGCTTTCATCGACCCGGCGTATGCATCACCGGCCAAGGCTTTGGCTGCCGGCCTGAGCAACTCGTCCTGCTCAGCAGCAGAGAAGGCAGAATAGAAGTTGTCGTAATAGAAGGAAGGCCAGGAATTGCCGTCGCGCACAAGGAATGTGTGGTCGAGCTTCCTATGCAGGGTCGCACTCAGCGGGCTGGCGTGAATCGCCTTGCGGACGAGGTTGCGAATTCCCCCGGTCGTAACCGCCCGGTACGTGCGATCCATGCGCGAGTTCAGGACCGTCCACGCGTAGCGGGTGTAGCCGGCCAGCGTCTCGTCGCTTCCCTCCCCGGTCAGCACGACTGTAACGTGCTGACGAGCGAGACTAGCGACGAAGTAAAGGGCAACACTGGAGGGCCAGACAATTGGTTCATCCTCATGCCATATAAGACGGGGCAGGCTCTCAAAGAATTCCTCGCGGCTAAGGCGGACTTCATGATGATCGGAGCGAATGTGCTGGGCCACTTCGCGTGCGTAGCCTAACTCGCTGAAAGACTCCTCGCCGTAGCCCACCGCGAAGGTCTTGATCTGCTCGCCGCAAGCCTTGGCGGCCAGGGCGGCCACCGCACTCGAATCGAGTCCTCCACTCAGAAACATGCCGAGCGGGACGTCGCTCATCAGATGTGACCGGACCGCGCCATCCAGGAGTTCCCGATATTTCTGGACGTAGTAGTCGCGGCCTCGCGGAATGTCGTCCACCGGAGTCGTCAGGTCCCAATAGCGCTCAATCTTCGGCTGCCCGTGCTCGGTCAATTCCAGCGTATGACCGGGCATGAGTTTTTGTATGCCCGTGTACATCGTCTCCGCGCCCGTGATGTAGCCGAAGGCAAGATATTCGGCGAGCGTGGTTTGATTGAATTCAGCCTTGATTTGAGGATAGGCGAGGATCGTTTTGATCTCGGATCCGAACAGGAATGCCTTGCCGTCCCACCGGTAATAGAAAGGCTTGATTCCCAGCCGGTCGCGCGCTGCGAACAGGACGCGTTTCCTGCGATCCCAGATGGCAAAGGCGAACATGCCGCGCAGATGCTTCACACAGTCGCGGCCGTATTCCTCGTAGAGATGAACGATGGTTTCAGTGTCGCTCCGGGTGCGGTACTGGTGGCCTTTTTTTTCGAGATCGACGCGGAGATCGGCATGGTTGTAGATCTCGCCGTTGAATACGATCCAGACGTCGCGATTCTCGTTGGAGAGCGGCTGGTGCCCGGATTTCACGTCGATGATGCTGAGCCGCCGCATCGCGAGGCCCACGTTCTCCTCAATGAAGAAGCCTTCGTCGTCCGGCCCGCGATGCACGATGCGGCGGTTCATGCTGGCGAGGGTGTCGCCTTGCACCCGCCAGTCGCGATCGGAGAAGAATATCCCGCAGATTCCGCACATAGTCAGGCCAATTTCAGCTCACGATTGAGGAAGCCGTGTCCGACTGTTTTGGAGTGAAGGAATGATCCTCCACGGCAGCCATGTCGGAGGAAAAAACTTCGTGCGCGCCGCCGGCAGCGATCAACTCCGCCCATGCGACCGCCCGTCGCGCCCGCAACTGCGATCTGCCTTTCACGTCCAGGTAGCTGCCGCCGCAAAAGACAACGTGCATGTCCGAAGTTGAGAGATTCTGTTTCACGAGTACAAACTCAGCGTCACTGGAGACTTCGTCGTGACTCCACGATTCGCCCGGCGTTCCGAAGAAATAGCGGGACTCGACCGCCTTCTCAGAATACATGTAGACACGGACTTTCTGCTCGTGGCTTGTAACACTGGTGAAACATCCCAGGTCGGTGGGCAATGCTTTCGAACTTACGAGCACGAGCGCGAACTCAGCCGGCGACATTCTGTCGGCACTGAAGACGACAGCGCTGCCCGGCTTCTTCGCTCCATACGCAGGAGACCAGGAGCTCGGGATGACTTGTTGTGTCCATCCGTCCAGTTGCAGCGCAAGAAGTGCGACTCCTGTCGACGATCCCTTCGCGCGAAAAGCCATCGGGGCAATGGCTTCCAGATCCGGCCCCAGATGCCAGGCTAAATCCAAATAATGAACACCAGAGCCTTCGGCCACGTCGCGGATCAGATATACGCCGTTTCTCAACGACAACACTTGCCTGCGGTGCGTGACAGGAAACTTCAACCGGTCGTAGCCGTCATGACTTGCTGTCAGCAGGTCGAAGCTCTTGCCCTGGGTCCAACGTGCGACGGTTGTTTTTGTTAGCCGCTCCCATGAGAAGGCCGTCGCTGGCTGAGCCTGATCCGTGTGGTCCACAGTAAGAGTGTTGTGCATCGACGTACCGCGAAACTGGTTTCGCTCCGGACCGGGACCGACATATTCAAATGTTCCGGGATCGATCAGGAGAGCGTGGCCATCGCTCTGCAAGCAGACGCTAAGAGCATCGGCATGGCCATGACCTCCGCTCTGGGTGCCCAGAGGGCCGGCGTCGACAACAAGCTGCGAAGTTGTGCCCCCCGGCAACAAATAGAGCCCGGCATCCGACAGGCTAACCGATTCGTTCGGAATTGGCGCTTCCTGCATTTGCTCCCATTGGCGCACGCCTTCTGCGCCGAGCAGCCACAGCGTCTCTTCTCGGAGCGAACCTGCGGCTTTCTTGAAGTCGCCACGATGAAAAAGGATTGCCCCGGTGCAGAGCGGATCGAGCAGATGCTCCATGCGATTGCGCTGAGGATCAAAGAGGCGGCCTCCATCGTCATCGCCGAAGCGCGGGACAGCACCTCCCCGGCACAGGAGACACAGCGCGCTTAGCATCTTCTCGATCGTGTCCTCGAAGTTCTTCGGCGTCTGCATCCCGTTCGCGTTCGCCAGGATGGCAGAGTGTAGAAAGAAATCGAGTGCGTAGACGTGGTAATAAGTCGACTGCTCGAAATGAAAGCCGTCGGCCCGAACCTGGCGATGCGATTCTTCGAGAACGATCTTCCATCCGAGATCCTTCCAACGCTGCGCAGGTTTCAGCTCTGGACAAAGGACCCCCAGAAAAAACAACGCAACTCCTTCGCCGAGCAGATGAGTATTCGGTGAGAAATAGGTGGAGAGATGACGCTCGATGTGGCGTCCATGAAGGGCAAGGCCGCGAAGCCATTCATTGCGCAGGTTGGGAATGGCTGGCGCTCCCTGGAGGAGGTGAAAAGCCCAAAGCCATGACAGGCTACGGAACGCCACTTCCAGGCTGCTGGCCCAATTGGTGCCAATGGCATACGGATTCTCGGCCCACCAGTGCCGCCATTGACGGAGCATCTCGTCGGCGTAGCGCCGGTTCCTGGTCAGGCGATAAGCCTTGGCCAGCGTCACCAGATGTTGGTGACGGTTGAGCTCCCACGTAATCTTGCTGTCGCCTACCTGGGCGAAATCCAGATAGCGGACACTGTAGAAGGCCTTCCGCGGGGCCCGTTTGCCGTGAACCGGGTCAAGATGCCAATCAATGGGACTGCCGAAATCCAATCCCTTGTACCCGAGAAGATCGAAGCGATGGCGGCAGATCTGATCAGCCTGCTGAACGATGTATTCAGCGGTGCCGGGAAGGTATTTGCGCAGGAGTTCAACGATCGGCTCAACCGAATCGGCGCCAAAGAAGAAACTTCCGGCAGCGGTGGCGGGGCCCCGCAGCTTGCTGGTGAAGTCGTGACCGAGCCGCGCCAGCAACGCGTCTTGGCGACTGTAAAACTCCTGACGCAGACGGTCGCGCAGCTCGGCACGATCCATGTGGCTGAGCCGCTCGATTCTATGTCGCCATCCTTGCGCCCCCATAGCCCTGACTCTCGATCCAGCCGATCTTCTCTCCTCACAGCATCCTACCAACAACTCGCGTCATAGCCGAACCCAAACCGCACAAGAACTGTTGAACAGCGGCTGTACTGGCGTCGGGTTCGTCAGGCGCAGTCATCACTCGGAAGGGCATGACCCAGGTTATGTACTAATGTGACCGAGTAGCCCCTGATCCCACGTTATCTGCCTCGCTCTCGTTCTGCACAGTAAAGTCCCATCAGGACTCGAACGATAGTCCCCCAACTCCGTTCCGAGGATGATCCGAATGCGCCTAGGATCCAAGCATTTTGCATTTCCAAGTGATACTTCATATTTCAGAATCCGAACTTCTCAAGCCATCATTTTGATCTTGCTGTTTTGCTTTGCCGGACTAACCGTCGGTTGTGGACTCATGTCGTCAGGCGGCGATACTGCCCGCAGCAACATTTCGGTATCCGTCCCCGCGGTGACCGGAAAGGTCGGCGTTCCGTATAACGTAGTGGTTTCTGTGAGTGGCGGAAATGCTCCATACTTGTTCACAGCAAGTGGAAGCATGCCTCCGGGAGTCGCACTGAACACTCAGACCGGGTCTATCACTGGCACACCCAAGACGGCCGGCGATTACAGTTTCACAGTCTCGGTTTCCGATCTTCCCCGGTTCGACCAGGGAACAAGCACGGTCAGAATTGTGGTGAACAGCAGTTCGACCGACAGCAATCCATCCAGCGTGGCCATTTCGCCGAACAACCCATCCGTGGTCTCGCAAGGAGTACAGCAGTTCACAGCGACTGTTACCGGGACGACAAATACGTCGGTTACCTGGACTGCAAGCGCCGGTACCATTTCCAACACCGGTCTGTTCACGGCCCCGCGCGTCAGCAGCGGTACCACAATTACCGTGACCGCCACCAGCGCGGCCGACAATCACATTAAATCCGCCGTCTCAGTTCTGGTGAACCCAAGCGCTCCCCTGGCTATTACGTCTGGTGTCTTGCCCGAGGCGGACGCGGCAGCTCCTTATAGCACGACTCTGTCCGCCAGCGGAGGTACCGTTCCCTACAGTTGGAGCATCTCTTCCGGAGCCTTGCCCAGCGGAATCCAGCTCCAGACTTCAGGGCTGATCACCGGTAGCGCTACCGCCGCAGGCTCCTACTCGTTTACCGCCAAGGTCAGTGATGCAACGGGAGCGAATACCACACGGAAACTGACATTGAGTGTTTCGTCAAGTTCGGCTCGCGGGTTCGATGGGCCGGCAGAACTGCCTCGCATTACGATTTCGACCGCCCTGGCTAACACTCCTGCCCCAGGCGCTACGGTCGCGGTGAATGCCGGCGGGGACCTCCAATCCGCTTTGGATGCCGCAAGCTGCGGCGACACCATCAGCTTGCATGCAGGCGCGACCTTCTCTGGGGTATTCACATTCCCCGCGAAGAACTGTGACGACAATCATTGGATCGTCGTGCGCACGAGTGCAAGCGATTCCTCGTTGTCACCCGAGGGCAGTCGCTTGACCCCCTGTTATGCCGGGGTCACTGCCCTTCCCGGCCGCCCAGCGTTGAACTGCGCCTCCAGTAAGAATGTACTGGCAAAACTATTGATGACCGGCGGAGGCTCCGGCCCAATACTCTTCGCTGCGGGCGCCAATCACTACCGCCTCGTCGGCCTGGAAATCACACGAGCAGAACGAACAGGCATCGTCTATGCACTCGCATCGATCAAGACGGGAGGAACCGCTAATAATTTGATCTTCGACAGGGTGTGGCTGCACGGCACCCCTCATGACGAAACAACCAAGGGCGTCCAGTTGGGAGGAGGCTCTTACATCAGCGTCATCGATTCCACCGTATCTGATCTCCATTGCGTTTCGCTAACGGGTGCCTGCACTGACGCAAGTGCGATCAGCGCCGGATGCAACGATCCGGTAGGTCCGTTCAAAGTCGTGGACAATTTCCTTGAAGCATCGGGCGAGAACATTCTCTTCGGTGGCGCAGAGAGCGCCACTACGCCGGCCGACATCGAGATTCGCGAGAATCACCTCTTCAAACCGTTGACCTGGATGAAGGGACAGCCGGGATTCGTCGGCGGGGCGGATGGGAACCCTTTTATCGTGAAGAATCTCCTCGAACTGAAAAACGCACAGCGTGTTCTCATCGAAGCCAACATCATGGAGTACACATGGGGCGGCTTTTCTCAGAAAGGCTACGGCATTCTGCTCACCCCAAAGAACCAGGCTGGTCCGAACGGCACCAACCTGTGCCCCAACTGTCTGGTTACCGACGTGACAATTCGCTACAACAAGATCAGTCATGTGGGCGGCGGAATGCAGATTGCGAACGCCCTATCCGGCAACGGCGCTCCGGCTCTTCGCGGCGAACGCTACAGCATCCACGACCTGGTCGTGGATGACATCAATTCCGAGAAGTACGCAGGTTCCGGAAATCTCGCGGAGATTATGACAGTGGACGGCGCTCCCCTGTTACAGCAGGTCCTGCTGGATCACATAACCGGGTTCCCTTCTGCGGGTCTGTTCAGCATTGGGGGCAACCTCAGCCCCAAAATGACGCACTTCACTTTCACCAATAGTCTGGCCACTGGCGGGACTTACCCGATCTGGTCAACCGGGGGTGGAACCACAAACTGCGCCTACTATGACGTCCCTTTGACCACGTTCACCAGCTGCTTCGCGCCATACGCCTTCGCGAACAACGCCTTGATCGGCGTTTCCTCAGACTACCCTCCCAGTGCATGGCCGGCCGGCAACCATTTCCCGGCCAGCGCCAGTGCCGTTAAGTTCGTCAGCTATAAAGGAGGAAACGGAGGCGACTATCACTTGTTGCCCGCGAGCCCGTACAAAAATGCCGGATCGGATGGCAAGGATCTGGGCGCTGATATCGATGCCATCCTGACAAAGACGGCAACCGTTTACTGATAGTGCAGTTCGGCGGCCCCGATTCGCGTTTCAGAGCCGGGGCCGCCCTTACTTTCTGCCGCTTCGAAATACCCGGGTTACGGTGCCAGCCCGCCGGAAGACTGGACAGCCAGCATTGCCATGTGCGACTGTTCTGGCAGGAGAAATCCTGGGGTGTTTCAATCGTCTCCATGCTCAATTCTGCAGCGCAGTTCTCCTTGGGCCTAGTGGATGCAGACTTCCAAGTCGATTCAACTCTCAGTATCGGGCCTGAAGAGGTGCAACTGTGGCGCATAGACCTGCAGGCCGCGGCAAGTGACCAATCGCGATGGAATCGTCTCCTGTCGACCGATGAAGCGCAGCGGGCTGCGCGCTTTCGCCTTGACCTGCATCGCTGCTACTTTGCTGCCACGCGCGCAATCTTAAGAAAGATTCTGGCCGGGTACCTGAATGCTGATCCGGCAGATCTGACGTTCGTCTACTCCCAAAAGCAGAAACCTGCTCTCGGCGGGACGCACGCGGAAAATGGTCTGTCATTCAATGTTTCTCATTCCGGCGACGCTGCGCTCATCGCCTGTGGCCTGAACTGTAAAATTGGTGTCGACATCGAATACGCAGGGCGAGAGACCGACACTGGTGCGATCGCCGCGCGCTTCTTCTCAGCCGCAGAACAGGAGCAACTCGCCGATCTTCCACTCAGCGAGCGCCGCGACGCTTTCTTTCGTTGCTGGACCCGGAAAGAGGCTTACATCAAGGCGACGGGAGACGGGCTGTCACTGCCGCTGCGCCGGTTTGATGTTTCACTTGCGCCGGCCAGCGAGAATGCATTGATTGCAACCCGCCCCGACAGCCGTGAGGCGAGCCGTTGGACCCTCCGCGACATCCGCGTCCGGCCGGACTACGCCGCCGCTCTCTGCGTCTCCGGCTCTAGTTGGAAGCTGATCGACCGCTGCGGCCAGGAAACTCATGGCTAAACTGTTTACGGATTTCTGTGACGGATATTCGGACTCGACTTTGCCTCGCGGTCTGCACTTCTTTTGCATCGGGTGAATCGGCCAAATGCGCGAACGTGGCGTTGTCTTCCTCATGTATCACGAACTCGAAAGTGACGGGCGAGCGCTGTGCCTGTCCGATCCGGGCTATGTCCGCTATATCGTTCATGCCGCTGACTTCCGGGCGCAAATGGAGCTTCTAAGAGCGGAGGGATGGCGTGGAGTCAGTGTGGGCGACGTTGTCAGATCGTTTTCGGAGCGCTCCGTGGCCATTACGTTTGACGACGGCTGTGAAACAGATCTGCTCACTGCGGCTCCGCTGCTGCATGACTTCGGCTTCGGAGCGACTTTCTACATCACGACCGACTGGTCAGGGAAGCCAGGCTATCTCGCACCTGCTCAGATTCGTGAGCTCTCTTCGCTCGGCTTTGAGATTGGCAGCCACTCGGTACATCACCACTATCTCACCGATCTGAATAATTCTGACTTGCGCCGCGAGATCGTCGACTCGAAACAGCAATTGGAGCAGACGATTGGGAAAGCCGTGGAGCACTTCTCCTGCCCCGGCGGACGATTCGACGGCCGAGTCGCGCAAATGGCGCGCGAAGCCGGTTACTTGACGGTCTGCACAAGCAAAATTCAGTCGAACACCCGGTCGACCGACCGTCTCGCCCTTGGCCGTGTTGCCATGATGCGGAACACCACCTTGCCCGAATTTCGAAATCTGTGCTGCGGCAGGGGGCTGTGGCGGCTCGGTGCTGCAGTCCAAATACGAACGGCCGCAAAGAACATCCTTGGCAACTCCGCGTACGACCGAGTGCGCACTGCCCTTCTTGGCAAGTCTTCGTGATACGTCGAGTCCCTGCCCGCGGATAGAACCGCAGTTCATGCTATAGTTGAGCTCAATCCGCTGTCCCGCGCCGAAGGGTGCTGGGACCCACTACCGTCGAACTTCAGTCGCGATTCCCGGTGAGCAATGAATCATTCACTTTTCCCGTTCCGAGCCGTACTCGGCGTTTTGCTTTTCGGCGCACTCATCCTAAAGCCCGACTTCGCTTCCGATTCTTCCGCTTCCGATCGCTTCGACGGACCCGCAGAGCTCCCAAGGGTTCTCATCAACAGCGCACTCGCCAATACGCCCGCCCCGGGACGAACTCTGAAAATAAAGCAAGGAGACTCGCTGCAGGATGCCCTGGAGGGAGCCAAATGCGGCGACACACTCCAGTTGCAGGCCGGGGCAGTATTTGAAGGGGAGTTTCGGTTTCCGGCGAAGCCTTGCGACGATGCTCACTGGATCATCCTGCGGACCTCCGCCGCAGATGACGCGTTGCCCGCCGAAGGCCGCCGTTTGACGCCGTGCTACGGCGGAGTCGCTTCACTACCCGGCCGCCCCGATTTTCACTGTTCATCGGTCAACAATGTTCTGCCTCGCATTCAGTTCGACGGCAAGTCCGGGGATGGGCCGATCCTGTTCGCCTCCGGGGCCAACCATTATCGCTTCATCGGTCTTGAGATCACGCGCGCAGACACCGATGCTTCGATTACCGCACTGATTTCGACCCACGACGGTGCTACCGCTCATCACATTGTCTTCGATCGCGTTTGGGTACACGGGACGGCGCAGGGCGAAACCCGGCGTGGCGTGGCGCTGAGATCGATGACTCACGTCGCCATCGTCGATTCCTTCTTCTCCGATTTTCACTGCGTTGCCAAAGCTGGATCGTGCGTCGACGCTCAGACGATTACTGGAGGAAGCGGAAATGACCCGGGCGGGCCGTATAAGATCGTCAACAACTTTCTGGAAGCCGCCGGCGAGAACATCATATTCGGCGGCGGTCCTGGCACCACAACGCCCACCGACATCGAAATCAGGCGCAATCACCTATTCAAGCCCATGATCTGGATGGAGGGCCAACCGGGCTTCGTCGGCGGCAAGTCTGGAAATCCCTTCATCGTGAAGAACCACTTCGAACTGAAAAATGCCGAGCGCGTCCTCTTTGAGGACAACCTTCTGGAAAACACGTGGGGAGGCTTTTCGCAGGCGGGATTTTCCATTCTGCTGACTCCGAAGAATCAAAACGATCTTTGCCCGTCGTGCCATGTGTCTGACGTGACGATCCGGTCGGTTCTCGTCAGCAATGTGGGAAGCGGATTTCAGATCGCCAATGTCCTTTCCGCCGCGGGCGGCGCCAGTTCGGGTGGCGGAAGATACAGCATTCACGACGTCCTGGTGCAAGACGTTCATTGGAAAGACTACAAAGGTTTCGGCAACTTTGCGGTTGTGATCTCTACCGCACCGCCACTGCACGATGTTCGCATCGAACACGTCACGGCGTTTGTTCCTCACTTCCTGCTTTCGATTCAGAACGTCAGCTCGCAGAGAATCTCGAACTTCGTTGTGACGAACAACCTGTTCTACTCGGAGGACCTGCAGTTTGCTTCTGCGGGCGGAGGACCTCAGAACTGCGCATTTCGCCCGCAAGCCCTGGGTCCGGCTGGAATCATCAAGAGCTGCTTCGAAAACTCTGCGTTCGACCACAACGTCGTCATCGAAGGCGCGGCGTGGCCTTCGGGCAACGTCACGCCGAAGAATGCCGCCGCAGCCGGACTCCCGGAGAAAACCACGGGGTTGGACCGGTATCGCCTGTGCCGAAAAGCCTCCGACAATTGCAAGAACGTCTCACCCGCCATTGGCGCAGCCAGCGATAACCGGGATGCCGGCGCAGACGTGGAACGCCTTCAGGCCGTGCTGGAAGGCGTGCGTTAAGTAGCGACTCAAACAACTCCAGGCCGACTAATCCGAACTGCACGCAACGTTGACAAATTCGAAATGCAGCCAATACAGTAGAAACTTGCCGCGAACGTTCGCCCCCACTGGTTCCCATCCCAACCGCAAAGGCTGCTGATCAAATTGATCGACCCCCAAGACTTGAAGGGCCCTGGAAGCACCACAGGTTCTCTTTGGCTCAATTCCCCAGCAACCAAGCCTCCGCTGCGGGTCGGCCTTCTGTTGGACGACCAGATGCTGCCCAGATTTGCTGCCCGGACTGTCGAGTACATTCAGGCCAGCAACTTTGCCAGCATCGAGTTGCTCATTTACCGGAAGCAAGCCAGCGAAGCACCCGTTCGCGGGAAAGCAAGTCTGATGCGCCGGCTCGTGCGCCGCGTCTTCGATTCCAACCTGCGAAAGCACACTCTATTCAACATCTACATGAATTGGGACCGGCGAAGAAAACCTCAGGACTACCCGCGTGACCTGGTGAACTGTGCCGCCTTGTTGGAGGGAATCGAAGAGATTGAGGTTGAACCCATTGGAAAGAAGTTCGTACAGCGTTTCCCGTCCGACGCTCTGGATCAGATTCGTGCCCGCAACCTCGACGTTCTCATCCGCTTTGGGTTCAACATTCTCAAGGGAGACATTCTCACTTCCGCGCGATATGGAGTCTGGTCCTTCCACCATGGCGATAACGATTTTTATCGCGGAGGCCCCGCACTGTTTTGGGAAATTTATGAGCGCCATCCGCTGTCCGGCGTGATTCTGCAGGTACTCACCGAAGAACTGGACGCTGGAACGGTCCTGTGCAAATCGTTGTTCGCCACTCAAAAAACGCTCAGCCTCAGCGCCAACAGTTATGGGCCGTATTGGGGCGCAGCGGATCTCATCATCCGAAAGTTGAACGAACTGCATCGCTTTGGATGGGAGCACGTCCAGCAGAATTCCCTCCCGTCATCGCCCTACCAGGGCAAGCGCCGCCTGTATCGGACTCCAACGAATTTGGAGATGCTCCGTTGGCTAGCGCCAGTGGTAGTGAAGAAGACCTTGCACCGCCCCTTTCGCAAACGCACCGTGCAACATTGGAGAATCGCCGTTAGAACTGGCGCCAGGCCTCTCTATGACCGCGCATCGGATCACAGCCTCCAGGGATTTCGGTGGATCGACTCTCCCCGCGAACACTTCTGGGCCGACCCTTTCCTGATCGAACAGGAAGGCCGACCATGGCTCTTCTTCGAAGACTACGACTACTCCTCTCGGCGTGGACTCATCGCGTGCGCTCAAATCTCCGACAACGGAGTGTCGGAGCCCGCAACCTGTCTTGCGAGTCCGGATCATCACTATTCCTACCCGTACATCTTCCGTGCAGGAAGTGAGTTGTTCATGGTCCCTGAGTCGGCTGACTCGGGATCGGTCGATCTTTATCAGTGCGAGGAGTTCCCCAGGAAATGGCGAAAGCGCTCCACTCTGCTAAGGGGAAAATTCGTTGATCCTTCGATCTGGGAGCAGGATGGCCTGTGGTGGCTGATGGTTACGGCCGTCGATCCCGACCCGCGTTCTGCGTCACTCTATCTGTTCTATGCCAAGACGCTTGAAGGGAATTGGAATCTTCACCCCTGCAACCCAATCTCGACCGACGTCCGTAACAATCGCGGAGCTGGCACGATCCTCCATGTCGACGGTCGGCTGATTCGTCCCAGCCAGAGCTGCGCTCCGATTTACGGATATAGCTTTACTCTCAATCAGGTGACGACCCTGAGTCCGACGGAGTACAAGGAAGTTCCGCTGCGCGAGTTCACACCGGAGTGCGTCGGCGTCGACGCGGTGCACACCTACAATGCGATCCCCGGGATCGAGGTGATTGACGGCGCCAAATCGACTTCCCGATCGAAAGTGTGAGGCTCGACCACTCTCTCGTAGGCATCTCAGCATTCGAAACGAGATGAGCGACCATTTTCGTCAGACTTCAGTTTTGGCCGGGCGCCTCTCGCGCTCTCCCTGCAGCCAGCCGAGGAAACGCTGCTTCCGTGCGAACGCTTTCTTGGCTTCCTCGCGCAGTCTGGAAACGAATCGATAACGCGACTTGATAAACCATGGCACCGAGTGCGCTATGCAGCCGTATTTTTCCTTGTAGGTGCCTTCCCCGCCCCAGTCGTAGATTGCTGCGCCCCGTCTTTTCCAGTACCGCATCGCGTACCAGTGAATGGCTTCGTTCGGACGCAGGATCTGGGTGTCGCGAAGACTCGCGTTGCCCCAAAACTCGGCAATCTTGTTAAAACCCGGAAATATTCCGGTCGCAATGCACTTGCCTTCGGCGTCCCGGGCTCGTACCAACAGAACACGCCCCGTCGACAACAGATTCTTGACGAGCGAGCGAACGCGGTCGAGGCCATAGGTGGGAACCAAGCCTTGCTTGGCAAACACGTCTTTCAACTGCTCGTAGTATTCTTCTGCGAAACCGACGTCTTGCGCTTCCTCAATGACCACGCCTGATTTCTCTGCCTTACGAACGCAACGTCGGCACGCGCTGTCCATCTCGCTAAAGAGTTCTTCCTCCGACTTGGTCAGATCTGTTCGGTAGCTTGGATAAGAGCTGCATTGGAATCCGAGGGACTTCCCGTCGTCGACACTGAAATGAGGATCCGACACTTCCATGTGCAGGCACTTCAACTTGTCCCAGACCACATCTTCGAGCGCCTGTAGAGCGGCCGCTCGCGATACGCCGGGGATCAGGTTGAAGCCCATATAGGGCGTCGTCCAACCGGGGAACGAACTTCCCAGTACTTTCACTCCGAAGCGGCTGAAGGTCAGCCCTGTGAAATACCCCACCATTTCGCCACCGTCACTCAACTCGCCAAGCACAGGATTGGCTTTCTGCGACTCGCTCACAAAGCGAACCCACTCCCGGGTCTGAAAGACCGTTCGATCCGCAAACGCGTCAAGACGTTTCCAATCGGCAGATTCAAAGTCGATCAACTTGAACTTCATCCCGTACTCTCCCCGCTTCCTTCACAACTCTGCCGAAAGGAATGCAAGTCTACTTGTCGATGAGAATTCCCGAATAGTCGACCATAAGGCGTGACAACGGCGTATGGATCTTCGCCCACTGCTTGCACTCGTAATAAGCGGAGTAAATCATCCGCTTGCGAACCTTGCCGAACGTGGTTCCGCGCTCCGCAGAAAGGGCGTACCCGAGTTCCTTCATGTACTCCCCGATCAGCATCTCAAAGCGAGCCAACTGATCGGGGGGGAACTTGTCTTTCCATCGCCCGACAGGAGTGAACTGCCCTTGCTGCAGGTCCTCCTTGAATGACGTGAGCGGGGTCTTCACCGACCCCAGGCTGGCTTGCTGAATGCGTTCATAGTCCAGGTTCTCATGCAGAAATGTTCCGACCGCAGCCAAGCTCTCTCGTGGTTTCTGCACGAGATCTTCATAGCGGACCTCGATGTAGTTTGCGCTGAGGCTTGAGCCTTG
>Ga0335080_10001854_pt1 | contig 21027 bp, 21 predicted proteins | sample Lox_Sample_34_FD_206720 | JGI IMG/M metagenome (GOLD analysis project Ga0335080, IMG submission 206720) | Soil microbial communities from Loxahatchee National Wildlife Refuge, Florida, United States - Lox_Sample_3.4 | ecosystem: Environmental > Terrestrial > Soil > Wetlands | place: USA...
AACGAATTCAGGGCGTTATCGGTTCTTGAGATTCCTTCTGTAACCGACGTTTGCATATGGGTGTATCCTTACTGTGGCGGGTTTCGATCATGGTGAATAAAAAGCGAAAACACGCGCGTCCTTTATTGCAGCTCAAACTGCGGGGACCCGGCATCCGCCGAGGGCGAATTTCCATACCCGATCTCCTGAAAATCTGTCAGGAGGCACAAAACACCGTCAATAAACAGGCTGAAGCGCTGCAGGGAAGAAAGACTATTCATCGTGGGCCGACATCGTCGATGATCCAGCAGGAGTGCACACTTGAATTGGTCGGAATCAAGCCAAATTGCACGACCCTGGAATTCGAGTTAGCGAAGCAGCAGATGGCTTTCCCGGTGACGCCGGGCTTCGGTGCTGACGTTGTAGAGGAGGTCGCTCAGACAATCCGAAAGCTACGGAGTCACAAACCTCCTAGCGACGGGATTGATTCCGGGGTGCTCTTGAGTTTGTACAAGCTTAGTGGTTTGGTCGCTCCTCGAAAGATCTCAAGTATCGAGTGGGTGACAGGGCAAACCGTGGGGCGAAAAGGACTTGCAGTGCCGATCACTAAGGCGGTTCGTGAACGCGCGGCAAAGCGGCTCAGCCAACCAAGGAATGTGATTGCGCAGGTCGACGGGATTCTTGATATGGCAGATTTCAAGCCCCAAGAATTCAAGTGTCGGATCGATCCGGCAGTGGGTACCTCAATCACCTGTACGTTCGATGAGAAAGTTGAGAACGAGGTGTTTCGGTTATTCAGAAAGCCTGTACGAGTTAGGGGACAAGGCGTCGTTCAGCCATACACAGACCGCATCGATACAATTCATATCGAGGAGATAAGGGAACTACCTTCGATAGCTCTAGGTGAAGGAAATTTCTCAGCCGATCGATCGATGGCGGAGCTTGCACAGCTGCAAAAAGTGATGCCATTGCACGATCCTTCCACGCTTGCCGGTGGCATTCCCGACGACGAAGACTTGGACGAATTCCTGAAGGAAATTTACTCCACCCGAAAGTAGGTTCACGACTACGGCAGATCCAATTGACGATACTGTCCTATTGGACACGGATGTTTTCTCGTTTCTGATGAAGCCTCAGGACACGCGGAACGCGGCTATGCCAAGCGTGTTGCCGGCAAACTTGTTGCCGTCTCTTTTGTGACGGTGGGCGAGCTCATGTTTGGCGCGAAGAAGCGGGGCTGGGGAGCCGCGAAAATCGCGGAACTGGAGCGCCGCCTTCGGGGTACCGTTGTTATTCCATATGATCGAGCACTCTGTGATACATACGGTCGCCTTAAGGCAGAGACGCGGGCCGTCGGCATCACAGTCGCTGACAATGACATGTGGATTGCGGCATCAGCAATACGCCATAGCATTCCCCTCCTCACTCACAATCGCAAGGACTTCGCACTCATTCCGGGGCTGGTGATTATTTCGGAAGAGCCAGTCATAAAAGAAATCACCTCACAGCAAGAATTGCCCCTCAAGGAAGAAAACTGACTTCTTAGAGAGAAGAGCTTGAAGCAGCCCTGGCCCGCGAGTCCTTTGATTCCTTCTGATCGTGTTTTTCATCCTTTTTCGCAGTTTCCGCGCACGGCCCGCCCCCGGGCGCAACGCACGCGCATCCCGATTCGCTGTTGTAGCGGCACTGATCTTTGGGATGGCCGAACTGGTCGCAGACCGGATGACCGCAGGCGGGAAATGCAGGGATCTTGCCGCAGGCCGAGTATTCGGTAAATTTGTGGGCGTGTTCCCAGTTGGCGATCTCGGGAGCTTCGAGGCGCAGCTCTTCGTGGCTGAGAACGTGGAGCTCGACGCCTTGCGGCCCTTTTACTTCTTTCACGCCTCCGTTGGCGTCAAGCGAGTACGGGCCGGAGATGGTGATGCGGGTATCGCTGGAGGTGGACTTGCCGGGGGCGAAGTTGATGACGACGGCGGTCTTGCCATTGGCTTTGGTGATGGAGATATCGCCGCCGGTGACGATGGTGACGGTGTTCGATCCGGGCGTGTCCTGGGCGGTGGCGAAGGGTATAAGAACCGTGATTGCGAGGATTGATCTCAGTAGCGTTTTCATCAGGGCGCTCTCTCCTGGCTGGTGGCAGTTTAGCGCGAATGATCGTGCCGGAGCAGGCGGGGGTTAGAGGGCTGCGCGGACAGGAGCGCTAGCGCTACAGGTTCTATTTGACCCGCACCGGTCGCTCCCGTAGAATAAAGGTTCGGTTCCGACCGGAATATTCTCCTGGTACAGTCTTCCTGCTGCCATCCAAGTTGGTGGAATCCAGGACATTAAAGGTAATCAAGGCACATGGCCAATCATTTTTCGGCGCTGAAGCGCGCCCGTCAGACCAGCAAACGAACCGCCCGCAACCGGCAGAACGCGTCGCAGCTGCGGACCTCATTACGCAATCTGCGCGAGACTCTGGAAAAAGGCGACAAGACAAGCGCGGCGCAGAGCTATCGAGAGACGGTATCGGCGCTGGACAAAGCGATCCAGAAGGGCGTTTTGCACGAGAATACGGCGTCGCGGTATAAGTCGCGGCTGTCGGCGCGGCTCAATGCCCTGAAGTAGATATCCGAAAGTGGTACACGGCAGGACACCCACTGACTTAAATTGTTCTTGACCGGTTCGGGTCGTTTGCTATACTGATGCCGTTCCCGGACATGAGTGGATTCCAATCGTCCGGGTGCCTCCGCCCGTGTGTTGCAACTCTTGTAGTTGCAAGTCTTTGGGGTTTTCTAGTCCAGGGTTGCAAGTCCAAAGATTTGAGCAACTTTCGGGTCCGGTGGGGCATCTATTTTGGTAGTCCTGGCAAATCCGTCTCATCCAGCCGAAAGTGGTAGGCGAGGCCCGAAGGCGACCATCGCCCAGCGGATGAACGACGAATTCGCAGCCCGAAATCTTAACGGAAGGAGAACGATTGAGAATGCGCTCTGATCGTGTATTTGACGCACTCCATACTTTGCGGAACCGGTATATGCTGTGCCAGCTTGCCTCGAAGGCAACGCGCAAGTTTCACCGGCCCAACACTCGTATCCAGGAGACCATGAACCAGGTTTTCGACAAGATCGCGGATGCCGAGCGGCACGACATTTTGAGTGAACCCGAGAATTTTGCCGAAGCACAACGGCGGGCTGCCTGACGCGGCCCCGCCGTGTGCCCACACGGCGGCAAATCTTCCCCGAGAGATAATCCCCTCCCGAAAAATCCAACCGTAGGTGAATCATGACAATCGCAGAACTGAAAGAAAAGAACATTACCGAGCTGACCAAGATCGCCCGATCCTTGGAGCTCCCGGGCGCCAGCGGCCTGCGCAAACAGGACCTTATCTTCAAGATCCTGCAGGCGCAAAGCGAAAAAGAAGGACACATCTTTGCCGAAGGCGTGCTGGAAATCCTGCCCGATGGCTACGGATTCCTGCGCTCTCCCGATTACAACTATCTGCCCGGACCGGACGACATTTATGTTTCGCCGTCGCAGATTCGCAAATTTGACCTGAAGACCGGCGACACGATCAGCGGGCAGGTGCGGCCTCCGCATGAGGGCGAAAAGTATTTCGCGCTGGTGAAGATCGAGGCGGTGAACTTCGAGTCGCCCGACGAGGCGCGCAACAAGATTCTGTTCGACAACCTGACGCCGTTGTATCCGCAGGAGCGTTTGAAGCTCGAGACGGTGCGGGAAAATATCAGCGCGCGCGTCATGGATTTATTGACGCCGCTTGGTAAAGGCCAGCGCGGATTGATCGTTTCTCCGCCGCGCGCCGGCAAGACGATGCTGCTGCAGAATGTGGCGAACTCGATTACCGCGAATCATCCCGAAGTTGTGTTGATGGTGTTGCTGATCGACGAGCGTCCGGAAGAAGTTACGGACATGCAACGGTCGGTGAAGGGCGAAGTGATTTCGTCGACGTTTGACGAGCCCGCGGCGCGGCACGTGCAGGTCGCCGAGATGGTGATTGAAAAGGCGAAGCGCCTGGTCGAGCACAAGCGCGACGTAGTCATCCTGCTTGACTCGATCACACGTCTGGCTCGCGCTTATAACACGATCGTTCCGCCTTCCGGCAAAGTGCTCTCCGGCGGTGTCGATTCGAACGCGTTGCAGAGGCCGAAGCGTTTCTTTGGTTCGGCGCGAAATATCGAAGAAGGCGGGTCTTTGACCATTATTGCCACAGCCCTTATTGACACCGGCTCGCGCATGGACGACGTGATCTTTGAAGAATTCAAGGGCACGGGCAACAGCGAAATCATCCTGGAGCGGAAGCTGGTGGATAAGCGGACATTCCCGGCGATCGACATTCAGCGCTCGGGCACGCGTAAGGAAGAGTTGCTGATTCCCAAGGAAGACTTGCAGCGGATCTGGGTGCTGCGCAAGGTGCTGAACCCGCTATCGCCGGTGGAAGCGATGGAACTGCTGATCGATAAGCTCAGCAAGACGACCGCGAACAGCCAGTTTTTGTCGAATATGAGTTCGCTGTAAGCGAGTCGAGTTGTGGTTACGGGCGAGGACAAGCTCCTCGCCCTTTTTCTTCGCTGCTCTCAGCCGAGGCCCGATTCATCCTCGTCGATCTTCATGGCGCGACTCAGTATCCTGCGCGAGATCAATACCTGGGTAAAGAACAAGATAAACGCGGATCCCATGGACACCCAACCGTAAAGGCTCACATCCCGCCTTCCGGTTTCCATGGACCAGTAACTTGGCAGGCGAGGTTTCATAGGAAGCCAGAGGCTCTGGCCAAGGAAACAGAGAATCAGAAACGCGCAGTGGATGGCCAACAGAAGCGGGATCTCCTGTTGAACTCTTGCATCTCGCAAGCTGTATTTCTGAAGCAGTCCTCTGGTTGGGAAAAAGATGTACCAGAACGCAAAGTATGTGTACACGGTCGCTGTTGCGATCTGGGTTCCATAGGGTCTGTCTCCAAGCACGAGGAAAAGGGTCAAGCCTCCATAGGCTCCGATCAGATAAGCGGCCAAGATCGCGAGTGACATGACGATTGAAACGCGCGGCGTCTTTTTTGTTTCGTCCGGTTGCTCAAACATAACGCCCTCGGATTATAGGCGCTGCCGGGATTCGCGGGCGTGCGCCACACTCTCACAATCCCGCTTGCGCGTTAGTATTGTGTATTGATACACTATACAGATGCTGAAGAGCTATCGGCATAAGGGCATCCAACGATTTGCCGAGACCGGCTCGAAGGCTGGCATTCAGCCAGAACATGCAAACCGGCTCAGGAGACTCCTCTCCGCTTGGATGCAGCCACCAGCCCGGCTAATATGAACGCGCCGGGCTACAACCTGCACCCACTCAAGGGCGAACTGGAGGGGCATTGGGCAGTGCGCGTGAGCGGGAACTGGCGGCTTACGTTTCGATTCGAGGGCGAGGACGCGGTTCTCATTGATTACCAGGATTACCACTAGGAGCTAAGAATGATTTTTAATCCCTGCCATCCCGGCGAAGTTTTGAAGGATTACCTGGGCGACATGACGGTGAAGGAAGCCGCCCAGCGCCTTGGTGTAACGCGGCCGAACCTCTCCCGGATACTCAACGGTCGCGCCGGCATTTCGGCGGAAATGGGCGTACGGCTGGCGAAGGCGATGCCATACACGTCCGCCGAGTTCTGGCTGAAGATGCAACTCAATTACGATCTTTGGAAGGCACGGAAGAACAGGTTGCCGAAAATCAGACCGTTTCCGGCCCGGCTGCAAAAGAACGCCGCTTCGGCTTGATTCGGCATGTTCCGTTTTTCCACGAGCGCGAGGGCGGTCGCGCTACCCAAACGCAACAGAAAACGCCATCCGAGTCCGGGATGGCGTTTGCTTTTGCTTCGTTGAATTGCCTAGTTCGATCCGATCCGCATCCCGTAGAACGAGCGGTACACGAAGAAGAACGATACCACGAAGAACGCCAGCGCCAGGGCATGCGTTAAGTTAGAGCCCTGATCGCGGGTCAGCGAAACCGCCAGCTCGACCGCCAGCAATCCGAAGAGGGTCGTGAATTTGATTACCGGGTTCATGGCGACCGACGATGTGTCCTTGAACGGATCGCCGACCGTGTCTCCAATGACGGTTGCCGCGTGCAGTTCGGTGCCCTTCTGTTTCAGTTCGACTTCCACGATCTTCTTGGCGTTATCCCAGGCGGCGCCGGCATTGGCCATGAAAATCGCCTGGTACAAGCCGAAAACCGCGATCGAGATCAGGTAGCCGATGAAGAAGAACGGCTCAACGAAAGCGAACGCCAGAGTGCCGAAGAAGACCGCGAGGAAGATGTTGAACATGCCTTTCTGCGCATAGCGCGTGCAGATCTCAACCACTTTCTTGCTGTCGGAAACGGAAGCTTTGTCGGCGCCCTCGAGCTTGATGTTGGCCTTGATGAACTCCACCGCGCGGTAGGCGCCGGTCGAGACCGCTTGCGTCGACGCGCCGGTAAACCAGTAGATCATGGCGCCGCCGGTGATGAGACCCAGGAAAAACGGGGCGTGCAACAGCGAGAGCTTTTCGACGTTGGCGTTCAGGCCGCTGGTCAGCGCCATGATGATGGAGAAAATCATGGTGGTCGCACCCACCACCGCCGTTCCGATGAGCACCGGCTTGGCGGTGGCTTTGAAGGTGTTCCCTGCCCCGTCGTTCTCTTCGAGCAAATCTTTCGAGCGATCGAAATTTACGTCGACGTTGAAGTCTTTCCTGATCTCGGCCTGAATATTCGGAATCTGCTCGATGAGCGACAATTCGTAGACGGACTGGGCGTTGTCGGTCACCGGACCGTAGGAATCGACGGCAATCGTGACCGGCCCCATGCCGAGAAAACCGAAGGCGACCAGGCCGAAGGCGAATACGGCCGGAGCCAGCATGGTGGCGGCCGTCTTCAGCCCCATGGTGCTCATGTAGTAGGCCAGGGCCATCAGGAACATCATGGAGAGGCCGAGATAGTAGCCCGAAAAATTTCCGGCTACGAAGCCGGACAGAATTCCGAGCGATGCCCCGCCCTCCTCGGACGACTTCACCACTTCGCGCACGTGCCGCGAGTTCACGGAGGTGAAGACCTTCACCAGTTCGGGGATAACCGCACCCGCCAGAGTGCCGCAGGAAATGATGGTCGCCAGCTTCCACCATTGCGAGGAGTCGTTCCCCAGGCTCGGAATGATGAGCGCGGAAATAATGTAGGTCAGGACAATCGAAACGATCGAAGTGATCCAGACCAGCGAAGTGAGGGGGACTTCAAAGTCCATTTCGTGAGCATTGCCGTATCTCGCCTTGGCGACCGCTCCATTGATGAAGTAGGAAACGGCCGACGACACCAGCATCATCACGCGCATCACGAAGATCCAAACCAGCAACTGGACCTGAATGGTTGGATCCTTGACGGCCAACAGAATAAAGGTGATGAGGGCGACGCCGGTAACGCCGTAGGTTTCAAAGCCGTCCGCCGAGGGCCCCACGGAGTCGCCCGCATTGTCGCCGGTACAATCGGCGATGACGCCGGGGTTGCGCGCGTCGTCTTCCTTGATCTTGAAGACAATCTTCATCAGGTCGCTGCCGATGTCGGCGATCTTGGTGAAAATGCCGCCGGCGATACGCAAGGCCGCGGCGCCCAGCGATTCGCCGATGGCGAAGCCGATGAAGCAGGGCCCGGCATAGTCACCGGGTACAAAGAGCAGGATGAACAGCATGATCAAGAGCTCGACCGAGATCAGCATCATGCCGATGGACATTCCGGCTTCCAGCGGGATCTGATACACCGGATAGGGCTTACCGGGCAGCGACGCGAAGGCCGTCCGCGAGTTGGCGAAGGTATTCACACGAATGCCGAACCACGCCACTCCGTAACTGCCCGCGATTCCGACCACGCTGAAGACGAGGATGATAAACACCCGCCCAATTTCGAAGTGCCGGAGCACACCGAAATACAGGGCGATCACTACCGCGATAAAAGCCCACAACAGCATGAGGAACTTGCCCTGGGTTACCAGGTAGGTTTTGCAGGTCTCATAGATCAATTCGGAGATGTCGCGCATGGCGCGATGGACGGGCAAATTCTTGAGGCGCATGTAGATCGCCATCCCGAAGCCGAGGCCGAACAGGCAAAACAGGATTCCGACGAGCAGCAGTTTGTGGCCATCAATGGCGTTGTTCAGGAAGCTGACCGATGACAGATCGGGCAGTTTCAGGGCAGCCTCGCCGCCACCGGCTTCGTCGGCGGGCTGGGCGAACGCGCCGGCGGTTGTCACCAGCAGAAAAGTTGCAAGAGCCGCGGATGGTCTCGCGATCCAACGTCCAGCGGACGCAAAATGGGCGGTCCAGTTGCGCATCACAATCCTCCTAACGATCTTTATTCAGGGGCACAACGTGTGCATTCTTTTGGCGCTGCGAGCGTTGCGAGCAAGTGCGTTCGCCGCGAAACGGTCGCCACCACAATTCCGACCACGCTTCCACCGCAAGACATGAAAGTTAAGGAGTGCTGATTTGGCCGCGTCGGAACCATCATCCCCGCAGGCGCGCACGTTATGCCTGCGGTACAAAGCAAATGTTTATAACATCTTGAGGAGAACCGGGTCAATGATCGCGATCACGAACCGGGACCGGGCAAGCGCTTCTTCCCCGGTCTCCAGTACACTCTCCCCATGCTCTTCATGGTGATCGAGCGCTTCAAGCAGGGCAACCCCGGTCCGGTCGGCGAACGGTTCAAAGTCTGCGGACGGATGTTGCCCGATGGCGTGAGCTACCAGGCCAGCTGGATCGAGGAAGACGGCTCGCGCTGCTTTCAGATCATGGAAGCGCCGAGCCTCGCCGCGCTGAACGTGTGGGTCAGCCGCTGGAATGACCTAGTCGACTTTGAGATCGCTCCCGTCCTCTCTTCCGCCGATTTCTGGGCGCGCCTCAGCAGCACCCCATCCTGACCTCGCCGGCATCGGTGAGCGGAGTGCCGAATGCCTCTTTGGGCGCGGGAGCGCCACCCAAGGTGGCGATCCAACGACGGGCCGCGTCGAACACAACCAGCACCACGCCGACGATGAAAATCGACATCAAGACGGAATCGAGATAGCCGGTGAAGCTGGTAGCCGGAACCGCGGTCAGCGGCCAGAAAATCCTCTTGATGGAGAGCACGGCGGCGGTGAGGGTAGTGGCTCCCACGAAACACATGGGAAGGAAAGTGATCCAGGCATAGCGGGCTTTTCCCATATTGATCAAAAAAGTAGTCGTGACCGAGAGGGCGATGGTTGCCAGGAGCTGGTTGCCGGTGCCGAAGAGCGGCCAGATGGTGGAGATATTTCCGGTGTAGATCAAATATCCCCAACCGAGAACAACCAATGCGCTGGTCATCAGGTTGCCGGGGAGCCACGCGCTGTTGCCGAATGGTTTGTAGACCTTGCCCATGAGTTCCTGGAGCACGTAGCGGGCTACGCGGGTTCCGGTGTCGACGGTGGTGAGAATGAAGAGCGCCTCGAACATGATGGCGTAGTGATACCAATAGCCCATCAGGGTGGCCATGCCGGGAAGGCCGCGGAAGATTTGCGCCATGCCGATGGCGAGAGAAACCGCGCCGCCCGTGCGTCCGGCCAGCTTTTCGCCGACCTGCTGGGAGAACATATCCAGATTGACGGTCGCGAGGCCGAGTTTGCTGAAGACCTGGGGAGTGGTGTTGATGGCGAAGTAGTCGCCGGGATGGAGCGAGCAGGCGGCGATCAAGGCGAGGATGCCGACCAGCGACTCGGCGACCATGGCGCCATAGCCGATGAAGCGCGCGTCGGTTTCCTTATCCAGCATTTTCGGGGTCGTGCCGGATGAGACCAGCGAGTGGAAACCGGAGATCGCGCCACAGGCGATGGTCACGAAAAGAAATGGAAAGAGCGGACCTTTGATGATCGGCCCGCCGCCGTGCACAAAGGCGGTGAAGTTGGGAAACTGGATGTTGGGATGGACGACAAAGACGCCGATGACCAGAACGGCAATGGTGCCGAGCTTGACGTACGTGGAGAGATAATCGCGCGGCTCGAGCACCAGCCAGACGGGAAGGATCGACGCGATCAAGCCATAGAGAGCCATCAGGATGGTGATGGTGTGGGGCGTAAAGGTGAGCGCGCTCGCCGCTCCGCTCTGCGCCACCCAGTGTCCGGCGATCACGCTGGCGAGCAGCAAGACCACGCCGAAGATGCTCGGCCCGGTGACGGTAATTTTTCCGGCATGGCTCTTGAACATCCAAAGGCCCATGATGACCGCGATTGGAATCGTCATGCCGATGGTGAAGACGCCCCAGGGACTGTTGGAGAGCGCGTTGACAACCACGATGCCGAGGCCGGCCAGGGTGACGAGAAGGATGAAGAGAACGGCAATCATGGCGACCAGTCCGGCAAACGGGCTGATCTCGGTGCGCGCGACGTCGGCGAGCGAGCGGCCGCGATGACGAATCGACGCCACGAGAACCGTGAAGTCCTGCACGCATCCGGCCAGTACCGCGCCGATCAGCAGCCAGAGAAAACCGGGAGCGAAGCCGAATTGGGCGGCGAGTGTGGGCCCGACCAGCGGGCCGGCTCCGGCGATGGCGGCGAAGTGATGGCCAAAGAGTACCCAGCGCGGCGACGCGACGTAGTTATGTCCGTCAGCGAACTGGTGACTCGGAGTGATACGGCGATCGTCAAGGGAGAGCGCTTTCGCGGCGATGAATGCGCTGTAGTAGCGATAGGCGATGGCGTAAACGCAAAGGGCTCCTACCAACACCGGAAGAGTATTCATGGGTTACTCCCGCGAACCAGAAAGCGGTATTTCCCTACGGCTTGCCGGTCCTTTTAGCAACCGACGATGCTACGCCACTAAGGCTGAGGGCACAAGGATTTCGGACACATCCGAGATGGCAAACGAAGGGGTTCGGGTTCCAGAAGAGAACGTAACTGCGGAGGGCGCGGGGATGCGCAGGGCAAACCGGGATCTAGTCCCTCAGCGGAACCATGGGCTGGTCCCCGCGACAGAAGGTGGCAACTTTCAGCAATCCATCCGGCTGGGGCAGCGTGACGACCGGTCCATAGCAATAGACGGCATGCCCATTTGCGGCAAAGTACCAGCGTCCACCCTTCTTCGTGGCGGGCTGTTGGCTGGGGACGGGAGAGAGTTTGGCTGGAGGGGTCAGCTTGGGAAACGGGAGCGATAGGGCCAAGGCAAGGGCCAAGACTTTCATAGGGTCTCACTCATCTCGGCCTTTGACGACGGGCCGACTGTCCACAGAACCGTTTCTTCGTTTCTAAGAGCTAGTTCTTCTTCTTTCGTTCGTGCTGTGTTACTGCGCCAACCCACCCTGTACCACGCAGGGCGAAAGCGGCGGTCACTAAATAATCCGAGTCGAGCGCCGCACGTCTTCCAAATCCGACGCGGGCTTGCCCGGCGCCTGCTTCATGGTGCGCGGCGGCTTGGTCGATTGTTTCGTAGACTTTTCGGAACTCTGCGGCGCCGCAGCTATGGGCGCGGAATTAGGACTCGCGTTCTTCTCCTCGGCGGGAGCGGCAGCGGGAGTGTGGGCACGCTGGCTCTCTGCCTGAGCCAACTTGTTCTTCAGCGCGGCCAATTGAGTGCTGTCCTGGAGCATGGCGCGAATCAAAGTGCGCTGCGATTCGATCGTCTGGCCCTGTTCGAAAACGAGCGTGGTCAGCAGGCAATAGGAAACAACGAACAGCACCACCAGGATCGGAAGCATGGCGGCAGGCCGGTTTGCCTTTTGAGAAGCCTTGCACTCAGCGCTGTAAACGATGCTCAAAGTTGCCCCCAAAGTCGCCCCTGCACGCGGGGCTTCAGGCCTGTGTAATGCATCTCAAAATCCATCTGTTGCTCTGGGGGTAACCCGATGAAAATGCGACGGTTAGTATGATTTTGTAAGGGGAGTGGGGCGGCTGGGGTGAAAGCCTCTGCACATAATGAGTAACCCGGCCTGCGTTACGGATGGCCGCATCCAGCGAAAAGCCGCGCCTGGCAAGGCATTTAGGCGAACCCGAGGGCGGTTTGGCAGACCGCGAAGCGACCTCGGAATGGTCAGGGTTCGCGAGGGCGCTGGAGAGAATTGCTGACTATCATGGCGGAGGAAGGCGGCTAGAAGTCCTCCATCAGCCAAACGTTATTGTTGCGGGTGATGCCGACGATGGCGAGATGGCGGCCGTCGGGAGAGGGCACGGCATAGGCTGCCGAGTCCCCCTTTAACTCCCAGAGAGATTGCGCGCCGCCTGCCGAATCAACGTGCAGCAGCACGACGCCCGCGTGGGTTTTGCTTTGCAAGAACCAGCCTTTGCCATCCGCCGACCAATAGATGCCGGCCAGATGATTCCAGCCCCGCACGGCAATCTGTTGCGGCGTTTCGCCGTTCAAGGAAATGACGTGAATCACAGAATCCCAGTTCTTGAGGATGGCGATACGAGTGCCGTCGGGAACAAGGGCCCAGCTGTATTGCGCGGCAGGCTCGGTTGGAAAGCGCGCGAGCTCGGCGCCCCGGCCTTTCAAGGCGTCAAAAGCGGTGAAGACGAGCGGTTGGCTCTCGTCGCTGCGCTCGGCAATGACGCACAAATTGGAGGGAGCGACCGCGCAGCGCACCCGGCCGTAGGAGTCGCCTTTGAGCACCACATGTGGCGTACCGCCGTGGATCGGAATTGCCATGATGGGGATCACTCCCTCGCAAAAAGCGGGCACTTGCGGGCCGCAGTCCGCATAGAACAACCACGAGCCATCGGGGCTGACCGCCGAGCCTCCGACGTTTTCCGCGCCCATGACCAGGGGTTCCTCGGTATCGGAATCGAGCGCCCGGCGAAAGAGCCGCAAGTGGCCGTTGCTCCAAGAGCGATACACGAGGCTGCTGCTATCGGGCGTCCAGGTCTCCGCCGCATTGACATACTCATTGAGCGTAAGGTGGGTGGCGGGAGAGATACTGGCGCCATTGGACGTGACATCCGCCATGTGGACAGTTGTCTGCTGAACCGAACGCTGAAAGGCGATGCGCTTGCCGTCCGAGGTAACGCTGGTTTCGCCGATCCATGTTCCTGGCCAGTGTGTGAGCTGCCGTGGTTTGTCCATGGCTTTACCGCTTTCGTCGATACCCAGGCTCCATAAGTTACCCTCGCGCGTATAGATCAGGCGTCCCTCTGGTAGCCAGACAAAATCAGTCAAGCTCATCCATCCGGGATATTGGAGAAGAGAGATGGGATGTCCGGCGCGTAAGTCGCGGCTTACTAACTGTCCAAAGGACGCGCCGAGCTCGAAATAGATGACTCGCTGGCCATCCCTCGACCAGTTAAGGCCACCAATGGCGGTATCCTCGGGAGCGTGGAACAGTACCCGGGCGTGCTGTCCGCTGGTGTCCATCAGCCAGATCTCGCGGTCGCCGAGTTGGCCGACATCGGTTCCGAAGGCGATCGACATGCCATCGGGCGAAACGGAGAAGGCTTCGGCATCGTCACGAATTTTTCTCACGGTTGTTCCCAATAAAGAGACGACCCAGATGCTGGTTCCGGCGCCAGCCAGGGAGCCGGCCGAACCATTCGAACTGAAATTGGAAGCAAACCGAAAGCGACTTGGGAGCCAGGCCATCGTGCTGCGCGACCGCGCGTTGGCAATAAACCGGGTGCCGTCGGGAAACCACCCGGCGATGGACCAACTCACCGGGTCACCCTTGAGCGATTCGGGTTCGGCGATGGTTTGAGTCTCCCCGGTCGCCAGCAGCTTGACATGCATCTTCATCGTACTGTCGGAGAACGCCAGGTATTTGCCGTCGGGCGAGATCGCGCTGCTGGTGACGGGGTTTTCGCTTGAGTTGGCGGTGAGTTGAATAATTCTGGGATCAGCCGAGACGGGCGGCGTGTGGCGCCACACCCGGGTGCGCCAGAGCAAAGCGCCCGCCACGCAAATTACGATGGCCGAAATCCAAAGAGCGAGTGCAGGCAAGCGCGGGAAGCGGCGGGAATCGGTGAGTGATCCGTCAGCCTTTGAGTGACCAGGGGGAACGAGAGCAGCTTCGACGCTTCGACTGCGATCGGGCGGATCAAATTCCAAAGTCGCTATGAAGCGATACCCCTGCCGCGGGAGGGTCTCGATGAAACTGGGCTGTTCGGCGGAATCGTTCAAAGCTTCCCTTAAACGGTTTACGGCTTTCTTCAGTCCCTGCTCGTAATCGACAAAGGTGTCGGCGGGCCAGAGATGACTGACGAGAGCTTCCCGGGTAACGAGGCGGCCCCGGTTCTCGATCAGAAGCTGGAGCACCTGGAAGGGCTGGGGAGCGAGCGTTTGTTTGGTACCGTTCGTGCGAAGTTCCCGGGTGGACAGGTTTAATTCGAACGGGCCGAAGCGTACCTGCTCGGAGGGGCGTGAGTAAGTCGACATAGGTGCTCCGCAAGAGTTGTGGGGAAGGAAGGAGGAAATTCTAGCACTTCAGGCGAGTGCCGTCCGTCCGATTCGCCAGCAGCAATCCATGTTTAGAGCCAATGATTTATGGGTGGTCACCGAATGGTCACCGAAAATTCCCGGCGCTGCCATTGCGGGCGTTGCCGTCGCTCTTGCAAAGTGCGGAGCGGACTCAAGGGCCACCCGGATTTCACAGGCAGGCGCAAAGGAGCGACCATGAACTCGTCGAAATGTGTGTGCAGGAACCCACTATTCTCCTGGTTTGTAACGGCGCTGGCCGTCGCGGTCATAGTTATCCCGGTAGGGGCGAATGCGCAAAGCCGCCGCGACTTGCTGGCGAGCCGCATCGATCTCGGCCCTTCTCACCGCTCCGATCGAAGCGCGTCGAAGGGTGCGCAGGCTAAAGCTGCCGGCCATCAGGACGTAAGGTACAAGGTGGTGAATGTCGGGGTGCTACCGGGGAAAACAAACTCCGTCTTGCCGGAAGAGGATCATATCCTCAACAATTTGGGGCATGTCATTGGCTTCTCGTATATCCATACGGGCGATGCAAACGACTATTACGCAACCGCGCAGGGCTTCCTATGGCAAAGCGGAAAACTCAAGCCTTTACCTTTGCTGAAGGGCTGGGAGGGCGCATTCGCCACCGGTATCAACGACCGCGATCAGGTGGCCGGGGAAGCGAATCACTTTGACAACGACGGGAATCTGCGCCGGACAGCAATCCTGTGGGATCGTGGGAAGGCAATTGACCTTGGCGCTCTCGATTCGAATTCGGACTCGCAAGCTTTCAGCATCAACGTGTGGGGCATGGTGGTGGGCAGGAACCGCAATCGTGACGATGGCCAGAGTACTGCCGTGGTCTGGTACGGCGGAGCGATTCACCCACTTCCGCTGCTGGCGGGCGAAACCGATAGCGTCGCCTTCGGGATTAACGACCTGGGAGTGATCGCCGGAATTCAGCTTCAGGGAGATGCCAACCAACTCCCGTGCGTGTGGTACTGGAACGGGAGCGGCTATACGGCTTTCAGTCTGGGAAGCTTTGGCGGAGACTACGGCCAGGCCAACGACATCAACGATCTGGGGCAAGCCGTAGGATGGTCGCTTTTCGCCGGTGACCTGCATGGCCCGGCGTTTGTTTGGGATTTTCGCGGCCTGCACGCGTTGCCGGCGCTGCCCGGCGACAGTGACGGAGTTGCCCAGGCCATCAACGACTTTGGCCAGATTGTCGGCTTCAGCCTGCTGTTCGATGACGACGGAGAATTTATCTCGCAGCGAATTGCGATCTGGCAGAACGGCGCCGTGGCCGACCTGCAAACTCTGGTTCCGCAGGGTACGCCGGAGATCACGGATATTGGCAATGTCAATCTCCTGGGACAGATCGCGGTCGAAACCGGAAGCTTCGACGACGGAACCCTGGCCGGCTACCTGCTGATACCCAGAGGGCACTGAAGCCGAGTTGCTGTTGCCATGCGCCGCTTCCATATTTCGGGGAGGGATTCCGAAGCGGACTGAAAGCCGGCCGATGGCCGGCATCGGGAACGGCAGCTTGCCGGCCCGCAGTGACCGACGATGGCGGGCCGGCCTTATCCGAATCTCCGCCCGTACGCCTGCTCCCACGAGATCACGGGATTGCGCAGCACGCCAATCTTCTCAATCTCGCATTCCATCAGGTCACCCGGCTTGAGATACCAGGCCTTGGGATCGCCGGAAAATGCCGCCACACCTGAGACGGTCCCGGTCGAAACGACATCTCCGGCGCTATAGCCCATGGGCGAGTAGTGGGCCAGAATCTCGGGAATCGTGACCGACATCTTGCTGGAGTGCGACCTCTGGCGGGGCTCGCCGTTGACGCGCAGCTCCATTGCCAGATTGTGCGGGTCGGGGATTTCGTCGGCGGTCACGATCCAGGGTCCGAGGGGACAGAACGTATCGATGCCCTTGCAGAAACTGAACACGCCCGACTTCATCTCGCGGCGCTGAATATCGCGGGCGGTAATGTCGTTGAAAATGACGTATCCGCCGATATAGTCGGCCGCTTCTTCGGCGGTGAAGTGCTTTCCAGCTTTCTTCAGAACGACTGCCAGCTCAAGCTCGTAATCGAGTTCCTGGGTCAGGTGCTGGGGATAAATCACCGGCGCGTCCGGCCCGATGATGGCGTCGATATTCTGAAAGAAGACAATCCAGGGCATGACGGGGTGGGAGAAGCCGGCCCTGGTAGCCTCTTCGTGGTGCTCGCGAAAATTGCCGGCCGTGTGAAAGAACTTTCTGGGAACGATCGGCGCCTTGAGGTGCACCTCGGAGGTCGCATAGAAAAGCGGCTCGCCGCTTGAGCCGAGAGTTTTCGAGGCGGCCGAATCGAGGCTGGCAACGTATTCCAGGGCCTTGCGCGCGGCGGCGAGACTGGCGTCGCCCCCGCCGAAAAAAGACCGCATATCCGAAGGCGCGAGTCTGGAATCCAGAGATACCCCTTCCACCTCGCACAGATAGAGGCTGCAAGAGGCATTCAAGTCAGCGATTCTGTCGCCATGGATCGATGCGCCGATGCGAGCCCGGCCCGCCGAATCTTCAAAGGTTACAAGTTTCATGAGGCCGAACTGGTTCCTTTGCCTCGGAAGAGTCTAGAAGCAAGCAGGAAGGGTTGTCCAGAAAGGCGAAGCAATGGAGAGTTGGCAGCGGCCCGGCGGTGTTGCGCGCATGCCGGCTTATGCCGGCTGAGACCCGGTCGGCACCTGGGCGAGCAGGGTCGCGGGCGGCGTCACCAGATGCTGAATACCCACATACTGGCCGCGGACGCGCGCCCAGCGTGCGGGGTGGATGCGGACATCGACATGCAGAAAGCCGCCATCATAGACGCCAATGCCTCCGTTGAGAAACGCCGGAACCTGGAGGGCCAATTCGTACATTTGCTGAAGCGTCAGCCCCGGAATCGCGATATCCGCCGCCACCCCCAGCATGTGCTCGCTATCGCTGACGCCTCCGACTTTCTGGTTGTGCAGCGAGCAGCGGTAGCCGTCGTGGACGATAATTTCCTTGCCGGCCAGAGCGCGTAACTGTTCGAGAGCATCGACCAGTCCGCTTTCGATCTTCAGTTGCCCGCAGCAGTGGCAGGCCAACTCGGTTTTCGAGAAATGCTCGCTCAAATCTCCCATTGCTCGGGCCTCGGTGCGCTGAAGATTGGGCCTGCGACGGGTGCGCCGGCAAGCCTATCGACCATCAAACAGGAGCTTCGGCTGCGGGGGCTGTGAGCATGATCACTCTGAAATTGTTCGGTTTCCGGGATGGGCTTGGCATGAGACCGGCGGGCAGCTTCAAAAGAGGTGGAACGAGGCTTCCACATTGATCTTCACGGCTACGGGTTGGCCATCTTTCCGGGCGGGTTCGAACGTCCAGTTGCCGATTTTTTCGACTGCCTTCTCGTCGAGTCCCAATCCGAGAGGCTTCTGAATCTGCAAATCGCGCGGCACGCCGGTACTGTCGACCACCAGCCACAACACGACGGCACCCTCGCATCGAGCCCGGCGGCCTTCTTCCGAGTACTCGGGAGGAGGAGACTTGAGGGCGCGCGGCGCCGAAACCCGGCCTTCGGCGCGATAGACGGTCCCCAGCGAGGCGGGCGGTTCGTAGGTCTTGCCTTCGGAATCGGTGAAATAGGCGCGCCAAAAAGAGGGGACGGCATCGATCATGGAATCGCCGGGAAAGAAAAACACGGAATGCATGGCCGACGAGATCTCCTCGGGGCTCGCCTTCCGGTTGGGCAGTTCGATCTCGATGGTGACCTCTTTTTGCTGGAGATATTTTTCCAGCACTTCGCGCAATTTTCCGGAATAGCTGTCGAGAGTTGCCAGCAGGTCCACGGGCTTGGGGCTATGGTTGACGAGATTTTTCGGGTCGAAGACGAGCTCGATGCGCCGCGCGGTAATTTCAAGCAGGCGGCCCCGATAGTGGACGTCCTTGATCTCGATTTGGCCATCGAGGGTCCAGGGACCGACGGGGGCACTCCCGCGCAACGCTCCATCGGCGCGAAACCGGAGGTGGTCGCCCGCATAGAAATGGCGCAAGGTGAGAACCTTGTCGGCGTACTGCCAGCTCAACTGCTTTTCGAGATCGCGGTCGCTGACCCACGCGGTCGTCTGCAGAAACGTCACCAGGAACAATGTCACAAGCGCCGCGAGCGTGATGCGGGTCATGCGGAGAACGATAAAACGGAGGCCCTCGGCGCGCCAAACAAAATCGGATGCCGGGCGCCGTGTGACTCGCTCCGATGTGTTCAAGTGGTTGTAGGATCAGGGCTTGCCTTTGCGACTTTTGCAAGCGCGGGGTATCTAATATTCGGAGACCCAACATGACAGAGAAAGTGACGGAAGCAGTGCAGAATTCCGGAGTGGAAAAGACAAAGAAGACGGAGCAGGAGTGGCGAGAGCAGTTGACGCCGGAGCAGTATCAGGTGGCGCGGCAGTGCGGAACCGAGCCCGCTTTTACCGGCAAGTATTGGAACATGCACGATGACGGTTCGTACCACTGCGTGTGCTGCGGGGCGATGCTTTTTGGTTCGGATACCAAGTTCGATTCGGGGACGGGCTGGCCGAGTTTCTACAGCGCCGCGGATAAGAAGAACATCCGCGAACTGACCGACCGCAGCTACGGCATGACGCGCACGGAGGTGCGTTGCGCGCATTGCGACGCGCATCTGGGGCACCTTTTTCCCGATGGCCCGCGGCCGACCGGCATGAGGTATTGCATCAATTCGGCGTCGCTGGATTTCAGAAAAAAGTGATCGGTGGCTGGTGGCTAGTGGTCAGTGGCTAGTTGCTGGTGGCTAGTTTTTGGTTCACGGGTCATCGGTGAAAAGCAGAAAGGGACAGGCGGTTTGTCTGTCCCTTTTTTTATCGGTCTCTGAATCGTCGGTTAACGCATTCGATCCCGAAAACTCTATGCCTTGCCGGCGGCGGCGCCGAAGGACTGCGAACCTGCGCCCGCACCGGCGGTGGCGGCCATGGACTTGGCGGCTTCGGCGGCCTTGGCGTGGTTCTGTTGGCCCTGATGCTGGTTCTGTGTGCTCTCTTTCTTCTCGGAGTGGCGTACTTCGACTCCGCCTTTGAGGATGGCGCCTTCTTCCACGCTGATGCGGTGGGTGATGACGTCGCCGGAGAGCATGCCTTCATTGCGAATATCGAGGCGATCGGCGCACTCGACGTTGCCCTGCACCTTGCCCATGATGACGACTTCCTTGGCGACGATGTTGGCGGCAACGTTGCCGTTGCGGCCGATGGTGACTCGATTCTCGGGAAAATGGATCGTGCCTTCGACCCGGCCATCGATGAAAAGCGACTCGGCGCCGGTGACGTCGCCCTTGATGACCAGCGAGCGGCCGATGTTGGCCTGATCCATGGGCGAGGTAGCCTTGACGGGCGTGTAGCTGGGAGCGGAAGGGGCGGCGGGTGCGTACTTGTTTTCCGGGGACTGCAACATGAATAAACCTCGCTTGAGTTCCGCGGCTGAAGAGTGAGTTAGGTCTTCAGCCGCGGTCGATGGGCTTCTGAACCGCGAAGAGAGAATCGCACGGAAGGCCGTGTTACGGATAGTTACGGAAGTACCGGCAAATTGCGGCCTTAGAAAGCATTAGAGCTTGATGAGCTCAGGCCACGTGAAACGCGCTGAACGATTTTCCCAATGTTATAGTTCAGCCGATGAACCGCCGCGGATTGGTTTTCGTGATCATAGTTTTTATGGCGTCCGTTCTTGGGCAGGAGGCTCTCTGCCAACGCAACGCGGGTCAGCCCGAGCGTAAGGACGAAACGGCAGTGCGTAAATTCGATAACTCGTATCTGTCGATGACCATCCGGCCGGGATGGAGGGTAGCCGATTCCGGCGATCAGCGATTGAGCCTGATTCGCGGGGATTATCTGCTATACGTCAACCCGATATTCACGCACGCCAGCGGCATCGAGGGCGGCCGCTTCGGTGAAATTATGAACGGAATGCCCAGCGTCGACGCGGTCATGCGCAACGTCGATCAACCGGCGGGCGGACCGGAATGTTCACAATCTGACCGGACCGTCGTCAATGAATCCATATCTTTGACCAATCTCTATACCGACAGTTCCAAGTCCGACAACGAATGCAATTTTCCCGACGGCAAACGTACTGTCTGGTTCGGATCCTTCTTCAGCGGCACGGGCAGCGGGAGCGACTACTCCGTCACTCTGGCCTACAACTCTGACGACGTAAACCGCCTGCCTGCCAGACGCAGCCCCCAACTCAGGCAGATATTCAGCGATGCTGTCGCCATGCTGAAGACGCTGAATCTGAAACCTCCCGTCGAGATTTCAAGGATTTCTCCAAACGCAGCGCCGCCGGGCGCGACCGTCACCATTTATGGCCGAGGCTTCAGAATTCCGAACTTTACGACGGCCGTAGTCTTCAACGATCACCCGAATACTTCGATGTCGCGGCCAGCCATCGCTCAGGATGAGGCCTCCCTGACATTCGAAGTTCCACCCTCCCTCGACACGATGAGTTGCTGGAGCGGATCCATCGAGGTTGGAGAGGCCTGCGTTCCCACTCCGCCGGACCATATCGATGTCAACGACTGCCCGGCGGCGAGCTATGGGCGCACCAATTTCTGTGGCATTCCGACGCCCGCCGGCAC
>Ga0335080_10001855_pt1 | contig 21021 bp, 17 predicted proteins | sample Lox_Sample_34_FD_206720 | JGI IMG/M metagenome (GOLD analysis project Ga0335080, IMG submission 206720) | Soil microbial communities from Loxahatchee National Wildlife Refuge, Florida, United States - Lox_Sample_3.4 | ecosystem: Environmental > Terrestrial > Soil > Wetlands | place: USA...
CGCCCTCGGCAGCGTCGGTGACGCAGAGCTCGGCGACGGTGCTCGGCTCGGTCGACGGCGCGGGCGAGGCGGCGTTCGAGTACGGCACCTCGACGGCGTACGGCTCCTGCACCGCGCCGGTCACGGTCTCCGGCGCGCAGCCCGTGTCTGCCGCGCTCACCGGCCTCGGGCCCGGCACCACGTACCACTTCCGGCTCGTCGCGGTGAGCTCCGCGGGCCAGACGCTCGGCGACGACCAGTCGTTCACGACGCAGGCGCAGCGGGTCGCGGCCGGGACGACGATCCTCGGCGTCCGGGTCGGCGGGCTGACCCCCGCGGCAGCGCTCGCGAAGGTGCGCGTCGCGTTCAACCGGCCGCTGCGCTTCGAGTACCGGGGGAAGCGCTGGAAGGCGACGCCGCGGCGGCTCGGGGCCAAGGCCGACCTGGCCGGCGCGGTCATGCGCTCGCTCGCCGCCCTCACGCGCGACGTTCCCGTCCGCGTCAGCGTCGACCCGGCGAGGCTCCGCGGCTACGTGGCCTCCGTCGGCGAGTCGCTCGCCAAGTCGCAGCAGCAGGGCAGCGTGAGGCTCGTCGGCACCCGGGCGGTCGTCGTGCCGTCGCGGCCGGCGATCGCCGTGCGCCAGGCGCCCCTCGCCGCCGCGATCACCCGGGAGCTCCGGACCGGCTCGCGCGCCCTCCTGACGGTGCCGGTCGCCGAGACGATGGCGAAGACGACCGGGGCGCTGGCGATCGTGATCAGGCTCGGGGAGCAGTCGCTCACGCTGTACAAGGACGGCAACGTCGTGCTGAAGACGCCCGTGACGACCGGCCGGCCCGCGCTGCCGACCCCGGTCGGGAGCTACGACGTCGCGTGGCGGAGGAGCCCGTACACGTTCGTCTCGCCGTGGCCGAAGGGCAGCCCGTACTACTACCCGCCGGCGCCGGTCACGTGGGCGATGTTCTTCTACGACAACGACTTCCTCCACGACGACCCGGCCGAGCCCGCGAGCGCATTCGGGCCCGGCTCCAACCTCGGCCCGTACGCGAGCCACGGCTGCGTGCACGTGCCCACGGACGTGATGCGGACCCTCTACACCACGGTGCCCGATCACACTCCCGTGATCGTCGCCGAGAACTAGGCCCGCGGAGACGTGGCTCGGGCGGGCACGACTGGCGCCCGCCGGGTCGAGGTGACAAGATCCGCGAGGCGTGCGTCCCGGGCGGCGGGACGCGCGCCGTCTACCTCCGGTCCCAGCCCTCCGGAAGGCGGGGGGCGGGCCAGGCGGGGTCGGGGCGCCAGTCCTCCCAGCCGGTCGGCCAGGGAGGGTCGGCGAGCACGCGGTTCGCCTCGGCCCACACCACGTCCGCGTCGAGCAGGCCGAGCGCCGCCGCCTGCTCGAGCTCGTCCTCGTCCTTCCAGCGGTAGCGGCCGTCGGGCTCGACGATCAGGTCGAGCTTCCAGTCGGCGTAGTCCAGCCCGACGGAGCTCCGGCGCGCGGGCTCCTCGAAGTTGACGTACCAGCACTCGAGCTCGCCGTCGCGGAAGAAGAGCCAGAGCGAGTGCGCGGTCCCCGGCCGGACCAGCGCGAGCGCCTCGCGGCGCGCCTCGTCGGCGACGAGCCGCCACTCGGGCTGCGGGATCCGCAGCACGGCTCCGTCCGGGCCGACCGGGAGCTGGTCCTCGGCGCCGGGCGGGATCCAGACCACGAACAGGCCGTCCCGCTCCTCGATCAACCGCGCTGCGTGCGCGCGCCAGACCTTCCCGAACCAGATGTCCCGAAGCGCGATCTCGGACATCACGTGAGCGTATCGCCGCGCGCCGTGAAACTTAGGCCGGTCTTACGCGGCTTCTGTAACTTGTTCGATCGGAAATGGCGCAGGCAGACGTCCTTTCGGCGCGGAGCGAGGCCGACGCAGCTCGCGGCGTCCCCCGCATCTCCGTGGTCGTCACCGTCTACAACGAGGCGGCGACGATCGAGGAGCTCTACCGCCGCACCGCGGCGGCGCTCGCCGGCGAGGACTACGAGCTGATCTTCGTCGACGACGGCTCGACGGACGGCGGCTTCGCGGTGCTCGAGCGCCTGCACGCGGCCGATCCGCGCGTCCGCGCCGTGCGCTTCAAGCGCAACGCGGGCCAGCACCCGGCGATGCACGCGGGGCTCGTCCGCGCCCGCGGCGACGTCGTCGTGACGATGGACGGCGACCTCCAGAACGAGCCCGAGGACATCCCGCGTCTCGTCGCGGCCGTCGAGGCCGGCAGCGACGTCGCGAGCGGCCGGCGCGCTGCCCGCCGCGACTCGTGGGGCCGCACGCTTCCCTCGCGCCTGATCAACGGGATGCTCCGCCGCTTCACGAAGGTCGACATCTCGGACTTCGGCTGCGCGTTCAACGCCTATCGGCGCGACGTCGTCGTGCCGATGCTCGGCGCGATCGGCCGCCAGAAGTTCACGAAGGCGCTGATCCTCTCCGGCGGCGCGAGCGTGGTCGAGGTGGACGTGGCCCATGCGCCGCGCGACGACGCGTCCCGCTACTCCCCGTTCCGGCTCGTTCGCCTCGCGCTGCACGTCGTCGCCGGGTTCTGGCCGCAGCCGATCCAGTGGGTCGGCGTCACGCTGGGCCTGGTCTGCACCCTGCTCGCGACCGGGCTCGGCATCTACGGCGTGATCTACTGGATCGACGAGTCGAACTTCCCGGGCCCGCTCTTCGGCGGCGTCGCGTTACTGTTCGTGCTCGGGATCCAGGGCTTCATCCTCGCGCTCGTCGGGGAGTACCTGGGCAGAATCCAGCGCGAGGTGGAGGGCAGGCCGATGTACACGATCGAGCGAGAGCTGTGACCCCGCTCATCCGGGCGGCCTTGTGTTGCACGGCACAAGGCGTTTTTCCGTCGATCGGCCCTCCTTTTCATGGTGGAAAGCCTTGTGCTTTGCAACACAAGGGGTCGGTGGGGTGAGCGGGCGGAAGCGCGTGCTCGTGACCGGCGGGGCCGGGTTCATCTCGTCCACGTTCGTCCGCCACCTGCTCGCCCACACGGGCTACGAGGTCGTCTCGCTCGACGCGCTCACCTACGCGGGGAACCTCGAGAACCTCGCCGACGTGATGGCCCACCCGCGGCTCTCGTTCGTCGAGGGCGACGTCCGCGACGCGGCGCTCGTCTCCGACCTCGTCGAGCACGTCGACGTGATCGTGAACGCGGCGGCCGAGTCGCACGTCGAGAAGTCGATCGAGGAGGGCGCGTCCGAGTTCGTGACCACGAACGTCGAGGGGACGCAGATCCTGCTCGACGCGATCCGGCGCAGCCCCGTCGAGCGCTTCATCCTGATCTCCTCGAGCGAGGTCTACGGCACCGCCGAGTCGGACCCGATGGACGAGGAGCACCCGCTCAACCCGCGCAGCCCGTACGCGGCGACCAAGGCGGGCGGCGACCGGCTCGCCTACAGCTACCACGTCACCTACGGCCTGCCGATCGTGATCGTGCGGCCGTTCAACAACTACGGGCCGCGCCAGCACCCCGAGAAGGTTATCCCGCGGTTCATCACCCAGGCGCTCTCGGACGAGCCGCTCACGATCCACGGCGACGGCCACGCGAGCCGCGACTGGCTCTACGTCGACGACGACGCCGAGGCGATCGAGGCGATCATCGCCGCACCGCTCGAGCCGCTCGCCGGCGAGGTGCTCAACGTCGCGACGGGGACAGACATCTCCGTCCGCGACATCGCCGGGCAGGTGCTCGAGCTGCTCGGCAAGCCCGCCGAGCTCCGCGCCAACGTGCCGGAGCGGCCCGGCCAGGTCGACCGCCACATCGGCTCGCCCGAGAAGCTCGAGCGCCTCACCGGCTGGCGCGCGCGCACGTCCTTCGAGGAGGGCCTGGAGCGCACCGTCGCGTGGTATCGCGACAATGAGGCGTGGTGGCGGGGGATCCTGACGCACACGAGCGCCCGAAGCGCCTCCTCGTCCTAGGGGCGGGGCCGGCGCAGCTCGGCCTGCTCGAGGCCGCGCGAGAGCGCGGGCTCGAGGTGATCGCGGTCGACCGCGACCCCGCTGCCCCCGGCTTCCGGCTCGCCGACAAGCGGGCGCTCGTCTCGGTCGAGGACGAGCCGGCGGTCGAGCGGCTCGCTCTCGCCGAGCAGGTGGACGGCGTGATCGCGCCGGGGATCGACTGGCCGGTGGGGATCGCCGCGCGCCTCGCGGTGCGGCTCGGCGTCGCGCATCCGATCTCGCCCGAGACGGCCGTGCTCGCGACCTCGAAGATGCGCCAGCGCGAGCGGTTCGCGCAGGAAGGCGTGCCGCAGCCCCGCTCGCGTGTCTGCCGGGACCTCGTCGAGGCTGCGGCGGCGGCGGAGGAGCTCGGCTATCCCTGCGTGCTGAAGGCGCCCGACCGGCAGGGCCAGAAGGGGCTCGCGCTCGTCCGGCGCCCGGACGAGCTGCCCGCGGCGGTCGAGCTCGCGCTCGCGGAGGCGCGCAGCGCGGTCTGCCTCGTCGAGGAGGCGGTGCGCGGGCCGGAGGTGACCGTGGTCGCGTTCTCGTCCGGCGGCCGCTTCGTGCCGCTGATGGTGACCGACCGCCTCGTCGCGAAGCCGCCCGCGTTCGGGGTCGCGCTCGCACACGTCTTCCCGAGCGGCGCCGCGGACGCGGTCGGCGCCGCGCGTGCCGCGGCCGAGGCGCTCGGGGTCGAGGAGGGGCCGACCTACACGCAGGTGCTGATGTCCCCGGAAGGGCCGCGGATCGGCGAGCTCGCGGCGCGCCTCGGCGGCGGTCACGACGCCGAGCTCTGCCTGGCCGCGGTCGGCGTCGACCTGAACGGGCTCGCGCTGGCCGCCGCGCTCGGCGAGGCCGTCGAGGTGCCCGAGCCGCTGCCGCGTGTGGGCGGAGCCGTCACCCGCTTCCTCGTCGCGCCCGAGGGCCGGCTCGAGGAGGTGCACGGGCTCGACGAGGCCGAGGCGCTCGAGGGAGTCGTCCGCGTGCGCTCCTATCGCGCGCCGGGCTTCGTGTTCGGGCCGCTCCGCCGGGGCGGCGACCGCGCCGGCGCGGTGCTCGCGGTCGGCACCACCCGCGAGGAGGCGATGGAGCGGGCAGATCGCGCGGTCGAGCGCATACGCTTCGTGACCGCCGATGCAGAAGCTCTCGTCTGAACGCCGGGTCGTCGGCTTCCAGCCTCCCGCGGTCGGCGAGGAGGAGGTCGCCGCGGTCGCCGACACGCTCCGCTCGGGCTGGCTCACCACCGGCCCGCGGGCGGCGGAGCTCGAGCGCCGCATGGCCGACTACCTCGAGGCGCGCCACGTGCTCGCCGTCTCGTCCGGCACCGCGGCCATGCACCTCGCGCTGCTCGCGCTCGGGATCGGCCCCGGCGACGAGGTGATCACGAGCCCGATCACCTGGCCGGCCACGGCGAACGTGATCGTCCACGCGGGCGCGACGCCGGTTTTCGCCGACGTGCGCGACGGGGACCTGAACATCGACCCGGACCACGTCGGGACCCTCGTCACACCACGGACGAAGGCGATCCTCCCCGTCGACCTCGCGGGTGAGCCGGCCGACCTCGACCCGCTGCTCGAGCTCGGCCTGCCCGTGCTCGAGGATGCCGCCCACGCCGCCGAGAGCCGCTACCGCGGCCGCAAGGTCGGCTCGATTGCCGATGTGACCGCCTTCTCCCTCTACGCGACGAAGAACATCGCAGCCGGCGAGGGCGGCCTGATCGCCACGAGCCGAGACGACGTCGCAGACGCGGTCCGCGAGCTCCGGCTGATGCGCCGCGGCGACGGCTCGGCCTACGACGTGACCGTGCCCGGCTACAAGGCGAACCTCTCCGATCTGCTCGCCGCGATCGCCCTCTGCCAGCTCGACAAGGTCGACGCGCACGCGGCGATCCGCGCGCGGCAGTTCGCGATCTACGACGAGGGCCTGGCGGAGCTCGACGGGATCGCGCCGCTCGAGCGCGACCCGCGCAACACCCATGCGCGGCACCTCTACATCGTCCGCATCGACGCCGCGCGCGCGGGCGCCGGCCGGGACGCCTACCAGGCCGCTCTCGCCGCCGAGGGGGTCTCGAGCTCGATCCACTTCCTGCCCGTGCACCGGCTGACCTGGTACGCGGAGCGGTTCCCGGGGCAGCAGCGGCTCCCCGTCGCCGAGCGCGCGGGCGCCGAGGTGCTCTCGCTCCCGCTTTCGCCCGCGCATGCCGATGACGACATCGCGTACGTGGTCGCGGCGCTGCGGCGGCTGCACGCGTCATTCACCTGATGAACGAGACCCCACATCGCAGGTTCACGCGCCGGCGGGCGCTCCGGATCTTCGGCTCCCTGACGGTGACCGGCCTCGCGGTCGCCTACCTGGTCTGGAAGATCGACCTGGGGCAGACCCTCCACATCCTCGCGAACGCGAAGCTCGGCTACTTCTTCGCCTCCCTCCTGATCATGTACCTCTCGGTGTGGCCGATGGCGTGGCGCTGGCAGCAGCTGCTCGGCGCGCGAGGCGTGCACGAGAAGGTCTCCTGGCTGACCCGTGCCTACTTCGTCGGCTACATGGTCGGACAGGTGCTGCCGACCTCGGTCGGCGGCGACGCCTCCCGGATCTACGAGACGTCGCGCCGCCATCCGGGCCGGGGCGGGCTGGCGGCGGGGACCGTGCTGCTGGAGCGCGCGCTCGGCGGCGCGGCGACGCTCACGCTCGCCGCGGTCGGCTTCGTGCTCGCCGTCGGAAAGTACGACCTCGGCGCCTATCTCTGGATCGAGGGGCTCTTCGTCGTGCTCACGGTGATCCTCGCGTTCGCGCTGTTCTCGCGCCGCGTGCGCCGTCCGCTCGCGTGGACGGTGCCGTACCTGCGCAGGCTGCGCGTGGAGAAGCCGCTGCGGTCGGTCTACGAGGCGATCCACAGCTACCGCGACCACGCCTGGCTCCTCGTCGGGATGTTCGCACTCACGATCGGCGTCCAGGCCTTCCGCGTGCTCGCGATCTGGCTCTCCGGCAAGGCCGTCGGCGTGAATCTCTCGCCGCGGCCGTACTACGTGATGGGGCCGATGCTCTTCCTCGTGATCCTGATCCCGTTCACGATCAACGGGCTCGCGGTGCGCGAGTCGTTCTTCGTCAGCTTCCTCGGCGGGCTGGGCGTGAGCGCCGACCAGGCCTTCGCCACGGGCTTCCTCTTCTTCCTCGTCACGCTGCTCCTCTCGCTGCCGGGCGCGGCGATCATGGCCTGGGAGAGCGTGCGCGGAGTCGCCCGCCCGAGCCTCCCGCATGGCTGATGTAGCGGCGGTCGTCGTCACGTACAACGCGATGCCCTGGCTCGAACGCTGCCTCGAGAGCCTCGGCGGGGCCGAGTGCGTCGTCGTCGACCACGGCTCGAGCGACGGCTCGGTCGAGGCGGCGCGGGCCGCCGGGGTGACGGTGGTCGAGCAGGAGAACCTCGGCCTGGCCGCCGGCTGGAACCGCGGCCTGCGCGAGACGGAGAGCCGCTACGCGCTGATCCTCAACGCTGACGCCTGGCTCGTCGGCGACGCGCTCGAGCGGCTCGTCGCCTTCGCCGACGCGCACCCGCGCGCGGCGGTCGTCGGGCCGCGCCTGCGGAACCCCGACGGCACGCTCCAGCCCTCGGTGCGCGGCTTCCCGACCCTGTGGCGGCTCGCCACGGAGTTCTTCTTCCTGCGCAAGCTGGCGCCGCGCTCGCGGGCGCTGAACGGCTTCTACGCGGCCGGGTTCGACCACGAGAGCGTGACCGAGGCCGAGTTCGTGATGGGAGCGGCGATGCTCGTCCGGCGCGACGCGATCGCCGAGGTCGGCCCGCTCGACGAGTCGTTCTTCCTCTTCAGCGAGGAGGTCGACTGGTGCTACCGCTTCGAGCAGGCGGGCTGGCAGGTCCTGTTCACGCCGGAGGCGGAGGTCGTCCATGTCCGCGGCGCCTCGCACGGTGGCCGCCTGTTCGACCAGCTCGTGCTCGGCCACGTCCGCTTTCTCGCCAAGCACCGCGGCCTCGGATACGCCGAGCGGGCGCGGAAGCTGCTCGTCGTCTCGCTGCGGCTGCGCGGGCTGCTCTTTCGCGGCGAGCGCGGGGAGATGTACCGGGAAGGAGCCCGCTTCCTCGCCTCGGGCAGCGCGGAGGCGCTCCTGCGATGAGGGCGCGGCTCGGCACGGTCGCCGGCGTGCTCCTCCTGCTCGCGCTCTCCCGCCTCCTGCCCGGCGACGGGCTCGGCCTCTACCTGCGGCTCGCCGCGGCGACGGCCGTGGTGCTGCTGCCGGGCCGGCTCCTCGCCGGGGTGGGGATGTCCGCGACGCTCGGGTGGAGCGTCGGGGCGGTGGCCGCCGCGCTGGCGGTCACGTTCGCCGTGCACGGCTCGCTCACCCTCACGCTCGTCCTGCTCGGCGCGCTGACGCTCGTCCTCTGCCTCTGGAGCCCGCGGCCCGCCGAGCTGCCGGGGAAGACCCCGGCGCTCGTGCTCGTCGCCGGCGCGATCTTCGGGATCGCGCTCTGGCACCTGCTGGGACCGGTGCAGGGCGACGGGCTCTTCCATCTCGGGCGGGTCCGCAAGCTCGTGGAGCTCGGAAGCCTCTCGCTCCGCAGCGTCGACGAGTTCAAGGACGGGGGCCTCCACCCGGGCTACGCGTTCCCGCTCTGGCACGGCGTGCTCGCGCTCGTCTCGCGGCTCGCGGGCGTCGACCCGACTCTGGTCGTCCGCTACGAGGCGAGCGTGCTCTGCCCGATCGCGTTCGTGGTCGGCTACGAGGCGGGCAAGGCCCTGTTCCGCGACAGCTGGCTCGCGGCGACGGCGCTCGCCGGGTCGCTCGGCCTGATCGTGCTCGCGCCCGGATCGGGCGGGGCGCTGAGGTCGCTCGCGCTGCCGGCGACCGCCGCGCTCTACCTGTTCGTGCCCGCCGTGCTGACGCTCGTGTTCTCGCCGCCCTCCCGGTTCGGCTACGCGACGCTGGCCGTCCTCTCGCTCGATCTCGCGCTGATCCATCCCACCTACGCGCCCTTCCTGCTCGTGCCGCTCGCCGGCTACCTGGTCGCACGGGCGCTGCTCGGCGGGCGGGAGGACGTGCCCGCGATCGCCGGCTCCATCGCCGCGGTCGGGATCCCCACGGCCGGGGTGCTCCTCTGGCTGCTGCCGATCGTGCGCGAGACCGCGTCCTCCGACCTCTCCGGTGCCGGGCTGACCGGCAGCCGCCACGGGATCGCCCGCTACGCCGACCAGCTCAGGGTGTTCTCGCCGTCGAGCTTCCTGTTGAAGCCGGAGGTCGTCGACCGGCGGGGCGCGGTGGCGATCGCCGCGCTCGTGCTCGTCCCCCTCGCCGCGCTCGCCTGGCGCCGCCGCTGGGCCGCGTTCGTGCTCGGCGGCACCCTGGCGGTGCTCGCGATCGTGCTGGTGCCGTTCGTCTTCCCGCACTTCGCCGGGGCAGTGTCGCTCTCGCAGGCGCGCCGCCTCGCGGCGTTCGTGCCGCTGCCGTTCGCCTTCGCCGGGGGCGCCTGGGTGCTCGCACGGCTGCTGCGCGCGTGGCTGCTGCCGCTCGCGCTCGCCGCGGGGATCTGGCTCCAGCTCGCCTGGCCCGGGGACTTCAACTACACGCTCAGGCACGGAGGCCCGTCGCTCGCGACCTGGATCGCTGCGGTCGGCGGGCTCGCCGCGCTCGTCGCCGCCGCGGCGATCCGGCGCACCGACCTGAGCGGCGGCTCGACGCGGCTCGCCGCGATCGCGGCCGGCCTCTTCCTCGTGCCGGTCGCCGTCCACGGCCTCTCGCACTGGGCCACGCCGACCCCGCAGAGCTCGCTCGAGCTCACCCCGGGCCTCGTCCACGCGCTGCGGACGCAGGTGCCGCGCCGCGCCGTCGTCTTCTCCGACCTCGAGACGAGCTACCGCATCGCCGCCTACGCACCGGTGTACGTCGCCGCCGCGCCGCCCCCTCACGTCGCCGACACGAAGGCGAATCACCCGTACACGCGCGCCGCCGACGTCGCCCGCTTCTTCGCGCACCCGTCGCTCGCGATCCCGCGCCGCTACGGCGCCGGCTGGCTCGTCGTCGACCGGCGCCACTTCCCGGTGCGCCTGCCGTTGCGCCCTGTCTACCAGGACGCGCGCTTCACGCTCTACCGGCTCAGCGCTTCCTAGCGACGGCGAGGAAGTTCGGCACGAGCGCGTTCTTGGCGCGCGCGGGCAGGATCCGGTCGACCCCCTCGCCGAGGGTGTTCACGAGCGCGATCAGCGGCCGCGTGAGCCAGGCGGCATGGAAGGCCTTGCCCGCCTCCCGGAGCGACGAGCACGTGAGCACGGCCATCGTCGAGCCCGCGCCGCCGTGCGGGACGAGCTCGATCAGCTCGAGCGCCGGCGTGTCCTCGAAGATCGCCTCGAAGCCCTGCTGCGTCCAGCGCCAGTAGTCCTGCGGATCGGGATGGAACGGATAGACGCCGTGCGTGGTGAGGAACAGGTGGCCGCCGGGCGCGAGCACGCGGCCCATCTCCTCGAGGGCGCGAAGCGGGTGACGCACGTGCTCCAGCACCTGGGTGCAGAGCACGAGGTCGAAGGACTCGTCGGGGATCTCCAGCGCCTCGACGGGTGAGACGTAGCGGATGCCCTCGCGCGCCTCGATGTCGTTCCGCGCGAAGTCGCCTGCGACCGAGGCGAAGAGCGGGTAGTACGGGCTGATCCCGCCGCCGACGTCCAGCACCCGCGCACCGGGCCGGACGTACCTGTCCCGGGCCGCTTCGAGGCTCTCGACGATCCCGCGCAGGATCAGGTAGGCGGAGTTCCCCCGCGACGGGTTGCGGCGGTCCGCTCCGGGCCATTCCTCCACGGCTCCGCACACTAAAGGGAGGCTCGGCGGGCGCCGATACGCCGTGTATGAGCAAGGTGGTCGTCCTGACGACGTCGTACCCGCGCCATCCCGAGGACTTTGCAGGGCGTTTCGTGGCCGACGCCGTGGCGGAGCTGCGCGGACGCGGGCTCGAGGTCGACGTCCTCACGCCGAGCGCCTTCGCGCCCTGGCTCGACTACGACGGCAGCGGCTTCGTGCGCAACCTCAAGCGCCGGCCGTGGCTCGTGCCCAAGCTGTTCGTCTCGGTCGTCCGCACGCTTCGCCGTGCCGCGCGCGACGCCGATCTCGTCCACGTCCACTGGCTCGCCGGCGCCCTCGTCGCGCGCTTCTCCGGCAAGCCCTTCGTCGTCACCCTCCATGGCACGCCGTCCGCCGGCCGCTTCGAGGACCTCAAGCTCGCCGAGCGCCACCCGCGGCTCGTGCGCGGGCTCCTGAAGCCCGCCCGCTCCGTGATCTGCGTCTCCGAGAAGCTGGCCGACGCGATGCGCGGCTGCGGCGTCGAGGCGGCTCGCTGCATCCCGAACGGCGTCCACGTCCAGGCCGCGGACACCGGCGAGGACGACGTGCCGTACGTGCTCTACGCCGGCCGGCTCGCCCCCGAGAAGGGGATCCACGAGCTGCTCGAGGCGACCGAGGGCATGAAGCTCGTGGCCGCCGGAGACGGCCCGCTGCGCGAGCTCGTCCCCTCCGCGCTCGGCTTCGTCCCCCACGACGAGCTCGTCCGGCTCTACGAGAAGGCGGCGGTGGTCGTCTGCTCCTCCTACGGCGAGGGCCTGCCGCTCTGCGTGATCGAGGCGATGGCCCACGGCCGCCCGGTCGTCGCGACGACGGTCGGCGGGATCCCGCAGCTCGTGCAGGACGGCCGCACCGGGTTCCTCGTCCCGCCCGGCGACGCGAAGGCCCTGCGCGACCGGATCCAGAGGCTGCTCGACGACCCGAAGCTGCGGCGCCGCTTCGGCGAGGCCGGCCGCGAGCGGATCGAGAAGCTCTGCTCTTGGGACCGGGTCACCGACCAGACCCTCGAGGCCTACGCCCTCGACCGCGTGGACCGCCCGCGCTCCCGCAGGCTCCACCCGCCGCTTCGCCGCCGCATCGCGGCGTGACCAGGCTCGCCATCGGGCTCGTCCTGGTCGCCGCCGCGCTCGGCTTCGTCGGCTGGCGACACCAGCAGACGGCGTCGCTCGAGCACCGCCTGAGCGCGATCTCCTCGACGATCGCCCGCCGCCCGGTCACGGTGGACTGCCAGGGCGAGATGGGGGCGATCCTCGACCTCGGGCCGGAGCTCGGCACGGTCCAGTTCGATGCACAGGGCCATCCGGCTGCGAACACAAACCTCAAGCATCAGGTCTGCGGCTGGCTCGCGAAGCTCCCCGGCGGGAGCGTCGCTCATGCCGCGACCGCCGTCGAGGTGCTGTCACACGAGTCGTACCACCTCGCCGGCTACATGGACGAGGCGACGGCCGAGTGCTACGCGCTGCAGACCATGCCCTACGTCGCCCAGAAGCTCGGTGCGAGCCCGCAGCAGATCCGCACCTGGGTCGCCTACTCGTTCGCCCGCTACCCCTCGCTGCCCGAGGAGTACGTCTCGCCCGACTGCGCCCCCGGGGGCAGGCTCGACCTGCACTCCTCGTCGAGCATCTGGCCCGCCTCCTAGCCGGCTCAGCTCCGCTCGAACGTGACGTGGAAGCCGGCCGAGCGCGCCTCCGCGGCGAACGCCTTCTCCATCGCCGCCGAGGTGAGGCCGTCCACGACGACCGACCAGTGGTTGCAGCCGTCCATCTCGATCTTCGCGGTGATGAAGCCGCGGTGGACGACGAGGGCCTTCAGGCCGACCGCCAGGTGGTGGGTGCGCCGGAAGCCGAACACGGCCTCGACGTCGTTGTCGTTGTCCGGAGGCGCCTCGCAGCGGAGCGTGACGTCGAAGCCCGCGCTCTTCGCCTCGGCCTTGAACGCGGCGAACTGCTTCGCGTCGGTGAGCCCGGGCAGCGTCACCGAGAAGCTCCCGCAGGCGTTCTCCTCGACGTCGAGCCCCTTGAACCCCCGGCTCTCGGCCTGCTGCCGGAGCGCCTCTGCGGCCGCCGCGGACGACCGCCGGCCGAAGACCGCCTTGAACCCGCCGGGATGCGGGATCGACTGGCACGCTGCGTTGCCCTTCGCGGCGGTCTGCGTCTGTGTGACGACCGGGGCGGTCGCGGTCGCGGTCGGCGAGGTCGTGGGGGCGGCGGCGGTGTTCGCCTTCGAGCCGCCGCAGCCCGAGGCGGCGAGAGCGAGCACGGCTGCGAGGGCGATCGTTGCGGCTGAGCGCGGCACGCGGGCAGCTTAGCGAGCGGCCCGGTACCGGAAGCTCAGTTGCACGCCGAGGGTGCGAGGGTCGCTCGCGCCGTGCTGGGCCGGCACGAACGTCTCGCTCTGGACGACGACCTGGAAGGGCTGGGACGGCGCCTTCAGGAGCACGATTCGCTCCGCCTGGCTGCCGAGCACGAACTGCGCGGCGACGCGCGGCGTGGCGTCGAGCGGGCCGATCAGGACGGTGACGTGCCCCGGGACCGGGGCTCCGGACCACGCACGGCGCGACGCCGTGACCTGGACGCTGCCGGGGCCCTGCACCGAGAAGCGCCGGTAGGTCGCCTGCGCTCCGCTCCAGCCGTCGGGATAGAGCCCCTCCACGGCCTCGGCCGCCTGCGAGGGCGGCGCCGGCCGGATCAGGGTCCCGGCGGAGGTCCGCGCGACGATCGCTCCCGACACGCGCGCACCGTTCGTGTCGAGGACGTAGTCGCTCGACGGCAGCGTGGGAGTGATCGTCCCGGTGAGCGGGTCGACCTGGCGGGCCGGGAGCGGAGGGACGACGATCTCGGCGTCGGGGTTCCAGAAGAGCAGCGTCGCGGTGCGGCGGTCGACGGGCCCGTCCGCGAGCACCGCGACCGAGCCCGAGCCCGTCGGCAGCGCGTGTCCGGCCGTCCGTGCCGTGCTCCGGGCCTCGCGACGGGCCGAGGCGCCGGCCGCCAGCTCGCCGGCCGCGACCGCGACGAGGACGAGAGCGACGAGGAGGGCCGTGCGCCGCCGCCGGCCGCCCCTGACCCCGACCACGCGTGGCCCGAGCGCGACGAGCGCGACGGCGATCGCGATCGCCAGCCACCACGCCCACGGCGTCGAGCCGAGCCGGCGGGCGAGCTCGAGACCGGGCGCGCGGGGCTCGAAGCCGTCGCTGACCGCACTCGGCACGGCCGCGATCCCGAGGGTCGCGAGGGCCCCGACCGCCAGCATCGCCGGCCTCGGGTAGGGCCGGGTCAGCGCGTTCGCCGCCAGCGCCGCGAGCGCCGGGAGCACGGGGAGGAGAGTGAGCTCGACGACGCGAGTCCCGGGCCCGGGCGCGTTTGCGGCCTCGATCCCCCCGCCGAGCGCGAGCAGGACCGTCCCGACCACGAAGAACCCCCCGATGGGCGGTCGCTCCGGGCGCCTGCGGTCGAGGGCCGCCCCGAACGCGGCGATCGCCGGCAGGACGCCGAGCCCGAGCGCGAAGGCGCCGAAGCCGGCGAGAGAGGATCGAGGCAGGTCGCGCCAGGCGCCGTCCGCGACGAGCGCGAAGGCCGGGGACGCGGCGCGCGCGACGTAGTACCCCGCGTAGGCGAGCGCCGGAACGGCGATCAGCGCGGCGGCGCCGGGCCACTGCGCGAGGCGGCGCGCCTCGAACGAGCGGGCGGCCACGGCGATCACAGCGGCGAGCAGCAGGAGGACGAGCGGCGGCCACGCCGCCGCCGCGATCCCGAATCCGGCCAGCGCCGCCGCCCCGGTGCGGGCCTCGCCGGAGCCGAGGTAGCGGGCGAGCCAGAGGGTCGCGAGCGCCGCGACGGGATACGCGAGCGCGAGCCCGCCGATCTGCGAGGCGGCGACCGTCGCGGGGGCCAGCACCACCAGCGCCGCCGCGGCTCCCGAGAGCGCGGGCCCGGCCCCGAGCCGGGCGAGGCGGTACGCGGGCCAGCTCGCGGCGGCGACGAGCACGGCGCCCGCCAGCTTGGCGAGCGCGTAGCCGGTGCCGACGCTGCCGAGCCAGAGCGGCGCCGAGGCGAGGGAGTAGAGGCTCTGCGCGCCGCTTCGTGCGCCGCCGGAGATTGCGCGGGCGCCGTCGGCCGCCCGGAGCTCGTCGGGGAGCAGGACGGGCGTCGGCAGCCACCGGCCCTGGAGCCAGTGCCAGGCGAGGGCGAGCACGAAGACGCCGGCGGGGACGAGGCGGTCGGGCTCGGCCCGGGGGCGCGTCATTCGACCGCCCGCCGGCGGCGGAAGAGCTGAGCGAGGAGCAGCGGCGCCAGCACGAGCGAGGCGAGGACGTCCGCCCCGACCGCGCGCGGGATCGGCGTCTGCTTGCTCGTCTGGAGCGGCAGCGCGGTGATCGACCAGAGGATCCAGGTGAACCCCGCGACGGTGAAGGAGATCAGGAGCAGGTAGAAGACGGCGAGCGGGTCGAGCCGCCGCACGAGCAGCACCGCCGCGGCGGCGAGCCCGAGCGGGACCGCGATCAGCCACAGGCTCGGGTCGAAGAGCAGCGTGAGGACGATGCGCACGGAGGCCGGGATCCGGCCGATGTCGTGCCAGAGCGTCCCGGCCGAGGCGCCGGGTGTCTCGCCGCCGAGATGCCTCGAGCTGAACCAGATCCGCCACGGGATCTCGAAGACGAAGGCGATCGCGGCGACGCCGACGATCCGCGGCCAGGCGCCGCGCTTCTCCCGCCACGTGACGACGAGCGCCGCGGCGACGAGACAGCCGGCGAACAGCTGGCCCTCCCGTTTCGTCGACATCGCCGCCGCGAGCAGGACGCCGTATGGCAGCAGCAGCCAGTCCTCTCGCTCGAGCAGCCAGAGCGCGAGCGCGAGGGTCGAGGCGGCGAAGAAGTAGTCGAGCAGGATGTCGGCCTGGGGCTGGAGCGCCCGCGCGCCGAACTCCGGCATCACGAGCATCACGAGCAGGAACGGCCAGATCACCACGAGCGGGATGCGCGGCCGCAGCAGCCCGGCGACCGCGCCGACGAACCCGGCCATCAGGAGCCAGTACTGGAGGTGCAGGGTGACGGTGTCGGCCGAGCCCATGAAGTGGAAGGCGATCGCGTGCAGCGTCGGCAGGAGGATCGGGTAGGTCGCGCCGGGAAGCGTCCGGAACAGGTGCTCGTCGAGCCCGCCGAAGAAGTAGATCGCCTTCGCCTTCGCCGTCCAGAACGCCCAGCCGTCGAACGACTCGGGGCCCTGGAGGTGGGCGACGCGGTAGAAGGCCTCGAGGCAGACGACGGAGAGCGCCGCCGCGAGCACGCCGAGGAGGAGCAGCGGCTCGCGGCGAGAGGCGAAGGCCCGCTGGCGCGGCCACGGCCTCCCGAGCCTGACCGCGACGCCCGTCCCGATCGCGGCCACCGCGAGTGCGAGCGCCACGACGGCGGGAACCGTGACGGGCCCGCCGTAGATCAGGATCTCGGTCGCGAGCACGACCGTCGCGCCAGTGCCGACGAGGTAGGCGACGCCGGCGAGCCGCAGCACCTCGCCCCAGGTGGCGAACCCGCGCGCCGCTGCCAGGAGGCCCAGCCCCGCCAGCAGGAAGAGCAGGTTCAGGGCCAGGAGCCCGAGCGCGGCGTGCGCCGTCACCGCACGATCCTGGCGATCACCGCGCCGGTGCCGTCGTCGTACTTCACGTCCAGGCGCTTTCCCCACTGCGACAGGTCGCACCCGTAGCAGAGGAGCCACTGGGCGGTCTTCTCGTCGGCCGCACGCCGCGGCAGCAGCCACGTCTGCATGAACGGAGGCAGGGCCGTGAGCGTGATCGGGGTCGAGATCTGGATGTGCGGCCCGGTCACGACGACGAACGTCTGTCCCTCGGGGACGAGGTCGCGGGCCGCCAGCATGAACGGCGACGAGATGTCGACGCCGCGCGCTCCCGCGAGCGGCCGGAGCTCCGCGGGCAGCGCGGCGTTCGCCGAGGAGCGGCTCTGCAGCTCCCGGAACGCCGACGGGAACTCGACCAGCCCGCAGACGAGGGCAGCCGCCACGACGAGGACGGCGCCCGCCTCGGTGGTCCTCGTGCGGCCGTCCGACGCCCGCCAGGCGGCCAGTGCGCCGGACCGGCTCTCGAGGTGCACCGGGTACTTCACGAGCAGCGCGTCGACGGAGTAGGCGGCGAGCAGGAAGAGGCTCAGCCGCAGGAGTAACGCGGCTCCCATCGCGTGCCGGTCGACTTCGAGCCCGCTCGTGTGCCACACGAGCAGGTAGTGCGGATAGGTGGTGACGAGGATCGCGAGCGGGACCAGCTCGACGGTCGTTCCTCCCGCGAGCAGGGCGGACAGGAGCGCGAGGGCAAGGGTCGCGGCGATCCACGCGAGGACGGCGGGGACGCCGCGCAGGAACAGGATCTTCTCGGCGAACGTCGGCAACGGGAAGAAGCGCCGGCTCGCGTTGTCGTTGTAGGTGAGGATCTCCGGCTCGAGCATCGCGGCGATCGACCGCGGGCTGGACGCCGGCGTCGCCTGCCGCCCGTGAAAGGGCGCACCGAGGGCATAGGCGGGATGGCCGAGCAGGTACTCGAGGTAGACGCGTCGGCCGTCGTGCTCGATCCAGGCGGTCTGCGCCGGGCCGGCCTGGGCCGGGAGCCCGTGCGACTCGAAGTACGCGCGGAGCGAATCGGTCGACATGACCCGGTAGGTCACGACGTCCTTGAAGGGCTGGAGCCAGCGCTTTCCGGCTTCGGCCGACCCGTAGTCGAGCGCGAAGATCACGATGCAGCCGACCGCGAGCACGACCTTCAGCCGTCGCCGGGCCGGGTTGACCAGCGTGAGGGCGACCAGGATCCCGACGACGAGAAGGACCTCGGCGTTGGTGTCGCGTGCGAACGCCCACAGCAGGGAGAGGGCGAGCACCGCCGCGGCCCAGCCCTTTCCCGGGTGCTGGACGAGCATGATCCAGGCCGCGACGAGGAGCGCGGTGAGCGCGAACGTGATCGACTCGCTCAGCAGGAGCGTGTCCCAGAGGACGACCTCCGTCGTGGCGCTGAACCCGAGGACGACGCCGAAGACGACCGGCCCGAGCCACCGCGTCCGGACCGAGTGCGCGACGGCCGCGGCGAGCAGCATCCAGGCGATCGTCGAGATCACCATCTGCGCGACCATCCGCGAGTCGGAGGTCGTGAACAGCTTGTAGAACAGCGGGATCGTGAAGCCACGCTGCCCCGTGTAGAACCCCGTGCCGAAGAGCGAGAGGTGGGCCACCTGCTCGTAGGTGACGGTGTCGGTGACGCGGTCGGCGATGTAGGTCGAGCTGCCGGCGCGGATCAGGACGTAGAGCGCCGCGAGCACGCCGTAGGCAACGGTGATCGGGCCGCCGTGCCGGCCGAGGATCGCCTTCATCCGGTGCTCTTCGGGCTCGACCGACATCCCCCGCGATTCTCTCAGGATCGGCGCGTGCTCTCCGCGGCCCAGACGACGAGCCCGTCCGACCAGTACGGCACGAGGGCGTTCACCTGCGCGAGCACGACGCGCACGGCGTTCTGGCCGTGCGTGACGGCCCGCTGCGACGCCGTCCCGGTGACCTTGCGCCGCGTCGGGTTGTGGTAGTAGGCGATCCGCTCGACCTCCCAGCCCGCGCGCTCGAGGAGGGTGCGCAGCGTGCTCGGGCTCTGCCAGGAGGTGTGGTCGGGGTGGATCAGCTCCGAGCCGGAGATCGGCGCGAGGAAGTTCAGCAGCCGGTAGGCGTTCGGCGTCGTCAGCACGAGCCGCGGCGCGGCCTCGTGCATCGCGCGCAGGAACGGGCCCGGCGCGTCGAGGTGCTCGATGATCTCGCCGGCGATCACGACGTCGGCGGGCGCCAGCCCGAGCGCGCGCACCGCCTCCGCCGACTGGGCGTCCACGACGTACGCCTCGTAGCCCTCCGCGCGCGCCGCCGCGACGCCCTCCTCGGACGAGTCCAGCCCGACGAGCGAGGAGGCGACGGCGGCGAGGCGCGCGTGCAGCCACACCTCCTGGGCGATCTTCGAGGCCATCAGCTCGTCCACGAACCCGACGTGGACGACCCGGCGGCCGCGCGCCGCCTCGATCAGCGCCTGGTGCCGCTCGACCGGGCGGCCGCGCGGGAGCCGGTGCCACCAGCGGATCCGCTCCTCGCGCTCCGTGCCGATCGAGCTCACAGGTTGTCGATTCTGAACGGCAGGACGGAGGTCGCCGTGTTGTCGCGCGTGTCGGAGGCCTGCACCTCGAGCCGGTAGTAGCCGTTCGGAAGGTCGCGCGTGTCGAAGCCGCGCAGGAGGTAGAAGTAGTACTGGCCGGGCCTCCCCGCGCGGTTCTGGCGCGTCTCCGGCGTGTAGACGTTCGAGAAGAGCCACTGCGGCAGCAGGTAGTGGCGGAAGTCCACCGCGGTCCTCCAGGGCGTCGCGCCCATCAGGCGCCAGCGGATCAGCGCGGGCGTGACCCGCGAGCCCGCCCAGGGCCCCGGCGGCGGGATCGGCGGCGTGTCGTAGGCGTCGGTGACGAGGTCGACGACGCCGGAGACGTCGGCCGGGTTGATCGCCACGTCGTCGATCGAGGCCTCGATCGAGACGATCGTCGGCGTCGTGTCGTCGAAGTATGGAGCGATCCCGCCCCGCCGCAGGGGGTTGACGTAGACGTGGTGCCGGCTCTCGGCGAGATGGACGTGGCCCTCGCCGAACTCGATGTGGCCGAGGAGCTGGTGGAGCCTGACGTGCTCGTCCTCCTTCACGACCGGGTCGACGTGCCAGTAGCCGATCTCCCGCCCGTCCCGCTCGCGCACGGCGACAGAGAAGTGGCGCAGGAACGCGATCCCGGGCGCGACCGCGTACACGGGCGTCCCGTCCGGGGCCGAGATGTCGATGCCGAAGTGGAACGAGCGGCTGTCCTCGCTCGGCGCGTAGTCGACCCGCGGGTCGTCGAAGTAGCCGCGCACCGGATGGGGCCGGTCGAAGGGCTTGACCGGCCAGCCGTAGGCGTGGGCGGCGCCCGCGACGGCGAGCGCGCCGATGAGTGCCGCAGCGATGGCGAGGGGACGCACCGCGCGAAAGTATTGCTGCCACGTACGATCGCCGGTCAGTGAAGGTGCTGCTCGTGTCGCTCTATTTCCCGCCGGCGGGCGGCGGCGGCGTGCAGCGGCCGCTGAAGTTCGCGACCCATCTGCCCGCGCTCGGGATCGAGACCCACGTGCTCGCGCCCGACGACCCGAAGTGGATCCACAGCGACGCGGGGCTGGCGCCGCCCACGCAGGCCTGGGTGCACCGCGCCCGCTACGTCGGCCCCAAGGGCCGCCTCCCGGCGGAGGAGCTGCACGGCGCGACCGGGGTCGACCTCGCGGTCCGGCGCACCCGCCTGCTCGGGCGCCGGTTCCTCGTGCCCGACGAGAACGTGAGCTGGAACCTGACCGCGATCCCCGCCGCGATCAAGCTCGTGCGGAGCGAGGGGATCGACGTCGTGATCACGACCTCGCCGCCGGGCTCGGTGCACTTCGTCGGCGCTGCTGCGAAGCGGGCCACCGGCGTGCGCTGGGTCGCCGACCTCCGCGACTCGCTCCTCGCGCACCCCCACAGGCGCGCCGAGAGCCTCGCCGTGCGCACGAAGGAGCAGGTCGACAGGGCGGTCGCGCGCCTCGTCGCTCGCTCGGCCGACGCGATCGTCACCGTCTCGGACGCGATCACGCAGGAGACCCGCGAGCTCGGGCCGCGCGGCAGGGTGGTCACGATCGCGAACGGCTCCGACTTCGACGACTTCGCGGGCCTCGAGTACCACCGCGGCGAGCGCTTCCGCATCACGCACACGGGCAGCTTCTTCGGCAAGCGCGACCCGCGCCCATTCCTGCGCGCGCTCGCCGGGCCCGGGCTCGGCGACGTCGTCGCGCGCTTCGTCGGCGACTTCCGCTCCACCGACCGCGAGTGGGCCGCCCCGCTCGCGCTCGGCGACCGGCTCGAGCTGATCCCGTACGTGCCGCGCGGCCGCTCGCTCGAGCTGCAGCGCGACTCTGACGCGCTCCTGCTGCTGATCCCCGAGGCTGGCGGCCGCGGCCAGGGCGTCCTCTCCGGGAAGGTGTTCGAGTACCTCGCCGCCGAGCGGCCCATCCTCGCGGCCGTGCCTCCCGACGGGGCGGCAGCCGGCCTGATCCGCGAGACGGGAGCCGGGGTCGTCGCGCCCGCCGACAACGCGGACGCGCTGTACGCGGCGCTCACGGGGCTCGTCGAGCGCTGGCGCGCCGGCACCCTCGACGGGAGCCCCCTTTCGGA
>Ga0335080_10001856_pt1 | contig 21019 bp, 15 predicted proteins | sample Lox_Sample_34_FD_206720 | JGI IMG/M metagenome (GOLD analysis project Ga0335080, IMG submission 206720) | Soil microbial communities from Loxahatchee National Wildlife Refuge, Florida, United States - Lox_Sample_3.4 | ecosystem: Environmental > Terrestrial > Soil > Wetlands | place: USA...
TGTCGTAGATCGCCAGCCCGGCATAGACCGAGCCGCCGGGCGAGTTGATGTACACCGAGATGTCCTTGTCGGGATCCTCGGATTCCAGGTGCAGAAGCTGGGCCACGATCAGGTTCGCGATCTGATCGTCCACCGGCGTCCCCAGGAAGATGATCCGCTCGTTGAGCAGACGGCTGTAGATGTCGAACGCACGCTCTCCGCGAGAGGTCTGTTCGACAACCATCGGTACGAGTGGGCTCATCGTCCTCGCTTCTTTCGCTTCCTCGGCCGGAATCCTGCCGACTGTAGCAACCGCCAATGCCCGGCTGGGCAGGGGTGTTCCGGTCGGAGCCCGGCGTTGACGCTTCTTCTACAGGGTTAGCTGCCGGGAGTCCAGAGCTGTCCGGTGGATGGGCGGGAGGGTGGGTGGGCGCCGGTCTCCGCCGCCTCCTTGCCGGGGGTCCAGATCTTCTTGCGGGCCTTCGCCTGCTCGACGCTGATCGCCTTGGCCTCCGCCACGAGCAGCTCGATCGCCTGCCGGATGGCGACGTCGCGGCGCACGCGGTCCAGCCGTCCGCTCGAGCGCAGCTGCTCGATCAGCTTCTCGGCGGTCGTCCCCTGCCGCTCGGCCGACGGCCCGAGCGCCTCGCGGATGTGCTCGTCGGTCGGCTCGATCCCTTCGGCGTCGACGATCGCCGCCAGTACCGCCTCCCGCTTGAGCGCCGCGGCGGCCTCGGGCTCGGCCTCGTGCGCGAGCGCCTCCTCGTCGCGCCCGGTGATCCGCAGGTAGGCGTCCTTCGAGACGCCCTGGCGCGCCAGCACCGCGAAGGTCTCCTCGAGCAGCTCGTGCGCGCGCGCGTGAACCAGCCTGTCGGGCACCTCGACGTCAGCCTCGGCGACCGCCGCCTCGATCACGGCATCCTCATACTCGCGCTCGAGCGCGCGGGCGTCGACCTTCTGGAGGCGCTCGGAGATGTCCTCGCGCAGCTCCGCGAGCGTGTCGAAGCCGGACGCCTCTGCGGCGAAACCATCGTCGACGTCGGGAAGACTCTTGGCCTTGACCTCGTTGACCGTGACCGCGAACTGGGCCTCGTTGCCGGCCAGCTCGGGCGCCGGATAGTCGTCGGGGAACGTGATCGTCACCGTCCGCTCCTCGCCGGCGCTCGCCCCCACGAGCTGATCCTCGAATCCGGGCACCAGCCGGGCCGAGCCGAGCTCGATCAGCTGATCGCGCCCGACGCCTCCCTGGAATTCCTCGCCGTCAACGGTCCCGACGTAGTCGACCACCACGTGGTCGCCGATCTGCGCCGGGCGCTCGACGGTGTCGAGCTTCGCCAGCCGGTCGCGCAGCCGGTCGATCTCCTCGTCGATCTGGGCGTCGTCGACGTGGGGCTCGCGGCGGCCGACCTCGAGCCCCCTGTACTCGCCGAGCCTGGCCGTCGGACGGACCCCGATCTCGATCGAGAACTGGAGCGGCTGGCCGGCCGCGGGATGCTCGTCGGGAACGTCCAGCTGGGGCTCGCCGACGGGCGCGATGCCGGCGCCGTCGATCGCGTCCGCGTACCAGCTCCCGAGCGCGCTTCTGACCGCCTCGTCGAGCACCGCGTCGCGGCCCAAGCGGCGGATCACCACCGGCGGCGGGATCTTGCCCTTGCGGAAGCCGGGTATGCGCATCTGGCGGCCGAGCTCGCGCGCGGCTTGCTGGACGCGCCGCTCGACCTCCTCAGGGGCGACCTGCGCCTCGACGCGCACGCGCGACTCGGGCAGTTCGATGACGCTGGTCTTGACGCTGTTGGCCATGGCGGTTCGCGGAGACGATAGCTTGGGTGCGTGCTCTCGCGGGTTGCAGGCCGGCTCCTGACCGGACCGGGCGCATTCTTCGTCGCCGGCGCGATCGACGCGAGCGTGCTGCTCGTGGCCTATGTTCGCTGGCGCGCGGCCGCCCGGCGGGCTACTCGGCCAGCGTGACCGATTCCACCCCCGCCGGCACGCTCGACCGGAGCGTTCCGCGCAGCAGGCCCCGGATCTCCCGCAGCGCGACCGGCAGCGTCGTCATGTCGTAGATCCGCGACGCCCGGACGTCGGCCACCATCCCGAGCGACCGTTCGAGCGCGGCGGCGTTGCGCTCGGACCAGGCGTCGATCGCGGCCTCGCTGCCGTCCTGCCCCCCGCCGGCGTCGAGCACCTTGCGGGTCAACTCCCGGTACAGGTTGAACAGGTCGTCGCGGAGCGCCGCCCGAGCCAGCGCCTGCCAGCGGTTCGCGCGCGGCAGCTCGATGATCCGGTCGCGGAGCCAGTTGAGCTCCAGCCGCGAGCCGAGCCGGAAGTAGACCCTCAGCACGTCCTGCGGGTCGTGCTCGGTGGCGGAGGCCACCTCGACGATGTCGAACAGCGCGAGCATCGACGGCATGCGGGCGGTCCGCCGCGCCAGCTCGGCTGGGACGCCGGCGTGCTCGAGCTCGGCCGCCCGCCGGTCGAACCCCTCGCGGTCCGCACCCTCGAGCGCATCGGGCAGGGAGGCGACGAGCATCCTCGCCCCGGGCTCGAACCGCCTGATCGTCTGCGCGATGCTCACCTGATACGGATTGGCGCGGACGAGCCACCGGGTCGAGCGCTCGACCAGGCGCCGGGCCTCGATCAGCATCTCGAGCTGGGTGTGGGTCGCGACGTGGTTGTCGAGCTCCTCGACCGCGTCCCAGAACGAGCGCATTTCGAGCACTTCGCGCGCGGTGGCGTACGCCCGGGCGAGCACCGCCGGCGGGACGCCCGTCTCCTCGCCCAGACGGAACGAGAACGTCGTGCCGGCGCGGTCCACGAGCTGGTTGGCCACGACCGTGGCGATGATCTCGCGCTTCAGGCGGTGGCCCCGCATCCGGTCCGAGTAGCGCTCGGGCAGCGGTGCGGGGAAGTAGCGCTCGAGATCGTGGCCGAGGAACGGGTCCTCGGGCAGGTCGGAGTCGAGCAGCTGCTGGTACAGGTGGATCTTGCAGTAGGCCATGACCACGGCAAGCTCGGGAGAGACGAGCCCCTGATGGGCGGCCTTGCGCTCCTCGATCGCGTCGTCTGAGGGCAGGAACTCGAGCGGGCGGTTCAGCCCGGCGTTCTGCTCGAGATACCGGATCAGGCGCGCGTGCACGTCGACCATCTGCGGCGCCTGCGCGAGCGCGAGGCTGATCGCCTGCGTCTGGGTGTAGCTGTCGTACAGGACCTCCTCGCCGACCGCGTCGGTCATCTCCACCAGCAGCTCGTTGCGCTGCTTCTCGGTCAGGTCGCCGTCGGCGACCAGGCCGTCGAGCAGGATCTTGATGTTGACCTCGTGGTCTGAGCAGTTGACCCCGGCGACGTTGTCGATCGCGTCGGTGGTGATCCGCCCGGGGTGGGCGGCGGTCCCCGTCCCCCGGCCACCGCTCAGCGAATACTCGATGCGCGCGCGCTGGGTGAGCCCGAGATTGCCGCCCTCGCCCACCACCCGGCAGCGCAATTCCCGCGCGTTGACCCGGACCGCGTCGTTGGTCTTGTCGCCGACGTCGGCGTTGGACTCGGCCGACGCCTTGACGTACGTGCCGATGCCTCCGTTGAACAGCAGGTCGACCGGCGCTTTGAGGATGGCCTGGATCAGCTCGTTGGGGGTAAGCCGCTCGCTGTCGATTCCGAGAACCTCGCACACCTGCGGGCTCAGCTTGATCGACTTGGCCGTGCGCGGGAATACGCCCCCGCCTTCGGAGATCAGCGATTCGTCGTAGTCGCTCCAGGCCGAGCGCGGCAGGTCGAACAGCCGCCGGCGCTCGTCGTAGCTGGCCTCCGGATCCGGGTCCGGATCGAGGAACAGGTGCATGTGGTTGAACGCGGCTACCAGCCTGGTGTGGCGCGAGAGCAGCATCCCGTTGCCGAACACGTCGCCCGACATATCCCCGATCCCGACGGCGGTGAAGTCGGTCTGCTGGATGTCGATGCCGAGCTCGCGGAAGTGCCGCTTGACCGACTCCCACGCCCCGCGCGCGGTGATCCCCATCTGCTTGTGGTCGTAACCGTTCGAGCCACCGGAGGCGAACGCGTCTCCGAGCCAGAACCCGTACTCGGCCGAGACGCCGTTGGCGATGTCGCTGAACGTCGCGGTGCCCTTGTCGGCGGCGACCACGAGGTACGGGTCGTCGCCGTCGTAGCGGATCACGCGCTTGGGCGGCACGACCTCTCCCTCGACGATGTTGTCGGTGATGTCGAGCATCCCCGACAGGAACGTCTTGTAACAGGCGACGCCTTCCTGCCGTAGAGCTTCGCGGCCGCCCCGCGCCGGAGGGCGCTTGACGACGAACCCGCCCTTGGCCCCGACCGGCACGATCAGGGCGTTCTTGACCATCTGGGCCTTCATCAGGCCGAGGACCTCGGTCCGGAAGTCCTCCCGCCGGTCCGACCAGCGGATGCCGCCGCGGGCCACCCGGCCGCCGCGCAGGTGCACCGCCTCGACGCGCGGCGAGTAGACGAAGATCTCGAACTGCGGCCGCGGCAGCGGCAGCACTGGGATCTGCGACGAGTCGAGCTTGAACGAGAGATACGGGTGGGGTTTGCCGTCGGTTTGGAACGCATTGGTGCGGACGATCGCCCGCACGACGCTCAGGAAGCTGCGGAGCATGCGGTCCTCGTCGAGGCTCGGGACGCCGTCGAGCGCCTGCTCGATCTCGTTGCCGAGCCGCTGGGCGGCGTCCGCGTCGGATCCGTCCGGGTCGAGCCGCGCGTCGAACAGCCTGACCAGGAGCCGGACGATCTCGGGGTGACCGGTCAGCGTGCGCTCGATGTAGGAGTCCGAGAACCCGATGCCTCCCTGGCGCAGGTACTTGGCGACCGCGCGAATAATCGACACCTGCCGTCCGGTCAGCGTCGCACCGAGCACGAGGCCGTTGAGGCCGTCGTCCTCGAGCTCGCCTCGCCACACGCCGAGGAACGCGTCGTGGAGGAGATCGCGAACCCGCTCGGTGTTCTCGGCGTCGGCCTGGAGGCCGAAGTCGTAGATCCACGCCGAGCCGCGGTCGGCGGGGGTGATCTCGTACGGGCGCTCGTCGGCCACCTTCGCGCCGAGATGCTCGAACGTCGGCAGGACCTCCGACAGGAGCACGCCGTCGGAGCTGAACAGCTTCAGGCGCACGATTCCCTCGGGCGCCTCGAGCGGGCGGTACAGGCTGGTGATCGGCTCGTCGATGCTCGCGAGCTCCTCGATCCGGCCGATGTCCGCGACCGCCGAGCGGGCCACCCAGTCGGCCTGATACCCCGGCGGGAAGGCGTGCTCGTATCGCCGGAACAGCCTGATGCCGTGCTCCTCGCCGTGCTCGTCGATCAGCGCCTCGTGCAACTCGTCCGACCACGCGCGGATCACCTGCGCGAGGCGGGCCTCGATCGTCCCGACGTCGTAAGCGGTGACGGGATCGTCGCCGCGGCGGATGATGTAGTGGACCCGCGCGAGCCGGGATTCGCTCAGCTGCAGCGTCCAGTCGAGCGCCACGCCGCCGAGCGCGTCGAGCAGGATCCGGCCGACCCGCTCCCGGTTCTCGGTGTTGAACCGGTCCCGCGGGATGCACACCAGGCACTCGACGAACCGCTCCAGCGGGTCCCGCCACATGAACAGCCGCAGCCGCTGGCGCTCACCCAAGCCGAGGATCCCGATCGCGACTTCGTACAACTCCTGCGTCTCCATCTGGAACAGCGAGTCGCGCGTGTAGGACTCGAGGATCTCGAGCAGCCCCTTGCGATCGTGGCTCGCCGGGCGGAACCCGGCCTGCTCCAGCACCCCTTCGACCTTCCCGCGGATGACCGGGATCGAGCGTGTGCTCGCCTTGTAGGCCCGCGTCGTGTACAGACCGAGGAACCGGCGCTCGCCGGTCAGCTGCCCGTTCTCGGAGTACTTCTTGACACCGATGTAGTCGAGGTACGCGGGACGGTGGATGGGGGAGGGCGAGTTGGCCTTCGTCAGCAGCAGGATCGGCGGCTCGCGGCCGACCATCAGCGCCTTGCCGGACAACTTCTTGGGCGCCCGCGTGGGCACGCCGCGGAGGATCCCGAGCCCCGAGCCGTCGATCGGCTGCAGGCGCGCCTCATCGTCCGCATCGATCAGGTCGTACTCCCGGTAGCCGAGGAAGGTGAAGTTGTCATCGGTCAGCCATTTGAGGAAGGCCTTGGTCTCTTCGACGAGCGCCGGCGCGATCGTCGGCGGCGGGTCCTGGTCGAGCTCATCGATCAGGTCCTGGGCGCGCGAGCGCATCTCCTGCCAGTCCTCGACCGCGGCGCGGACGTCGCTCAGGACCCGCTCGATGCTCCTGTGCAGCTGGTCGAGCTTTGCCGGATCATGCTCGCGACCGACCTCCACGTGCATGACCGACTCGCGGATCGTGTCGTCCGCGATCGCGTCGTGCTCGAGCACCTCGATCATGTGTCCGTCGGCGTCACGCCGGACCCGGATCACCGGATGGATGACCAGGTCGATCCCGTAGTCGAGCCGCCCCAGCTGCATCGTCACCGAGTCGACGATGAACGGCATGTCGTCGGTGACGATCTCGATCAGCGTGTGCGGCGACTGCCACCCGTGCTGCTCGAGGTCCGGGTTGTACACCCGCACCTTCGACTCGCCCGGCGTGCGCTGCTGCGCGAGGTTGTAGTGCGCAACCGCGGCCCCGTAGAGATCAAGCGGGTTGCGGTCCGTAAGGTCCTCGGCCGGGACCCACTGGTAGTACTGGCGGACGAAGGCCTCGCACGGCGCCACCTGCTCGGTGGGGAGCCGTTCCCGCACGCGCTCGCACACCGTGTCGATCAACTCGGACTCGAGATCCGCCCCCTTAACCGCCATTTGGAGACCTCCTCCTCTGTTCTGCTCTCCTTAGCCGCATCCTGAGTCGGTGTCGCGGGCCGCGGAGGCCGGCGCCGCCGTACTCGACTCGACCGATCGGCGACCGCCGGCAGCGGGTCGCCGCGCCCGGCGGAGCCTACTCCCGACGGGAACGCCGTGCACGACGTGAGCTTCCCCCGGCGCCGCGGACCGCGTCAAGCGCCGTTCGGGCGAGCCGAACGGAGACGGCCGGCGTGGCGAGCCGCGGCGTGCTCCGAGCGAGGCTAAGAGCCGGTGGATCCCGAACCGCTGACGGCGATCACGCCCAACCTCTCCAGGTGCTCGCGGAAACGGGTTGGCCACGACGAGGGTGCACGCGGAGTCCGGAGATGCCATGCGGGGTCGCCCTTTTCGCTCGACCACAGGGTCAGGCCGTGCCGACGGGCCGCCAACCGTGCTCGGTGCCGATTGCGGACAGTGCTCAACCGCGATGGCGTCCCGTTCCGTCCGGACCGCATGCGAACATATGTTCGGTGACGAGCGACGGCAACCCCTACGCGCGCTTCCGCCGGGCGCTCGAGACCGGCAACGAGACGCTCGTGATCACCGCCGCCCGGGAGCTGCCACAGGTCCGGCTCGACGACGCGCTGCGGATCTGCCTGGTCCTGCGCGGCGGCAGCCCCGACCGTTACGAGCGGGCCGCGGTCCGCTGGCTCGGCCGCTTCGCGCTCGAGGCGCGGGAGGTCACGATCAACGACCTGCGGGTGGCGGCGGGCGCGCTCGACGCGCTCCCCGAGCATCCCGGCGAGGCGATGGAGCTGCTCCAGCGGCTGTGCGTGGCGCGCGGGGTGGCGTAGCCGGCGCATGGTGACGCCGGACTGCGGGGCGCGACCCCGGTCGCGGGCGCGACCCCGGTCGCGGGCGCGGGGCCGGCACCGCCGGCCTCGGCCTTTGGCGCTGAAGCTACGTATTTGTCAGCTGCATCGCCAAAGTCTCGCGGGCGAGGGCGGGCTGCCCCGGGCGCGGGTAGCGTTCGCACATGCTCCCTGAGTGGCCCGCCGGCACCGTCACGATCCTCGCCACCGCCGGCGAGGTGCCGCACGCGATCCCGGTGTCGGCGGCGATCCGCGCGGGCCCGCGCCGGGCCCTGCTCGGTCTCGCGTCGACCCGCGGCTCGCTCGCCCGGCTCCGCGCCGACCCACGGGTGTCGCTGGCGATCGTGTGCGAGGCCACCGCCGTGACCGCGTACGGCCGCGCCCGGGTGCTCGACGACGACGTGGTCGAGGGCGTCGTCGCGGTCGAGATCGAGGTCGAGCGCGTTCAGGACCACAACCGGCCGACGTTCGCGATCGAGTCCGCGGTGCGGTGGCGCTGGACCGACCCGGATGCCGAACAACGCGACGCCGACGTGCGCGCGGCACTGAGCCGCCTCGCCCGCCGGTCGTAGCAGGCCCCACCACGACGTCCGATCAATCGGGCAGCAGCGGCACCCACGCACCCGCGTCCTGTCCCACCAGCACCCCGCGGGTGATCGCCTTGGAGCCGAACCGGTCCCGCACGCGGTCGACGACCGCGTCGAGGTCACGCGACCGGTTGAACGGCAGCAGCAGCTGGACCGCGCCGCGGTCGTACAGGTTCGTGAGCGCGATCCCGATCAGCGTTAGGCCCTGGCGCTCGATCACCGGCATCGACGCCTTGAGCAGCCCGTCCGCGGCGTGGAGGATCGTCGGGGTCTGATCGGTTGCGTCGCGCATCGTGTACGACCGCGTGGCCCGCGAGAAGTCCTCGAAGCGCATCCGCAGCACGACGGTCCGGCACACCCTGCTCGCCGCGCGCAGTCGCCTCGTCACCCGGTCGACGAGCGCGATCAGCGCACTCGCGAGCTCGTCGGGCGAGCGCCGTCGCCGGCCGAGCGCCCGCTGCGCGCCGATCGACCGGCGCCGGCGCCGGACCTCCACCGGCCGCGGGTCGTAGTTGTGGGCAAGCGCGTGGAGGTGGCGCCCCGACGCGCGGCCGAGCATCGCCACGAGCTCGCCCTCGGCCAGCACGGCGACCTGCCCGACGGTCGTGATCCCGCGCTCGTGTAGCTTGGCGGCGGTGACCCGGCCGACGCCCCACAGCCGCTCGACCCGGAGCGGGTGCAGGAACTCGAGCTCGCGCTCGGGCGCCACCATCAGCAGGCCGTCGGGCTTGGCCACAGCGCTCGCGACCTTCGCCAGGAACTTCGTGCGGGCGACGCCGACCGTGATCGGGAGCCCCACCTCGGCACGGATCCGCTGTCGCAGCCGGGTTGCGATCTCGACCGGCGTGCCGGAGATGTGGTCGAGCCCGCGGACGTCAAGGAAGGCCTCGTCGATCGACAGCCCCTCGACGACCGGCGCCGTGTCCTCGAACACCTTGAACACCGCCTTGCTCGCCTCCGAGTAGGCGGACATCCGCGGCGACACAACGATCGCCTCGGGGCACAGCCGGCGGGCCCATGCACCGCCCATCGCGGTGCGGATCCCGCGCGCCTTGGCCTCGTAGCTGGCGGCGAGCACGACGCCGGCGCCGACGATCACCGGGCGGCCGCGGAGGCGAGGATTGTCGCGCTGCTCGACCGAGGCGTAGAACGAGTCGAGGTCCGCGTGCAGGATCGAGGCCGAGGGCGACACGAACACATGTTCGCGTCGCCCTCGGACGGACGATCAACGGTCCGGGTCGCCGACCACCCATCCGCTCGAGCGGCAGGCGCAGCGGCGATGGACATCGCCGGCGCACATCCCCGCGAACGCCAGCAGCCGAAATGCGCCTCCGCGCGTGGGCCGCGCCGCGCGGTGTGCTCGACGTGGCAGGGTGCTCCGAGCTGTTATCGGCAGAGCGCCCCGGTGTCGCGGCGGCACCCTAGGAGCGGCACAAGCCACCTGTGACCATTCGGTGACCGCATCGATCACAGCTTCTTACGGTCCGGCCGAACCGGTTCGACGACCGCTAGAGGTTGCGGACGCGCCGCCCGATCTCCTGATCGACCGGATAGCCGGCGGCGTCCCAGAACGGCCCGGCGACCGCGTCGTCGTGCGCGACCAGGACGGTCACCCGGCGCGTCCCCAACCCCCGCAGGTGTGCCTCGCCGGCGTCGAGCAGCCTCCGTCCGATCCCCTGCCGCCGGTGGTCCGGGTGGACCGCGAGCCGGTACATGTTCCCCCGCCAGCCGTCCCACCCGGCGATCAGTGCGCCGAGTATCACGCCACCGTCCGCCTCGGCGACGAACAGCGCACTCGGCGTCCCGGTCACGAGGCGCTCGAGGTCGCCGGTGTGGTCCGATGTGGTGGCGTGGTCGCTGCGCGCGAGCGACCACAGCTCGAGCACCCGCTGCGCATCCTCGACCCGGCCGTACCGTACCACCAGCATCGGCGCCGATCGTAGCCGCGCCTCGGGCATTGCAGCTCGAGCCCGGAGTTCTGATCCACGGGCGAGGGGGCGGACATCACCTCATTCGGGTGATGCCTAGCGCGCCGGGAGCCGCTGATGATGGGCTCAGCTCGAGCCGATCGTGAGAGGGAGGATCTGATGGCAAAGCCCTTCAAGGGCGTTGTGAACGTCGACGTGACCGAGTCGGTTCCTGACTGGGCGCCGTACACGCAACCGATCGCACCCGACGGCACTCCGAGCGTGCTGTACATCGTGCTCGACGACGTCGGCTTCTCGGCGATGGAGCCGTTCGGCGGCATGATCGAGACCCCGAACATCAACCGGATCGCGGAGCGCGGGCTCGTCTACACGAACTTCCACACCACCGCGCTGTGCTCGCCGACACGCTCGTGCCTGATGACCGGCCGCAACCACACGACCAACGGGATGGGAACGATCACCGAGGCCGCGTCGGGGTTCCCGAGCTCGAACGGTCACATCCCGTTCGAATGCGGGACGATCGCCGAGGTGCTGGGCGAGCGGGGGTGGAACACGTACATGACGGGGAAGTGGCATCTGACCCCCGAGGACGAGATGAACCTGGCGTCGATCAAGACCCAGTGGCCGGTCGGGCGCGGGTTCGAGCGCTTCTACGGCTTCCTCGGTGCCGAGACGAACCAGTGGTATCCCGACCTCGTGTATGACAACCATCCGGTCGAGCAGCCCTCGCTCCCCGAGGACGGCTACCACCTGACCACCGACCTGACCGACCACGCGCTGTCGTTCATCCGGGACGCCAAGGCGATCGCCCCCGACAAGCCGTTCTTCCTGTACTTCTGCCCCGGCGCGTGCCATGCGCCGCATCACGCCCCCAAGGAATGGGCGGACAGGTACAAGGGCAAGTTCGACATGGGCTACGAGGCCTACCGCGAGCTGGTGTTCGAGCGCCAGAAGAAGCTCGGGATCGTCACCGAAAGCGCCGAGCTCTCGCCGATCAATCCCTACATCGACGAGACCAGCGCCGACGGCAAGCCGTGGCCAGAGCTCGACTCGGTGCGCCCGTGGGACTCGCTGTCGGATGACGAGAAGCGGCTGTTCGCGCGGATGGCCGAGGTCTACGCCGGGTTCCTCAGCCACGCCGACCACGAGATCGGGCGCCTGCTCGACTACCTCGACGAGAGCGGCCAGCTCGACAACACGCTGATCGTGCTCGTCTCCGACAACGGCGCATCCGGCGAGGGCGGTCCCAACGGCTCGGTCAACGAGAACAAGCTGTTCAACGGCCTGCCCGACAGGATCGAGGAGGCCCTGCCGTTCCTCGACGTTCTCGGCACCCCTCGGACCTACAACCATTACCCCACCGGTTGGGCGTGCGCGTTCAACACCCCGTTCAAGCTGTGGAAGCGCTATTCCAACTGGGAGGGCGGCACCGCGGACCCGATGATCGTGTCGTGGCCGGCGCGGATCAAGCAGCCGGGGGTCCGCCGCCAGTACACGCACGCCGTCGACATCGTTCCGACGGTCTACGAGGTCCTGGGAGTCGAGCCGCCAGAGGTCGTCAAGGGCTACACCCAGCATCCGATCGAAGGGGTCAGTTTCGCCGCCACGCTCGACGGCGCCGAGGCCAAGACCGACAAGCAGACGCAGTTCTACTCGATGGGGGGCACCCGGGGAATCTGGCATCAGGGCTGGAAGGCCGCTGCGGTCTCGGACGCGGCGCCCGACAACTGGGCGGGTTACGAGCGACAGCGCTGGGAACTGTTCGACGCCACGAGCGATCCGACCGAATGCCGCGACCTCGCCGCCGAGCATCCCGACAAGCTCCAGGAGCTGATCGGGCTGTGGTGGCACGAGGCCGGCCGCTACCAGGCACTACCGCTCGAGAACCGCGGCGTCGTCGAGATCCTCACGACCGAGCGCCCGCAGCTCTCCAAGCCACGCAACCGCTACATCTACTACCCGGGCGGATCCGAGATCCCCGAGTCCGTCGCGCCGAACATCCGCAACCGCTCGTACTCGATCGGGGTCGAGGTCACGATCGACACCGAGGAGACGGGCGGTGTCCTGTTCTCGCAGGGCTCCCGGTTCGGCGGCCACGCGCTGTACATCAAGGATCGCAGGCTCAAGTACGTCTACAACTGGGTCGGCGTGGAGGAGCAGATCATCGAGTCGACCGAGTCCGTCCCGACCGGCCACGTCGTGTTGTCGGCTTCGTTCGAGAGGGAGGGCGACGGGATGCCGGCCGAGGGCACGCTGACATTGCACATCCGCGAGCAGGCGGTCGGCGAGGGCCGGATCAGGACTCAGCCGGGGAAGTTCTCGATCGCCGGCGAGGGCCTCAACGTCGGCAAGGAGGGGGCCGAGCCCGTCACCGACGACTACCCCGGCGAGTACCCGTGGAGATTCGTGGGCGGCACGATCCACAGGGCTATCGTCGACGTGAGCGGTACGCCGTTCGTGGACCTCGCCAACGAGGCGCGCATGGCGTTCGCGCGGGACTGAGCCCGATGGCCGCAGCCAACCTCGCGAGCACCGCGCTTGCGTCCTGGAACGACACCGCCGCCACCCAGGCGATCGTCGAGTTCGTCGAACGGGTCACTCGCGAGGGCGCCGCCGCCTACATCCCGCCGGCCGAGCGGGTGGCCGTGTTCGACAACGACGGCACGCTCTGGTGCGAGAAGCCGATCCAGATCGAGATCGGCTTCATCCTGAAGCGACTGGCCGAGATGGCGGCCACCGACGCGTCGCTGCGCGACCGGCAACCCTGGAAGGCGGCCTACGAACGCGACTACGCGTGGCTGGGGAACGTGATCACCAAGCACTACCACGGAGACGACAGCGACGTGAAGGTGCTGATGGGCGGCATCCTGCGAGCGTTCGCCGGGATGACCGTCGAGGAGTACGCGGCGGCGGCCGAGCAGTTCCTGCGCGGACGCCACCCGACGATGGATCGCAGCTTCCGCGAGTGCGGGTATCTCCCGATGATCGAGCTGTTGCGGTACCTCGAGGCCAACGGCTTCAGCACCTTCATCGCGTCAGGCGGCGACCGCGACTTCATGCGACCCGTCACCGAGGAGATCTACGGCATCCCCGCCGAGCGCGTGATCGGCAGCTCCAACGCGCTCAGCTACCAGGAGGATGACAGCGGCGGAACGCTCGTCTACCTCGCGCAGCCCGACGTGTTCGACGACGGGCCGACGAAGCCGGTCAGGATCTGGAGCCGCATCGGCCGGCGTCCGATCGTCGCCGGAGGCAACTCCAACGGAGACATCCCGATGCTGCGCTACGCCGGCGGCCCGTCCCGCTCCGCTCTGCGACTGCTCGTGCTCCACGACGATCCCGAGCGCGAGTTCGACTACACCGCGGGCGCCGAGACCTCGCTCGAGCGCGCGAGCGTGGAGAGCTGGACCGTCGTCAGCATCAAGCGCGACTGGGCGACCGTCTTCGCCGCCTGACAGCCGCCGGACGGCGACGTGCCCCGAGGCCGCCCGCCGACTCCCAGCCGTCAGGCCGCCACTGGTTCGGGCGCCGGCTGTTCGCCCGGACGGGCCTCGGCCGGCCGTGGGCGTACCGGGCCGATCAGCCACAGGGCGAGGAGGGCGCCGGCGAAGGCGAGGGCGGCGCTGACCTTGAGTCCGGCGGCGAGCGCCGACACGAACGCATGGTGCAGGGCGTGGACGACGGGCGGCGAGGCGTGCCCGTCGGGCGCGGCGCCCGAGCCGAGGGCGCTCGCGAGCTTGGCTCGCGCGACAGCGGGCAGCTGCGGGAGACTCGAGTCGAGCCTTGAGCGCCCGATCGTCGTCACGAGCGCGCCCATCACGGCCAGCCCGACGCTGCCGCCGACCATGCGGCTCATCGACACCACGCCGGAGGCCGCGCCGGACTTGGTGCCGTCGACGGCGTTCATCGCCGCGGTGCTCATCGGCGACATCACGAGCCCGATCCCCAATCCCAGCAGCACGAAGCCGGGCAGCAACAGTCCGTAACCGGTATGGATCGTCAGCTGGGACTGGATCAACAGCGCCCCACCGACGGTCGCCAGCCCCAGCGCGATCAGCGGTCGCGGACCGACACGATCGGTCAGCCGTCCCGCCACCGGACCCGTGACGATGATCAACAGCGTTGCCGGCAGGAACCGCACCCCGGTCTGAAGCGGGGAGTAGCGCAGCACGTTCTGCATGTACAGGGTCAGGAAGAAGAACTGGGCGAACATCGCGAACGTGACCAGGAACGCGACCACGTTTGCTCCTGCCGACGTGCGCGACCGAAAGAAGCTGAAGTCGAGCATCGGCGCGCGGACGCGCAGCTCGATCACCACGAACGCGGCCAGCGCGACCACCGCCACGACGAACAGTCCCACGATCCGCGCCGAGCCCCAGTGCCAGCTGTTGCTCTCCACGAGCGCCAGCACGAGCGCCGTCAAGCCGGCCGTCAGCGTCGCGATGCCGGCGAAGTCCACAATGCGCCCGACTGTCTCGTCCCGGGACTCACGCGCGGCAAACAGCGTCACCGCGACCGCTCCGACCGCGATCGGCGGATTGATGAAGAAGATCGCGCGCCAGCTCACGTCCTCGGTCAGGAATCCGCCGAGCACCGGGCCGATCGCCAGCGCGAGCGCCCCTACCCCTGCCCACGTCCCGATCGCCGTTCCCCGCTGCTCGGCCGGGAACGCCTGCGAGATGATCGACAGCGTCGCCGGCATCATGAACGCTGCCCCGATCCCCTGGACGGCGCGAAACGCGACCAGCAAGACATCGTCGGGCGCCACCCCGATCGCCAGGCTCGAGGCCCCGAACACGGCCACGCCGAACAGGAACAGCTTGCGGCGGCCGAAGATGTCCCCGAGCCGACCGGCGGTCACCATCAGCGCCGCGAGCGTCAGCGTGTAGGCGTTCATCGTCCACTCGAGCGCCTGCAGCGACGCGTGGAGGTCGCGCTGGATCGACGGCAGCGCGACATTGACGACCGTGTTGTCGAGCATGATCATGAACAGCGCGAAGCACATCGCGCCGAGCGTCCACCAGCGGCTGTTCTCCTCGGTGATCAGGCGCCCGCGTTGGGCCAGGATCCGTTGGGTCATATCTACTCCTTTGCAGGCTTGAGAAGCGCTCGCGGAGCGGGTGGCGCGCGGCGCTCAGGAACTCTCACCCCTACAGACGGAATGACCGGCGCAGACGTGACGCAGATGACAACGGCGTCGTTGGGCCCAGGACGGCGTCACAATCGGACACCCCCCAACCGTCATTAACGATGTGACCGACATCGGCTGGGAGACCGAGCAGTTCGAGCGCCACCGGCCACACCTGGCGGCGGTGGCCTACCGCATGCTCGGCTCGGTCAGCGAGGCCGAGGACGCGCTGCAGGAAGCCTGGCTGCGGCTCAGCCGCTCCCAGCAGGAGACGATCCACAACGCCCGAGCATGGCTGACCACGATCGTCGGCCGGGTCTGCATTGACATGCTGCGCGCCCGGCAAGCCCGTCGCGAGGATTACGTGGGCGCGTGGGTCCCCGAGCCGATCGTCGCGGACAGCGAGCAGGCCGACCCCGAGCAGCAAACACTGATGGCCGAGACCGTTGGGCTCGCGCTGCTCGTGGTGCTCGAGACGCTGACCCCGACCGAGCGGCTGGCGTACGTGCTTCACGACATGTTCGCGCTCCCGTTCGCTGAGATCGGAGCGATCATCGACCGCAGCCCCGCGGCGGCAAGACAGCTCGCCAGCCGGGCGCGGCGGCGAGTCCGCGGGGCGATGCCGCCGTCCGATGCCGATCTCGCCGAGCAGCGCGAGATCGTCGACGCGTTCCTCTCGGCCTCGAGAGCCGGGGATTTCGACGCGCTGCTAGCACTGCTCGACCCCGGTGTTGTGTTCCGTGCCGGCGGCGCCCGCGAGCTCCAGCAAGAACTGGAGGGCGCGGCCGGCGTCGCGAGCAAGCTGGCGGGACTCGGCCCGCGCTTCGCGACGCTGTGTCATCCGGCGACCGTCAACGGCCAGGCCGGGCTCGTCGTCGAGACGCCCCAAGGCCCGGCCGCAGCGTTTGCATTCACCGTCAGCGGCGGCCTGATCACCACCATCGACCTGACCCTCGATCTCGACAAGCTGGCGGGCCTCGACCCCACGGAAGGTCCGATCACCTACCTTCGCGGGTGCCAGGGCTCAGTCGCCGAGCGGATCATTCGCGAGGCGCTGAGCTGGCCAGGGGTGTACCGCGCGGAGGGCCATTTTGGATCGGTCGCCTTGCGACTTGGCCGACTCGAGCTCGGCCACCTACACGGCGACGCGGTGGCAGACGTGCCGCTTCCGCCCCAGCCGCCAGAGCAGGACCGACCGACGCTCGAGGACCAGCCGCGGCACAACCCGGGCTGGATCACGATCCAACTCGACACCGAGCAAGGCACCCAACGCGCGCTGACGCTGCTGCGCGCCAACTACGCGCGCGGACAGGCCACAGCAGCCTCGGACGGCTAGGACGCCCAGCACCCCCTCTTCTGTGGATCGCCCCGGCTCAGCGCGCCGCTTCCTGAGCGCGCCGCGGCAGTTTCCAGCCCGGGCGGACGAAGTGGCAGGTGTAGCCGTTGGGGTAGCGCTCAAGGTAGTCCTGGTGCTCGGGCTCCGCCTCCCAGAACGGTCCGGCGGGCTCCACCTCGGTGACGACCTTGCCGGGCCACAGGCCGGAGGCGTCGACGTCGGCGATCGTGTCCTGCGCGACGCGGCGCTGCTCGTCGTCGACGTAGAAGATCGCCGAGCGGTAGCTCGTGCCGATGTCGTTGCCCTGACGGTTCTTCGTCGTCGGGTCGTGAACCTGAAAGAAGAACTCGAGCAGGTCCCGGTAGGAGATGCGGTCGGGGTCGAACAGGATCTCGATCGCCTCCGCATGCGAACCGTGGTTGCGATAGGTCGCGTTCGGCGTGTCGCCGCCGGTGTAGCCGACCCGCGTGCTGATCACGCCATCGAGCTTACGGATCAGATCCTGTACACCCCAGAAGCACCCACCCGCAAGGATCGCCTTCTCGGTTTCAGCCATGTCTGCTCCTCCTCGTCGGGGTTCTTCGGTCGCGTGAACATATGCTGACAAACCGGTCAACGTGGCGGGCTCCGATCGGACCGCGGCCCCGAGTGTCGCGACCGATTCGAGCGTGGGCGCGGTCGCGGAACTGATCGGTTGCGAGCGCGCCGGCGGGCTGATCGCCCGTGGCGTGCCTGGATACTCGAGCGCGGCGGAACGTTCTGACCGCGAGCGGAACGAACGCCACCAGCCGACCGACGAGCCAGGCGAGTGACCCGAGCGCGGGACCGAGCGCATGCCCGCGGCCAACGGTCAGGGCTCGCGCGGCGTTTCGGGCGCCGGCGGGCCTCGCCCGCCGTCAGCCGGTAGAGGCGGGCGATCATCTCGACGTTCTCCCGGCCGGTGAGCTCCTCGTCCACCGCCGCGAACTGACCCGCCAGCCCGATCCGGCGCCTGACGGCGAGCGGTTCCCGCTCGCCGTCGTAGCCGAGCGCCGCCGCCCCGGCCGCTGCTCGGCGCGAGCAGCGTGGCGAGGATCCGCACGAGCGTCGTCTTGGCGGCTCCGTTCGGACCGAGCAGCCCGAACACCGTGGCGGCGGGCACGGTCAGGTCAAGCCCGGCCGGCGCGACCACCTCGCCGAAGCACTTGCCGACCCGTGGACCTCGATTGCATCACTCATGGTCCTTCACTTCCGAGAGCCGGTCGTCGCTGCGCCGGGCCTCGCGGCGGATCGTGATGTCCCCGAATCCCGTCCGCGCCCGCACCTCGACCTGCTCGTCGGCTGGTCCGGGACCCTCGGTGGCATCGAGGGCGTTGTGGACGTGGCCGTAGCGCGTGTCGAGGTCGAGCCATGCCGCGACTCCGTCCGCGACCCCGACCTCGACGTGCCCGCTCGCGGTCTCCGCGACGAGCGAGCCGCGATGGATGCTCCCGACCCGGATGCGGCCGTTGGCGGACTTGGCGCTGACCGAGCCGTGCGAGTGCTCGACATCGATGTCGCCGTTTGCCGCCTTGACCTGGACATCGCCGCCGACCTCGCGGATCCGCGTGTCGCCGTTGGAGTTCTTGACCACCGCCGAGCCGTCGATCTCGCCCGCTCGCACATCGCCCGTGGCCGTCGCCAGCTCGGCGTCCCCGGTCACGCGCTCGAGCGTGATGTCGCCGGCCGTTGCCAGCTGCACACGCGCGGCCCGATCAACGGTGATCGCGCCCGCGCTGCTCCTCAGCTCGCAGCGTCCGAGCGAACCGGTGCAGCGAAACCCGCCAGCCGCCGTGTGCCCGCTCAGATCCGAGCCGGCGGGAAGCTCGATCTCGACATCGATCGAGCCGCCATCGCTCCGCGGGCTCCACTCCCGCAGCCGGCGCGGTGATTTGACCAACAGCCTGCCGTCGGCGTACTCGACGCGCGTGTCCTCGGCCGCGGTCACGTCGTCGTGCCTGGACTCGTCGCTCGGCCGAACGTTCACGATCGTGTCCCCGCGCTGTCCGGCGGCGACGCGGACGTCCGCCACGCGCAACTCGAGCACGACCGAGATCGGTTCTGGTGTTTCGAAGCGAGACATGTCATGGGTCCTTTGAGTCGTTGGCTTCAGTCAGTTCGTTCTGTGATGACCGGCGCGGCGCTCAGCGGCCCCAGCCCGTGTAGCGCTGGCCCGAGCGGGCGGTCCGTTGCTCGCGCTGACGCCCGGGCTGACCGCGATCGACGGCCGCCGCGACCGCGCGCACGAGCCACGCGTTGATCGACAGGCCCTCGCGGTCGGCGCTCTGCTCGACCTGGCTCTTGAGCTGGTCTGGCAGCCGCAGGTTGATCCGCGCGATCCCCCCCTCTCCGGCCGCTGCGGCGCTCGTGACCGAGGCCCCGGTCAGCTCCGGGCTATTTGTCTGCTCGCCCACCGTCTCGGCCGGCGGCATCGTGACCACGAACTCCGGCTCGCTCCCGCGCAGGCGCAGCTCGACCGAGCCAGGCGCGAGCTCGCTCGTGATCTCGGCCGCCGCCGCCGAGAACGCGTCCAGCAGAGTCAGTCGCACGGCGGATTCCAGCGGCGCCGTGAGTCGCTGCGCGAGCGACAGCGCCTCCTCGCCGCCGGCCGAAGCCGCCACCGCCAGCTGCTCGCGGAGCTTGTCTACGTATGGTTCCAGGTTCATGGTGTCATGCTGGCATCATAATGGCACCATGTCAATCGCCATGTTGACGCCGCAGTGACGTCGCGCGAGGCCGCGCGACGCGGGCGCGCCATCGCTTCGCGACCGAAGCGGAGCGAGCTCCCAGGGATGCGCTTCGGGTGCCCGTCGGCTGACCGGGGACCCGGCGACTAGACTGAGGTTTCGTGCCGGGCGGATCGCTCGGCGAATAGTGCCCGCGTTCGTAGTTGTTGCTCTAGCACCTCCCGCGTTTCGCAGCACACGATCTCCCGGGAGGGACGCATGGCTACTGGAACCGTGAAGTGGTTCAACGACGACAAGGGCTACGGCTTCATCACGCCCGATGAGGCTGGCAAGGACCTGTTCGTCCATCATTCGGCAATCGCCGGCAGCGGCTTCCGGTCGTTGGCCGAGGGCGCAAAGGTGTCCTTTGACACCGAGCACGGCCCGAAAGGCCCGGCGGCCGCGAACGTTCAGCTGATTTAGCTCACAGATCGGCACGCTGCGGCCGCTGCGGGACGCTCGCAGCACTCGGTCGCTCGCCCCGTCGGGCATGCGGTTCGTGTCCGGCGTTGGCGGAGTGCCGTGACGGCGCTGGCCACGAGATGTCACGAGGAAGGACGGACAGGCATGGCCTCAGGCGGAAAGAAGAAGACCACGTTCGCGAAGCTCGCCCGTGAGCAGAAGCTGCGCGAGCGTCGGCGGGACAAGCAGGCTAAGAGGGACGCGCGCAAGCGGGCGGGTGAGATCGACCAGATCGATCCGGTGCAGTCCGCAGACGCCAGGCAGCCGGGCGACCATCGGTAACCGGTGTCCCGCCGATCGCCAGAGTTTCACCTGCTAGGTTGAGCGCTGGCGGTCGGCGTCGTCGGCCGCGAGGCAGCTTGCTTGGGTCCCGCAGAGAGCGGTTCGGGTCAGCCACAGCCTCCCGAATCGTTCGCGCCCTTGAGCGCGGCCAAGGAGTGGTACATGTCTGATCAGTCGTTCGCTGAGCTCGGCGTTTCGCGCGTAGTTGTCAGCTCACTTGCCCAACAGGGCTTCACGGAACCGTTCGAGATCCAGCGACGTGTCGTTGCGGATGTTCTCGATGGGCGCGACGTGCTCGCGAAGTCGCCGACCGGGTCGGGCAAGACGCTCGCGTTCGGCATTCCGCTCGTCGAGCGGATCGCGGCTGACGACCGCCGCCCATCGGGGCTGGTGCTCGCGCCCACGCGCGAGCTCGCGACGCAGATCGTGGATGACATCCGCGCGATCGCGCATTCTCGCGCGCTGCGGGTGACCGCCGTCTACGGCGGCGTGGGCCTGGTCAAGCAGGCACGCGACGCCGCCCGCTCGCATTTGCTCGTAGCGACTCCAGGCCGTCTGGAGGATCTCCTCGCACGCGACGCGTTCACGCTGAACGCGATCCGGATCCTGGTGGTCGACGAGGCCGATCGGATGCTCGACATGGGATTCCGCCCCGCAGTCGAGCGGATCGCCGCGGCGTGTCCGCGGACACGGCAGACGCTGTTCTTCTCCGCGACGCTCGATGGCGAGGCCGGACGTCTGGCCCGACGGTTCACGCGCCGGCCGATCGTCCACGAACAGGGTCCGGTGGCGCGGCGGGCGAGCGCCGATGTTGAGCATCGCTTCGTGCGGGTTGAACACGAGCATCGCCTCGAGGCGCTCATCGACGAGCTGTCTCGCGAGCGTGA
>Ga0335080_10001858_pt1 | contig 21010 bp, 24 predicted proteins | sample Lox_Sample_34_FD_206720 | JGI IMG/M metagenome (GOLD analysis project Ga0335080, IMG submission 206720) | Soil microbial communities from Loxahatchee National Wildlife Refuge, Florida, United States - Lox_Sample_3.4 | ecosystem: Environmental > Terrestrial > Soil > Wetlands | place: USA...
CAACAGCACCTGCCGAGACGACATATCGGCGACGATTACCGGATACGCCTACGAGACCGTCGCCAACAAGCCGATCCAGGCTGGCATCGCGGGAACTGCCGCCGCCAACAAATCCACCGCCGAAACTCAAACTCCGAGGAAGAGTGGCCCATCGCTCGGCATGCTCGCATCAGGTGCAGAAGTTATGCCACTGTGGCGGCGCGAAGAAGCGTCTGCGCTTCAGTAAAGCACTCCACAACGGCGAGATTGAGGCTAGCGAGCTTTAGTCTCGTTGTTGGATGTAATATCGCCAATTCACTCAAACTTCCCCGCGAGGGTTTGGAGCGAACTCACTTGTGCGGTAGCTTTGGCAGAATCTGCTCGGCGGGTTGCAGCTGGATGGCGCACTTGGCCGGTTGCTGCTTGTGGTGGAAAATTATCCGCAACTGAAGTCGAACGAAAACTTCCTGCGCCTGCAGGTTAAAATGCGAGATACCGCCCCATCAAAAAGCTGCGATATATAATCGCGCAGTCATGCAGCGTTTTCTTGCAGTCATCCGCGGATTGGAGTATGCAGCCACTCTTCTTTCCCTCTGCATGGCTCTACAAACCGCCGCGCTTGCCTCGGGCCGCGAGAAGCAGCCTGAGCGCCCCCGCATCACCGGCATCGATCACGTTTCTGTCTACGTTAGCAGCGTCGAGAAGTCCCGCCAGTTCTATTCCGAAGTTCTTGGGCTCACCACCAATTGTCCACAATACACAGGTCCTGAGCCGTGTTATCTCGTGGCCCCTTCGGCTCAGCGGGTGCTCCTGAAACGAGCGCCGGCTCAAACCAAGAATCGGACTCTCAAAAACTGGCTGGCAGAAGTTGCCTTTACCACCGACAATCTCGTGGAAATGCGCCGTTACCTGCTGGCGCATGGCATGCTCCCAGGCATCATTCAAAGAGATTCCGACGGTTCACGATCATTCCGCGTCTCCGACCCGGAGGGCAATCCCATTGCGTTCGTACATAGATTACCCGCCAAAATCGGCTATTTCCCTGCGTCTAGCCAGATCGGTACTCACCTGATCCATGCGGGTTTCGTGGTCAAAGACCTGGCCGCTGAGAATCGTTTCTATGTTGATCTTCTGGGATTTCGCCTCTACTGGTACGGTGGGTTCAAGGATGACGGGGTTGACTGGTACGAACTCCAGGTCCCCGACGGGCCCGACTGGATCGAATACATGCTCAACATTCCCGCCAGTGCCGACCATAAAGAGCTTGGGGTGCAGAATCATTTCTCATTCGGGGTGAAAAACGTCCACGATGCTGCGGCCCAACTTCGCTTCAACGGCATGCGAGAGTTCGATGGCCCAGAAATCGGCCGCGATGGCAAGGACAGCCTGGATGCGTACGACCCAGACGGAACCCGCGTTGAAGTGATGGAGTTCACCCCCAAAAAGGAACCCTGCTGCCATCCCTATAGCGCAGAACATCCTAAGGTTGAGCCGAGCGCCGGAGTGCCCCCGCCAATTGGGATCCCGAAATAATCTCCCATACAAGGCTACGCTTGCGAGAAGTTTCAAATGGCGCGAATCGAAAGAAGCCGGAACTTGAGTGTTAACGTCCGTTTACAACAGCCCAGCCGGAAGAACCGATTCCAGTGCTAGAATTTCGTTGTGATAAGGGAAAGAATCGAGCGCTTCCTCAAGAATCTTGCCGCAGCACTAGGTTACTGCGTTGCCGAGGACGTCGATGTGCTAGACACCGCGATTCCCGCACTCATCTGCGTTGGCATCCTCTGGTTCGTCGGGATGGCCGTTTATGATTTTATTCTCGATCCGCACGTGGTAACAGCAGCCACACTCGACTCTCTCTCCATCAACCCCGATAAATGGATTCCGCGCTGATATTGCAATTCGCGGTTCTGAGTGTGATCGCCTGATTACAGAAATCGAATCACTTTGCGCTATTTCCGCGCGGGGACCAACTGAGGAACCCCATGAGAACACCCGCCAAGAGGGAACCTAGGATTTCGCGAACCATGTTTTCGCTCGTGAGCGGCGAACCGTGCCAGCACTTCCATTCAAGATAACCCTGCACCGTTGACGTGATCAGCATCCCGCAACTGAAGTAAAGGATTCCGCCGACCATCAGGTACTGTGGAAAAGTAAAGGCCTGAAAGGCGGACCTGTGCTCCGCCCATCTGAAGGGTGTCAAAGGAAGCCGCAGTCCGAACGGATGCACAAGAAGGGACACAACCGAGAGCCAAAGGAAGATCACAGGAAACATCACAAGCAGGCTAACAACAAACTTAGTCAGTTGTGTCACATTCATGATCTGGCAATCCCTTACGGTGGGAGATCATCAGATATTTTGCGCGTTCTGGAAGTTCTGGACTGTGAGCATAGTCACTTACCTTTGGTTGGACTTGATGAAAAATCCCCATTTCACTCAAACTCCCCCGCGAGGGTTTGGAGCGAACTCGCTTGTTCAGTAGCTTCGGCAGAATCTGCGCTGTGAGTTGGAGTTTGGGGATAGGTCAGTCCAACAATTCCAGACAAACTCCGACCACGCAGCCCAAAGCTAACCAAACAAGGACGTACCTCGGGTGCAAGGGTTTCAACGCTGACGGCAGCTTCTGCTGTATTGCAAGAAGCCATCCCCCCTGCTTTTCCGGCAGGTCTGACCACAGCACAACAAGGCCAGCGTAGACGATCAGCGCGGGACGATACAGCCACAGAACTGGGAACTTCATGCTCCCCCGAGGGTGGATACCGGGTCCCTCTTTCGCCAGATGTCGATTGCATCGGCTCCGGAGGCCAGCATCCCTAGGCTCGGACCTGGTGCCGGCAGCGCGCTACTCGATGCTTCATTTCTCACTCCGTCCGCTGGCGGCTCTGTCGTCTGGCCAGCCTGCAACGACTTGTTAGGAATGGTCTCGTAAGCGAATCCAGTGAGCACAACGCGAGCAACTCCTTTGGCCACCGTCAACCGCGCCCAGCCGAAGTGGACTTGCCCATTGATGAGGAATTTCAGACCGAGAAACCGGTTCTTGGCTCCGATCCACGGTCCGTCAGAGAAGGAGTAGGCCGTGCCGTATGCAGAGCCCCCAGCCATGAAAACGCCACCGTAGTTTGATGTCCTCGATGTGAATACTTGCTTCGGACCGATGGCCGCTCCCCTGGGCAAATCGGCGGCGTATCCCGGGAAAGTGCCCTGGAGAACTTCGTTTCCCGAAGCTGACAAGAGAACCTGAAGTCTCGATCCATGCGGAAGGCAATTGAAACAACGATCAATCGTGAAATCAGAAATGCCGTCACCATTGAGGTCGATCGCGTATGACGAGGTTATCGACACGGTTTTTTGCGTGTAGACGATCTTGGCTTCGGCAGTTGACGCGGACATGAGGGCAGCGCCAGCTACGGCGCTGGCGACGGTCACATAAGCAGCCGCCATCTTTTCGAATCGCGCGGGCAACTCAGCGTTGGTTGTCGGGGTATGGACGTTCTTCGAGGATCGATGAGCCATGAGATGGTCCTCCGATATCTTGGTGTGCGGGCAAGCGCACTGTATTCAAAGTTTTTCGATATGCAAATCCGGGCAATCGCGTACGCAAATTGATGCACGGTTAGCTGACAACAGCGTGAGGCCCAGCTTCAACCGAAGGGGAGAAACGAGGAGTACACAGAAGAAGCCTCGGCATTTTGATCGTCAGCGGAACTGATGTCAAGGGGCGGGCTAACTATCATTACCGACGTGACGGGCCAATCGAGGCTATTTCGGTGTCTAATCGTGATGAGAACTCCACAGCAGCGTGGAGCAGTCCCGACCAATGGAGTTACTATGTTCGATCCAAGCATCCCCGCCCCGATCTGGTTGGTTTGGCCTCATCTGTCGTACTTGGAACGGATTTTTCTCTTGTTGCTGATTCTCCTCAGCATCTACGTTCTTTTCGTATCTGCTACCACCGTCTGGGCTGTCGGCAAGCTGGGGCGTCGCAATGGAGTCGGCGCTGACGCGAATGAGCCTGTGGCTGTACTTCGGAGGCGATCCGCCAGAGTAGACAAACTAATCACTACGGCTCTTTACCTCTTTGGGGTAGTACTCTTCTGGGGTCTGCAACGCGCGTATTTCACCATTGACAACAGTAAGGCTACGGGGGAGTCAATCATTCTAATGAACTTCGGACCCCGTTTCGTATTCGCTGGTGACGTGTTCTTCGTGCTTCTAGTCCTGCACGCTGTTGGATGGCTTATCTCGCACCGCATTGACAGGTTGGCTCTACACATGACACAACGCCACGCCCAATAGAAAACGTGACAGCTTTCGCCGGGCCGTCGTTCTGAGAATTCATAACTCCGAAGAACCGAAGCGAAATGCTACGCCTGTGAGCGCATCTGCACAATGGTTCGTGACGGTCGCTATATCCCGGTTTCAGTCACTGACAAGCTGTCGTCGTCGTGCTAGGAATGTGCCATGTCTGACCGAGTTCTCTGGTGTGCGCCGCTGTTGCTCGGCTTGATGCTGATCTGTTCCGCTCTCAGTCGGTCGAAGGCGGCAACGAGGTGGTACGGACGGCTGATCGTTGCAATCGCGGGAGTCTACCTGCTCTTCGTCGGCGTGTTGCACGTGTTCGCCTTGCACTGATAGGTCCAGGGTTACGAAGCGTTTGCTGATTGCGAAGCTGAAGCTATTGCCTTCCAGTCCGGCTTGGGCCGGACTGCTCCGCTCAAGATGACAACCCGGTGGGAACGCCCGAGGTTGTCTTCCCTGCCGGAATTCCGGCGATCGAAACCAAATCCCCACTTCTGGCAACTTCGGCCAGAAGTGGGGCACCCGCACCCGTAGACCCGCCCGCAATTTTAGAAAATAAATTTCGCTGCAATCCAATTTACTGACCGCTCCGTACTCTCAGCACAGGCATGCTGGACGAAACGGTCCGCGATGGGCCGGCGTTCGCCTGAATTTTCTCCCAGGAGATGTACGGTGAAACCCAACGAAAACGAATTGACAATTTCCACAGGGACCTCGGGCGAGGAAGGTTCGTCCGACTTGTCCAGGCGGTCGTTCTTCAAGCGTAGCGCGATGATCGGGGCAAGCGGACTGATCGCTGCGGGAGGCTTGACAGCCCTGGCCGAGGCAGCAACCAAGCCGATGGTGAGGTTTGCCGGGAGCGTCAAGCCGGCCAGCGGTCTTGCGGTAAAAGACAGGATCATTCTCGTAGCGGCCGAGATTGCCGAAGCCCTGGCGGTCACGACCTATTCAAACATCATTAACATTGCACCGTTTTTCACCCGGCTTGAGTCGGACGATCAGGGATACCTGATGGGCGCACTGCAGGAAGAGATGTCGCACTACCTGCTGGAGCAATCCGTCACCAAGCAGGACACTCCGTTCACATCGTTCTTTTATCCGTTCAACATGTTCGCCGACGCGCAGACAACGTTGAACACGCTGGTGACGCTGGAAGATGCGTTCATCGCAGCGTACCTGGTGGGCGTGCGGGACTTCAGCACACAAGAACTGCGCGTGACCGCGGCGCGAATCATGGGCATTGAGAGCGATCACCGGACGCTGGCACGGGTAGTGGCTCCCGGAGTGGCAGCGATGGATGGAGGACCGATCGAAACGATCACGGGACTACAAGGCGTTGCAGAAAGCGTCGATCCTCCGAACAACAACGGGTACGAGCGGACGCAATGCTGGAACAGGATTGACCAGGCTGTGTCAGCGCTGTTGCCGTTCGTCGATGCGGGCGCGGCGGCAGCGGCTGGCTTTGATACGTCGAAGACGTATCCGTTCCAGCCGTTCACACCAACGCTTCCGAATCCGCTGGGGGATTTCATCTCATTCGCGGGCTGCTAGCGGTTCGTTAAGGGGACCGGGGAATTGGAGGGCGGCCTCGGTCCCATTCACTTGCCAGATTGAAGATCGAAATGGAGGAGGATTCCCATGATTGAGGGATTGTTTCAACCGATGCACTTGTTGGTGATTGCCGGAATCGCATTGCTGGTGTTTGGTCCGAAGAAGCTGCCGGAGTTGGGCAAGGGGCTGGGTGAGAGTATCCGCGGATTCAAGAGCGCGATCGCCGAGGCCCCGGCCGGCGAGCAAGAAAAGAAACAACTGTAGCTCGGACGGCGGAATTGCGTGCGCGCGGGACAGCCGAGGCGGCTGTGCCCACAAAAGCATCAGGAACTTGGCAGAGGACTCACTTCTTTTCTGGAATCTTCACCGTGGCATAAGCTGCGGAGCTGATTCCCATCATCGCGAGCAGGCCGTTGCTGAAATCGGGCATCGCTAGGGTTTCATACGTGGTCACGCAGAAGACGATCATCAGAACCACGCTCCAAAGCTCGAACTGGACGCGATGCATGCCGGCTCCGCCTTGTGTTGAGGCAATGTCGGTCAGCAGGCCTTCGCTTTTTGTTACGGTCGTCAATTGTTTCTGTTCCTTGTCTTTGTCCACGGCGACGGCCGTTGCAAAAGTACCGGCGGAGATGCCAAGAATCGCCAGGATCGAGCGCGGGATCTCGGTGTTGTATTCGCCGGTAATGATCCAGATGAACAGGTAGGCGTAGACGACGAGCATGGTCCAAATCGCAATTTGGGTGCGCGAGAGGCTGTAGGTGCGCTCCTGAGGTTGGATGGTTTCGCCCGGCGGCGGTGGTTCCTTGTCGCGCAAGACGCCGGTACGTGTGGCTACCAGAAAAAATCCTGCGCCGAGAATGAGCGCCACGACCAGAAACGCGATCAGACTGCTGGTACCCATGCGAACGAAAGTCGCTGTATAGGACGAGGGGAGCGGCGGCCCATTGAGCAATCCGACGCTCACGGGCACGACTTTGCTGTTCTTGTCCATGCCGCCCAGAATCTTTTTCCAGCTTTCTTTCCCTTTGTCGCTGGATAAGTCGCGGGTGATGGGGAAATTCAGCCGGAAGGTAACCACCGCATCCTTATCTTCGTTGCTCTCTTCTGAGTCCGACGCGCCGGGATCGAGCACCTGCCGCTTCGGGTCGCCTTGCACTGCGGGATGCGTGCCCGGAAGTGGCTGGCCATCGATGAACAGGATGAGATCGGTGACCTCCGGCGCTCCCTCTTCATCCATCAACTGCTGCGTGGTCGTCACTTCGAGACCAACCATGCCGTTGATGCCAATTTCGCCGTCCTGCCGCGGGTGCGTCGTGCACTCGTCAGTTTTTTTGCCGCCACCCGCGTCGTTCATCTGAACCATGCACGAAATGTGATAGATGCCGTCGGCCCTCTGGGCCGTGGCCGAGAGTGAGGCAGCAACTACAAAGAGCGCCACGAAACAATTTTTCGCCGTCATGAAAAGCTCCTGTCGACTGACTAGTTGGCCGGGGTCCAGTCTTCCAATGGTTTCCATCCGCTAGTGTCGCTACAAGTGGAGGCCAAGCAGACTTCAAATGATGAGAGCGGATGAATCTCCCAGACCGAGAACCGTTTCGGCTGGCCGCCGGACTTGCCTGTTTTCTTCGTGTTGGGAACGTGCTCGTCGTCGTAGAAGAGGCGGCCGCGAATGCGTACGGGCATCTGTTGCACCTGAATCTTTTTCAGCTTGTCGAGGTTCCAGTCATGATTCTTGCGGTTGGAGTTTTGCGGAATCATCTCGACGACTACGCCTTCAGTCTCGTCTTCGTTTTTCTGCGGCGTGATATTGATGTGGTAGTCGTTGCTGGGCTCGTCTTTGAGTTTGCAATTGACCGACTCGCCAGTGTTGGGATGAGGCGCCTTTTTTGTGGAGGCGATAAATCCGGTCAACTCGACAAAATTTCCTTCGGTGAATTTGTCGGTTTTCGCTTTTAATCCGGACAGAATGATCTTGCGCGGGGCGGCCTTCATGTTCCGCGGGCTGGTGACCATTTGACCGGCGACGGGAATCGGACGGTTGGCGAACTTTTCGTCGACGTCATCCTGAAGTGCTTTCAGGTCCTCAAACGTTACCTTTGTGGGACTGCCGTTGATCGCCGTCGTGCGCTTCAGGGAATTTGTGACCGACAAAGGACTGCCGGGCTTGGAACATCCGATCTTGGGACACGCCGCCAAGGTCTGGACTGAGCACTTGACTGCCTTATCGGCATGGAGCATCGGGGGAATAAGAAGTACACCGATAAACACGGCTGCGAGGCGACGCATGGCTGCTCCTTCCTGCGCTGATTGCAATCAAGTTTGTCGGGGCCCGACTACAGGGGAAGAAGCGAAATTCAGGCTCTGGGTGCCTGACTCTCGTCCATGGACGGCAAAAACTGACGACAATATATGCCTTTCATAGCGGGTGGGTAAAGTGACGCCGTTTTGTTACAAAATGCGAACAGGGTTCGGGGGTTTAGCGGCTCGCCGGTTATCGCACCTATTCCGATTGGATCAGCACGCCGACCGAAGCTACGCACGTCCAGGTTCCGTTGCGCTTCACCCAGGTATCAAGAAATCTTTCGCGACGACTCGCGGATTTTCCTTTCTTCCCCGTCTGCGTGCGAAAGACTCCTACTACGATCGCTGAGTCTCCATAAACGTCGGCCTTGCTCTGCTCTGTGACGGCCTGAGTAGGAGGCTGGTATCCGGGCGCTTTGAGGCTGGCGAGGAACTCACTCTTGGTCTGGATGCTTCCATCGACATCGATTGAAACGAAACTGTCGGCCAGCAACAGGTCGAGAGCCTTGGTGTCGTTGGTTTCAAGGGCGCGGTTCCAGGAGTTGTCCAATGCAAGAATGTGGGCGCCTTCATCGGATCGCGAGGACGTCTGCGCTGAGGCGATTGTCATGCCGAGCAGCAGAGCAACAGCTAACACATAAAACGGTTTCATGAGCCAAGCTCCCCGGAAAACGTTTTGTGATTCTCACATAAGAATTGGTGTTCGGCACGAACAAAAGATCTGGCCGCCCGGGCGGCTGAGGGTGCTTTCACAGAGCCTTTGCTGACGCCGGCAAAAATCCCCACTTCTGGCAACACCGGCCAGAAGTGGGGGACCCGCCGCGCATACAAGACATAACTTTTGGTGAGACTCCGAAGAAAGAAGATGAGGAGGACGTGACAAAGCGCGCTGATCTCAACTTCAAAATCGCCTGAGAACAGAGAACGGCGTTCCGCTCCTCTGCTAAACTCACCACGCATGCTGACTCATCTGGAATGCACGCGGTGCGGAGAGCAGTATCCCGCTGACCGTCCGCAAACGGTTTGCCCGAAAGACGCTGGAATTCTTTACGCCCGCTACGATCTGCCGTCCATCAAGCGCACATTTTCCTCGGCGAGACTAGCTGGACGCAACCCGACCATGTGGCGCTACGACGCCGTGCTGCCTGACGCAAATCCTGTGTCTCTAGGCGAAGGCTTCACGCCCATGCTGCCGAGCCGCGAGTATCCGAATGTTTACATTAAGGATGAAGGCCTGAATCCCACGGGATCGTTCAAGGCTCGCGGCTTGTCGGCTGCGGTTACCATGGCACGACATTTTAAGCTGAAGAAACTTGCGATTCCTTCTGCCGGAAATGCCGCTGGCGCACTCGCCGCGTATGCTGCGGCGGCCGGAATCGAAGCTCACATCTTCATGCCAAAGGATGTACCTGCGGCCAATCGAATCGAGTGTGACTACTACGGAGCGAATGTCACTCTAGTCGATGGCCTCATCAGCGATTGCGCGAAAAAGGTCTCTGACATGAAGAAAGAATCTTTTTGGGATAAGGAGGGCTGGTTCGACGTCTCAACGACCAAAGAACCGTACCGGGTTGAAGGCAAGAAGACGATGGGATATGAAGTGGCCGAGCAACTTGGGTGGCGCATGCCGCAAGGAATCATCTATCCGACCGGTGGCGGCGTGGGGCTGCTTGGTATGTGGAAGGCGTTCGACGAAATGGAAACCCTGGGCTGGATCGGGTCGGATCGCCCGAAGATGATTGTCGTGCAATCATCGGGTTGCGCTCCAATCGTTAAAGCTTGGGATGAAGGCAAATCGTCTTCTGAAATGTGGACTCATGCCGCCACTTTCGCATCGGGGCTCCGGGTGCCGAAGCCCTATGGGGACTACCTGATCCTCGACATCCTCAAGAAGAGCAAAGGCACAGCGGTCAGCGCGACTGATCCTGAGATTTTGGAAGCCACGCGCCACTGGGCGAAAGCGGAGGGCATCTTCGCCGCTCCTGAAGGTGCAGCGTGCCTGGTCGCGTATCGCAAACTCCGCGCCAGCGGATTTTTCAAGCCCGAGGATGTGGTGGTCCTGTTCAATACTGGAAGTGGTCTGAAGTATCTCGACGTTTTGGATCCAAGCGTGGCACAAGCGCCTTCGGCTGCGAAGCCATCGACCCGGCAGATCGGCGGAATTATAGGCCCTTACTAGTCGATGGTGCGAGGTACGCCGACACATCTAAGAAGCAGTTACGTAAAATAGACGAACCCAGATCGCGGGTGCTCGTGGCTCGTGACTCATGGCTCGCAGCTGATTTCTATGACGGACCGACTCTATTACCACGACTCATTTCTGTACGACTTCGACGCCGAGGTCCGCGAAGCTGCAAATGATCCGCGCCCGTCGGTGATTCTCGACCGTACCGCGTTCTATCCCACAAGCGGAGGCCAAATCTTCGACACCGGTGCGATATCCATCGGAGGCGCGGAGCACAAAGTCACCGAAGTCGCGGACACGGAAGACGGGCGCATCGTGCACTATCTTGAAGCGCATGTGGACCTGAAGCCCGGCGCCCGCGTTCATGGCCAGATTGATGCCGCTCGCCGTCGCGATCACATGCAGCAGCATTCCGGGCAACACGTCCTCTCCGCAGCCTTCGTGCGCTTGTTCAACATGCCGACCGTTTCCTTCCACATGGGTGACGATTACTGTTCGATCGATCTTGACACTGGCGATCTTTCCAAAACACAAATAGAGCAAGCCGAGCGCCTTGCGAACGAGATTATTCTTGAGAATCGCCCGGTTGAGATTCGTTTTGTGACGCGGGACGAGGCCGCGAACCTTGGGCTGCGAAAACTTCCACCGGCTGAACGCGATCAACTTCGCATTGTCGACATCCGCGATCTTGACCTCAGTGCCTGCGGAGGCACCCACGTCAACCAGACCGGACAGATTGGCTGCATTCTCCTGCGGAAGGTAGAGAAAGTACGACAAAGCTGGCGAGTCGAATTCATTGCCGGGCAACGCGCCGTCGCCACCGCCCGCCGCGATTTCACTACGTTGACCGAGGCCGGTTCCTTGTTCTCGGCGCACATCTACGATGTCCCGCCGCAGATTCGCAAATCGCTTGATGAGATCCGCAGTCTCCGCAAGCAGAAAGAGGACACTCAGGAAGAGCTCGCGGCCGCGCAAGCCGCGGCCATGCTTGCCGAGATACCTGAGACCAGCGGACGCAAGGTCGTTGTCCGCACGTTCTCCGATCGCGACATGAACTCGCTCAAGCTCCTGGCGCAAAAACTGACGCGGCCGGCGTCGAATGTTGTCGCACTACTTGCAGCTACTTCGCCGCAGCCTTCTCTGGTCTTCGCCCAGTCTGCCGGACAAAAGTTCGACATGGGTGCGCTGATGAAGCAAGTCATGTCTGCCCAAGGCGGCCGCGGCGGCGGCAGCAAAGACATGGCGCAAGGCGGCCTTCCGTCCGCCGAAGTAGTGCCGAATGCTCTAGAAAAAGCTCTCGAGTCCCTAAGTTCTTAGTGCCGTTTGTCGTTCCGAACCGAGGCCTGTTAGAGATCCGCTGTGCACCTTCGCGCTCATCGCTTTCACGCAATCTTCAGATGACAGATGTCTAATTCGATCCAGTAGTTAAGGCGAACCCGAGTGAGGGCGGCGGCTCCGAGAGTTGCCGCTCTCATTCTCAGGAGGCCTCCATGCACAAAACCGCGATGACTCTCTCGTTTGTTTTCACTATCACCGGTTTCGCGCTGGCTCAGGAGAAGAGGATTCAACGCAGGGATCTTCCACCCGCGGTTGAAAATACCGTCTCCGCACAGAGTCAAGGAGCCACCATTCGAGGTTTTTCGGAAGAAAGAGAAAATGGGAAGACATACTACGAAGCTGAGCTGATGGTCGGCGGTCACAGCAAAGACATCCTGATCGACAAAGAAGGAATGATCGCCGAGGTCGAGGAGCAAGTACCCATAGACTCTCTTCCTTCCGAAGTACGAGAAGGGCTCCAACAAAAAGCGGGCCCAGGCAAGATAGTTAAGGTGGAGAGCCTCACGAAGCGCGATAAACTCGTCGCCTACGAAGCAAAGGTCGAGGCCGCCGGAAAGAAAAGAGAAGTTCAGGTCGGGCCCGACGGGAAGTCATTGGATCACGAAGAATGAGCCAGAGCTTCCTCCGAAGTGCGGTGCCAGTCAGAATCACGGCAATCTGCCTGATGTGATCCTGATCACATTCGCCACTCTACCCAGTGCTACAATTCGCCTGTAAGCACTCCTGTCCCAGAGGAGGTTCCCGTGTACCGCTTTGCACTGGTGCTTCCAGCACTCTTCCTGTTCACTTGGTTAACCTTCGCGCAACAGCAGCCTTCGGCTTCCGCAGTACAGAAACCCGGGCCGTACGCTGCCATCCCGGTTGAGGCTTCCAAGCAGCCAAATCCGGTGAAATCCACACCTGAGTCCCTTGCCCGCGCCAAGAAGTGGTGGACCATGGACTGCGAAATGTGTCATGGCAAGAACGGCGATGGCAAAGGCGAAACGGCCAAGGACATGAAGCTGACCATGGTCAACTTCACCGACCCCGCAACGCTCAAGGATCGAACCGACGGTGAGATCTTCTACATCATCAAGAATGGCCACAACGATATGCCGGCGGAAGGCCCGCGGGTCAAGGTCGAAGAAGCCTGGGACCTGGTGAACTACGTTCGCTCGTTTGCGAAGAAGACGCCCGACGAAAAGGCGGCGCAGTAAGAGATTGGCCTGACAAGCCAGAAGGGCTCATCCTTCCACTGACATTGCGCCCCTGACATTGCGCAAAGTTAAGCCGAGAGGAACACGGTAGAGGTTCCTCTCGGCCCGATCGACCGCACCCCTCATGCAGCGACCGACATCTGTTTGACCTCCGCCTCAGCTTGCAGCCAATCGTCCAGCTCATGCCCGTCGGCGTGCCCGCGCTGTTCATACAGCTCGAAGGCCCTTCGACGGATTTCGTCGTTCAGCCCTGCTTGCTGGATTTCTGGATCGTCCGTGGTGGTTGAAGGTTTCATCGTGATAATCGCTTTCATATGAATTTCTCCTCTCAAGAAGTTGTGGTCAACAGAATCTGGTGGTGGTTCAGGCGGAGTGATTCCCGGCCCGCAACCACTCTCTCCTCACCGAGTGGAAGAGCAGATCCTCGTCGAGCGTGATGAATTCCAGACCGCATCGGGAGCACGTAAATTCCCAGAGGGAGCTTCCATCCTCTTCGCGATCTGCGGAGTGATAAGCGAAGTTGATTTCGCCGCAGCAAGGCATCGGACAGACTGCACCTGCCGCGAGTTCTCCGGATGCTGCTTTCCAGTCGTTTTTCATGGATGCAGTTGCACCCCTCGTATCCTTTTGCGTTGTCTCGCTCCGTCATAAAAGAGCGTCACGCGGCTGAGGAGCATCCCTTTTTGCCGGTCGAGCAGAACGAAGTCCAGCCCTTCCTCCTTGTGGACTTGAGATCCCTCCGCTGGAGCGACATGGATCCTGGCTTCTTCATCAAGTTGCAAGGTCGAAGTCGAGGCACAGCCCCGGCATAGCCAGAAATATTCCCGGAGCCGGTTATCGGACGAGCACCACGGATCGCTTTCGAGCCGGTACAAGGTGCCGTTCTCGAGATAGCGAAAAGGCGTGGAGCAGGATGGATTGATACATTTCGCAAGCATTCATTTCTCCATTTGCCGGAAGATAGAGGGCAACTCACCCTTGCTTCCGGCTGCTAAAGCCGCCGCGTCCTACCGCCGATGAGAGGCAGTAGGGACGACGTACAGTCAATGCGCCGTAACTACTGGAATAGCCGACGGCTCTAGCGCGAGCCTGTGGCTACATCCGTTTGCAATTTGGAATGGAGAAACAGATCTCAGATCAGAAATACGCAGTGCAGCTTTTGCCGGTCGGTCGGTCGAAGCGCCTTCAGCTTCCAGTGAACGCTCGTCAGCATAAGTTCCGACTGGGGCGTTTGCTGCCGTAGTTCGCCGCTCAATTGGTGCGGCGCTAGGGTCGGAGGGGTGAGTCTGAGGCGTGGCAGGGCTGGATGCGAAACGGCCACAGGCGTGTCCATTTCGCCGAACGAGATGTCAGAGCTGTCCATTGGCGCCAAAGCAAAAACGATGGCGCCGACGAGACATAACAACAAGATCCAGCGGGAAGACTTCACGTGTTCCTCGATTGGGCTCAGAATAGCGTCAGTCGCGCGTACTGTCAACGATTCGCAAGGTGCTGATTTTGCTGGGAAACTTTAGGCACGTTACGGTTGTGCCGCACACACCGGAGCCATTTTCAACTTGAGCCGCTTGCGGCAAACTAATTTCAATGATGGATAGCGAACCCAGTAAAGGCAAGGATACGCTCAAGGTCGAAAAGACCTCGCTGCTGGTGCTGGCGCTCTGCATCGCGGTCCTCGTCTATATTCTGGTCTTTCATCCTTTCTAAATCGGGCCTTAACTTCCCTCTCGGGCACCGCTCAATCTCCAAAACGTGACACAATAGCTGTATTCGCAATTGGGCCAGTGTGGCGTCGCGGAGCCACCTATGCCGTTTCACCGTATTCCTCGCATCGCCTTTCTTTCAGTCATCATTGTGGCGGCTACCGCTCGCGCTGAAGCCCCAGGACCGCAACAGAGCACTGGTGACAACGCCGCGGCCCCGCTGCATTTCGTGCGCGTGTTCTCATCCTCCGACGATGTCAAACACGAACACGCCGTTCTCAGCCGGACCCTCGATATTGTCGCTGGTCCAGCCGACCCGGCCTCTCGTGTCGACACCCTTAAGTCCCCGGCTGCGGTAGCCGGCGATTCGAGCCGCCGTATCTTCGTCGCCGATCCCGGGGCCGGCACCGTCCACGTTTTTGACTTCGCGCGCGGCAAGTATTCTCACCTCGACTCCGCATCTTCCCGGTTGCACGATCCTGTCGCCCTCGCAGTCGACAAGCATGACAATCTCTACGTCGTTGACCAGACGGGCCGCACGGTCTTCGTTTACGATTCGGCTGGAAAGTACCGCCGCTCGCTCGGGCAATTCCGAGGTGGAGAGTCATACTTCGAAAGCCCCTCCGCCATCGCGATCGACGGTGCTACCGGGCACTTGTACATCTGCGACCGATTCAGCCACATCATCTTTGTGATGGATCAGAAGGGAAAGGTGCTGCGGCGCATCGGCAAACGTGGAGGCGGTGAGGGTCAGGGTGAGTTCCGCTTTCCCAGCGAACTCGCCTTGGGCGGCAACGAACTCTACGTACTCGATGCGGGCAATAAGCGAATTCAGGTTCTCGATCTCGCAGGACACTATCTCCGTTCGATTGCGGTCGGCTACGCGGGTCACGGCGCGGGACTCGCCGTCGATGCTCAACACAATATCTACATCACCGATCCCAGCCTCAACCAGCTTCAGGAATTCGCCCCTGATGGACGGCTTCTTCGCGCCATTGATGTCAGCACGATTCCGGGGGCAAAGCTCTCAAGTCCGTCCGGAGTCTGGATGGATGCGCTCAGGTTATTGGTGATCGACACACAGAAGAATCAGGTAGGAGAGTTTGAAGTGGCAGAAGGAAAATGAACTCTCTGTGGAACTCTAATGACCTCTGTGGTGAGCGCGTTCTTAGCTGACGCGCCGGAATCGACCCGAGTCGCGCTCTTCCTTGCCAGACGGGAGCAGTCCAATCACCCCACGCAGGTTTTCCCAGGCAGCCTCGTTGAGAGAAGGCTCGGCACTGACGAGTTCGCGGATCATATCCCAGGCCGCCATGTTCAGCGCGCCATCCGGAGGCAGCCCCATGGCCAGCGACACCGCGCATTGCGGGCAGAAGCAAATCCGGCTGGCGGCTGATTTCTGGCGTGGCCGGACTCCGACCGTTTGCGCAAACATGTACACCGCAACCGACTTATCCCCAGACTGAATCTCCCGCCGGCACCGCAAACATGAGATCGCTTGCATTCGTCCCCCCAGCTCTTACTCTCAGCCATATTTCCCGCGGGCGACAAGTAAGAAGAAAGATTCCACTCACAGAGACGCCAGCGGACACGTGTGCTGTAATGGCCGAGTGCGAGGAGTAAGAGTTCATATCAGGGTTCCGTGCCTCGACGACATGCAAGAGTTCCTTCGCGCTGTCAGGCGGAGCGCCGCGCTTCATCGTGGATGGGTATCGCCGCCCTCATCGCCGGCAGCGTTTCGGTCGTACATTAATCGCGCAAAGCGTGACGACTTCCGCGCGTGTCTCATTTGCCAAAACGACAGCGGAGCGATTGCCGGAGTCGTGAACATCAGCCAGATTTTCCGCGGCCCGTTCCAGAGTGCTTATCTCGGCTTCTATGCCCTGCTGGGACATGAGGCTCAGGGCTTGATGAGAGAGGGATTGAAACTGGTGCTGCGGCATGCGTTTTCTAAGCTCCGTGTGCATCGACTCGAAGCGAACATCCAACCGCAGAACGCTCGCTCCTTGTCTCTCATCAAGTCTCTGGGATTTCGGCTCGAAGGATTCTCGCCGCGCTATCTCAAGATCGCAGGACGCTGGCGCGACCATGAGCGATGGGCCATTCTGCGCGAAGATTTTCTTCGTCAGCGAAACTCCGGAGTCTAAGCCCGCAGTTGAAAGGCGCCGTTCACGCTCTGCGCTCAAGTTCTCCTGCCCTCCCGGCCCCTTGACAACCGCCCGCTCACATCCGTAGAATTAGCACTCGATAGGCCGGACTGCTAACAGCAGCGGCTCTTCCCATAAAATCATAGGGTTACACGTAGTATTCGAAGCGACCCACACTCAAACTGACCTGAAAGGAGTTGCACGTTATGGCGAAATTCACACCGCTTCACGACCGCATTCTGGTCCGTCGCGTTGAAGAAGCTTCCACTTCTCGTGGCGGCATCATCATTCCCGACTCGGCCAAAGACAAGCCGCAGGAGGGAGAAATCATCTCTACGGGCAAAGGCCGCACCAATGACGAAGGCAAGACCTTCCCACTGGCCGTTAAAGAAGGCGACCGCATCTTGTTCGGCAAGTATTCGGGCACCGAGATCAAGATTGATGGCGAAGAATTCATCATCATGAAGGAAGACGAAGTTCTGGGCATCCTGTCCGGAGCCGCGTCGTCGTCCAAGAAAGAACTCGCCGGCAGCAAGAAGTAGCTCTCAGCCGTCAGCTGTCAGCCATCAGCTAGAGCTGAGATGACCAGCGGCGGCGACACGATCCAAGCTGAGAGCTGACTGCTGATAGCTGACAGCCTCGGCGATGAAATCGCAGGTTCAGCCTGCAAAGAATTCGAAGAGGAGATTGAATCAATGGCAAAGCACATCGTTCACGGAGAAGAATCGCGTCAGGCAATTCTCCGCGGCGTCAACCTTCTGGCCGACGCCGTGAAGGTCACACTCGGCCCCAAGGGCCGCAACGTCGTGATTGAGAAAAAGTTCGGTTCGCCGACCATCACCAAGGACGGCGTTACCGTCGCAAAAGAGATCGAATTGAAGGACGGCCTTGAGAACATGGGCGCCCAGATGGTCCGCGAAGTCGCTTCGAAGACCTCGGACGTCGCAGGCGACGGCACTACCACCGCCACCGTTCTGGCCCAGGCTGTGTATCGTGAAGGCGTCAAGACCGTCGCTGCCGGCGCCAATCCGATGGCCCTGAAGCGCGGCATCGAGAAGGCCGTCACCGTCATCGCCGGCAAGCTCGACAAGGAAGGCAACCGCCTCCCTGGCGAACTCGACAAGCTGTCCAAGCCCGTTTCTGGCGAAATGATCGCCCAAGTCGGCACCATCTCGGCCAACAACGACGAGACCATCGGCAAGATCATCGCCGAGGCCATGAAGAAAGTTGGCAAGGACGGCGTCATCACGGTTGAAGAGTCCAAGACTCTTGAAACCCAGCTCGAAGTCGTCGAAGGTATGCAGTTCGATCGCGGATACCTCTCGCCCTACTTCGTTACCGATCCGGAGCGCATGGAAGCTGCTCTGGAGAACGCCTTCATCCTGATCCACGAAAAGAAGATCAGCTCGATGAAGGACCTGCTCCCGCTGCTCGAGCAGATTGCAAAGTCCGGCAAGCCGCTATTGATCATCGCGGAAGACGTCGAGGGCGAAGCACTCGCGACTCTCGTGGTGAACAAGCTGCGCGGCACGCTGCAAGTTGCGGCCGTGAAGGCTCCTGGATTCGGCGATCGCCGTAAAGCGATGCTGGAAGATATTGCGATCCTGACCGGCGGCAAGGCTGTCACCGAAGATCTGGGCATCAAGCTGGAGAACGTTCAGGTAAGCGATCTCGGCCAGGCCAAGAAGATCACCATCGACAAGGACAACACCACGATTGTCGAAGGCAAGGGCAAAGGTGGCAACATCGAAGGCCGCGTCAAGGAGATCCGTAACCAGATCGACAAAACCACCAGCGACTACGACCGCGAGAAGCTGCAAGAGCGGCTGGCGAAGCTGGTCGGTGGCGTGGCCGTGATTAAAGTCGGCGCCGCAACCGAAACCGAAATGAAGGAAAAGAAAGCCCGCGTCGAAGACGCAATGCATGCGACCCGCGCGGCCGTGGAAGAAGGAATCGTCCCCGGCGGCGGGGTGGCACTGGCGCGTTGCGCGGCTTCGCTCGAGAAGTTGAAGGCCGAAGGCGATGAGCAAATCGGCATCAACATCGTCAAGCGCGCTATCACTGAGCCGCTACGCATGATCGCCGAGAACGCCGGCGAAGAGGGTGCTGTGGTTCTGGGCAAGGTGCTGGACGCGAAGGACGCCAACTTCGGTTATAACGCCTTCTCGAACGAGTACGAAGACCTGGTCAAGGCCGGAGTGCTCGATCCGACGAAGGTCGTGCGCACCGCGCTGCAGAATGCCGGCTCGATCGCCAGCCTAATGCTGACCACCGAAGCCCTGGTCGCCGAGATTCCTGAAAAGAAGGACGCTCCGGCAGCCCCGGGACACGGCGGCGGCATGGGCGACATGTACTAAGAACAGCCGCTTGCTCATAGCTTGTAGCTGGAACAGCGAAAAGAAGAGCCCCACTTCTGGCGGGTTTGCCGGAAGTGGGGTTTTCTATTGCGACCAGAAAATGCTGTGTGTGAGACCAAGATGCACGCTGCGTGCGACGCTGCCAGCAAACTGCATAGATCCTGAGGGCCAAAAACACGCGCCTCAAAGACCGGACACTAGCTTGGCTTCTGCTGGTCCGGAGTCTTATCAGTGGACGCTTTGTCTTCCCCGGCACCGGCCATTGCTGATTTGAAGCCCCGAATACTCTCGCCCAAGCCCTTGCCAAGTTCCGGAAGTTTTTTCGGCCCCAGAACAAGGAGGGCGATGCCGGCGATGACGAGGAGGTGCATCGGTTGAAACAATCCTTCTAACATGACAGGTCCTTCTCCCTTTTCTTGAGGATTTCTACCCGAAGTAGTTTTATAAGCACGGAAAGAGCTGTGGCATGTACGGGCACCCTCCGACGGTTATCTGGAAGGTACCCGCGCCACCCCGAACCTTCTGATGAGCAGGAGGTCCAGTTTGGGAGCCTGAGGCGGAGCCTGTCCCCTACAGACTCCATGAGTCGGCCTCAGGCTACCGTGCGTTTGAAGCAACTGGGATGAGCGTAAAAGTAACGCGACGCGCACGTGTCACGCGCGCGTCGCGATTTTGTAAAAGGATGTTTGTCAGAAAATGTGCCGGAAAATCCAGAACAATCCGCCCGACAAAAGCATGGCGACGGGAAGCGTTAGGATCCACGCAAGCGCGAGATTGCGAACCGTGCTCAACTGAATTCCGGAGTGATTCGCAGCCATCGTGCCGGCAACACCAGAGGAGAGAACGTGAGTAGTGCTCACGGGAAGGCCGAAGCCGTCGGCGGCGCCGATCGTCGCCATCGCAGTGATTTCGGCGGCGGCTCCCTGTGCGTACGTCAGATGTTCCTTACCGATCTTTTCACCAACGGTCACGACGATGCGCTTCCATCCGACCATGGTTCCTAATCCGAGGGCCATTGCGACTGCGACCTTGACCCAGGTTGGAATAAAACGAGTCGAATAATCCACGTGCTTCTTATAGTTGGCAAGAATCGCGGAATCGGCGGGGGTAAATTTTGGATTTCCGGATTTTGCCGTGATGCGCAGAACTTCGCTGATGAGATAAAGATCGTTGCGGAAATTGCGAACGCGGTCATTCGGGACATTCCGCATCTCTTTGTAGATGCTGGTTTCGTTGGCCACGTCGTTCACGAGCGTGCGCATCGCCAGCATCGTGTTGGCGTTGAACTGTTTGCTGCGAATGAACTCGGTCAAATCATCGCGGGCATCGCTGATCACGGCGCCGGGAGTTGTGTAGCGGTCGAAGACGTCGGCGGCTTCATGCGAAACGGCGATGAAATCCTGCGATTGCTTATAGGTCACAGCGTGGTTCAACGCGTAGGCCGTGGGGACCGTGCCGATCAGGATGAGCATGATCAGCCCCATTCCTTTTTGGCCGTCGTTGGAGCCGTGAAAGAAACTGACGCCGGTGCAAGTGAGGATCAGAAGGCAGCGGATATAGAACGGTGGCGGTTCGGTGCCTTCCGGAGCCTTGTACAGTTTGGGATCGCGAATCAGCGCGCGAGCAGCCAGTAGGAGCAGCGCTGCGACGCCGAATCCTACCAGGGGAGAGAGCAGCAGAGACTTGCCGATGTTCATGGCCTGTCCCCAGTCGACGCCGGACGTTCCCGTGCGCCCGGCCATCATCTGATTGGCGATGCCGACGCCGATCACGGATCCGATGAGCGTGTGGGAACTCGATGCAGGCAGGCCGAAATACCATGTTCCAAGATTCCAGATGATGGCCGACACGAGCAAGGCGAAGACCATCGCGAATCCAGCTTTGCTTCCGACCTGAAGAATAAGTTCGACAGGCAAAAGCGAGATGATGCTGAATGCGACGAGTCCGGAGGAA
>Ga0335080_10001860_pt1 | contig 21006 bp, 20 predicted proteins | sample Lox_Sample_34_FD_206720 | JGI IMG/M metagenome (GOLD analysis project Ga0335080, IMG submission 206720) | Soil microbial communities from Loxahatchee National Wildlife Refuge, Florida, United States - Lox_Sample_3.4 | ecosystem: Environmental > Terrestrial > Soil > Wetlands | place: USA...
AGGTGGTGTTCCACGCCCGGATCGCGGCGGAGGCGACCGACGGGACCGGCTACACCATCGACGACGTGGCCGAAGGCATCGTGGCGAAGCTGGTCCGGCGCCACCCGCACGTGTTCGCCGGCGCCACTGTCTCCGGCCCGGAGGAGGTCAAGCGGAACTGGGACGCGATCAAGGCGGCGGAGCGGGCAGGGGCGGGCGATACGCCCGCCTCGGTGCTCGACACGGTCCCGTTCGGCCAGCCCGCGCTCGCGCTGGCCGCCCAGCTGCAGCGGCGCGCCGAGCGGGCTGGCGCGCCGGCCGAGCTCAGCAGCCTGGCGGGCGGCCGGCCGGCCGGGGCAGGCGGGGGGGCCGCGGGAGACGCGGCGACCGGGGAGGCCAGTGAGGCCAGTGCGGCCAGTGCGGCCAGTGCGGCCGGGAGCCGGGCCGTCAGTGACCTCGGTGCCGAGCTGTTCGCGCTGGTAGCGAGGGCGCGCGAAGCCGGTCTCGACCCCGAGCTCGAGCTGCGGGCGGCGGCCCGGCAGTACCGGGACCGGGTCCGCGCCTGGGAGCGGTCCGGCCGCGGCCAGGCCAGCGGCCAGCAGTGAGCTGGCTGCGGTCACCCTCGCCCTCCAGACCCTGCCGGCCGGGGAACGGGCGGGGGACGGCGCGCCTGCCGTGACCGCGGCGGGACGCGGACGGCGTGGCCGGTGCGCCGGGCCTGGCGGCTCCATTAGGCTCCAAGAACCGACACGTCCGCACAACCATCAGGAGTCACCTGTGGCTTCCATCGAGGCGGTCTTCGCCCGGCAGATCCTGGACTCACGGGGCAACCCGACCCTCGAAGCCGAAGTGGTGCTCGATGACGGCACGCTGGGCCGGGCGGTGGCCCCCAGCGGGGCATCGACCGGCGCGTTCGAGGCGGTCGAGCGGCGCGACGGGGGCAACGACTACGGCGGCAAGGCGGTCACCCAGGCGGTCCAGGGGGTCATCGAGGAGATCCAGCCAGCGCTGATGGGTTACGACGCCGATGATCAGCGGCTGATCGACCAGGCCATGATCGACCTCGACCGCACGCCGGACAAGTCCCGGCTCGGCGCCAACGCGATCGTCGCCGTCAGCATGGCGGTGGCGAAGGCCGCCGCCGGGTCCGCGGGCCTGCCCCTGTTCCGTTACCTGGGCGGCCCCAACGCCCACCTGCTCCCGGTGCCGATGATGAACATCCTCAACGGCGGTGCGCACGCCGACAACAGCGTCGACATCCAGGAGTTCATGATCGCCCCGGTGGGGGCGGCCACCTTCGGGGAGGCCGTGCGCTGGGGCGCGGAGACCTACCACGCGCTGAAGTCGGTGATCAAGCAGCACGGCCTGGCCACCGGGGTGGGGGACGAGGGCGGCTTCGCCCCCGACCTCGCGCACAACCGGGCGGCGCTCGACCTCATCGTCGAGGCGATCGGCAAGGCGGGGTTCAGCCCCGGGCTCGATGTCGCGCTGGCCATCGACGCCGCCGCCACCGAGTTCTACGCCGCCGGGTCGTACACGTTCGAGGGCAAGGCCCGCACCGCCGGCGAGATGACCAGCATCTACGCGGAATGGCTGGACGCCTACCCGATCGTCTCGCTGGAGGACCCGCTGGCCGAGGAGGACTGGGCCGGCTGGCAGGCGCTGACCGCGGCGCTCGGCGACCGGGTCCAGGTCGTCGGCGACGACATCTTCGTCACCAACCCGGAGCGGATCCGCCGCGGCATCGCCGAGGGGACGGCCAACGCCCTGCTGGTCAAGCTGAACCAGATCGGCACGATCACCGAGACGCTGGATGCGGTCGCGCTGGCACAGCGCAGCCGTTACGCATGCATGATCAGTCACCGGTCGGGCGAAACGGAGGACACGACCATCGCGGACTTTGCGGTGGCGGTCAACTGCGGGCAGCTCAAGACCGGGGCCCCGGCCAGGTCGGAGCGGGTCGCGAAGTACAACCAGCTGCTGCGGATCGAGGAACTGCTCGATGACGCCGCCGAGTACGCGGGCGCGGCCGCCTTCCCCCGGACGCCATCGGGGCAGTGATGGCCGAGCGCAGGCGGCCGCAGCCAGCGGACCGGGCCCGGTTCACCAGCCGGGCCGCGGTGCTCGCGGTGGTCATCTGCGCGATCGCGCTGAGCCTGGCCTATCCGGTGCGGGAGTACATCGCCCAGAGCCGCCAGATCGACCAGCTGCAGGCTGAGCGGCAGATGTCGCTGGCCCAGCTGCGGGCGCTGCAGCGGCAGCAGCAGCGGCTCAGCGATCCCGCCTATATCGAGCAGCTGGCCAGGGACAGGCTGCATTTCTGCATGACCGGCCAGACCTGCTATGTGATCATCGGCGGGTCAGGTTCCAGTTCGGCGGCGGCGCGGGCGGCGGGCACGCCCTGGTACGACCGGCTGTGGCAGTCGGTGCAGCAGGCGGACCGCAGCAGGCCAGGCCGGGCGGGCGGGCCGGACGGGCTTGGCGGGCCGGACGGGTCGCGATGACCGACGAGGCGGTGGTCGAGCGGCAGCTGGGCCGCCCGCCGCGGGCCCTGCGCCGGGTGGCACACCGCTGCCCGTGCGGGCTGCCGGACGTGGTCGAGACCGCGCCGCGGCTGCCGGACGGCACGCCGTTCCCGACGCTGTACTACCTGACCTGCCCGCGCGCGGTGGCCGCGGTCAGCAGGCTGGAGGCGGCCGGTGAGATGCGGCTGATGGCCGAGCGGCTCGCTGGCGACCCCCCGCTGCGCCGGGCTTACCTGGCCGCGCACCGTGACTACCTGGCCCGGCGGGACGAGGCCGCCCGCGCCGCCGGGGTCGATCCGCTGCCGCCCGGCACCCAGAGCGCGGGGGGCATGCCGGACCGGGTCAAGTGCCTGCACGCGCTGGTCGCCCACGAGCTCGCCGTGCCGGGGGCCAACCCGCTGGGCCGGCAGGGGGCGGACGCGGCCGGCGCCTGGTGGCAGGCGGGCCCCTGTGTCGGCCCCGGCGCCCGGTGAGCACCGGCGCGGCCGCCGCAGGCGCCGGGCCACGGCGCTTGCTGGCGCGCCTCCGGCACGACCCAGCGTCAGCGGTGTCCCGGCGCCGGGGACCCGCCTCCCGAAGCCAGCGAAGCGCCCGCGAGGGAGGCCAGGAGATACGCGTCGCGGCGATCGACTGCGGCACGAACTCGCTGCGGCTGCTCGTGGCCGATGTGAACCCCGCCACCGGCACGCTCACCGATGTGGACCGGCGGATGGAGATCGTCCGTCTCGGGCAGGGCGTGGACGCCACCGGCCGGCTCGCCCCGGCGGCGCTGGCGCGCACCCTGCGGGTGCTGCGGTCCTATGCGGCGATCGTGGCGGCCGCGGGCGCGTCGGCGGTGCGGATGGTGGCGACCAGCGCCACCCGGGACGCGGCGAACGCGGCCGATTTCGTGGCCGGGGTACGCGGGGTGCTCGGGGTCGGCCCGGAGGTGCTCAGCGGGGACGAGGAGGCCCTGCTGTCGTTCACGGGAGCCACCACCGAGCTGGTGGGCGGCGGCGCGGCCCCGCCGTACCTGGTCGCGGACATCGGTGGCGGTTCCACCGAGTTCGTGCTCGGGAACCCGCCCGCGGTGAACGCGGCCGTGTCGGTGGACATCGGCTGTGTCCGGATGACCGAGCGGCACCTCCATGGCGATCCGCCAGCGCCGGCCGAGATCGCGGCCGCGAGAGCCGACATCGGCGCGGCGCTCGACGTGGTGGCTGCCAAGATCGCGGTCGGTGACGCCCGCACCCTGGTCGGCCTGGCCGGCTCGGTGACCACGGTGGCCGCGCTCGCGCTCGGGCTGGCTGCCTATGACGCCGGCCTCATCCACCACGCCCGGATCGCGGCTGGCCAGGTGCACGAGCAGGCGGCCCGGCTGCTGGCGCAGCCGCAGGCCGAGCGGGCGCGGCTGGGCGTGATGCATCCCGGCCGGGTGGATGTGATCGGCGGCGGGGCGCTGGTGCTCGGCGAGATCATGACCCGGTTCGGGTTCGCCGAGGTGCTGGCCAGCGAGCACGACATCCTGGACGGCATCGCCTGGTCGCTGGCGTCAGGCGGTCCCGCGGGCGCGGGCCCGTGACGGCCGGGCCCGGCGGCGGGACCCCGGACGGGCCGGTGCAGCCGGGGACCGGCTGGCCGGACGACCCCGCGACGGCCGCGACGCCCGTCGCGCACGACGCGGCCGAGGTGCGCGCGCTCGCCGCCGGTGCGGCCACCGTGGCCGAGCTGGTGGCCAGGCAGTCGGTCTGCCGTGCCTGCCCGCGGCTGGTCGAATGGCGGGAGCAGGTGGCCGCCGTCAGACGGCGCTCGTCGCGCGGCGAGCGGTACTGGGGCCGCCCCATCCCCGGCTGGGGCGACGAGCGGCCGGGGGTGCTGATCGTCGGCCTCGCCCCGGCTGCCCACGGCGGCAACAGGACCGGCCGGATCTTCACCGGGGACCGCAGCGGTGACGTCCTGTTCGCGTCGCTGTACCGGTGCGGGCTCGCCGCCCAGCCGACCTCGGTCACGGCGGGCGACGGCCAGCGGCTCATCGGGGCGAGGATGGTCGCCGCGGTGCGCTGCGCACCGCCGGCCAACAAGCCGACCGTGACCGAACGTGACACCTGCGCTCCCTGGCTGTCGGCGGAGTACGCGCAGCTGGCGGGGCCGGTCAGGGTTGTCGTCTGCCTGGGCGGCTTCGCCTGGCAGGCGATGTGGCCGGTGCTGCGCTCAGCCGGATTCGGGCTGCCCCGGCCGCGCCCGGCCTTCGGTCACGGCGCGGAGGTGCGGCTCGCGCTGGCCGATGCCGGGCTGGGCGGGGCCGGCCAGCCCGGCGGGCGCCAGGTCCTGCTCATCGGCTGCTACCACCCCAGCCAGCAGAACACGTTCACCGGCCGCGTCACACCGGCAATGCTCGATGCGGTTTTCCAGCGGGCGCGGCTGGCGGCGGGCCTGGCCTGACGTCCCGGCGGCCGGCGGGGGCCGGTGACCGGGGCGCCCAGGCCGCCCGGTATAATTACTCTCTGTACATATATTCCGCGAATTGGGGCGCGGTTGTCACGCTACGTATTCGCGGGTGATCGAAGAATTGAATATATGCACCTCAGGGGATCTTTCTCCACCCCCATTGGCCGGCCTCGAAATAACGGGGGCGGCCGAGGTATCATTACCCAGCCCCCGTAGCCCAAAGGAAGAGGCCGGCCCCCTAAAAGGGTCCCCAGTGTCGGTTCGACCCCGACCGGGGGCACGCAGGCGTCTAGCCTCCTGACCTGCGAAGATTCAGATCCGCCGGTCACAGCGGGGTCACCGGGCGTGCGCTGGGCCCGGCGCGGCGGCCACCGGCCGGCGCCAGGAACTGATAAACCATTCAGCGGCAACCGCCCATCGCGTTAGCGTAACTCGCGTGTAAGTGAATGGATTAAAGCCAGTTTCCGATGCTGCGAGCACGCATTTGTGATGTCAGAACTTGCGATCTCGGAATGAGCCGCCGCCGGCCCGGCGCGGGCGGCGCCCAACCGCCTGCGTTCAGGCATACCTGCAGGACCCGCTGCGCGCTCTTCGCAGGGGCCGCTGACCCGCGCTCTTGCTGCTGCCGGGGCCCGGCCGGGGTCAGCCGCTGACGTCGGGGCCGGCCCTGCTGAGGCTGACCCGCACGATGACCCGGCGCTCACGCTCCATCGCCGCCCGGTAGTCGTCCCAGTCGGAGTGCTCACCGGCGACCCGCCGGTAGTAGTCGATGAGGAGCTCCATCGCGTCCGGCAGGCCGATGATCTCCGCCTCGCCGTCGACCTGGACCCAGTCGCCGAAGAAGCCGTCGCCCATGACACACACCGACGCCCGGGGGTCGCGCCGCAGGTTCCTGATCTTGACCGCGGTCTCGCGGGTGCTGATCAGCACCCGCCCCTTCTCATCCACCGCGCACAGCACGGGGGAAAGCTGCGGCCGCCCGTCCGACCGCGTCGTCGCGAGGACCGCACGGTGATGGGCGTGCAGGAACTCACGTGCCAGGTCGAGGTCCATGGCAGGAGTCAGGCGTAGTTGAGCCGCATGCGCCGCTGCCGCTCGTACTCGTGCACGATGGCGCTCGCGTAGCCGTGGGACAGCCCGTGCTCGTCGGAGAGCCAGTGAGCGCGTTCCTCGCACCTGAGGAACGCGGGTCCCGATTCCAGTCTCCTGAACCACTCAACCAGGTCTCGTCCGGTTACGGACGGGATGCGCGCGATCAGTCTCTTATGCGTTTCCGGGGAGTGGTTCAGTGTCACGGGCACCTCCAGGGCCGACCGACTCCTTGCTGTCGAGACTGCACCACCCGGACGCCGGTGACAACCCCCTGGCAGGACCTATGTCGGCCTCCGGTCGCTTCCGGTTCACGACAGCCGCTCGACGATCATCGCCATGCCCTGGCCGCCGCCCACGCACATCGTTTCCAGGCCGAACGTCTTGTCGTGGAACTGCAGGCTGTTGACCAGGGTGCTGGTGATCCTGGCCCCGGTCATGCCGAACGGATGGCCGACGGCGATCGCCCCGCCGTTGACGTTCAGCTTGTCGATGTCGATGGACAGGTCGCGGTAGGAGGGGATGACCTGGGCCGCGAACGCCTCGTTGATCTCGACCAGGTCGATGTCGTCGATGGTCATCCCGGCCCGTGCCAGCGCCTGCCGGGAGGCCCCGACCGGGCCCAGCCCCATGATCTCGGGTGAGAGCGCCGACAGGCCGGTGGCGACGATCCTGGCCAGCGGGGTCAGCCCGAGCTCGGCGGCCTTGCGGTCGGTCATGATCACCACGGCCGCGGCGCCGTCGTTGAGCGGGCAGCAGTTGCCCGCCGTGACCGTCCCGTCCGGGCGGAACACCGGCTGCAGCGTGGCCACCTTCTCCAGCGTGGTGCCCGGCCGCGGGCCGTCGTCGGCGGACACCACGGTGCCGTCCGGCATCGTGGCCGGGGTGATGTCGCGCTGCCAGAACCCGTTGGCGAGCGCCTTCTCGGCCAGGTTCTGCGACCGCACGCCGAACTCGTCCTGCTCCGCCCGGGTGATCCCGCGCAGCTGCGCGAGGTTCTCGGCGGTCTGCCCCATCGCGATGTAGATGTCGGGGACGGCGCCGTCCTCGCGCGGGTCGTGCCAGGCTGGCGCGCCCGCGGCGGACCGTTCCCCGGTCCGTTCCCCGGCCCCGGCGAACACCGGGTTCCTGGTTTCCGGCCAGCTGTCGCTGCTGCCCTTGGCGAACCGGCTCACGCACTCGACGCCGGCCGAGATGAACACATCGCCCTCGCCGGCCTTGATCGCGTGGAAGGCCATCCGGGTGGTCTGCAGCGACGACGAGCAGTACCGGGTGACCGTCGTGCCGGGCAGGTGGTCGAAGCCGAGCATGACCGCGACCACCCGCGCCATGTTGAAGCCCTGCTCGCCGCCGGGCAGGCCGCAGCCCAGGATGAGGTCGCCGATGCCGGCCGGGTCGAGCTGGGGCACCTTGGCCAGGGCCGCGGTCACCATCTGGCAGGTCAGGTCGTCGGGCCGGACCGTGGTGAGCGATCCCTTGAACGCCCGCCCGATAGGTGAGCGGGCGGTGGCGACGATGACGGCCTCGGTCATGGCACGCTCCCTCGCGTGGGGTGGCTTACTGATTGGTAGCGTATGCCAGCCCCGCCGGGCATCCCAGCGGCCGCGGCCGTCCCCGATCCCGCGCGGCGATGTCATGATCACGCAGTCGGTCCCGGCGCGGGAGCGGGTGGGATAGCGTCGGGGGAACGGAGCCCGGGGGATGGGACCGCCGCACCGGCGCGGCTGTGTGACCAGGGCTGGCCCGGAGGGGTGGCTGGATGCAGGTCTGTGAATCACTGATCGAGCTTGTCGGCAACACCCCGCTGGTCAGGCTGCGCACGGTGACGAAGGCGCTGGGCAGCGCGGGCGCGGGCGGGCCCGCCGTGCTGGCCAAGGTGGAGTACCTCAACCCCGGCGGGTCGGTGAAGGACCGGATCGCGCTGCGCATGGTGGAGGCGGCGGAGGCCTCCGGCGCGCTCCGCCCCGGCGGCACGATCATCGAGCCGACCTCCGGCAACACCGGGGTGGGGCTGGCGATCGTGGCGGCCGAAAAGGGATACCGCTGCCTGTTCGTCTGCCCGGACAAGGTCGGCCAGGACAAGATCAGCGTGCTGCGCGCCTACGGGGCGGAGGTGGTCGTCTGCCCCGGCACGGTGTCGCCGGACCATCCCGATTCCTATTACTCGGTGTCCACCCGGCTGGCGCGGGAGACCCCCGGCGGCTGGAAGCCGGACCAGTACGCCAACCCGGAGAACCCCGCCTCGCACTATCAGTCCACCGGGCCGGAGATCTGGGCGCAGACGGACGGCACGGTCACCCACTTCGTCGCCGGGATCGGCACCGGCGGGACGATCACCGGCGCCGGCCGGTACCTGAAGGAGGTCTCCGGGGGCAGGGTGAAGGTGATCGGCGCCGACCCGGAAGGCTCGGTGTACTCGGGCGGCGCCGGCCGCCCCTACCTGGTGGAGGGCGTGGGGGAGGACATGTGGCCTGACACCTTCGACCCGGCCGTGTGCGACGAGGTGATCGCGGTCAGCGATGCCGAGTCGTTCGGCATGACCCGCAGGCTGGCGCGGGAGGAGGCGCTGCTGGTCGGAGGCTCGTGCGGGCTGGCCGTGGCCGCGGCGCTGCGGGCCGCCGCCACCGCCGCCCCCGGCGACGTGATCGTGGTGCTGCTGCCCGACGGCGGCCGCGGCTACCTCTCGAAGATCTTCAACGATGAGTGGATGGCCGACTACGGGTTCCTGACCGCGCAGACCAGCGAGCCCAAGATCGCCGACGTGCTCGCGGGCAAGCAGGCCGGCCTGCCGGAGTTCGTGCACACCCACCCCGACGAGCAGGTCGCCACCGCCATCTCGATCCTGCGCGAGTACAACGTCTCGCAGCTGCCGGTCATGAAGGCCGAGCCGCCGGTGATGGCGGCCGAGGTGATCGGCTCGGTTGTCGAGCGCGACCTGCTGGACGCGCTCGTGTCCGGCCGGGCCAGCCCGAAGGACCCGGTCGGCCGGCACATGTCGCCGCCGCTGCCGATGGTCGGCTCGGGCGAGCAGGTCAGCCGGGCGGTGGACGCGCTGGAGAAGGCGGGTGCGGCGGTGGTGCTGGTGGACGGCCGCCCGGCGGCCATGATCACCCGTCAGGACGTGCTCGCCTTCCTGGCCGGGGGGGCGGCATGACCGGGCCCGGCTTCGAGACGCTGGCGATCCACGCCGGGCAGGAGCCGGACCCGCGCACCGGCGCGGTGGTCCCGCCCATCTACCAGGTCTCCACCTACGCCCAGGACGGGGTGGGCGGGCTGCGCGAGGGCTATGAGTACTCGCGGACCGCGAACCCCACCCGGACCGCGCTGGAGGAGTGCCTCGCGGCGCTGGAGGGCGGGGCCCGCGCGCTCGCCTTCGCATCCGGCATGGCGGCCGAGGACTGCCTGCTGCGGACCGTGTGCGCGCCCGGCGACCACGTTCTCATCCCGCATGACGCCTACGGCGGCACCTACCGCCTGTTCGACAAGGTGCTGTCACGCTGGCAGGTGAGCTACCACCCGGTGGACCTCGCCGACCCCCACGCCGTCACCGGGGCGCTCGCGCGGCGCCCGGCGCGGGTGGTGTGGGTGGAGACGCCGACCAACCCGCTGCTGTCGGTGGTGGACATCACCGCGCTCGCGCAGGCGTGCCGGGACGCGGGCGCGCTGCTGGTGGTGGACAACACCTTCGCCTCCCCCTACCTGCAGAACCCGCTCGCGCTCGGCGCCGATGCGGTGATCCACTCCACCACCAAGTACCTGGGCGGCCACTCCGACGTGATCGGCGGCGCGGTGGTGGTGGCCGACCCGGATCTCGGCGAGCGCCTCGCTTTTGTGCAGAACGCGACCGGCGCGGTGGCCGCGCCGTTCGATGCGTGGCTGACCCTGCGCGGGATCAGGACCCTCGGGGTGCGGATGGACCGCCACTGCGACAACGCCGCGCGGGTGGCCGTGATGCTGGCCGCCCACCCGGCGGTGACCAGCGTGCTCTACCCGGGACTGCCAGGCCACCCGGGCCACGAGGTGGCGGCCAAGCAGATGCGCGGGTTCGGCGGGATGGTGGCGTTCCGGGTCGCCGGCGGCGAGGAGGCGGCGGTGGCGGTCTGCGGGCGGACCCGGCTGTTCACGCTGGGGGAGTCGCTGGGCGGGGTGGAGTCCCTGATCGAGCATCCCGCCCGGATGACCCACGCATCGGCCGCGGGGTCGCCGCTGGAGGTGCCCGGCGATCTGGTCCGCCTGTCGGTCGGCATCGAGTCCGGCGACGACCTGCTGGCGGACCTGCGCCAGGCGCTGGCCCGCTGACCGCGCTGGCCCGCTGACCGCGCGGGCCCGCTGACCGCGCGGGCCCGCTGCCGCCGGGTGAATGCGGCGGCGGTTTTACCGTCGCGGCCGCGCCGGAAGTACACCGCCGGGAAGTGCACAGCCAGAAGTGCACAGCCAGAAGTGCACAGCCAGAAGTGCACGGCCGGAAGTGCACGGCGCGGCCGTATTCCGGGCGGCGTAAGTAATACGCCGGTAAATGACAGGCAAAACAAAGAGCCGGGCGCGGGCCGTGGCCGGGACGTTATTCAAGCGGCCCTTTGCGAGAGCCGTCCTTTGCGGCAGGCCGGCCGGGTGCGGTCAGCTGTTCCAGACCATGAGCACCAGGATGATCAGCCAGATCAGGCTGACCACGCCGCCCATGGAAACGATGCGGCCGCGTTCCACGTTGGCGATGTGCGAGGAGGCGGTCACCGGCGCGGCCGCCGCGGGCTCGGCGGCCTCAGCGGCCGTTGCCTCCCGCGCCCCGGCGTCGCCATCCCCGCGCCCGTGGGCGGCCGCGGGCTGCGCCGCAGGGGCCTGCTGGCTGCCCGCCAGCGTCAGCGCGCCGAGCGCCCGCCGCTGGTCGCGCATGATGAGCAGCAGCAGCACCAGGGCGACCACGAAGAGCGTGGTCGACACGGTCAGCCACGCCTTGCCCAGCTCTTTGTGCTGCTGCCCGGCGATGATCCCGAAGAGCAGGACGCCCAGCGACGCGACGCCGAAGATCCTGGTCATCACCAGCAGATGCCGCAGCACCGGGGCGTTGCGGGTCCGGATCGCCCGGGGGGTGGACATGATCGCGATGGTGACCGGCCCGATGGTGAAGATGACGAAAGCGACGTGGAGCCAGAGCACCAGCCGCTCGATGGAGGACATGCGGCGATCTTAGTGGCCGCCCGGCCCGGCCCGTCGACGGACACGATCCCCTGGCACGAGGCGCCAGGGGATCGTTTCGGTCAGCAGGCGATCCCGGCGGGGAGGGCCCGTCGGCCGGCCGGGGCGCTGCCCCTGGCCCACGCCGCGGGCGGGAGAAACCTGAGGTGGCGATTCAGTCGCGGGTGGACGTCTCCGCAGGTGCGGGCGCGGTCGTGGCGGCCTGGGACTTCGACCCCTTGTTGACGAACCACGCCCCCACCAGGCAGGCCACGCCGATCACGAACGAGACAGCCATGCGCACCGAGTGGTGGCCGTTGGCCGGGGTGGTGTGGCCGAGGATAGAGGGCAGGTTTCCGGCGGGCACGGCCAGGTAGACGATGCCCAGGATGATGCCCAGGACGCCAATGACGGCAAGCACCAGGGCGAGTGGCCGCCGGTTGGGCGCGCCGCCCGCGTCGCTGACAGAACTCACGTAGTCCTCCTCGAAAGATTGCGCCGGGCCCCGCTCCGCCTGCCGCTGGTCCGGCCCGCTCATCAGCTGTGACTGCCGAACGCTACTACGAGAAGGGAACGTGCGTGGCTATGTCGAAAAATGCTTATGCCAGCCTAACGCCTGGACGCCCGGCGGGCGCGCAGGAAGTCCTTCACCACAAACTCGCCCAGCCGCTCCGGCTGGGCGAGCAGCACCCGGCCGCCGTTGCGCCGCGCGACTTCGTCCACAAAAGCGGTAAGCCTTTCATCGTCGACGAGCATGAAGATGTTTAGCGAAGCCCGGCGCCTGGTCATCTTGTCCACCTCGGCCAGGGTGAGCTCCAGCGTCTCCGGTGCGGGCGGCCAGTCGAACCAGGAACTCCCGTCCCGGCGCAGGTGGGCGGTGGGCTCGCCGTCGGTCACGATGAGCACGACCGGGTCGTGCTCGGGCCGCCGGTCCAGGTAGCGCCCGGCCAGCACCAGCGCGTGGTGCAGGTTGGTGCCCTGCACCATGTCCCAGCCGAGGCCCGCCAGATCGGTCTCCCGCAGCTCGCGGGCGTAGTTGGAGAAGCCGATCACCTGCATCGAGTCCTGCGGGAACCGGCTGCGCACCAGCGCGTGCAGGGCGAGGGCGGTCTGCTTGGCCACGCCCCAGGTGCCGCGGATGGCCATCGAGTAGGACAGGTCGACCAGCAGGCACACCGCGGCGCTGGCCCGGCGCTCGGTCTCCCCGACCTCGAAGTCCTCGGCCGACAGCGCGACCCGGGGCCGGTCATCGGCCTGGCGGTCCGGGCGGGCCGCGGGGCGGCGGAGCGTGCTGGCGTCCCTGAGCAGCGCGTTGCGCACGGTGGCGGGTGCGTCGATCGCCTGCTCGTCCCCGAACTGCCAGCGCCGGGTGGCGCCGGTGTACTCCCCGGCCTGCCCGGCGTCGCGCTGCTCGTGATCCCCATAACCGCCGTCCGGCAGGTCGGCGAAGACCCGGCGCAGCGCGGTCTCACCCAGCCTGCGCACCGCCTTGGGGGTGAGTTCCAGCTTGCCCGCCGACCGCTGCAGGTACCCCTGCCGTTCCAGCTCCCGCTCGGTCTGCCGCAGCGCCTCCATGTCGTCCACGGCCGCCCGCCCCAGCGCCCGCCGGACGGCGTCCTCATCGATGTCGTCCAGCCGGGCCCCGGGGTAGTCCTGCCGCAGCGCCGCCTCCAGCTCGGCCAGGTCGGCCAGATCGGCCAGGGCGGTGGTGGCATCGCCCAGGTCGAGCGGGCTGTCACCGGTCATCGTCTCGCCCGGCCCGGCCGGCATGTCCAGCTCGGGGCGGCGTGCGCGCAGCGCGTCGGCCAGCCGGGCCATCTCGGCCGCCAGGCCCTCGTCGGCGAGCGTCTGCGCCATCAGCGCGGCGAGCTCGTCCCGCTGGTCCGGGCTGAGCGAGGACATCAGCCGCTGCGCAGCCATGGCCCGGCGGACCAGCGCGTCGACGAGCTCCTCCAGGTTGGCCGGGCGGTCGGGGAACATGTCCCCGTAGGCGTCCATGAACGCGTCGAAGTCGGCCTGGGTGTGCTCGCCCCGCGCGTCCGCCTCCAGCATCTGGTTCAGCTGCGCCAGCATGTCCTTGACCCGCTGCATCGACTCCGGGTCCGGGCTTTCCAGCACCTCCTTCATGCCGCGGAACTGGCTGTCCAGCACCTGCCGCCGGAGCAGCTCCTTGAGCTGCTCGAACGTCTCCCGCGCCGCGGCCGACCGCCAGTCGTAGGGGGCCAGCCGCCGGATCGCCTGGGCGGTGTCGGCGGGCAGCGAATCGAGCTCCGCCTCGCGCATCCTGGCCTCGTCGCCGGGGTCGGGGAACAGCTCCGCCCGCTCCTGGCCGATCGCCGTGTCCAGCAGGGCCCGGGCCTGTTCCAGGATGCCGTCGAGGCGGCCCCGCCGGCGTACCTCCTGCTGCCGCTCCCGCACCCGGCGCAGCATGTCATCCAGGCCCCGCTCGCCCCGCATCCCGCGCCGGATCAGGTCACGCAGGGCGCTCGCCGGGTCGGACCCGCCGAGCACCGCCTCCCCGAGCTCGTCCAGGGCCAGCCGGGCGTCGTAGGGCGGCGCGAGCGGATCAGGGCCGTCGCGGTACTGGCCGTACCGGTAAGTCACCTATGTTCTCCACTCACGTGCGGTAGACCGCCCCGCCGTCGACGGTGTCCTTGGACAGGCGGCGCATCAGGTACAGGCCCTCCAGCGCGAACTCCACCGCCGCCGCCGCGTTCCCCGGCGACTCGCTGCCGTCCATGCCGAGCCGGGTCATGAGCCTCGCCAGCCCCGGCACCTCCCCGACCCGGCCCAGCAGCTCGGTCGCGGGCACCAGGTCGCCGGTTTCCACGCTGCCGCCGTCCTCGAACGTGGCGAGCAGCCCCGACAGGTCTGCGCTGCCCAGGTGGGCACGGAAGGTGTCGGCCGTGGCCCGGCGCAGCATGTGCTCGAGCAGCTCCTGCTCCCGGCCCTCCTCACTGACCTCGAACTCGACCTTGCCGCGCAGCGTGCTCACCGTGGCCGGCAGGTCGCAGACCCTGGTCACCGGCTGCTGCTCGCCGGCCAGCGCCGCCCGGCGCACCGCCGAGGCGGTGGCGGACTCGGCGGCGGCGATCGCGAACCGGGCCGACACCCCGGACCGGGAATCGATCGCGGGCGAGGCCCGCACCAGCCGGGTGAACCGGGCGATGACCTCGACCAGGTGGCCGGGCAGCGCCGCGCCCGGGTCGCCGCCCGGCCAGGAGATCGCCGCCTCCTGCTGGATGAGGGCGAGCTCGTCCTCCAGCGTCGCCGGGTAGTGGGTGCGGATCTCGGCCCCGAACCGGTCCTTCAGCGGCGTGATGATCCGCCCGCGGTTGGTGTAGTCCTCCGGGTTGGCGCTCGCCACGAGCACCAGGTCCAGCGGCAGCCGGAGCGCGTATCCCCGCACCCCGATGTCCCGTTCCTCCAGCACGTTCAGCAGCGACACCTGGATCCGCTCGGCCAGGTCCGGCAGCTCGTTCAGGCAGAACACGCCCCGGTTGGTCCGCGGCACCAGCCCGAAGTGGATCGTCTCCGGATCGCCCAGGGTGCGGCCCTCGGCGACCTTCACCGGGTCCACGTCCCCGATCAGGTCGCCGACGCTGGTGTCCGGGGTCGCCAGCTTCTCCCCGTAGCGCTCGCTCCGGTGCCGCCAGCTCACGGCCAGCTCGTCGCCCTGCTCGGCCGCCAGCCGCCGGCAGCGCGCGCAGGCCGGCGCGAAGGGGTGGTCGTTGATCTCGCACCCGGCCACCGTGGGGGTCCACTCATCGAGCAGGCCGGGGAGGGTCCTGATCAGGCGAGTCTTGCCCTGGCCGCGCTCACCGAGCAGGATCGTGTCGTGCCCGGCAAGCAGGGCGCGCTCCAGATGCGGGAGCACGGTCTGGCCGAAGCCGATGATCCCGGGGAACCTCTCCTCGCCCGCGCGCATCCGGGCCAGCAGGTTGCGGCGGATCTCGTCTTTGACTGTCAGGTACGTGTGGCCGCTCGCGCGCAACTGCCCGGCAGTGGTGATCGCTGGGCTTGGGGCGGGAGTTGCGGCGGTGCCGGCCTGGCTGTGTGAGTGCACCATTCGACACTATGTCCATGCCGGCTGGTTCGCGACATGCCGGGGGCGTCCGGCGCACAGGAGGTGCGGAGATGGCAGCTGGGTATCCGGCTCTCGCCATTGACATCGGCGGCACGAAGTTCGCCGCCGGGCTGGTCGAGCCGGGCGGGCGGGTGATCTCGTGGGCGCAGACGGCGACCCCGCGGGAGCTTGACGCGGAGCAGCTGTGGCGCACGCTCGACGCGCTGGTCACCCGGGTCCTCGCGGAGGCTGAGGTGAATCCCGCCACCGCGCTCGCGGGCGTCGGGTGCGGCTGCGGGGGGCCGATGGAGTGGCCCGCCGGGAAGGTGTCGCCGCTGAACATCCCCGCCTGGCAGGCGTTCCCGCTCCGCGACCGGCTCCAGGAGCGGTTCGGCGGGCTGCCGGTGCGGCTGCACAACGACGCGATCTGCTTCGCGGCCGGCGAGCACTGGCGGGGCGCGGCCAGGGGCCGCACCACGATGCTCGGGATCGTGGTGTCCACCGGCGTGGGCGGCGGGCTGGTGCTGGATGGCAGGCTGATCAACGGCGCGACCGGCAACGCCGGCCACATCGGGCATGTGGTGGCCGACCCGGAAGGGCCGCCGTGCGTGTGCGGGGGCCGGGGCTGTGTGGAGGCGATCGCCCGCGGGCCTGCCCTCGCCGCCTGGGCCCAGGCGCAGGGCTGGCGGCCCGGCCAGCCACAGGTCACCGCCAAGGATCTGGCCGACGACGCCGCGCAGGGGCACCCGATCGGGCTGGCCGCGATGCGCCGGGCGGGCCGGGCGCTCGGCATCGCCATCGCCTCCGCGACCCACCTGTGCGATCTGGAGGTGGTTGCCGTCGGCGGCGGGCTCTCCCAGGCCGGGTCGCTGCTGTTCGACCCGCTGGAGGAGGCGCTGCGCGCCCATGTCGGGCTCGACTTCGCGCGGGACGTGGCGGTGGTGCCGGCCGCGCTCGGCCAGAGCGCGGGGCTGGTCGGGGCGGCGGCGCTGCTGTTCGCCGCCGACCGGTACTGGGCGGGCGGGTAGCCCAGGGCGGAAACAGGCCGGGCGGGTGAGCGGTCCCGGTGGGTGCGAGACTGCTGGCATGACGCTGACCTCGCCCCAGGTCCGCCCCGCCGATGTGGCCGCGGCCCGGGAGGTGCTGCGGAATGTCGTCACGCTCACCCCGCTGCTCCATTCGCGGGTGCTGTCCGACCGGCTCGGCGGGCCTGTCTTCCTCAAGTGCGAGAACCTGCAGCGGACCGGGTCGTTCAAGCCGCGTGGCGCCTACCTGCGGATCAGCCGGCTGACCGCGGCGGAGCGCGAGCGCGGGGTGGTGGCCGCGAGCGCGGGCAACCACGCCCAGGGCGTCGCGTTCGCGGCCGCCCTGCTGGGCACCACGGCGATCGTGATGATGCCGGCCGGCGCGCCGCTGCCCAAGATCGAGGCGACCCGGGGGTACGGGGCCGAGGTCATCCTGACCGGCGAGACCGTGGAGGATGCGCTGGCGGCGGCGCTGGCGCACGCGGGCGAGCAGGGGCCGGTCTTCATCCATCCGTTCGACCATCCCGACGTGGTGGCCGGCCAGGGCACCGTCGGGCTCGAGATCGCCGAGCAGTGCCCGCAGGTCAGGACCATCGCGGTGCCGGTAGGCGGCGGCGGGCTAGCGGCCGGGATCGCGGTGGCGGTCTCCGGTGCCGACCCGGCCGTCAAGGTGGTGGGCGTGCAGGCGGAGGCGGTCGCCTGCTATCCGGCGTCGCTCGCCGCTGGCCACCCGGTGCGGATCGCCCCGGCCGGGACCATGGCCGACGGGATCGCGGTCAGCCAGCCCGGAGAGATCGGCTACGGGATCATCTCGCGGCTGGTGGACCGCGTGGTGACCGTCTCCGAGGAGACCCTCTCGCGTGCGCTGCTGATCTGCCTGGAGCGTTCCAAGCAGCTCGTCGAGCCGGCCGGCGCGGCCGGGGTCGCGGCGCTGCTCGAGCACCCGGAGGCGTTCGAGCCGCCGGTGGTGGTGGTGCTGTCGGGCGGCAACATCGATCCGCTGCTGCTCGCCAAGGTGCTACGGCACGGCCTGTCCGCGGCCGGCCGGTACCTGATGTTCCGGTGCCGGATCGCCGACCGGCCCGGCGCCCTGGCGCGGCTGCTGAGCGAGCTGGCGGGCCTCGGGGCCAACGTGCTCGACGTAGTGCACGAGCGGGTGGCCCCCCGGCTGCGGGTGGACGAGGTGGAGGTGCTGCTCCAGGTGGAGACCCGCGGGCCGGGCCACTGCGACGAGGTGATCAGCGCGCTCCGGCAGGCGGGCTACCCGCTGCTGTTCGGCTGAGCGCCGCCGGGCGTGCCCGGCGGCGCGCCGTCCGGCGCCAGCATGCTGGTCTTGACCACCACCGTGCGGGCCGCCTTGTCGTGCAGGCACTGCCGCCGTGGGTCCCACAGCAGCCACGCCTCGTTGATCAGCGCGAACAGGGCGCCCACCGAGGGCACCACCGGGACCAGGGCGTACACGGCCGCGCGCCCGCAGGCGGCCTGGCCCGAGATGGGCGCGCGGGTGTCCGCGGTGACCACCTTGGTCCCCATGGCCCGCTTGCCGATGGTCTGGCCCCACAGCCCATGCTGGAGCCAGTCGTAGCCGAAGGAGACGACGCCGACGCCCACGCCGATCAGCAGGAACCTGCCGATCATCCCCGCCATCAGCTGGCTCACGCCGTTGTTGAACGCCTGCGCGGCGGCGGGCTGGCTCAGGTCCGGGTACTGGCTGGCCAGGCGCGTGACGCGGTGGGACAGCGAGAGCAGGGCGGGGGCCCACAGCGGGCTGGTGAGGATGACCAGGATGACGCCGTCGACCAGGCGGGCCAGCAGGCGCTGCCACCACTCCGCCAGCGCGGGGTCCCTGGCGGGCCGGCCCGCCGGGCCGGGGCCGGGCGCGCCCGGTGTGCCGTAACCGGGCGTGCCGTGACCGGGTGCGCCCGGATAGGGCCGGTAGGCGCCGTAGATCTGGCCGGGGGCGGCCGCCGCGGGCTGCTCCGGCTGCCCGCCCTGGAGCTGGCCGGGCATGGTGAAGGGCTGTGGCGCAGGGGGCGGCTGCCACTGTTGATCCTCGGGTGGCTGGGTCACGCCGTCATGATGCACCGGTCCGGGCGGACCCGCCTGCGGTTTGCGCGGCGTGACCGCCGGTCACAGGTTGCCGCGCCGGTCCTGCTCCCGCTCGATGGCCTCGAACAGCGCCTTGAAGTTGCCCTTGCCGAATCCCTGCGAGCCGTGCCTCTCGATCAGCTCGAAGAACACCGTCGGCCGGTCCTGTACCGGCTTGGTGAAGATCTGCAGCAGGTAGCCGTCCTCGTCGCGGTCCGCCAGGATGCCCAGCTCCCGGAGCGCGCCGGCCGGCACGTGGGTCTGGCCGGCCCAGTCGCCGAGCGTGTCGTAGTAGCTGCCGGGGGTGCCGAGGAACTCCACCCCGGCCGCTTTCATGCTGGTGACGGCGGCGACGATGTCGCCGGTGGCCAGGGCGATGTGCTGGACGCCCGGCCCGCCGTAGAACTCCAGGTACTCGTCGATCTGCGACTTCTTCTTCCCCGGCGCCGGCTCGTTGATCGGGAACTTGACCCGGCGGGAGCCGTCCGCGACCACCTTGCTCATGAGCGCGGAGTACTCGGTGGCGATGTCGTCGCCGACGAACTCCTTCATGTTCGTGAAGCCCATGACCCGGTGGTAGAAGTCCACCCACTCGTCCATCCGGCCGAGCTCGACGTTGCCGACGCAGTGGTCGATCTCGGTGAAGTAGGGCTGGTCAGGGGCGGTCCCCAGCGGGCCGGCCGCGACGTAGCCGGGCAGGTACGGGCCCGAGTAGCTGGCGCGCTCCACCAGGGTGTGCGCGGTCTGGCCGTAGGTGGCGATGGTGGCGAGCACGGCCTTGCCGTGGTCGTCCTCGACGGTCACCGGGGCGGCCAGGCCCTGGGCGCCGTGGGCGACGGCGTAGGAGTAGGCCGCCTCCGCCGAGGGCACCTCGATCGCCAGGTCGATCACGCCGTCGCCGTGGTCGGCCACGTGCCTGCCGAGCCGGGTGCCGGCCCGGACCGGGCCCCGCAGCACGAATCTGGCCCGGCCCGATTCGAGGACGTAGGCGGCCTCGTCGGGGCAGCCGGTCTCCGGTCCGCGGTAGGCGACGCACCGCATGCCGAACGCGGCGCAGTAGTAGTGGGCGGCCTGCCGCGCGTTGCCGACCGCGAAAACGACCGCGTCCATGCCGGTGACCGGGAAGACGTCCTGGGGCCCAGGCCCCCCGTGCCCGCTGTGCGCAGTCATCGTCACGCTCCTTCACGCCGCGCCGCTCCTGGTCGAAGCATCGGCCACTAAGGCATGATGTGCAACACTTAGTTATTGAGCTGGGCAATTTGTATAGCCTGGCAGCGTTGTGAACCGCAGAACTGCGCAGTCTGCGCTGGGCCGCGGGCGCTGCGGCCCAGCGGGACAGGAGGGCGGGATGACCGGGACAGCCGACGCGCTGGACGCGCAGCTGATGGAGCTGCTCGCGGCCGAGCCGCGGGTCGGGGTGCTGGAGGCGTCCCGGCGGCTGGGGGTGGCACGCGGCACCGTGCAGGCGCGGCTGGACCGGCTGCAGGCCCGCGGCGTGGTGACCGGCTGGGGGCCGGACGTGGACCCGGTCGCGCTCGGCTACCGGGTGACCGGGTTCGTGACGCTGGAGATCCGGCAGGCGGGCGGCCACGACCCGGTGGCCGGGCGGCTCGCCGGCATCCCCGAGGTGCTGGAGGTGCACACGATCACCGGGCCTGGCGACATGCTCTGCCGGGTGGTGGCCAGGACCAATGCCGATCTGCAGCGGGTGATCGACGCCATCGTGGCGGTGGCCGGGGTGGTGCGCGCTTCCACCGTGATCGCGCTCGCCGCCCCGGTCCCGTACCGCATCCTGCCACTGGTACACGCCGCGGCCGGCGGGACCGCCCTGCCCGCTGGCGGGACCGCCTAGCCGGCCGGTGTGGGTCCGGCCGGCCCCGGGGCCTTGGCGTCGGCGAGGTCCCAGGCGACCTCGAGCACGGCGTCGTGCAGTTCGTCCGGGCTGGCTGCCTCGCGCTGGAGGATCATCGGGCTCATGCCGATGGTGATCACGGCCGCGACGGCGCGCACCCGGTCGGCCAGCGCCGCGCCGGGTGGCGCGAGCAGGTCGCACAGGCTCATGAACTGGTCACGGAACAGCTTCTTCCGGGCACCGCTATCCGACATCAGCGTGTGCATGGCGGCCTGGTTCTGTTCCATGAAGCGGATCACCGCGAGTTGCTCGCCGACGATCCCGGTGTAGCGGCGGAGGACCTCGGCCCGGGTCCCGGGGGTCCGTGGCTGGCTGGTGCCCCAGGCGATGACCTGCTCCAGTTCCGCCCGGTAGTCCTCGACGAAGCTGCGGACGATGTCTTCCTTGGACTTGAAGTGGTAGTAGAGGGCGGCCTTGGTGACGCCAAGCCGTTCCGCGATCTCCCGCAGCGAGGTCTTCTCATAGCCCTGCTCCGCGAACAGCTCCAGCGCGATCGACTGGATGCGCTCCCTGGTGCCGCCGCGCGGGGACTGGGCGCGCGCCCGGTGCCGGACCGGGGACTCACCGCGGGCCGGGCTGACGCCACGGGAGCGGTCCGGTGTACGGGTCCGGCTTCGGGCGGGGGCGGCCTCCAGCGCCGGGACCGTGCCCAGCGCGACGGTGCGAGTAGGCTCGTTCATCGTGCCCCGCCTCGTCCCCCTTCAGCAAAACTTACTTGACGAC
>Ga0335080_10001861_pt1 | contig 21004 bp, 17 predicted proteins | sample Lox_Sample_34_FD_206720 | JGI IMG/M metagenome (GOLD analysis project Ga0335080, IMG submission 206720) | Soil microbial communities from Loxahatchee National Wildlife Refuge, Florida, United States - Lox_Sample_3.4 | ecosystem: Environmental > Terrestrial > Soil > Wetlands | place: USA...
CCGTAGCACTCGTGGTTGCGCATCGCCAGACGCTCTGTTATTCGGCCACGCTAGATCGTGCGGTGAAGGAAGTGGCGGGGAAATACCTCAACAACCCTGTTCGCATTGAGATCGGGTCTGTGCTGAAACCCGCCGAAAACGTCGAACTTCGCACGTTTGAAGTAGAACAGAGCAACAAGCAGGAGCTTCTGGAGCACCTCTTGAGCGCGGAAAAAGGCAGCTTTCTGGTGTTTGTGCGCACGAAGCACGGTGCCGATCGCGTTGCCCGCCGGCTTGTTCGTTCAGGCTGGTCGGCAACCCAGATTCACGGGGACCGGTCGCAATCGCAACGCAACACGGCGCTGCGCAGCTTCTCAGAAGGCCATCACCGCGTGCTCGTGGCAACCGATGTTGCCTCGCGCGGAATCGACGTGGCGCACGTAGCTCACGTCGTCAATTACGATTTGCCGAAGCTCGCTGAGGACTTTGTCCATCGCGTAGGCCGGACGGGACGGGCAGATGCAAGGGGCGTGGCGTCCACGTTTGCAGGAGCAGCAGAGCGCGGAGAGCTGAAGAAGATCGAGCGGGCTCTGTCGATTCAGATGAAGCGGTTCCGAGTGCGTTCCGTTGAAGAGAGCGCGGCTTAGTCAAGGATGCAGCGCCAGGTGTGACCCCAAAACTGGAATCAGGTTCCAGTTCGGGGTTAATCCATCTCTGAAGTGCCCAAGGTCGCAGATTCGACGAGACGTCCAGCGGATTCCGTATGATGTTGTCGTCGTTCCGCGAAGGTGATGATGCGCGTTCTGAGAGTCTCTCTGTCGGCTGTCTTTGCATTATCTGCCTTCCTGGGCGCATCGTCGTTTGCGCAGAACGACGCGACCGTGGGAAGTGGTAGTACTCTCCCCAAAGATTCGGCCGCCGCTCACTTGTCTCCGATGAGCGACTCCGAAAAGGCCCAGTTGGCCGAAAAGGTGCGCGCCGAGACGCTGTACGCGTGGGAAGGCTACAAGAAATACGCCTGGGGACATGACGCACTGAAGCCACTCAGCCGGCAGGGTTTCGACTGGTACGGCGAGGGGCACAGCCTGCTGATGACTCCGGTGGACGCGCTGGACACGCTCACAATCATGGGCCTGAAGGCACAGGCTGATGAGGCGCGCCAGATCATCGATACGAAGTTGAATCTGGACCAGGACATCTACGTTAAGGATTTCGAAATTACGATTCGACTGCTGGGCGGGCTCATCTCCAGCTATGAACTGACTGGAGACAATCGGCTGCTGGAACTGGCTGATGATTTGGGGCGGCGCATGCTGCCCATGTTCGACTCACCTACCGGTATGCCTTATGAGTTCGTGAATCTGCACAGCGGCGCGGTACGTGGGACGCGTAGCAACCCGGCGGAGATTGGAACGCTGCTGATTGAATACGGCATGCTGGCGCGGCACACCGGCAAGCAGATGTACTACGACAAGGCCAAGCATGCGCTGGTCGAGCTCTACAAACGTCGGTCGTCGATCGGCCTGGTTGGCTCCGAGATCGACGTCGAAACGGGCAAGTGGACCGACCCCGCGGCGGGGATCATGGGCGGGATCGACTCCTACTACGAGTATCTGCTGAAGGCCTCGATTCTGTTTGGCGACCAGGACTGCGCCCGGATGTGGGAGGAGAGTGTCAGGGCAATCGACAAGTATCTGGCCGACGAGCAGCCGACGGGGCTGTGGTACGGACATGCGGATATGAACAGCGGCGAGCGGACGCATACGTTCTATGGAGCTCTGGATGCGTTCTATCCTGCGGTTCTGGCGCTGGGAGACGACGTTCATCGGGCCGAGGAACTACAGGCATCGAGCTTCAAGATGTGGAATGTGGCAGGCATCGAGCCGGAGCAATTCGACTACGCGAAGATGCAGATCACGGCTCCGGGCTATGAATTGCGCCCTGAGATCATTGAGTCGACGTACTACCTGTACCACTACACCCATGCCCCACAGTACCTTGCCATGGGGCGGACCTACTTCGACAGCCTGGTGAAGTACTGCCGCACGGACGACGGTTACGCCGCGCTAGCCGACGTGCGCACGAAGAAGAAACGCGATTCGATGGAGAGCTTCTTTTTCGCCGAGACGCTGAAGTACCTCTACCTGCTCTTCGCTCCCGAGTCGACATTCGACTTCAATTCGATCATTTTCAATACCGAGGCGCACCCCATGCAGAGAAAGATTGGACTAAGGGCGCAGGACTGAGTGGGTCCCACCCGCTCGTGTGATGAAACTGCATGAATGCGGCACTGGCTAACTCCTGTGCGACGTCGGCTTAGGCTATTCTGAAGAACCCAGGCGGAGGTCGTGGCATGGCAAAGCTCGTGTATGCATTGAACCAGTCCCTCGACGGCTACGTGGATCACATGAAAATTGGACCGCCGGATCCCGCGCTCTTTTCTCACTTCATCGCGCTGACGCGCAGCTTGACGGGCGTTGTATACGGTCGCCGCATGTACGAGATCATGAGTTATTGGGACTCGGACCTCCCGGACTGGGACGCGGACGATCGCGAATTCGCGGCGGCGTGGCGGGGCCAGCGAAAGTGGGTTGTGTCGCGTTCGTTGAAATCGGTCGGCCCCAATGCCACGCTCATCGAGGGTGACCTCGAGACGGCGATACGCGGGCTCATTGCCCAGTTGAACGGCGAGATTGACGTTGCCGGACCCAACCTGGCTGGAAGCCTGACCAACCTTGGGCTGATTGACGAGTATCGACTCTATGTCCATCCCATCGTGCTCGGGTCTGGCCAGCCATTCTTCGTCGGCCCCCGGCCGCGGCTTCGCCTTGTGAACAGCGAACGACTCGCCGGGGATGTGATCCAGTCGACCTACGCTCCTGCTTAATCGCCCGACTCACCCCCGGGGTCTGTGGGTCAGTTCGTATTGACTACTACCCAATCCCGCATTTCGTTGACTCTACGGGGTGATTCGGGTATTCTAAGACCTCGTGCGGTGTTACGCTTGGGGTCTGTCGATGGGCTCTCAAAGTCAGATTCAAGTCTTTGAGGCGAAGTAGGTTAGCCCAGACCCGCCGATCGAATTCCTCATTTGGATTTGAGCGGAACAGGCGCCTTCTGTGGAACTGGGAAGAGCTTTCCACAGAGTCGGGGGCCCCTCGGAGGGCAAACTTCGCAGTCCTCACCCGAACAGGTTTGTTTGGAAGTGGGCGGAAATTGAATCCCATGCGCGGATGCCATGGGCCAAGGCGCTTTGCGCCGCAGTTTTTGGTTTTTAAAGGACAGACGAGATGAGCACCTTTGTTCCCAGCGGCAAGGATATTGACCGCAAATGGTATGTGGTTGACGCCAGCGGCAAGACCCTGGGCCGCTTGGCGACCAAGGCTGCCGATATACTGAGCGGCAAGCTGAATCCTAAGTACGTGCCGTACATCGACATGGGCGATCACGTGATCGTGATCAATGCCGAGAAGGTTCGGCTAACGGGTTTGAAGAGCCAGAAGAAGGTTTATCGCCGCTACACCGGGTTTCCGGGAGGGCTTCGTGAAGAGGAGTTCTCGCGCCTGTTGGCTCGCAGACCGGAAAAGATTCTGGAAGAGGCGATCAAGGGCATGCTGCCGAAGTCGAAGATCGGCCGCGCGATGGCGGCGAAGCTGAAGGTTTACCGCGGCGACAAGCATCCCCACCAGGCGCAGCAGCCGGTGGCGCTCGAAGTCGCGTAAGAACAGCCGCTAGCCGCTAGTTTTCCAGCTGGTAGCCAGGGCATTGAGGTTGATTCACGTTCAGGCTTTTAGCTAGGAGCTAGAAGCTGGGAGCTAGGAGCTAAAAGAGGAATGGCAGATTTGGTTCAGTACTACGGGACGGGGCGCCGCAAGGCGGCAATTGCCCGCGTTTTTCTGCGTCCGGGCACCGGTGAGTGGAAGGTGAACGGCAAGCCCTTCGAGGAATATTTCGTCACGGAGCAGCAGCGCGTCGCGGCGAAGAAGACGCTGCAGGTTGTCGAGCTTGCTTCGAGCTTCGATGTAGTCACCACCGTCAGCAGCGGCGGAGTCGCCTCGCAGGCCGACGCAGTGAAGATGGGCGTTGCTCGTGCACTGATCCAGTTCAATCCAGAGTTGAGAAAAGCGCTCAAGGCAGAAGGCCTGCTGACCCGCGATGCTCGCGTGAAGGAGCGGAAGAAGTACGGTCAGAAGGGCGCACGCAAGCGGTTCCAGTTCAGCAAGCGCTAGCGCTTGCTAGCTTCTAGCTCGTTCGGAGTTGGTTCAGACGGTCTCGAGGAAAGCGAAACCGTTTCACCAGGCCCGAAAGAGCTGAAAGCTAGGAGCTAGCAGCTAGAAGCTCGGTAGTTCAATCTCCCGCATAAGCGGGTTCAATCCGGGCCAGACGAAGGTTAGCCCGGATGCAATCCACGAAGGAGGCCAATGGCCACGATCACAATGAAGGAGCTGCTCGAAGCGGGTGTTCACTTCGGGCATCAGACGAAGCGCTGGAACCCGAAGATGAAGGAATACATCTTTGGCGAGCGCAACGGAATTTACATCATCGACCTGCAGAAGACGCTCAAGCTCTTCAAAGACGCGTCAAAGTTCGTCACGGACCTGTGCGCCAGCGGAAAGACGATTCTCTTTGTCGGCACCAAGCGCCAGGCGCAGGATGCGATCGCCGAAGAGGCCGGTCGCGCAAGCATGCCGTATATCAACCAGCGCTGGCTGGGCGGCCTGCTGACCAACTGGGTGACGGTGCAGAAGTCGGTGAAGCGCCTTCAGGAATTGGATGACATGGCTACGGATGGCCGCTACGAGTTGCTGACCAAGAAGGAAGTGATACGCCTCGAACGCGAGCGCAAGCACCTGCAGGCGAACCTGGCCGGCATCAAGAACATGAAGCGCCTGCCCGACGCGCTCTTCATCGTCGACTCTAACAACGAGGCGATTGCTGTAAAGGAAGCGCGCAAGCTGGGCATTCCGGTCGTCGCCGTCGTGGACACGAACTGCGATCCGACCGTGGTCGACTACGTGATTCCGGGCAACGACGACGCGCTGCGCGCCATTCGGCTGTTCACCTCGAAGATTGCCGATTCGGCGGCCGAGGGCGTGAACCTGGTTGGCGATAAGGCGTTCGCGACCGAAGAGGCTCCCGCAGCCGAGGGCGAGGGTGAAGCGACCGCTGAGGCGTCCTCGACCGAGGATGTGGATTTCGCAGAGCAGATTAGCGGCGTGCGCAAAGCTCCGGCGGCCGAGGCGGCGCTGGACGAAGAGGAAATGGCCGAACGCGCCCTGTAAGTTCTTAGTTGAACCGAGAGAAGCGTGGCCGCAGAGAAAGTTGCCACGCTTTTCTTTTGTGCACCTGCGGTGTGGCTGACCTGCCTTCGGCGTCAGCGATATAAGTGGCGTCAGCTACGAACTTGTTTTTAACGAGAAGGAAACGAGATGACTGTGGCAGAGAAGATAGATGCAAAGTTGGTAAAGGATCTCCGCGAGAAATCGGGCGCGCCCATGGGCGACTGCCTCAAGGCTCTGCAGGAGACCAAGGGGAATATTGAAGACGCATTTGTAGTGCTGCGCAAGCGCGGCATGGCCTCGGCACAGAAGAAGGCGGCCCGCACGACCAACGAGGGCGCGGTGGGAACCTATATCCATGCCGGCGGCAAGATCGGCGTAATGGTGGAAGTGAATTGCGAGAGCGACTTCGTGGCACGGACCGAGGACTTTCAGGAATTGCTGAAAGACGTCGCGATGCACATCGCAGCGAGCGATCCGCGGTACATCAAGCCTGAAGATGTGAGCGCCGAGGATCTGGAGCGGGAGAAGGAGATCTATCGCGCACAGGCAGCGGCCACCGGCAAACCCGCACACATCGTCGAGAAGATGCTGGAAGGCAAGATGGCCAAGTTCTACGAAGAGGTTTGCCTGCTCGATCAGCCTTTCATCAAGGACCAGGCCATCAGCATCAGGGAATTGATTGCTCAGAAGGTTGGCAAACTCGGCGAGAACATCACCATCCGTCGCTTCGCACGGTTCAAGGTGGGTGCGCCGGAGTGGACCGTGGCCCAGACCAAGGCCACCGAAGCAGCAGCCGAATAACAGAAATTCATCCCTGGGGGATGGATGCAAGTGGCAAAAGCCCGAAGCGGAAGCTCCGGGCTTTTGTTTTTGATGGCGATCAGACTTTGGCTGCGGGCGTTTGAGAGCGCACCGGGCGGAGCGCGATTACGCCGAGAAGCAGGATGACAACGGCGAGTGCGATCCAAAGGAGTATGGGGTGGCGTTCGGTGAAGGGTCGGTCGTCGGGCCGGGGTTGGAACTGCGGATTCGGCTGTTCGGGCCCGGCGGTCAGGCGTGCGGCGTTGGTCAGCTTGATCACGAGAAACTGGCCGATGTCGTAGCGCGGTGAAGGGAGAGCAGGATCACCGTAGTAGACAGTGTAATTTCCGGAAGAGGACTGGAAACACATGTTGCGTTCGTACATTTCGAGGCGAACGGAAGTGGGGACGAGCGGGGTATTGTCACCGTTGTCGATGGAGAGGGTCCAGCGCGACGGCTGATCGAACGCGGTTTGGACGGACTCGACCTGGAGATATTCCTGATCGATGCGGTGATTGTCCTGGTTGGTGTGCACGCGCAGCAGGTTTCCGGATGCTATGTAATTCTGCGGTGGCGGCGCGGATTCATCCAACGGATGAGGTGGAATCTCGGTCGCACTGATGGTGACGTCGCGACTGAAATTGGTGGGCTGGGCAGGGGCAGAAAACGACACGCGCTCGACGGGAACGTGCGCAGGAATCGTGAATTCGATGATGGTGGCGCGGCCTTTGCGCGCAGTTTGCGAGGTTTCCGCCACGGTGGAATAGGTTGGATGCGACTCGGAAGCCTGTGAGATTGCGAGCGCAGTGATGTTTTCGGGTTGGAGCGGCCCGGCAATACTGAAATGAAGGAACCGGTAGTCGGATGCTGGCAGATGCAGGATGGTGCTGCGGCCGAGGCGCTGGCGCGTGAGATCGAAAATGGTGTAGGTTCCGATTTTTGTGGCAGGGCCGCCCTGCTGCTGGCTCCCGCTGACCAACACGTTTGCGATGAAGTCGTGAGCGGTCACACTGAGCAACAGTTCGCTATAGGTGCGATTCGGCATGGCCGCATCAAAGACGACTGCGCCGTTACGGCTTCCGAGATTCAATACAGAGAGGATCTGGTCCACGGACGGCGGGGTGGAACCGGAGGTCTGGATAAGATACGGCGTCTCTTCGCCATCGCGATAGAGCCGCAGGTCAGACAAACCCAGTGACGAATGCTCGAAGATTACGGGATCGAGCACGATGCATGCCTGGGTCGGTTGAGCCGGCACGCTCTGGAGCGGGCGCTGGTATCGGAAGTAGCGTATCTCGGGCGAAGCGGCTGTGACGAGTAGAACCAGGACGGGGAGGATTTTCACGATATCGGACCTCCGCGGGAGCGAAGGTTGAGCCAGTCGCGCTGATAGACGAAGGAGACGGCGAGAAGCAGCGCGCCCAGGCCGAGGAAGCTGAGGATCCGGAAGCCCTGGCTGAGTTCGCTTGTGTCGACCAGGAAGACCTTGCCGATGGAGACAGCAAGAATCACAAGGGCCTGCCAGCGCAGAAATGCCGAGCGGCGCCAGAATCCGATTGCGAGTAGAAGGGCGCCGAAAATCATGAAAAATGCCGAATAGGTGAATTGAGCGTACATGGCATAGGGCCGATAAGTCAGAGCTTCGCCATGCCACAGTCGCGACCACCAGAAGCTGTGAATCTCCCACCCTATGGAGTAAAGGATAAGGACGTTGATGATCAGAACGGCAGTCGCGGCAAGCGAGGCCCAAGTGGGAACCATTTCGGAGTCTTCATTGCGTGAGCCGTAAGCGAGCCATGCAACGAACGCGAATACAGCGATAGCTACGCAGTTGGTACCGAAGCGCTCATTGAAGATGGGCACGGTGGACGCGTTGGGGTTGATGGAGATAACTGCCAGTAAACCGAGACCGAGGCAGAGCAGTGAGAGTACGCGCAACAGTTGCGAGTGATTGCGCCTGGCCGTCCAGAGCAGCGCTGCGCCTTCAACGAGCCAGCCGACGGTGAGCCACCGTCCGTGGGCTTTCAGGGGTAGGGCAATGGTGAGAAAGACGACGGCGGTGGAAAGGTGCAGCGAGTGGAGAACGAGCCGGTCTTCGTTGAGCGGCCCGGCAGCCGGGAGGCGCAGCAGAACAAGGTAGAACGCGGCGAACAGGACGGCGAGCCATGGCGCGGCCCACTCAGCAGTTTTGTAATCGAGGAGCTCATAGAAGGCGACAAATCCGAGGGCCGCATTGCAAACGGGGAGGATGATGACGGCGAAGTTGTCCCAGCCGGAGAGCGCGCCCGAATCTAGAAATTTGGGGCGAACGAGTCGCGGCGCAAAGGCGAAGATGAGGAAGAAGCAGATCAGGAAGAAGGCCGTCCGTCCTGCTTGCAGTTTCGTGTAGAACTCTGACCACCAGCCGAGAACAAACAGCACGGTGCCGAGGAAGGCTCCGAAAAGAAGACGCGACCAGGGACGCAGCGTGACCAGAATCAGGACAGCGATGTCGAGCATCAACAGGTACGAGAAGAGCGCGACCTCGTGGTTTTCTCCCGTGGAGACAAGGAGCGGCGTGCTGAGGCCGCCAACGATGGCGTAGAGCGCCAGGAGTTCGGCATCTTCTGTCCAGGCCAGATAGCCATTGAACGCGGTGACCACAATCATCGCGACAAACGCCAACGACGATGGGATCAAGTGGTACATCGAGAAGGCCGCCCAGATCGACAGGTATAGAACGCCGGTTCCTACTGCCTTGAGGGAATAGGAGAAGGCGACGTAGTTTTTCGCCCGAAAACGTTCAGACCAACCGATGAGGCCGGCGCCGGCCACGAGCCCAATGACGACGCGGCCTAGCGGACCGATCCACTCGTTGTCGATCGCGAATTTGAGGAACCATGCCATGCCGATGAGAACGGCGAGGATGCCGATGCGATTGAACCACTGGGAGCCGACGCGGCTCTCGAGGGAGCGTGCGTCGCGTGGCGCTTGCGGTTGTGCGAAAGAGAATTGTGGGGGTGCAGCAGATTGCGTTGGGTATAGAGGAGTTGGAGGCGCCGCAGGTGCAACGGATGGGCGATATACCTGGTCAGGCGCACCGGCCTGAAGCGGGACGGATGCTGCTGCGTGAGGCGATGCTTGGGATTCCTGCAGCAGCGCTATACCACGCGCTTTCAACGCATCTTCCAGGATTTGCACACGAGAACGCAGCTCACGAAGCTGCTCGTCAAGACTTGCGGGGTTTTCCGGGTCCATTGCCATACAACTGTACAGCAGGTTTGCCGGGTTTTCTAGCGATGTCAGGCAGACCGCAGAATCAAGAAAGAGCGATATCGGGAATCGAGCGTAACCGGCGTGTTCGCGCTCCTGGAGTGATAAATTGATCCGGTTCGGCGGATGTTGTCTGCAGGACGGCAACGGTCCCAAAGCGGCGTTCGCGGTGGCGGAATTCGTTGACGGCGGACTCAAGATCGTTGCCATCGAACTCGGGCCACATGCGATCGGAGAAGTGGAGTTCAGCGTACGCAGACTCCCAAAGCAGGTAGTCTGACAAGCGCTTCTCGCCTCCGCTGCGAATCAGCAGGTCGACCTCGCCGCAGTCCGCAGTCAGGGTTTGCGTAATGATGGCGCGCATGCGATCCGTTGAAATAGGTTCAGTGAGGGAGGAAAGAGAAGCAGCCGCGACCTCGGCAATCGCTGAGCGCGAGGAGTAGTCGATGGCGATACGCAGATGCAGCGTGCGACCGCCGGAGGTTGTCGATTCAGCATGTCGGATCTCGCGCAGGAGAGGCTGCGGAATCCGGTCGCGGCGGCCGATCACCTCGAGACGAACGCCGTTCTTGCAAAGTCGTTCGCACTCCAGCCGAAGAAATGCACGAATGATCCAGAAGATGCTTTGCACCTCCTGGGCCGGACGCGCCCAGTTGTCTGACGAGAATGCATAGATCGTAAGAGCGTGAATCCCAACTTTCGGCGCGTGTTCCACAACGCGGCGGACTGCGGCAACTCCGGCGCGGTGACCGGCAACTCGGGGAAGGCCCTGGCGCGTGGCCCAGCGGCCGTTGCCGTCCATGATGATGCCGACGTGAAGGCTGGAGTGTGGTCTGTTCTGTGCCATAGAAGTCATTTCGCCTTGACCTTGGTGGATATTGCATCACCGGCTACGAGTTGGTTGTTGATGTCTGCGGCAGTGATCCGTACCAGTCGATCGAACGTGTCAGATACATCGCTGCGGTCACAGCCAGGAAACTTGCAATCGCTCCTACGAGCAACGCATTGTCTTCGAGGCGGAGGAGCATGTAAATCAGCGCATAGAGCAGAGTGAAGACGACGAGTGCACGTAGTGCGAGCGCGAGGCTTGTAAAGATCCAACCGGTGTTCACCGAAAGCAACGTCACGGTTGCGGTTCCGGCGATCAGAAATCCATAGTCGAATCCGATACGTTCCGCGAGGGAAAGCAGGAGCAGGTAAAAGATGATCTGGGCAACGCCAACGAGCACGTACTGAGCGGGGTGCACCCGCTTGCCAGTTGTCACCTCGAAAACGAAATAGGTCAGGAACAGAAGGCCGAGGAAGAGGAGGACGTACTTCAGTGAGCGGTTGACCGACTGATACGGGTCGGCCACTTCGACAAAGGATGCGCCTAGAGCCGTGGCATCGAGTGCGCGGATCGAATCGACGCCACCTTCGGCACGAACGCCACGAGCGATGAACGGCACTGTCCATTCGGCCCTGAAACCTGACGGTGTAACGGTTCTGTTCGCAGGGAGGAATCCGCCGTCAAAACTGGGATTGGGCCAGTCGCCTTGCATATTCAGTTGTGTAGTTTTGCCATAAGCCAGCAAGGCAATCCGCTGCGCGCCGCAGAATCGCATTTGCGCACTGACATCAAGTTTCGAACCTGTCGCGAGTTGTCCTGCGGTAGTTCCGAAAAGCTTGAGCCTGAGCTGCTGATTCGACTCAGAACCGATCGTCAGGTTTTCGGCAATTTGCGAGGGCATCAGCGTGAAGCTCTTTCCGCCGAGTGTGACCACGCCATCGGCGAGAGCTCCACGTGCGTCCGTCACCCCCACGATGAATTCGGCGCGGCTCCAGTCGAGCACCGCGCCTTCAGGAGCGTCCGCCGGCACGCTGGCAAGGTCGAAGGCCGCGTCAAGCTTCAGATCTGCCTGGAACACCGGCACACGAAACAGGGACCGGCGACGTTCTTCCGTTGCGATCTTGACGGTTGCCGTTGCCTCTGCCGGAAACACGAAGTAGGTTCCGTGCCTCGGGGACTCTTGCGGACTGTGCGCGGAAATACTGTAGGGAACAGCAAGCGTGGGTCCGAGAAATGTCTGTTGGCCTCCCACGTGGGAACTGATCTCTTTCACAACGTCGCCGGCACGGTGAGTGCGATCGTTCACCAGGGCCTCAACGAACAGTGCGGGGATGGTCATCGCCAGCGCAAGCGCGCAGACAATGAGCAACTTCACTCCCATCGAACGTGATTTGATTTTCGCCGGAAATTCAGAACGGAACATCTGCGCGTCACTCACCAGTTCCTCCACCAAAATCTAGCTTTGCGTTGCAAAGTATGCAGGCAAATTTTTTATGCCCCCGAGGGCGTCAGGCCATCGAGCAAATTGGATACTCCGGACTCTGACTGACTTGCACCTGCGTCGCGCACTACCTGCTCCAGCGTTTCCAGATACTCGAGGTAACGCTTACGGCCAGATGCTGTGATCCGGCAGATCGTCAGAGGGCGATTCCGGTCATAGCTGCGGATGATCTCAACCATCTCCGCTTCTTCGAGGACGCTGAGATGCCGGCTGAGGTTTCCATCGGTCAGCGAGCAGAGCTGCTTCAGATCGTTAAAGCTCACGCCCTTTGGATTGGTAATCAGAGAGGTGAGCACGCTGAGGCGAGCGCGCTCATGAATGACGCGATCGAGACCTTCATAGGCGTACCGGCCTTCTGAATTGGGTGTTTTAGATTTCATCGTGACTTTCTTTCGAGCCCCAGAGAAGAACACCGGCTACGATCAGTTGGCCGATGCCGTAGGCGATGCCCATAGTCCAGGGGGCAAGGGCTCGCGCATCGCCGATCGCAAGACACGCGAGACCGGTAACCAGATACCATCCTGCGGCGGCGGTCATCGGGCGCGGAAGAAACCGGCACGATGCAAATACGCCTAGGCTGAAGGTGATCTGCCACATGGCAGGCAGCATCCATACACAGCTGGGCACGAAGCGGATGAGAACGACAGCGATGAGGGCTCCGGCTCCGACGGAGGGCAGGAACTGCTCCATCGCCATAAAGATCATCTCGTCGGCTAGCCCCGAATGGATGCGGCGGGCTCGCGTCAATGTCTGCATTCCGATGAGCGCAGCCGATACGATCGCGGTTGTGACCCAGATGCGCAGGTAGGGACCGATGTGATTCGCAGGATCCGGAACGAGGAAGTTCTGGGCTACGGCAGCGATCATGGCAAAGATGCCCGTGGCGGCCAGCGTAGCGGCACCGTAACCACGGAATTCGGTGGTTCGCGCAACCTGCCGCCGGATGCTGGTGATATCGCCGAGCGCCTTATCGAGGGGGTGGACCGGGAAGCTCATCGGAACTCACTTTACAGTGCAAAGTATCTCAGTACCAGGTAGCTGTCAAGTTACGAAGCATATTCCAGAGCCGGAAAGGTAAACATCATCTGTACTAAGTCCTTACAGTTGTGCGAGTTGCAATCGTAATTGGGAGGATCGGAGAATCGAGCGGGAACAAGGCCGGTGCGTTATGATTTGCCCGTGAAAAAACAATTAGTTCTGCTTGCATTTGCTTTTCTTTTTGCCGCAATCTCAGTCGACCAAACCAAGGCGCAGCATGGTACGGGCGCTGCGAAAACCAGACAATCTGCAAACAGCCCCGCCCCACTGAATGGATATGAGCCGATGTGGTGGAAGGAAGCCGTCGTCTACCAGGTTTATCCGCGCAGTTTTCAGGACTCTAACGGGGATGGCATCGGCGACCTGAACGGGATCACCGAGCATCTCGATTACCTGAAGAAGTTGGGCGTGAATGTCATCTGGCTTTCGCCCCACTACGACTCACCCAATGCTGATAACGGCTATGACATCCGCGACTACCGCAAGGTGATGAAAGAATTCGGCACCATGGCCGACTTCGATCGCATGCTTGCAGCGATCAAGGCGCGTCATATGCGGCTCATCATTGACCTGGTCGTGAATCACACATCAGACGAACATGCGTGGTTCGTACAGTCGCGGTCATCTCGAGACAATCCATACCGTGATTACTACTTCTGGCGCGATGGCAAACCGAATCCCGCCGATCCGGCGCATCTGTTGCCTCCCAACAATTATCCGAGTTATTTTTCGGGCTCTGCCTGGCAGCTGGACGAACCAACGAAGCAGTATTACCTGCATCTCTTCGCAGTGAAGCAGCCGGACTTGAACTGGGACAATCCGAAAGTTCGCGAGGATGTGTTCTCCCTCATGAAGTTCTGGCTCGACAAGGGCGTCGATGGCTTCCGCATGGACGTGATCCCGCTGATCTCGAAGCAGCCGGGATTGCCTGATCTCACACCCGAGCAACTGAAGGATCCTTCGCGCATATGGGCCAATGGTCCGCATCGCGATGAGTACCTGCTGCAGATGAATCGCGAGGTGCTGTCGAAGTACGACGTGATGACGGTGGGTGAAGCGATCGGCATTACGCTTGAAGAGGAGCCAAAGCTCATCGACAGCTCGCGCCACGAGCTGAATCTGGTGTTCAACTTCGACGCGGTGCGCATCAATCGCGGGGATTTCTATTCGGAGAAGCCGTGGACACTTCCGGATCTGAAGGCGATCTATGACCATCATGCCGAAGTGCTGGGCAAGACAAGCTGGGACACGGTGTTTCTCTCCAACCACGATAATCCGCGGCTGGTTTCGAATTTCGGCGATACCTCAACGCCGGAGCTGCGTGTACGCTCTGCGAAGCTGCTTGAGACGATGCTCATGACGTTGCGCGGGACGCCCTTCGTCTACCAGGGAGACGAGCTGGGAATGACCAATTTCCCGTTCAAGCAACTCGACCAGTTCGACGACATCGAGGTGAAGAATGCCTACAAGGAAAAGGTGCTTGGCAGCAAAATGACCGAGGCGGAGTTCATTGCGGAGTCGCAGCGATTTGGACGCGATAACTCGCGCACTCCCATGCAGTGGACCGATGCGCCCAACGCGGGATTCACGACGGCAACGGCCAGACCGTGGCTTGCCGTGAATCCAAATTATCCCGAGATCAACGCCGCGAAGGAGCAGGCTGATCCCGCATCGGTCCTTCGATATACAGAGGACCTCATTGCCTTGCATCACGCGCATCTCGCTTTCGTCTATGGCGACTACAAGGACCTCGATCCGGACAATCCGCAGGTGTTCGCCTTCACTCGAACCCTGGCCGTTCCAGGCAGATCTGACCAGCGTTTCATGGTGGTGCTGAACTTTGGCGAAAAGCCGGTAGATTACGCGCTGCCGAAAGGGATCGTTGCCGGAAAACTAGTGCTGGCGAACGTTCTCGGCACCCCGCAGACAGGAGCTACTACTCTCAAATTAGCTGCGTGGGATGCTCGCATCTACACGTTCTGACCTGCGCGGCAGGCTGGGCTCCGGATTGCGCCGGCCTGCCGATCCAAATACGGTTCCGAACCAGTCCGATTGTCTGAATTGGTCTTTTGGGCCGAAGACAACATGCCCAGAACGTGTGCGATACTCGAAAAAGCATGTACAAGCGGATTGTTCTCAAGCTTTCAGGAGAGGCACTGGCAGGGCCGAACAAGTTTGGCCTGGACTCCATTAAAGTCGCCGCAATTACAGATGAGATTACCGAGGTGCATAAACTCGGCGTTGAAATCGGGATTGTTGTTGGCGGCGGCAATTTTTTTCGCGGAGTAGCCCAGCAGGCGAAAGAGATGGATCGCGTCTCCGCGGACAACATGGGCATGTTGTCGACCGTCATCAACGCCATTGCCCTGCAGGACTCGCTGGAGCAGCGCGGCGTGCAATGCCGCGTCATGACCGCCGTTTTCATGAACCAGGTGGCAGAACCGTACATCCGCCGCCGGGCTGTTCGGCATCTTGAAAAGGGGCGCGTAGTCATTTTCGCGGCGGGCATCGGCAATCCGTTCTTTTCTACCGACACCGCTGCGAGCCTTCGTGCCATGGAGATCAAGGCTGACGTTCTGTTGAAAGGCACCAAGGTGGAGGGCGTCTACAGCGCGGATCCCGTACTCGTGAAGGACGCCGTAAAGTACGACGAAATCACTTACATGGAGATCCTGCGGCAGGGCCTGAAGGTGATGGACCTCACGGCCGTGAGTCTCTGCAAAGACAACAACCTGCCCATGATCATCTTCAACATGAACCAGCCCGGAAACATCCGCAGGGTGGTGCTGGGTGAGAAGGTTGGGTCGTTGGTGACTGCTTAACCAGTCAGGTTCCTGGTTGCTTTGGCCTGAGGCTGCTTGATTTATGGGAGTTTCGATTTGGCCGGCAACTGCGTCGCGCGGGAGCACGAAGACGTCTAAACAGCAAGTGGAAATGAAGAAGCCAGCGCGGCTCGACGCCCTGACAGGCTTGCGCTGTTTCGCGGCCATTAATATTGTCCTTTTTCATTTCTCAAATCCCCAATGGTTCGGCCCACTGGCTCCGGTTGTGAACGCCGGATATGCCTCGGTGAGCTTCTTCATTTTGCTTTCCGGGTTCGTCCTGGGATACAACTACAACGCCCGCGCGCGCGCTGGCGAACTGGAGACAAAACGCTTCTATGAGGCGCGCTTTACCCGCCTCTACCCGATTTATCTGCTTAGCCTGATCCTCGCTTTCAAGATCATCCCCATTGAATGGAGTTCCCACACACCCGGCATGTTCTGGACGGGTATGGTTCTGTCGCCGCTTTTGCTGCAGGGATGGATCCCGGAGATCGCAACATTTTTGAATACCCCGGCCTGGACCATGTCCGCGGAGTCGTTCTACTACGTGCTCTTTCCCTGGATGGCGCGATGGAAGAAGCCGGAGCGTGTGGGACCGCACCTGGCAAAAATGGGCCTGGTCTGGATGCTCGGCCTCGTGCCTGGAACGCTCTACGTTATCTTCAATCCCGATGGGCTCGCGCATGTCGATCGCTTCAGCTACGGAAAGTGGCTCCAGGCGCTCAAGTACACGCCAATGCCGCACCTCGCAAGTTTCGTATTCGGCGTCCTGCTGGCTGAATTAGATGAAATCGTGCCCAGGATGGGAAAGCGCCGGCTGGTTGTGGGTTTGTTCGGATTCGTTGCCACGTTTGTGGTCCTGACGCAGGCACATCGATTGCCCTACGCGCTGCTGCACGATGGTTTTTTCATGCCACTTTTTGGTTGCATGATTCTGGGATTGGCGGGCATCAATCCGTTGTCGAGGTTCTTCGGCCTGCCGCCGCTGGTTTTTGTCGGTGAGGCTAGCTATTGCCTCTATTTGCTTCATTTCAACCTCTGGAACATGATTCATGATTCCCATTTGCTGGATCACCTTGGCGTAGCCCGATTCGATCCTTGGGTCAGTTATGTTTTGCTCATCGGCCTGGCACTTCTGGCGCTCCATTTCGTGGAGAAGCCCGCACAGAGAATCCTCCGGGGCTGGATGCACGTGTGGAGATGACGAAAATAGAGGGACCAGGGAATTGGGAACATGAGCAAGGAATATAGAAATGGGGAGTAGGAGACCAATTCCTACTCCCCATCCGGCTTCCTGGTACTACTGCTTGCTTCCCTCTTCTGTGAACGCCATGAAGCTGTGAGGCTGAATTGTGAAGTGGAACTCACGGCGGGCGGTTCGATGCGGCCCACGGCCCGTGTAGCTTGTCTCGCCTTCAACCTGTTCATGGGTGATGAGATTGCGCAGACGAGGTAGGTTTTTGTCGGTAGAGACTTTGATCTCGGCAGGCACGTCGAGGAACGACTCCACCACGAAGCTGCCATTGTCATAGGCGAAAAGACTAACCTTGCTCGGCGCATCAATCAGGAACGGAAACCCAAAGAGAAGGTAACGTCGGATCGCGGTGAGCACCGGTTGCGGCAGAGTGTAGAGATCGTTGGCGTTTTCCGGAATCGTGAGAACGTACAGAATCCCCTTCGAATAGCGATCCATCAGCAGCATCGGCGCGCCGCGTCCGTTTGCGGTGCCGCGAACGATAGGCCACGCGTCGTTCGTCAGGAAGGAGATCTCGGGGACGAGCATGTCTGAGTTTTTCCCGAGGGCGGCCCCGCTGCCCGCCCCGTATCCACCCCAGAATTCGTTTACGCGCAGAATATTCCCGGTCATCTGAATGTCCGCAATCTGTTCGATACCTTTGCCCTGCAGCTGCTTTAGCAGCCCGGTGGTGATGACCACATCGCCCACTTGCTCGAGATGCGTGCGGATCTTGCTGACGACATCAGGATCGAAAGCCGCTTGTTCGGTGAGCAGGATTGTGTGCGCGTCCGAAGGGAAGTCGGGGCGCATCTCGATAGGGATACCGATCATGCCGAGGTAATTCTGCAGGAAATCCTCGCCGGTCGAGTGGTACGGCTTGTAACTAGCGATACCGATCGGTTTGCCCAGCGTCCCCAGCACTGCGTTCACCTTGGAGAGTGCGTATCCGGCAGCCGTGGCCCAACTCGCGGGATCACTTGATCCGGAGCCGGCATGCCACTTATCGAGGCCAGTCGCAGTGAAAGTAGTCGGCAGATCGGCCCATGCCTTGCGATCTCCCATCTGCAACGGCCGCAGCAGATCGCTGTATTGGAACAGCATCATCTGGGGTGTCTTCGCGAGCAGGGTGTCCCATAGCTGCTCGGCATAGCGATCGACATAGCGGCTGTCGTAGATGTCGACCCACCCGCCGCCGTTATGACCCGGCGCGATGTTGTCGAAGTAGCGGACTATCTCGTAGCTCTCGTATTGCTGAAGGTGTTGATCGTTGTCGACCGGGTCGCGCGTCTCGGTCCCCGTGTAGATACCATCGAACATCTTCGGCTCTTTGTCGAGGTCGTAGCCGTTAGCCTGAAAGTGCTCATACCAGTTGGGGAACTTGATGTTGATCTTAACCTCGGGATTAACCGCACGCGCCGGACCAAGTACGAGATCGCGCGAGACGTCGTCCATCAGGTTGAGCCGGAATGCATCCCATGTCTGCCTTCCCTTCGCAGCGATGTCGGAATCGTACTTGGTGTTGTTGAAGAAGAAATCGTCCAGCATGATCTCGTCGAAGTGGCGAGCAGTGAGTTCAGCGATGTGCTTCACGGATTCACGCTGCTTGGGATCGGTGTAGCACATTGAGATGAACTGCCCGCCGCTGTCATCAGGAGCGTCAGCTCCGGCGGTGTCGCCACGTCCCACGTAGGCTATGCCGCCCGCTGTCAGAACGTGGTGGGCAGCGAAGAAGGCCTTGACCTCCTCAAGATTCTCCTCATCGGCGATGGTGCCGCTGCGGTAGGTCTCGATGTAAACCTTGTCGACCTTCACCTGGCTGGAGAGTTCGTTCCAGGATTTCTGGAGGTAGGTGGAATCCTTCATCTTCTGAACGACGAAGACCGGGATGTAGACCGCGACACGAAACTGGTCGTGGCCTGGTGCAGGTGCGGCGCACAGACGATCGGCGGCTGTCGAAAAGAGAAGCGGAAACAGAAGAACAAGAGAGTTGCGAATCGACAAGAACAATCTCCTTGCTGGCGCGGCGGCTCAGAGCAACCAGGAGAGTCGCGGCAGACGCGGAGCCAGTATAGCGATGCCTGCGCTTCTAGTAAATCGTTTTGCCAGAGAGGAGACAATCAAACTGACTTCACTCAAAAGCCCAGCCTGATAAGGGCTGGGCTTCGGGAAAGGAGCTACTAGCTCTCACGTTTAGGGGGTAACCACTTGCTGCGAGTGATTTCCGTGGGGCACGAGTGCAATTGCCGTCGGGTGGATGCCGGTGGGGTACGGCGTCGCCTGATTGGGCTTGAGCGTGCCGGCGACTGGATCAAGACGAAATCCTGAAACCGAGTTGCCGAGGTAATTCGCCGTATAGACAAAACGGCCGAGTGCGGGATCGACTGCTACGGCGACCGGCTGTGTATCTGTGCTGTTCAACTGGCTGCCGCTGGTATTGACAGCAGCGGAAGGCGTTCCCGTCGCGAGGTCGATGACATAGGCGCTCACGGTTGAATCGAGAGAATTGGATACGTAGATGAATCGGCCGCGTGGATCGACAGTTATCGCCGTCGGCTGACCACCGCTTTTGTAAGGGCCGTTCAGGAGGAAGTTCAGGGTGTAGCCGCTATACACTCCGTATCCGATCAATTGATTTGAGGCGTAATCGGTGACGTAAATGTAGCTGTTCAGCGGATCCGCCGACACACCGGAGGGCTTTACGCCTGCGGTGTAGGGGCTACCTGGAGTGGGCGCCAGCGCGCCGCTGGTACCGATTGTGAATCCATAGATCCAGCCGGGAACTGCCGTGCTCGTCGTGATTCCCCCGGGATTGTAGGATGACAAGTCATAGGCGGTTGCGTATACAGCGTTGCCGCTCGGCAGTACAGCGACCCCGGTCGGAACCACCAGGTCGTCGGGATTGCCCGGGATGGTGAGGCTGACCTGCGCGGCAGGCGTTGTGGCGATGGCTCCCGAGGAAAGTGGAAAGGCCGACAGCGTTGCCGTCGTTGATCCGGAGAGCGCATAAAGCGTATTACCATCCGGGCTGATGGCCATCGCGGTAGCCGGCGCAGCAAGTGTGATGCTGTCCTTCTTGGTGAGCACTCCATTGTCGGCAATCGAGAAATGGACGATGTTCATGTCGACCTGGTTGGCCACATAGAGATGCTGATGTCCGGGTGAGACAGCGAGCACGTTCGGCGTGGTTCCACCCGAGCATACCTGTGGCGCTCCATTGCGAATGGCGCCCGATTGCGAGTCGATTGCGTAGGTCTCGATCTCGCCATTGGGGCATGCCGAACTGTTTCCGGAGACTGTGCTTGCCGAGGTGGCTACGAATAAGTAGTCAACCGTCACAAGAGCACAGCCGGAGAAGAGCGTGGCCACAACCAGGCCTAGTGCAGAGACCAGAAAGAGCTGTCTCAATTTGTTGAACTTCATGCGCTTCCTTCGTTGCGGGCTGTCGTTGCTAAGCCCAGAGACTGCTGGTTGAATTGGATCCTCTCAGACATTGTAAAAGCACTGAAAGGAGTGCTGCATTCCTTACGGCGATGTGCCGAATCGTTCCTCGCGTTCGCCACGAAAAGCGGCTGCAGCCTAGTTCTTGCTGCCATTATGCGTAATTGCTGCTACCGCGGTTGGATTGGCGTTGGACGGCGAAGGAGAAAACTGCGAATTCAGAAGTGAGCCGTCGTTCAGGTCCAACTGAAAACCAGAAACGTCATTACCCAGGAAATTCGCCGTGTAGACATACTTATTCAGCGAAGGATCGATGCCGACAGCAACGGGCCGTGTACCCGTCGAGTAGGTACCCAGTTTATTCAGAGTTCCGGAATTGATCGCGTACACGCTTAGGTTCGAGTCCTGGCCATTCGTAACCATTGCGAATTTGGAGGCTGCATCCACCACGATGGCGGTGGGCTGGCTCCCGGTGGAATACGGGCTGCCACCCAGCGGAGACAGTGCCCCGCCGCTGATCAGGAATCCGTAAACAACATTTTGGTTGAGATCGGTCACGTAGAGGTAGGCTCCGGACTTGTCGCTGGTGACCGCCGACGGGTGCGTTCCCGCCTGGACAGGAAATCCCGGGATGGCGGTGAGTGACCCATCTGATGCTGAAGCGAACCCAAAAACGTAGCCAAGGTTGGTGACGGAGTCGTATCCGGTCACGTAAACGTAGGCTCCGGAAGAAGCCACATTGATCGCAGTGGGAACAATAACATCTGCTGCGGCGGCGCCGGGAAGCGTCAGCGGCCAGTAGCTCGCGCTGATACTCGTGTT
>Ga0335080_10001864_pt1 | contig 20974 bp, 22 predicted proteins | sample Lox_Sample_34_FD_206720 | JGI IMG/M metagenome (GOLD analysis project Ga0335080, IMG submission 206720) | Soil microbial communities from Loxahatchee National Wildlife Refuge, Florida, United States - Lox_Sample_3.4 | ecosystem: Environmental > Terrestrial > Soil > Wetlands | place: USA...
ATATTCGCCGGGTTTATCGGCAATACCGCGGCAAACGACCAGGCGCACGGTCGAGGCCATTGTCGCCCTTACCCGGGCGGCCGTCAGTTGGAGGAGCAAAATGATGAAGGCATCTATGCTGGTTGCTTCCGCAAGCTTTGTGCTTGCGGTCGCCGCGGTGAACCCCGCCCAGGCTGGCAGTTGGACGACACGCTGGACCGGTCCGCATGGCGGCGTTTACGAAGGCGGTGGAAACTGCGCCAGCGGCGCCTGTCAGGGCTCGGGAACGTTCACGGGTCCGAATGGCGGTGTCTGGCACCAGACAGGCAATCTACATCAGGTCGCGCCCGGACAGTGGGCCGGCGAACGCACGATCGTCGGTCCGAACGGCGGCACCTGGCAGAACTCGTGGACCTGGCGTTCCCATTGAAATGAAACTGCAGCACTGGCGCCGGTTGATCGCTGCGCCAGTGCCGCCATCGGAATCGGACGGTTGATGGTGCACCCGCATGGGAACCTCGAACGCTCGCAGCACCAATTTAAGCCAGCCGCAAGGCCGCAAATTTGTCCACTTGAGAAGGCTGCAACAACATCGCTTCGACCACAGTTTCCTTGCCAACCGCGTGCTTAAAGCATCAAATTGGGCAACGCACCAATGGGACGCGGATCAATATTCATGGGCTCGGAGATATTGCAGCCGGATAGCGGGGATGATGCCGTCCCAGCCCCCACACAAGAGGTCGAATTCGCGCTCATGCTTTCTCGCGTGATCGACTCGGTCAGGGACAATCCGGAGTTTCTGCGCGCCACAGTCTATGAGCTCGCTCGACACAAATTGAATGAGCAATTCAAGTCGGAAAGCTTTTCGGACATGCGAAAGCTTTCCAAATCACTGGAGATTGCAATCCAGGGCGTGGAGGCATTCAGCAGAAAGAAGGAAGGGACCGAAACGGCGTTGCCGGCGCCGGAAGCGGCTCGGGACGGATCGCGCTTGTCGGCGGATGTTCCGCGCCAGGACGTCGCTCCCTTTGTCCAACCGGCTTCTGCCGAGGTCCCCGATCCGAAGAAGCGCCCGGGCTTCAAGGCTGATTGGCGATTTGCTGCAGTCATTGCAGTAGCGCTTGCGGCTGCATCGGGAGCCGTTTCGTTCAACCTTCTCGTCAGGAAGGGAATCATCGTCATCAATCAGCCAACGTCAGCCTCTCCAACAGCGGTCGCCGTTGGCTCGCCACAACCGGCATCGACGGCAGCGGATGCAAAGGTTGCGGCTCCCTCGCCTCTTCTTCCCTCGTCCTTCGGCATCTTTGCGGTGAGCCAGGACAAGCTTTATGAACTCGACTCCTTGCCGGGGCGAGCGCCGGACATGCGTATTGCCATTTCGGCCCTGATCACGACGCCCAGCCGTGCGACGTTGCCGGATGGACACCTGTCATTCATCGTCTATCGGCGGGACTCGGCAACCAATGCGGCCGATCGGGCCGAGGTTCGACTGATCGCCAGGATCGCGAGGGAGGCGAGCTTCGACAAGGACGGCAAGCAGGTTGTTGCCGAGCTCAACGACAATTGGGTTATGCGGAATATTTCGATCCCATATCGCACGGCGCCAAAAAAGGACAATCCGGACATGTATGAAGTCCGCAGCGAAAATCCGGACGCTCCATTGGCGCCGGGCCGCTACGCGCTGGTGCTCAAAGGTCTCGCCTACGATTTCAGCATTGCAGGTCCCGTCACTGACCCCAGGCAATGCCTGGAGCGACTGGCGGCAGTCAACGGTCAATTCTATTCCGAGTGCAAGAAGCCGTAGTCGATCCTTCGAACAGCAGACACCGAAGCGACAAGAACGGCCCTGTATTTGACATTCGCTTGGTTGACTCGCGGTGATGCTGAAGCGAATGTCAAACCACATGGCGATACGGCGCCCTGCTCTTCGCCGTTCCCAAGCCCATGTCGCACAAAAAATAGCCTCGGAAGAGGCAACAGGGAGGTTTCCGTGAATCGAAAGGCTGCCAAGATGGTTTTTTCCGTAGGCGTTGCGGTTGCTGCGATGGCCGGCACTGCAAGCGCACAAAATTCGACTGCCAGCGCGGCCCTCGATAGCGGCCTGCGCGGCGCGGTCGAGCGCAAGGACGTGCCGGGCGTGGTCGCGCTGGTCACCGATCGCGAGCGCGTGCTTTATCAGGGCGCGTTTGGTGTGGCTGATATCGCAACCGGTCGCCCGCTCACGTCGGACGCGCTGTTTCGCATCGCCTCGATGACAAAGCCGGTCACTTCAGTGGCATTGATGCAACTCATCGAGCAGGGCCGCGTCGGTCTCGACGACCCGGCCTCAAAATATCTGCCGGAGCTTGCAGAACTGAAAGTCTTCGAATCGTTCGACCCGGCGACGGGGGCCTACCGGCTCCGCCCGGCATCACGACCGGCGACGGTCAAGCATTTCCTGACGCACACAGCCGGACTGGCCTATCCGTTCACCAGCGCAGTCTGGCGCGATTTCAAACCGGCCGCCGGCGAAACCTATCCGTTCGGAGGACCGCTGCTGTTCGATCCGGGCGAACGCTGGCACTACAGCACCAGCACCGATGTCGTCGGCAAGCTGGTCGAGGTGGTCTCCGGCCAGAAGCTCGAGGACTATTTCCGCGAGCACATCTTTGCCCCGCTCAAGATGGATGACACGTTCTACAATGTACCGGAGGCAAAGGGACCGCGCCTCGTCGCGCAACAGCAGCGGGCCGGCGCGCATATGGACGGCGCCATCGAACTGCAAAACCCGCAGCCCGGGCTCACCATCGCGGCGCCGGTCGGCGGCGGAGGCCTCGCCTCGACGGCTGACGATTACGGGCGCTTCATGCGCATGCTGCTCAACGGCGGCGCGCTGGACGGAGCGCGCGTGCTCAAACCCGAGACTGTCGCGCTGATGAGCCAGAACCAGATCGGTGCGATCTCGGTCCCTGCGCTCAAGAGCGCGCTGGCGCGCAGTGCCGACTTCACTTTCATAGCGGACGGCCGTGACAAATGGGGTCTCGGCTTCCTCATCACGGCGGATCAAGTACCCGGCAAACGCTTTCCCGGCAGCCTGAGCTGGGGCGGCATCAACAATACGTACTTCTGGATCGATCCCGCTCGCGGCGTTGCAGGCGTGATCATGATGCAGTACCTGCCCTTCGCCGATGCCAAGGCGCTGGCCGTCTACGACACGTTCGAGCGCGGCACCTATAAGCTCGTTAACGCGGAGCGGTAGACATCCTGCACATCTGGCCGGCCTCGTGCCGGCCAGATGGTGCGCGCGAATGAGCTCCTCCCGAAGGTCGGAATATTCGCAAGCGCTTATGCGTTTGCGTGGCGCGCCGTCACACCACTTCCCCAGGAGATGTATGTGCCGTCGGTCTAGTGACCGAACGCCTCTCGAAACGTCACTTTTTCCCATGCTGCAAACGGGCCCGGGTCGGCCGGTCTCTCCTCGAGAGCCGCGCCGGTCTGGGCCTTCTGATTATTTTGTAGCAAAATCAATTATTTAACTATGAAAAAAGGAGACGCTATACAAAGTATCCGAAACTTAATAGACTCTTAAATGTTACTTTTCAGTACCCTTTTAACCGAATAGTTTTTGGCATGGCCACCGAGAAAGCCGAGACTGACCGCGTTCCCGTAACCTTGGCGCTTTCGACCATTGCCTATCTCGAAAAGCTTGTGAGACAGGGCACTCACGGTACCAGCGTTCCAGGCGTCGCAAGGACGTTGATTGAGGAAGGCATAAGGCTCGCGATCAAGGACGGCCTGCTTTCCATCCGTGACAATGGCAAGGCGTGATGGTTTTGGGCGTGCGGTGGGTTCGGTCCGGCACGAGGCCAAGCGGATCCCGAAAGGATCAAACTTGGAAACAGACCCATGCCTGCCCAGCAAACAAATTACCTGCCGACCTGGACCACCGAACGCGTTGAAATTCTGAGGAAAGGTGTTGAAGCCGGGCTGTCCTGCCGCGAGATCGCCGCCCAGATCGGCGTCAGCCGCAACGCGGTCATCGGAAAGGTTTCCCGGCTCAAGCTCGCGCGCGAAAAAGGCGGCGTCGTGCGAGCCGCAACACGGGAGCCTGCGGACGGGCGCCGGCCGCGCGCCACGGTAAAGCTGCGGCAGATCATCGTGAGGTCGACGCTGGCCGAGCCGGATCATACGATGGAGGAGCCGATCCACAACGGTCACACCTGCTCGCTGTTCGAGTTGAGCAAGGAGACCTGCCGCTGGCCGATCTCCACACCGGGCGCGGAAGACTTCTGCTTTTGCGGCAACCCGCCGATCGAGGGGCTGCCCTATTGCGCCGGCCACAGCCGGCTCGCCTATCGTGTCGGCTCGCAGCGCCAGCGATCGTGACTCACCCGATGCGCCAGCCGACCTCCTTGACGAGGTTTTCGTAGAATTCCGGCGTATAGGCCTTTTCCGGTGTCTCGCGCACCCGCGCATCCAGTCTATGAGCGTCGTCGCCCACCAGGATGCGCCATTGCCCGGCCTTGACGCCGTCGAGAATGATCCTGGCGGCCTGGGCTGCCGTGGTCGGCGCATCCTCCCGAAACGCGCGCGCACGATCGTGAGCCTTCTGCCGGATGTCCGCGTCCGACATCGTATCGGTATCGACCCCCATGCCTTTCAAGCGCTGGCGCGTCTGCACGATCTCGTTCGGATTGAGCTCTTCCGAGCCGTTCTGCACCAGACGCGTATTCGAAACGATGGAGGTGCCGATATGGCCGGGCATCACGACGGAGCATTTGATGTGCGGCGCATTGAGCCTGAGATCGGTGATCAGCGCCTCGGTAAATCCCTTTACCGCGAATTTTGCCGCGCTATAGGCCGTGTGCGACACGCCCATGCCCACCGAGGCCCAGAAACCGTTGACGCTCGATGTGTTGACGATATGCCCCTCGTCCGCCTTCATGAGCAGAGGCAGGAAGGTGCGCACGCCAAGATAGACGCCGCCCCAGCAGATGTTGAAGGTGCGCTCCCACTGCTCGCGCGTATTGGTGAACAGGCTGCCGCCGCCACCGATGCCGGCATTGTTGAAGAGGAGGTGGATCTTGTCGGTCGCCTGCTGCTCGATCAGCTCGTCGCGAAACCGCTTGAGCTGGTCCTCGATCGAGACGTCGGCGATGTGCGTGGTGACCCGCAAGCCCTGCGGCAGCTTTTCCGTCTCGCAAAGCCGCCTGGTCTCCGCCATGGCATCGGCAGAGACGTCGCACATCGCGACATTGCAGCCCTCGGCAACCAGCTGACGCGCCAGCTCGCGACCCATGCCCGTACCGCCTCCTGTGATGACGGCAATCCTTCCTGCAAAATCCTTCATTGGCTTTCACTTGCTTTCCTGGTTGTCGTTATTCCGCCGCCTCGACGTGTCTGTCTCCCAGCGCGCCCAATCGCTCCAGCGCGCCCCGGATCGCGGCCTGCTGCGCGATCGAAGCTTCGGGCATCGGTGCGCGGGGATAGGTCTTCGCCAGCCCTTGCAAGGCTTGCGCATGGCGCGTGCAGGCCGGCAGATTGTCCGCAATCAGGGCGTTCCAGAGCGTGAGCAGCTTCTTGTGCAAATCGAGCGCGTGCGCGTGGTTGCCGGCCTTCACCGCATCCCACAACTCGACGGATGCGTGCGGCGCGGCCGTCAGAATGGCCGCGATCGAGCCGTGTGCGCCGAGCACGTAGGAGGGATACATCAACGCATCGACGGCGCTGTAGATCAGCCGATCGGGCGCCATCATCATGAGATCGGCGAACAGTTTCAGGTCTCCCGCGCTCTGCTTGACGCCGATGACAAGCGGGACCTCGTTCATGATGCGCGTGAGCAGTGATGGCGACAGATAGGACCAGGGCACGACATTGTAGATGATGATCGGCATTCCCGTTTCGTCCGCCATGCTGCGGAAATGCGCCACCATCGCCTCGTCGTCCGGCTTGAACAGATAATGCACGGGAGTGACCTGCAGCGCGGCGATGTTCATATCGCGCACGAGTTTGCCGCGGCGGATCGCGTCGCGGGTGGAATCGACGATGATGCCGGCGATCACGGGAATCCGGCCCCTCGCAGCCTCGACGGTCGCGGCCATCAGCTCGCGGTATTCTTCGTGATCGAGCGTGTGTCCCTCGCCGGTCGAGCCGCCGGCCGCCACGCCGTGGACGCCGGCACCGATCATCCACTCCATTTGCGGTGCAACCAGCTTGAAGTCGATCTCACCGTCCCTGCCAAATGGCGTTGTGATGGGCGGTATGACGCCTGTCGGACGTGTCTTCATGGCCCGGCTCCCTGTGCTTCCATCCGTGTGGCCGATCCGGTCCGTTCTGTTGGCGGTCGTTTTGATCGGTCGCGGCGATGCTAGCACGCCCCTCGGCGACGCTTGGCCGAGCACCGAAAAATTAATGAACCTTCCGGCTGCGCGCGCGACCTACCTACAGTGGCAGACCGACAGGAGGCGCGGATGAACCACTGGCATGACACCATGGTCGACAGGCCCGACTCGAACGGTCCTGCTTATCTGACTGGCTGGACGATCAGCGGACTTGCCGTGATCGCCACCATCGTCGTTGTTTGGGTTTTGGGAATTTAGTTTTTTGAATTTGAGAGAAAAACTGGTCGGAGCGGCGGGATTTGAACCCACGACCCCTAGTCCCCCAGACTAGTGCGCTAACCGGGCTGCGCCACGCTCCGTTGCCGTTCCCTTAGCCGCGATCACGCCTTTGCGCAAGGCGCGCGAGTGGCTCCTGCGAAGGGGAAAAGCGCCTACCCCTCCTTCAAGACCCGATCCAGCATCTGCCGGCAGGCTATGAGGTCCCGCAGCACGCTCTCAAGCCGCTCCCGGTCGATCGGGTGCTGCTCGGTTACCCGAGCGTGGCTGGCGCCGCTGCGATAGGTCTCGAGGATTTCATCCTCGCCTTGCACGAAGCGGAAATCGATCCCGTCCTCGTCCCCCTTGTATCCTCTATCCTCACCCTCGCCCTCCTCGTCGAGCTCGACGCCGAGGTCATCCCCATCGGTTTCCATCAGGGTCTGACCGAGCGCTTCCTCGATCGCGCCGAACGAAACGGCGGCGGAGCTGTCGGCCAGGCTCTGAACCGATTTGATGCCGTGCTCTTTCAAAATCCGCTGCACACCGCGGATCGTATAGCCCTCGCTGTAGAGCAGCCGACGGATGCCCTTGAGCAGGTCGACATCGTCGGGACGGTAGTAGCGCCGCCCGCCGCTTCGCTTCATCGGCTTGATCTGGGCGAAGCGCGTCTCCCAAAATCGCAGCACATGCTGAGGGATATCGAGATCGCCAGCGACCTCGCTGATCGTTCGGAATGCATCCGGCGCCTTGTCCAACCGCGCGCTTCCCTTTGCTTCGGTGATACTCAGTCGCTGCTCTCAGTGCCATTCATCGGACGATGACCATTGATCCGCTGCTTCAAGATGGCCGATGGCTTGAACACCATGACACGGCGCGGCGAAATCGGTACTTCAGTGCCGGTCTTGGGATTGCGCCCGATGCGCTGACCTTTCTTGCGCACCATGAACGAGCCGAACGACGACAGCTTCACTGTCTCGCCCTTCTCGAGGCAATCCGTAATCTCTTTCAACACCAATTCAACAAAAGCTGAAGACTCCGTGCGCGACAGCCCGACCTTCTGATAGACGGCCTCGCACAGGTCCACACGCGTGACTGTTTTTCCGGTTCCGGTCATCGCCTGCCCCACTCACGGCGAACAATTTCCATCTGAAATTAAGAGGTTAACCTGCAATGGTCAACAGCGCCATGAAGACAATCACACCTAAAAAAGCGGTGGAACACTACCTGCAATTTTAGGCAGCGCTCACCAGCGCAGGAGCGCCGACCCCCAGGTGAATCCGCCGCCCATGGCCTCCAGCAGCACAATATCGCCCTTCTTCACGCGTCCGTCCTTGACTGCCACCGTCAGTGCCAGCGGGATCGAGGCCGCCGACGTGTTCCCATGCAGATCGACGGTCAGCACGATTTTCCGCGGCGCAATATGCAATTTGTGGGCGGAAGCGTCGATGATTCGCTTGTTGGCCTGATGTGGAACAAACCAGTCGATCTGTTCCGCCGTAAGCCCGGTGGCGTTGAACGCATCCACGATAACGTCGGTGATCATGCCGACGGCGTGTTTGAAGACCTCGCGACCTTCCATCCTGAGATGGCCGACGGTCTGCGTCGATGACGGCCCGCCATCGACATAGAGCTTTGACTTGTGACGACCATCGGAACGCAGATGCGTTGTCAGGATGCCCCGGTCGGACGACGTCCCCGGCTGCTCCTGTGCTTCCAGAACGACTGCGCCGGCACCATCGCCGAACAGCACGCAGGTACCGCGATCATTCCAGTCCAGGATTCGCGAGAAGGTCTCCGCACCGATCACCAGCGCGCGCTTGTAGCTGCCGGCGCGCAGGAAATTGTCCGCCGTCGCAAGCGCAAAGATAAAGCCGGAGCACACGGCTTGCAGGTCAAAGGCCGCGCCATGGTTGATGCCGAGCCCATGCTGAACGGCGACTGCGGTTGCAGGGAAGGTATTGTCCGGCGTCGAGGTCGCCAGCACGATCAGGTCAATCGCCTGTGCATCGAGACCGGCATCCGCAAGCGCAGACTTCGCCGCGTTGATGCCGAGATGAGATGTGAACTCGCCTTCAGCGGCAATGTGCCGCTGTCTGATGCCGGTGCGCTGCACGATCCACTCGTCCGACGTGTCGATCTGCGTCGCCAGTTCGGCGTTGGTCAATATCCGCCGCGGCAAATAGGAGCCGCAGCCGAGAACCACCGAACGTAAGGTCACGAGACAGCCTCCTGTGCGGCCGGCACCGATGTCAGCGCCCCGCCATCGCGATTGAGCATTTGAGTAATCTTGGTCAGGAGATCGTAGCGGACCATCTCATAACCACCATCCACCGCATAGGCAAAGCCTTCCGCGTCGGTTCCGCCATGGCTTTTGACCACCACGCCCCGCAAGCCGAGCAGCACACCAGCATTGGACTTCTTCGGATCGAGCTTGTCGCGCAGCTCCCTGAAAGCTCCCCTCGCAAGAACGTAGCCAAGCTTCGTGAGCCAGCTCCGCGACAGCGCGCTGCGGAGGAAGTCGTTGATCTGCCGCGCAGTGCCCTCGGCGGCCTTCAGCGCGATATTACCGCTGAACCCCTCGGTGACGATCACGTCGGCCGCACCCTTGCCAATGCCGTCGCCCTCGACAAAGCCGATATATTCGAGTTCCCGAAGATTCATTGCGCGGAGCAATTCCGCAGCCTCGCGGATTTCCTCATGCCCCTTGATCTCCTCGACCCCGATATTGAGCAGGCCGACCGTCGGACGTTCGAGATTGAACAGCACGCGCGCCATGGCGCTGCCCATCACCGCAAGCGCCACCAGGTGGTGCGCGTCGCCGCCGATGGTAGCGCCGAGATCCAGCACGACGGAATCGCCACGAAGCGTCGGCCAGACCGCTGCAATCGCCGGACGGTCGATGCCGGCCAAGGTGCGCAGATGAAATCGCGCCATCGCCATCAGCGCGCCGGTATTGCCTGCGGAGACCGCGACATCGGCCTCGCCCCTCTTGACGGCATCGATTGCAAGCCACATCGAGGAGGTCTTGCGGCCGCGCCGCAGGGCCTGGCTCGGCTTGTCCTCCATGCTGACTGCGACGTCGGTGTGGATGACGCGCGACGCCGCTTTCATGGCGGGATGCCTTTCGAGCTGCTCCTCGATCCGCGCGCGATCTCCGAACAAGAGAAATTCAGTGTCGGGATGCCGGGACAGCGAAATGGCGGCGCCGGGAATGACGACGGGCGCGCCGACATCGCCACCCATGGCGTCAAGCGCGATTCGAACCTTTTGAGGCATGACGTCCCGGAAACCTAGACCACAGCGACTGCCGTTTCAGGCGAATATCGGCCGGACGCGGCGCTGCCGCCGGGCCGGGGCGCGACAATAGCGTTTCTCCGCCCCGAAACAACCTCTTGACCCCCGCCTTTTGGTGCCGAAGGTTCATCCGGCGGGAATCGGAATACCGCGAAAAATCAAATAACTCCAATTCATTACCCACTGTTTCAACGCGCCTCTCGTCCGTTGTTGGAAAGGTCTCGACCAGGCCACTACTTGTCCTTTGGCTTGGCCGGACCGGGCTCGGTGGGATCGACCTTGAGCGCTTTCAACGCGGCAAAGGGATGGTCCGCGGGATCAGCCGCCACGATGCGGGGTTCGAACACTGCGCCCATTTTGCGCGGATAGGGATCGATGGCGAGAAACAGAACATCGGTCGCAAGGCGCCCGAGATCGATGACGCCGTTTTCGATCGGCTCGAGCCGGTTCGCTGCGTCAACGCTGTCGTCGTGTTCGTCATCATCGCGCTCGGCGAGATGTGGGAGCTGGTCCGATGGCGCGAAGACCAAATCGATGGTCTCGTCGATCTCGTTCTCGATCGGGTCAAGCGTCACAACGCAGGTCTGCCCGATTCGCGCCGAGAGTTTGCCCGCAACATGCACCCTGCCCCCACTCGCGGGCTTGAGGTCGAACACCGCGCGTGCCGAGCGAATCTCGCGCAAGCCGGCGATTTCGGCCATCGCCGCGCGGGTGGCCGCGTCGGCCTCAAGCTCGCGTGTCAACCCTGTCTCCGGAATCTGACCCACGATAACTGGGACGCGCCAGGGATCGCCAATGTCAGTCCTCTTCATTGTTGCGCGCCCTCCTCGACCGGCGACGGAAATGTCCACGACCCCTTCAACAGCGCAGCGTCGTCTAGATTGTCCAGAGAAGTGATCGCACTCTCGGCATAGAGAGAAAGCCGCCGCGCGTTGGTGCCGTCCACGCCATTCAGGATATTCCTGCCGAGCGCCTCTGCGAGCGCCTCCCGCCCTGCCGTCGATGCAAGGTCATAGGCGGCCGCGCGGCCGTAAAAGGCTTCGCCAAACGCCTGCATTCGCCTGGGGACAGCGAGGTCGCCGACCCCCATTTCGCGCAAATTGGCATCCAGATCCTCACAAAAACGGTCGAATAGCGCCTGCCCCAGGTCGACCCCGCCGGCCGTTGGCCGCAAGCGGTGCAAAACCAGCCACAAATGCAGGACCAAGAGGTCGAAACGGCCGTTAACCGTATCCGGCACGCCCAAGTCCCGATAAAACAAGGGTTCTCGCGCCTGCGTCACGATCATGCCATAGATGGTCTCAATGGTGCCGCGCGGGGCCAGCCGGGGTTTCCTGAAGTGATTGAACGGCCAAAACATTGTGGGTTCCGCAAGCGAGCCCCGGCATGTTGCGGGCTCGCGCATGTTGCAATCCGTGCCGCCATTCCGATAAGTCGGCGGCTGGCTGGCCGGTTCTAGGAGGACGGGACCCGTTCCGCAATGATCGAGACGAGCAAGATGCGCGAGGATCTCAAGCGCAGCCTGTTTGCGCGCTGGCGTGGCGCGGCCGCGGTCGTGATGGTTTGCGCGGCTCTCGGCGCCTGCACCGGCGAGCAGTTCCAGAAGGGCTATATCCTGCCCCAAGGCGCGCTTGAGCAGATTCCGATCGGCGCGAGCCAGGATCAGGTCCTGATCGTGATGGGAACGCCGTCCACCGTGGCAACGCTCGACGGCGAGGTGTTTTACTACATCTCCCAGCGCGCCGAGCGGCCGGTCATGTTCATGAACCAGAAGGTTGTCGACCAGCGCGTGATCGCGATCTATTTCGACAAGAACAGACAAGTGCGGCGCCTTGCCAATTACGGAATGAAGGACGGCCGTATCTTCGACTTCATCAGCCGCACCACGCCGACGTCCGGTCAGGAGCTGAGCTATCTGACTCCGCTGTTCAAGCTGCTGAGCTTCAACTAGCACTTAAGAAATACTTCTCCTCAAAGACGAACCCCGCGGCCTCGACCGCGGGGTTTTGTTTTCGGCTCAGCGTTCGCCACTTAATGCGCGAGGATCGCGAGCAGCAGGAGCGCCACGATGTTGGTGATCTTGATCATCGGGTTCACCGCAGGTCCTGCCGTATCCTTGTAGGGATCGCCCACGGTATCGCCGGTCACGGCCGCCTTGTGGGCTTCGGAGCCCTTGCCGCCATAGTGGCCGTCCTCGATGTATTTCTTGGCGTTGTCCCAGGCGCCGCCGCCCGAGGTCATCGAGATCGCAACGAACAGGCCGGTGACGATGACGCCGAGCAGCATCGCACCCACGGCCGAGAACGCCGCCGACTTGCCGGCCGCGCCACCGCCAGCGATGAAGTAGATCAGGAAGTAGACCACGATGGGCGACAGCACCGGAAGCAGCGACGGGATGATCATCTCCTTGATCGCCGCTTTGGTCAGGAGGTCGACGGCCTTGCCGTAATCCGGCTTGTCCGTGCCCTGCATGATGCCGGGCTTTTCGCGGAACTGCCGGCGCACCTCTTCGACGATCGAGCCGGCGGCGCGGCCAACCGCGGTCATGCCCATCGCGCCGAACAGATAGGGCAGCAGGCCGCCGAACAAGAGGCCGACCACCACATAGGGATTGTTCAGCGAGAAATCCGGGCTGATGCCCTTGAAGTAGGGGTGGTTGGCGGCATCGCCGATGAAGAACTTGAGGTCCTGGTTATAGGCCGCAAACAATACCAGCGCGCCGAGACCGGCCGAGCCGATCGCATAGCCCTTGGTGACCGCCTTGGTGGTGTTGCCGACTGCATCCAGCGCGTCGGTCGACTTGCGCACCTCCTTCGGCAAGCCGGCCATTTCGGCGATGCCCCCGGCATTGTCGGTCACCGGCCCGAAGGCGTCGAGAGCGACGATCATGCCGGCGAGCGCCAGCATGGTGGCGGTCGCAATCGCGATGCCGAACAGGCCGGCAAGGCTGTGGGTGATCAAAATGCCGGCGATGATGACGATCGCGGGCAGCGCGGTCGCCTCCATCGAAATCGCAAGGCCCTGGATCACGTTGGTGCCATGACCGGTCACGGACGCCGCCGCGATCGACTTCACGGGGCGGAAGTCGGTGCCGGTGTAGTATTCGGTGATCCAGATGATCAACCCCGTGACAACGAGACCGACGACGCCGCATTCGAAGAGCGCGAGCCCCGTGTACTCGACACCCGCAAGCTTGCCAAAACCGATCAGCCAGTAGATCACGCCGGCAACGCCAACGAGCGACAGGATGCCGGTCGCGATCAGGCCCTTGTAAAGCGCACCCATGATCGACTGGTTGGCGCCGAGCTTGACGAAGAAAGTGCCGATGATCGAGGTGATGATGCAGATGCCGCCGATGGCGAGCGGCAGGGTCATCATGTTCTGCAGGATCGGCGTCTTGGCAAAGAAGATCGCGGCCAGCACCATGGTGGCAACCGCGGTCACCGCATAGGTCTCGAACAGGTCGGCCGCCATGCCGGCGCAGTCGCCCACGTTGTCTCCGACGTTGTCGGCGATGGTCGCGGGGTTGCGCGGATCGTCCTCGGGAATCCCTGCTTCGACCTTGCCGACGAGGTCGCCGCCGACGTCGGCGCCCTTGGTAAAGATGCCGCCGCCGAGACGGGCGAAGATCGAGATCAGCGAGGCGCCGAAGCCGAGCGCGACCATGGCGTCGACGACGGTGCGGCTGTCGGGCGCCAGATGCCGCGTATAGACGAGGAAGCCGAAGTAGAGGGTCACGCCGAGCAGCGCGAGACCCGCAACCAGAAGCCCGGTGATGGCGCCGGCCTTGAACGCAAGTTCGAGGCCGCCAGCCAGCGAGGTCGTCGCGGCCTGCGCCGTGCGCACGTTGGCACGCACCGACACATTCATGCCGATGAAGCCGGCTGCGCCCGACAGGATCGCTCCGATCGCAAAACCGACCGCCACCAGCGTGCCGAGGAAGTAGGCCAGGAGCGCGAAGATCACGATGCCGACGAGGGCGATCGTGGTGTATTGGCGGCGCAGATAGGCCTGCGCGCCTTCGCGAACTGCGCCCGCGATCTCCTGCATGCGCGGATTGCCGGCATCCGATTTCAGGACCGACATGGTCGCCCAGATGGCGTACACAACTGAAAGCGCCCCGCAGAGCACGATCAACCATAATGCTGTCATTGAACTTGCCTCAGATCTTGGATGGCCCCACGCCATCGCCGCGAACGCGGCCGGCGCACAAAAATCAGGCCCGCCCTGCCCAAAAGGGCGGCCTTAAATCGGCCGGGACCATGCCAAAATCGTTTCCCCGACGCAACGTCGCGGAGCGAATAAATCAGCGATTTTCGGTAGGTTTTTCGACCTCAAGGCGGGGGGTTTTCCTTCGATTCCTAGAAATGGCTGTAAGATGGATGTTTGAAGTCGATTTCGGCTCCCTGAGCGTCCAGAAACCGCGGCGCATCGTGACCCGAGATGACGGTTCCGATCGGGGCCAGCGCAACGCCGACCCTTTTTGCTTCCGCCTCGAACGCGTCAACGCGCGCCTCGGTCACGCAGCACAGAATCTCGTAGTCGTCGCCGCCCGAGACCAGTGTCTCGATCGAGGTCGCGCCTTGGCTCAGCAGCCTCGCTGCCACAGCCGATGTCGGAATGCTCGGCAGATCGATGAGCGCGGAGACGCCTGACGCCGCACAGAGTTTTGCCAGATCGCCGGCGAGCCCGTCGGAGACATCCATCGCAGCGCTGGCAAAGTCGCGCACGGCTTTGGCGAGCGCGTTGCGTGGCTCGGGAATCCGGTAACGGGCAACCATGGCGTCCCTGCCCGCGCGGTCGTTGACGAGGGCCTCGGCGAGGCGACGGCCCTTCAGGATGTCGAGCCCCAACGCCGCGTCGCCAATGGTGCCGGTGACCAGAACGCGGTCGCCGGGCCTTGCACCCGCGCGATGCACCATCTTGCCTGCGGGAACTCGCCCAAATGCGGTGATCGACACGGTCAGCGGTCCCGGCGTCGACACCGTGTCGCCGCCGAGCAGCGGGCAACCGAACGATGCTGCGTCCTCGCCAAGTGCGCGCGCAAACGCGGTGAGCCACGGGTCATCCGCGCTGCGCAACGCCAGCGTCAGCACAAAGCCCGCCGGCTCGGCGCCCTTGGCCGCAAGATCGGACAGGTTCACCCGCAAAGCCTTGCGCGCAACCGTGTCGGGCGGATCGTCTTCGAGAAAATGTACGCCCGCGACGATCGCATCCGTCGTCACCACGATCTCCTCGCCGCTCTGCGCCTTTAGAACAGCCGCGTCGTCATCGAGGCCGAACGCGCCCACGTCCGTCGCCAGCGGCTTGAAATAGCGCGCAATCAACGCGTCTTCGCCAGAAACTGGTCGCTCGCTAGCCACGCGAAAACTCTTCGCCCCGGAATTGCCGGGCAATCTGGTCCAGCACTGCATTCACCATGCCGGTCTCCTCGCCATCGACGAAGGCATGTGCGACATCGACATATTCCGACACGACCACCCGAACCGGAATATCCTTGCGATGCTCGAGCTCGTAGGCGCCCGCCCGCAATACCGCGCGCAAGATCGCGTCGATCCGCTTCAAGGGCCAACCCTTCGACAGCGCGTCGTCAATGATCGGATCAAGCCTTGCCTGATCGCGCACCACGCCCGAGACGACGTCGCGGAAGAAGGCGGCTTCAGCGGGAAGATATTTGTCGCCTTCGACCTCGCCGCCGAGCCAGTGGCTCTCGAACTCGGCAAAAATGTCATTGATCCCCGCGCCCGCAATGTCCATCTGATAAAGCGCCTGGACCGCCGCGAGCCGTGCCGCGCCGCGCCGGTTCGCTTTCTTGTCCGTCGCCTTCGCCGGCTTTTTCCTGTCTTCGGGCATGCGCGTCACGCCCTCTCAAGCCGGCGCTTGATCCGCAGCATCGCAAGCGCTGCGCGCGCGGCGTCACCGCCCTTGTTGAGCTCGCCGGCCCGCGCGCGCGCCCATGCCTGCTCCTCGGTGTTGACGGTCAGGATGCCGTTGCCGAGCGGGAATCTCCTGCCGACGGAAATATCCATCAGCCCGCGCGATGACTCCATCGACACGATCTCGAAATGGATGGTCTCGCCCCTGATCACGCAGCCAAGCGCGATGGCCGCATCATAGGGCTTGCCGCCCTTCTCGGCCGCGTCGATGGCCATGGCGATTGCGCCCGGGATTTCCAGCGCGCCGGGAACCGTGATCACATCGTAGGCGACGCCGGCGGCCTTGAGCTCGGCCACCGCACCCTCCAGGAGCGCGTCCTGGATGTCGTCATAGAACCGCGCTTCGACAATCAGCGCGCATGCGCCGGAAATGTCGGTCTGGTCCTTTAGCGGTGCGCGCCGCGCGTCTGCCATCTATTCAAATCCGTATCACTCTGCGTCGGCGCGACATGTAGTCGCCGTGAGACGCTAAGCCAAGCTTTAAAGTCGCCGTCATTCCGGTATGGTCCGAAGGACCAGACCCGGAATCTCGAGATTCCGGGTTCGATGCTAGCGCGTCGCCCCGGAATGATGGCTGCGTGGTCACTTCATTTCTGCCAGCCGCGCCGCGTAGCGCGCCATCAAGTCGACCTCGATATTGACCTCGCTGCCCGCGTGCCAGGCCGACAGCGTGGTGACGTTGAGCGTGTGCGGGATGATCAGCACGGAAAACGCCGTGTCATCCACCGTATTGACCGTCAGCGAGACGCCATCGAGTGTGACCGACCCCTTTGGCGCGATGAAACGCGCCAGTTCCCGCGCGGTCCTCAGTTCGAACCGCGCCATGTCCGGGAGATCGCGCCGGCTGAGAATCGTCGCGATGCCGTCGGCATGGCCGGCCACGATGTGTCCGCCAAGCTCGTCGCCGATCCTGAGCGCGCGCTCGAGGTTGAGCTTCGTGCCGGCCTTCCAGTGTTTCGCCGTTGTCAGCGCAAGCGTTTCCGCGGCTGCATCGACGTCGAACCAGGTCCTGCCGTTCTCGACTCCAGACGCGACCACGGTCAGACAAACGCCGTTGCAGGCGATCGACGCGCCATCCGCAATGGTCGACCGATCGTAGCGGCAGGCGATGCGCAGCCGGTGCAACTGGCCCTGCGCGACTGGCTTGAGCGACGTGATCTCGCCGGTATCGGTGACAATCCCTGTAAACATCTCGGTCTCTCAGTTGACCATGATCTCCGCGCAAACGCTATGCGTTTGTCGCGAGGGAAAACCGGTGCTCACTTTCCGGATCATGATCCGCGCTCGTAGATCGTCAGCGTATCCTTGTCCAACGCCTCGCTAGCACGGACGCGATAGCTCGGCGACTGCGTGATTTCCGACAGCGGCAATGCATCCAGCGCAGCGATGCCCTCGCCACCGACCGCCTTGTCGCTGCGCAACAGCCAGACCTCGTCGACCAGGCCGGCTGCGACAAAGGACGAGGCAACCCGGCTGCCGCCTTCCACCATCAGCCGCGTGATGCCTTTCTCCGAAAGCACGCGCAGCACTGCCGCGGGATCGAGCCCTTGACCTTGCGCTTGACCTTGCCTCGGCGGAAGGCGGATCAGCTGCGCGCCGGCAGCGCCAAGTTTTGCCGCAGCCGGCGCGTCCGCCAGTTCGGACGCCATCACCCAGAGCGGAGTTTCGCGCGCAGTGTGCACCAGGCGGCTGCCGCCGGGGATGCGCAAGCTGTTGTCCAGCACGACCCGGACAGGCGAGCGCTTGTCCATACCCGGCAAGCGGCAGGTGAGAAGCGGATCGTCGGCAAGCACGGTGCCGATTCCGACCAGGATCGCATCGCTCCGCGCGCGCAAAAGATGCACCCGCGTTCGCGCCGCCTCTCCCGTGATCGCAAGCGGCTTGCGGCCCGCGGCGCCGATCTTGTCGTCGGCCGACACCGCGAGCTTCAGGATCACATGCGGGCGCTTGTTGCGAATGCGGCGAAAATGGCCGGCATGATCATGGGCGGCCTCGTCCGCAAACAGCCCGGTCTCGACGGCGATCCCGGCCGAGCGCAATTTGGCGTAGCCCTGACCCGCAACTTGCGGATTGGGATCCCCGATCGCGGCCACCACGCGGGCGATGCCGGCGGCGATGATGGCGTCCGTACAGGGCGGCGACTTGCCGACATGCGAGCATGGTTCGAGCGTCACATAGAGCGTGGCGCCGCGTGCCGCTTCTCCGGCGCGCCGCAGCGCCTCAACCTCGGCATGCGGGCGGCCGCCCGGCTGAGTCCAGCCCCGGCCGACGATGACACCGTCCTTGACCACGACCGCGCCGACCGCGGGATTGGGCCAGGTCCGCCCCAGGCCGCGCCGGCCGAGCGCAAGCGCAAGCTGCATGAAGCGCCGGTCGGCGTGGTCGGACGCCTCATAGTTCTGCTTCAGCTGATCTTCCAGAATGCGGAAGATCATTTGCGCATCGTGACGATTCTCGCGTCGTCCTCGCCGGAAAGCTCGCCGAGCACCGCCTCGAAATCCTTGGCCTCGCGGAAATTGCGATAGACCGAGGCGAAGCGAACATAGGCGACGTCATCGAGCTGGCGCAGATGCTCCATCACGGTCTCCCCGATCACCTCCGAGGAAATCTCGGCCTCGCCGGCGCTTTCGAGCTCGCGGACGATGGAGGAGACCATCTTCTCCACGCGTTCCGGCTCGACCGGGCGCTTGCGAAGCGAAACCTGCACGGAGCGCATCAGCTTGTCGCGATCGAACGGCACGCGGCGGCCGTTGCGCTTGATCACGGTGAGCTCGCGGAGCTGCACACGCTCGAACGTCGTAAAGCGGAAATTGCAGGACACGCAAACGCGCCGCCTGCGGATCACGGACGAATCCTCGGTCGGACGCGAGTCTTTTACTTGCGTATCGAGACTGTTGCAGCTCGGACAGCGCATCCGCCAGGACCTCTATTGATAGATCGGGAAGCGATCGGTGAGCGCCCTCACCCGTTCCTTGATCGCGGCTTCGACCATCGGCGCCTTGCCATCCTGCGACTGCGCGATCGCGTTCAGGACTTCCGCGATCATGCCGGCGACCTGCTTGAACTCGGCGACGCCAAAGCCGCGCGTGGTCGCCGCCGGCGTGCCGAGCCTGAGCCCCGAGGTGACGAAGGGCGTTTCGGGATCGAAGGGAATGCCGTTCTTGTTGCAGGTGATGGCGGCGCGCACCAGCGCCTTCTCCGAGACGTTGCCCTTCAGCCCCTTGGGCCGGAGGTCGACCAGCATCAAATGGTTGTCGGTGCCGCCGGAAACGATGTCGAGGCCGTTGGCGCGCAGCGCTTCCGCGAGCGCCTTGGCATTTTCGACGACGTTCCTTGCATAGATCTTGAAGTCGGGCCGCAGCGCCTCGCCGAAGGCGACCGCTTTTGCCGCGATCACATGCATCAGCGGGCCGCCTTGCAGGCCCGGAAACACCGCCGAGTTGAGTTTCTTCGTCAGGGTCTCGTCGTTCCACAGCATCAGGCCGCCGCGCGGCCCGCGCAGCGATTTGTGCGTGGTGGTGGTCGTCACATGCGCATGCGGCACGGGAGACGCATGCACGCCACCGGCAACGAGTCCGGCGAAATGCGCCATGTCGACCATCAAATAGGCGCCGACGCTGTCGGCGATCTCGCGGAAACGCTTGAAGTCCCAGAAGCGCGAATAAGCGCTGCCACCGGCGATGATCAGCTTCGGCCGCACCTCTGCGGCCTGTTTGGCGACCGCATCCATGTCGATGATCTGGTCCTCGCGCCGCACCGTGTAATGCGAGGCCTTGAACCATTTGCCGGAAATGTTGACCGGCGAGCCGTGGGTGAGATGGCCGCCGGCGGCGAGATCGAGTCCCATGAAGGTGTCGCCGGGCTGCAACAGCGCCAAAAACACCGCCTGGTTCATCTGGCTGCCGGAGTTCGGCTGCACGTTCGCAAAGTTTGCGCCGAACAGCTTTTTGGCGCGATCGATCGCCAGGGTCTCGGCGACGTCCACCCATTCGCAGCCGCCATAGTAGCGCGCGCCCGGATAGCCTTCCGCGTATTTGTTGGTCATCACCGAGCCCTGTGCTTCCAGCACGGCCCGGCTGACGATGTTTTCGGACGCGATCAGCTCGATTTCATGCCGCTGCCGGCCGAGCTCGCCCTGGATTGCGGCTGCGATCTCGGGATCGGCCTGGGCGAGGCCTGCGGTGAAGAACGAGTCGGGCGCAGAGGCGGTTTTGGCGCCGGAGGCGGATGAGCTGTTCTTGGCGGTCATCTTTCGAAATATCTCCACCGCCGCAAGCCTTTAACGGAGTTGCGGGCGGGTCAGTGACGGGAGCGGAAAGCAATTCGCGAATTAGCATATCGCCCTGTCCGGGCCAAGCCATTGCGGTCAAAGCCCCGGATTTATGCCAGATATGGTGGGGATTGGGAGGAATAACAGGTTCTGATGGCGGCTCCTCGCCGCTTCATTGACCTCCGGCGTCATTCCACAGCGCGCCTTCGGCGAGGGCCCGGAATGACAGAAGCTTTTGAGGTCACGCCTCTTCGCTCCCGCGGCGCGATTCGACCCGAGTTTTGCATCTGGCTCGTCCCTCGAAAGACGAGGGCGCAGGGAAAGCCGGGCGCTGGCTGCACCCGCAGCCTGGCGTGCAACGAAAGAGAGCACACCAGCATAGTCACTACAGGTTCAACCGGAGCGACCCGGCCTTCCCTGCGCGATGGTTTTAACGCTGCTCCGCGCTCTCTCCGGTGTCCATGACCTTTTAGTCACCGTCGCCTTGCGGGGCATCCCGCAAAACTTAGCGCCAGCCCAGGGGCGCCGAGACCACACGGCTTCGCCGTCCGCGACGACATCGCAACGTCAAACGATGTTTCGCGTCCATCGCATCCCGCCTCACGTTTGGTGACGAACGGCCGAAACGTCCCTCTTGCCGAGGCGGGATGGCGCGGATCATGCCGCTGATTTGGCGATTTCGGCAATCCAGAAGGCCTGCGACAGATTGGCACGACGGGCAATTTGCGCATAACGTGCATGCGAAGTTTTCGCTTGGCTTGTCGGGCAAATCAGTGCGTTGGCGGCTGACAGCGCGATATTCATGTCGGCTTAGGATTGACGTCTCGCCATCGAAGCTCGCGGGCGCCGACAATTGCCGGACCGTCAGGGAGAAACCAGATGAAAGTAGCCGACCTGGTCCTGCCGGTGTTTGCGAT
>Ga0335080_10001865_pt1 | contig 20973 bp, 14 predicted proteins | sample Lox_Sample_34_FD_206720 | JGI IMG/M metagenome (GOLD analysis project Ga0335080, IMG submission 206720) | Soil microbial communities from Loxahatchee National Wildlife Refuge, Florida, United States - Lox_Sample_3.4 | ecosystem: Environmental > Terrestrial > Soil > Wetlands | place: USA...
CCGGTGTTTGGGCACAGTGATATTGATGAGAAAGATGCGGATTTGACGAAACATGGGCCAGGAGAACCACTGGGGGAACGGATCATTGTTTCGGGCCGCGTGCTGGATGAGGACGCCCGGCCGGTGCGGAACGCGTTGATTGAAGTGTGGCAAGCGAACGCGGCGGGAAGATACCTGCACAAATGGGATCAGCATGACGCGCCGCTCGATCCGAATTTTACGGGATGCGGACGCACGCAGACGGACGAGCGGGGGCGCTATCGATTTGTCACCATAAAGCCGGGCGCGTATCCGTGGAAAAATCACGCGAACGCGTGGCGGCCGATGCATATCCATTTTTCGTTATTTGGAGGGGGATTGCTGACGCGGCTGGTGACGCAGATGTATTTTCCCGGCGATCCGCTGCTGGCGTCCGATCCTATTTTCCAAAGTATCCCCGAGGAGGCAGGACGGGCTCGGCTGATTTCTGCGTTCGATTGGGAAACGACGGTTCCAGAGCGAGCGCTGGGATACAGATTCGATATTGTGCTGCGTGGCCGCGAAGCGACGCCGATGGAGAAGTGAGATGACGCTGCCGGTGACCGGATCGCAGACGGTGGGGCCGTTCTTTCGAATCGGCATGGCACCGCTACTTTGCGAAGAGCTGGCGTCCGCGGACGTTTTGGGCGAGCGCGTGACGATTCATGGTCGCGTGTTGGATGGGGATGGAAAGGGCATTCCAGACGCGATCATTGAGATCTGGCAGGCGGACGCAGAAGGAGAGTACGCCAGGGTGGACCAAGCGCGTGAAGGCTTCACGGGATTTGGACGCGTGCCGACGAATGACAAGGGCGAGTTTCGTTTCGTGACGGTCAAACCGGGCGCGGTGGAAGGACCGGGAGGATCGACACAGGCTCCGCATCTGGTGGTGATTCTTTTTATGCGGGGATTGCTGCGGCATCTGTTGACGCGAATGTATTTCGCCGATGATGCAGCGAACGAAGGTGATGCGATTCTGCGGTTGGTTCCAGCGGAGCGACGGCATACCTTGATCGCCAAGCGCCACGGAACGAGTGCGGCGACATTCGAGTGGAACATACACATGCAGGGAGAGAGCGAGACGGTCTTTTTCGACGTATGAGTGCGGATCAAAGAATTGGTCGTCGATGAAAACGCAAGTCGGCATCGTGGGCGCCGGGCCGGCGGGTCTGGTGCTGTCTCACCTCTTGCATCTTTCCGGAATTGAATCGGTGGTGCTGGAAACACATAGCCGGAGCTACGTGGAGGAGCGGGTGCGGGCGGGGGTGCTGGAACAGGGAACAGCGGATTTACTTCGCGACACCGGAGTTGGGGAGCGGATGTTGCGGCAAGGACTGATGCATCACGGGATTGAACTGCAGTTCGCGCGCGGGCGGCACCGGATCGACTTTGCCGAACTAACCGGCGGTAAGGGCGTGATGGTATATGCGCAGCACGAAGTGTTGAAGGATTTAATTCAGGCACGAATGGAGGCGGGAGGGAAAATTTTCTTTGATGTGGAAAACGTAAGGGTGCAGGGGTTGCAGGGACCACGGCCGAAAATTCGGTTTCGCGCGAATGGCACAGATGAGGAATTGGAGTGCGATTTTATCGGAGGATGCGATGGGTTTCATGGGATTTGCAGACCGTCGATTCCGGAAGGCGTGTTGACGGTCTTCGACAAGACTTACCCATTCGCGTGGCTGGGAATTCTGGCCGAGGCCCCACCTTCCTCGAAGGAGCTGATCTACGCGCATCACGAGCGGGGATTTGCATTGTTGAGCATGCGATCGCCGACGATTTCCCGGCTCTATTTGCAATGCATGCCCGACGAAGACATTGCGAGGTGGGCGGATGAACGGATCTGGGAAGAACTGCGTGCTCGATTCGAGGTGGTGGAGGATTGGAAGTTGAAGGAAGGTCCGGTACTTCAAAAAGGAATCACCGGAATGCGGAGTTTTGTTGTGGAGCCGATGCAATTTGGACGGCTGTTTCTGGCGGGCGATTCGGCACACATTGTGCCGCCTACCGGAGCGAAAGGGTTGAATCTGGCCGTGGCGGATGTGCGGGTGCTGGCGGCGGCGATTGCCGAATATTACAGGTCGGGGGCGACAGAATTGCTGGAGGGGTATTCGGCGAAGTGTTTACGGCGCGTGTGGAAGGTGCAGCGATTTTCTTGGTGGATGACGTCGATGCTGCACAGGTTCACGAGTGACAATCCGTTTGATTTGCGGAGACAGTTGGCGGAACTGGATTATGTGACGAGTTCGCGGGCGGCTTCGCAGACATTGGCGGAGAATTATGTGGGATTGCCGATGGAGTGAATTTGTTTTGTGAACTGCGTAGGAGAACAGAATTTGTGGCGTTGGATCGTCGGAACCCACCCTTTCGCAAACGGCGCGAAAGGATGGGGCACCCTCAAGTACTTGGATGATGGGCGTAACTGGGAGGAAAGAGGGATTCATCGCACAAAAGACGTGTGATGGAAAACAGTACCTCACTTCGTTCGGAATGACGGATTCTGGTACGGGCTACTTCACGGCTACGGGATGACTGGCGTTGCGGCGAGGGTTTTGCCGTCGATCTGGATGAGATGGTCGCCGGCGATGGTCTCCACGAAGATTTGATTGGTGGCGGAATTGACGGCGACGGCATAGGGGCTATTGGCGACGGGGACGTTGGCTACGACTTTGTTCGTCGAGCCGTCGATGACCGTGACCGTGTTGGCGCGGGTGCTTACTGCAAAAACCATGTGTGTTTGGGGATCGACAGCAATAGCTTGCGGATGCGCGGCAGTACGGATGGTCGCCAGGACTACATCGGTTGCGGCATCGAGGACGGACACCGAATCGCCGGCATAGTTGGCCACATAGACGCGCCCAGCTTTCGAGTCAACAGCAATCGCGCAGGGAATCTGGCCGACAGCGGCCTCGGTAGGCTTTTGCTGTGAGCCGTCAACGATCGTCAGCACTGGACCGCCAGTGTTTCCCGCGTAGATTTTATTGGCGACCGGATTGATGCCGATGCCCCAGAGATGAGCGGAAGTAGGAATTTTGGACGGGGCATTATCGGAGCCGCGAAGGACGGTGACGTTGCCACTTTCGTAGTTGAGCATGAAGAGACGATTGGTTGCGGAGTTCACCGCAATGGCATCCGCCTGGATTCCGGGCTCGATAGTCTCTACGGAATTGGTGACACCGTCGATAACCGGCATGGAGTTACTGAAAGTGCGTGCGATGTAGACCTTGTTGTTGGCGGGATTGGCGGCGATGACCGTGGGAAGGGCGCCGACCTTCACGGTGGCGATCACGGAATCACTGACGCCATCGATGACACTGACAGTGCCGCCGGCGGAATTGGCGACGTAGATTCGATTGGTTTCGGGATTAATGGAGAGGGCCAAAGGAGACTCGCCGACTTTGATGGAAGAGGCGCGGCCGGTTTTGGGTATGACGGTAACCAGCCCCTTGTCGAGATCGACGGCGTAGACCTTACCGGTTTTTGAGTTCACGGCGACGGCGTCGAAACTGACACGCAAGCCCGAAGCAGGCGGGACGTCTGTTCTTTTTGGAGCGTCAGTCGGTGGTGGTGCTGGAGTCGTGCCACCGAGCCAGAGGATGGCATTTTCAAATAGCTTGTTCTGCGTGACGCTGGTAAAGATTTTGTCGCCATGGCCCATGTTCAGGTAGATCATTCTATATTTTGTGTTGGACCAAGCCACAGGAAGATCGCCGGAAGTAAGAATGTCTTTCAGACCGAGGGGATAGTTTGCGGGGTCGAGGGTAAGAAGGACGCGAACGTTCTTGTTGAGGCGCGGGTCAGGCTGCCAGATGTACCACTCATTTTGTGGAGAGAGGTAGGAATTGGGAAGAGAGGAAGCGGCGGGATGGGCGTGGCAGTCGACGAGGAGGCTGGCGGGAAGTGGCGGCCAACTGTTGGTGTAGAAAACAGCACCGCCCAGAAAATCGACATACCAAGGCCAGCCGGTGTCCTTGTCGTTGTAGCCGGAGGCGTGAAAGCCGAGCCACGCGCCGCCGGATTGCATGTACCGTTCAAAGGCGGAGCGCTGAGCGGGATCGCTGGGGGAGCCGTTGAGCCAGAGGACGAGCTGATAATTTCTGAGATAGGTTTCGTTGAGGTTGCGCCAGTCGGTGGTGGAGTCAAAGACAAAATTATGTTTCTGGGCGAGGGAAGCGAAGAATTTGAGGGCGTCCTCGGCGAAAAGAACGTGATCGCGTTCCGCGTCGGTTGAGTAGAAGGCGACGGCGCGGAATTGGGGAGACTGCGCCAGGGTGAGAACCGGAAACAAGAGGACGGCAAACAGCAGAGAAAAAACGGCAAGAGATTTGTTCATTGATTGGCCGCCCAGAAAATGGAGTTGCGAAATAGCGTGGTGAAGTTAGTGTTCTGGAAATGTTCCGGACGATGGCCCATGAAGATGTAGATGTTGCGAGCTTTGACGTGCTCGTTGCACCAGACCACGGGATGATTGCCCATTTTTAGCGGGGAGTCCGGCGTGTAGGTGGACTCGTCGACACGGGCAAGCACGCGGACATTGGGGCGGGGTGAGCGATCCCAGGTGTACCACTCTTCGTTGTCGATGACGAAACTGTCGGGCAAGCCGCGCATTACGGGATGGGTCTTGTCTTCGACGATGACGCGCGCGGTGGCGAACGTGGCAATGTAGTCCTTGAAGCGAATGCTGCCCATAAATTCGTAGAACCAGGGCCACATGGGGTAGCCGTCAAATTCGCCAAGGAGCGTGGCGTGGTGGAAACCGATCCAACCGCCGCGCCCTTCCTCGATGTATTTGCGAAAAGCGGCCATGGCTTTTGGAGTCCACATATAGGGCGGGTAGTTAAGCTGGATAAAAAGCTGGTAATGCGAGAGGAATTCGTCGTCGATGTTGTCAGTGTTCTGGATGTAGTCGACCGTAAAGTTCTCCTGCTTGGCCAACCGGTTGAGCCAGATTTGCGCGGCATCGACGAAGGGTTTGTGAATGCCGCCGTCCTCCGCGATGGCAATGGCCTTGAAGCGAGGTGCGGAGCCCTGAGCGAAGGCAACGTCCGCAGCGAAACCGCAGAGAGCTAGAGTTAATAAAACGCTGCAGAATAAGCGCGTGATTCGTGATGAAGGAAGGGGGAGTATCGGCATCCGTTACTCCTTGTCGGGCTATTGGCTGAAGCTAGAAGCATTATATACGGACATAGTAAGGAATCATTATAATGTCGCAGGAGAGCCGCCAGGCTGGGAGCGCATCTTGCGCAAAGAACCTGTGGTAATCGGCAGGCCACCGCTGCTTCGGCACACGAATGCAGAACTGCTATTGCGGTTGCTGCGAGAAACGGGTCCCTGTTCGAAAGCAGATCTGGTGCGGGCGTCAGGATTGAGTGCGCCGACGGTGACCAATGTGGTGGAGCATCTGGCGTCTACGGGACTCGTGGAGTTGATTGGGGAAGGAGAGTCGACCGGAGGAAGGCCGCCGGACATTCTACGATTTCGAGCGGAGCGAGCATGCGTGGTGGCAGCGGAGCTTGGACCGGACGGCGTGGTGTTGCTGGCGGCGGACCTAGAAGGTCACGAAATGGGGCGGGCGAAAGCAACATTTGCGTGGGGAGCGTCCAGTCCCAGGAGCATTTGTGAATTGATGGGGCGAGAAGTGCGGGTTCTGCTCAAGAAACTCAAGAAACCGCAGGAACGATTGGTGCGTGTGGTGGTGAGCGTGCCGGCGATTGTGGACATGGATGCCGGAGTCGTAGTGTCGCTCTCGAAGTTGAAGGACTGGAGGGATGTACCGCTGAGGGAGATGCTGGCGGAGGAGCTGAAGTGCCCGGTTGAGGTCGAAAACGACACGAACCTGGCTGCGCAGGGTGAGTTTTCGCTGGGCGCCGCACGAGCGGAAAAGAATTTCGTCTTTATTACCATCGGGGAGGGCGTCGGCGCGGGAATTTTTGTGGATGGGAAAGTGTGCCGGGGGGCGCGCTGGTCGGCCGGGGAGATCGGATACCTGCACGTGCCCAGTGTGTCGAGGGAAAGTCCGAGGATTCGCGGGTACGGGCGGCTCGAGAAAATGTTGGGTGGTCCAGGAATTTTGCAGAGTTGGCGGGCGGCGGGGATGGGACCGCACGGGCGGGTGAAGGTGAAGCGCGCGGTGGATGTGTGCGATCTGGCTGCCGCGGGAAACAGCCGGGCGAGAAAGATTCTGGGACAAAAGGCGAAGATCCTGGCGGACGTGGTGCTGGATCTTTCATTGATCTTGAATCCCGGAATGATTTTGTTCGGTGGAGAGGTAGGCAGCCACCCAGTGCTAATGAAAGAAGTGAAAAAGTTGCTGGCGGGAAGTGAATTCGGGGTGAGTAGTATCAAGCTCGGGGAGTTGGGCACGGAAGCGGCGCTGTGGGGCGGGATCGCGACTGGTCTGGAAAGCGGGATTGCGGGACTGCTGCATACGGCGCGAGTGGCGGTGTAGTGGAGAAAGGCTCGCGCTTATGCGATTCGGGCGATTCCGCAGGGGAATCGGCCAGTTTGGAAAACAGGGTGAAATTAGCGACCGTGGTGAGCGAAGCATGGCGGCGGCCAGAAAAAATCGGCCTGCGGAACGAGAGGTAAGGAACGCAGCCTCACGTCTGCTGGACGCTCTCCGAGAGAGGGACTTCAAGTCTCTTGGCGAGGCGCGCACGAGCTGCGGACTAAGAAAATGGGATTTTGATGCGGCGCTCAGGCTTATGCAAAAGAAAGGACTGGTGGAGAAAGGGCCGATGAAAGCGAAGGGGCCGCTCCAACCGTGTCTGCGAATTCGTGGAGAGCGGGGGCATGTAGCGGCGGTCGACATCGGAGGCACAAACTTACGCGTTATCGTTGCGGATCTTGCGGGCACGATCCTGGGGAAATGGTCGGGCTCGACTGTGGGTGTAGCGGATCCCGCAAAAATCGTACAGCTGATCGAAGAAGGGTTAAGGAAAATCTCGCGCCAGGCTGGAGTGCCGGCAAATTCGCTTCAGGCGGTAGCGGCGGGCGCACCGGGGGTCACGGACTCGAGGAACGGAGTGGTGCTGCTGACGTCATATTTGGGCGGATGGAGAGATGTACCGTTGGGGCGGATGTTGGAGGATCGATTCGCTGCGCCCGCAGTGATCGAAAATGATGTGAGGCTGGGCGCCGTTGGAGAACGGTGGAAGGGCTCTGCCCGGAAGATGAACGATTTCGCATTTTTGGCAATTGGGACTGGGATCGCGGCGGGAATTTATGCGAACGGGGAACTGTTGCGCGGACCCGAATGTGCGGCAGGCGAAGTTGGGTACCTGGTGGTGCCGGGAACTCCAGAGGAAGGGGTGCGCGAAGGAATGCCGGGCCCGTTGGAATCGGTGATCGGAGGTGAAGGGATTAAGAGCCAATGGCAAAAAGAGACGCAGCGGTTGTCTGGAGAGGCCTTGCACGATTTGAGCGCAACGGAGATTTTTGAGCGCGCGACGGGCGGCGATGAGCGTGCAAGGGGAGTGCTGGAGCGTTCGGCGCGGATTCTGGCGCACGCGATCTACAACATTTCGGTGGTGCTGAACTGCCCGCTGTTTATTTTGGGCGGTGGGGTGGGAATGAGTGCGATTCTGAAGGATGCGACGGAAAGCGTTCTGGCGGATTACTCGCAACCCGTACGGCCGCAGTTGCGGCTGAGTAGCCTTGGACCGGACGCGCAATTGTTCGGAGCGCTGCGACTAGCTTTGGATGAGGCGGAAAAGAGAATCGGCCTGAGGCTGTGAGCTAAGAAGCACAGACAAGAGTGGCGGGTACCCGGGCTCCCGGGCGGCGGACCGCCTCAGAAGCCGGTCCCTACAAGATGGGTATCAACGGTTGGGGGCGGATTGTTCTGGGATCACATGCGAGCTGATACTCTCGAGGTCCCGGCCGGCGGTTTCCGGAACAGCAAAGCGAATGAAGACAAGCGTGACGATGCTGAGAATGCCGAAGATCGCGAAGGTGGCAGCGTCGCCGACAGCGTGAATGACGGACAAGAAGGTTAACGAAACGAGAAAGTTCGAAATGCCGGAGCCGAGCGTAGCGGCAGCGACGCCCCGCCCCCGAACGCGAAGCGGGAAGACCTCGGAGACGAGAATCCAAGCGATGGCGCCCATGCTGAGGGCAAAGCAGGCGATGTAAACCAACAAGCTGGAGACCGCGATGATGCCGAGGGAGGAACCGAGGGCGGCCTTGTGATGAAATCCCCAGGCCAGCGCGAACAGCGAGAGCGTCATGCCACTGACGCCGACGTAGAGCAACGGCTTGCGTCCTACGCGGTCGACGAGAAGAATGCCGACGATCGTGGCGACGACGTTCATCAAAGCGATGACAAAGGTGGCGAGAATGGCGTTGCTATGCGTGGCGAATCCGGCGAGTTCGAAGATCTGCGGTCCGTAATAGATGATGGTGTTGATGCCAGTGACTTGCTGAAGAATGGTGAAACCGCAGGCGATGAAAAGAGAGCCGCGGACGGCGGGACTCCAGAGCGCGCTCCAGCGTTGTTCGATGGGAGTCTTGAGGCCTTCGATGATGTCGTTAAGAAGAACCTGTGCGCCAGCGGGATCTGTGTAGCTGTTCAGTACCGTCTTGGCGCCGGCGGTGCGGCCGTGTGCATACAGCCAGCGCGGGCTCTCTGGAACGGTGAGGATGGCAAGAAGAAAAAGGACGGTGGGAAATACAGCGAGGCCGAACATCCAGCGCCAGGCTTCGTGGGGAGCGAGCCAGTAGCCGACGAGATCGGCGAGGGCGATGCCGATGGTGAGGGCCAGTTGATATAGGCCGATTAGCATGCCACGAGACCGGGGCGGGGCAAGCTCGGAGACGTAAACCGGAGCGGTGACCGAAGTGAAACCGATGCCGGCGCCGATGATAATGCGGGCGAGAATCAGCGTGAACGCATTCGGCGAAAGCGGAGCGAGAAGAGAGCCGGCGATAAAGACAACGCTGGCCCAGACAAGCGTGGCGCGGCGGCCGATGCGGTCGGCGACGGCGCCGCCAATGAGTGCGCCGGCCATGGCGCCGAGAAGAACGATACTGACAACCAGTTCCTCGGTTTCCGTGGAAAGCGCGAAGGAGCGTTTCACAAAAATGATGGCGGCAGCGATGATACCCATGTCGTAGCCGTAAAGAACGCCGCCGAGGGCGGCGATGAACGAGATGCGAAAAATAAACGCGCGGTTGACGTGAGGATGCGCGGAAACGCGGGAATCCGGCATGGTTCACCCTGGCGCAATGATAGCGTAAACTTTCTAAGGAATCATGAGAAACATCGGATTCGAGGTGACGAATGAACGCGGGGGACGGTAGTAAGACCCGGTGGATTGGCGGTACAGAGCCACCGGCGAAAGTGCGTGCCATGAACGGGGTGCAGATCCTGGAGAAGGAATGCCGGGAACAGCCTGTACGGCTGTCGGAACTGGTGAGCGCCTATGCGGGGAGCGGCGGGATCCGGAGCGAATTGAAGAAACTGCAGGCGATTGAAGATACAGATGGGCCGGTTCTGGTGGCGGGGATGGGAGCATCGTTTTGTTCGGGAGTGACTGCAGCAACCCTGCTGCAATCGCAGGGACGGAACGCGTTCGTAGTCGATGCGGGCGAATGGCTGCACTATGGTTTGCCAGTGTGGGAGCAGATGGCAGGAACGATTCTGTTGACCACTTCCGGCGAGAGCGCGGAATTGGTGGAGTTGTGCAAGAAAAAGCCGGACAAACCGCTGGCGCTGATTTGCAACAACGAAGGAAGTAAGTGCTGGGAGTTGGCGGATATTTGTTTGCCGATTCTCGCGGGACCGGAATACGGGAATGCGACGAAGACGTACACGAATGCGACCGCTGCGGCGATTGTAGCGGCGTCGGAGATGCTGCAGCGGGATTGGCAAAGAGACGCGCGCCAAGCGTGGGATGCATTCAGCGAGGCGCTGGAGCAGGTGTTTGCGTTAAAGGGCAAACTGGAGGAGTTTTGCCGGGACGCGGCGAATATTGAGGTGATCGGGCGAGGCCCGAGTTACGGAGCGGCATTCATGGGGGCGCTGTGCATACGCGAGATGACGGGCGTGCGCTCAGCGGCGTGTACCGGAGCGGGATTCCGGCACGGCCCGCTGCTGGACGTAAACGAGACGCATGTCGCGATCATTCTGGCGATGGGGCGAGCAGCGGAGCTGGGAGTTCGGCTAGCGAGGGACTGCAATCAGCGTGGCGGGAGGGTAGTTCTGGTGTCGGCGGAACAGCACGAGACGTCGGAGAAGTTGCTGGCGGTGAAAATAGGGCAAGTGCCGGAGCCATGGGAGGCGATCACGTCCGTTCTGGTGCCGCAGGCTTTGACGTTGGGAATGGTGGAGAAACATGGAGCGAAACTGCCGCCGAGATTTTCCTACGGGCCGATGGTGGAGTAAACGCAAGTCAGATGTTGGATCGCTGGCGGACGGCCTCAGAAGGTCGTCGCTACAAAGGCGGAATGCAGGTTGATTAGGGAGCAGAAGGTTCGGGAGCTTCGGGGCCCTCGGTGCGATCGAGGTAGCAATACAGCGTCGGCGTAACGACGAGAGAAAACACGATGGAGCTGAGCAAGCCGCCGATCACCGCGATCGCCAGCGGTTGCAACATCTCCGAGCCGGAGCCACCCAGAACCGGTAAATTTCTGAACAAAGAGGCCACGGCCAGCGGCAGCATGCCCGCGATCGTGGCAAGAGCCGTCATTGCGATGGGGCGAAGACGGCGGCGGCCGGCTTGAATCATGGCTTCTTGCGGGGCAAGACCCAGCTTGCGATAACGTTGATCAGCGTCGAGAAGCAGGATGCCGTTCTTGGCGACAATGCCGACGACCATAATCATGCCCATGAAAGAGGCCACATTGAACGTAGTGCGGGTGACGAGAAGGGCAAGGAAACCGCCGAAGGTGGAGAGCAACGCGGAGACAAGGATGGAAACGGGCGCGGAGAAGTTGCGAAACTCGAAAAGAAGAACGGCGAAGAGCAACGCCAGCGCGAGTAGAAACACCGTGGTAAGTTCACGGAAGGATCTCTGCTGCTCTTCGTAGAGCCCGCCATACTCCACGCGAACGGACGAAGGAAGATGAAGACCGGCCACGGCCTTTTTGACGCTATCCATACCTACGCCGATCCCGACGCCTTCGAAACGCGCGGTCACCTCGACAAGCCGCTGGAGATTTTCGCGGCGGATTTCGATCTGGCCGGGGTCCGACTGAACTGAAGCGAGCGAACTGAGGGTAGCGGTTTTGCCGGTGGAACTGGTCAGCAAGGTGTCGCCGAGCTTATCGAGAGAAGCGCGATTCTGCTCAGGGAAACGCACGCGGATGGTGTAAGTGCGGTCGTTGAGGACCACGGGAGTGGCGGCAGGCTCGCCTTCGAGGACGGCGGCGGCATCGGTTGCAACTTCTTCGGGAGTAAATCCAGCGCGAGCGGCGATGACGGGATTGACCTGGTAGGTCACCGCAGGGCCGCTGATGGTGTTCTCGATGCCATCCAACACATCGACGACGTGAGGGAGTTTTTGAATGGCTTCGGCAACGCGCGGGGCGAGTGTTTGCAACGACTTGGGGTCCTGAGAGAAGAGCTTGATTACGACGGGCTCGGGGGCGCTGGTCAAGTCGCCGATCATGTCTTGCAGCACCTGAACGAATTCGACGTCGGCAGCCGGCTCGGTGTTTTTAATGGCGGAGCGGATGTCGGCAATGATGTCGTCGATGTCGCGACGCGGGCCTTGCTTCAGGCGAACGGTGAAATCGCCGCGATTCGCTTCGGTGACGGCGGCGAGACCGAGCTGGAGGCCGGTGCGCCGGGAAGTGTTCTCGACTTCGGGCTGCTGGCGCACGATTTTCTCGATGCGCTGGAGAATCCGATCGCTCTCGGCTAAAGAGCTTCCAGGCGGAGTGTAGTAGTCGAGGATAAAGCCGCCTTCATCCATGGCAGGAAGCAAGTCGGAGTCGAGAAGCTTGTAGCAGGCGACCGAGCCAACGAGGATGGCAAGGGAGCCGGCCGCGAGAAGCAGAGGGCGCTTAAAGAGCGCCTGAATGAGGTTGACGTAAAACGAGACGATCTTACCGAAGAATCGGGTGAATTGAGCTTCTTCGGCCTGGATGAGCGAAGAAGGATCAGCGACTTTGGCTGCCTGGGTATCAGACGCTTGCATTCTGCGGACAAGATACTGGCTGAGAGTAGGAGTCCAGGTAACGGCAAGTAAAAGGGAGCTGAGAAGCGAGACCGTCATGGTGATGGCAAGAGCCCGGAAGAAGCTACCGGTGACACCGGTGGTGGCGATAAGAGGAAGGAAGACGACAATCGGGGTGATCGTGGATCCGATCAAGGGGTAGATCAGTTCACGGAGAGCCTTTTGAATGGCAGTGAAACGCGATTCGCCGGCATCTCGGTGCAAAACGATATTTTCGAGGACCACAATGGCGTCATCGATGACGAGACCGACGGCGGCAGCGAGCCCGCCGAGAGTCATGAGATTGAAGGTCTGTCCGGTGAGCTTCAGCACAATGAGGGTGAGGGAAAGGGTAACGGGGATGACGAGGGCGGCGACGAGCGAGGAGCCCCAGTCGCGCAGGAACAGTACGAGAATCGCAGACGAAAGCAAGATTCCGATCAGTACCGCGTCGCGAGCGCTGGCAATCGAGTCTTGCACGATCATGGATTGGTCATAAAAGGGCTCGAGATGGACGCCGGGCGGAAGCGTCTGGCGGAGTTCAGCGATGGTGTCGTGGACCTCGCGGGCGACCTGCAGGGTGTTGCTCTCCGGCTGGCGATTGACGCTGAGCAGGACGGCAGGCTTACCGTTGGCGGTGACCATGGTGTAGACGGGCGCTTCGGAGGGGCCGATTTTAGCGATGTCACCGAGGCGGATGGGCACGCCGTCCTTGGAAGATTTCACGACGATCTGGGAAATTTCTTCGGGTGTCCGGACGCGCCCGCTGATGAGGCCAAGAACGAGCTGGTGATCGTGCTCGAGCAGGCCGGGCGAGTCGATAAGATTCGTGCGGCGGATGGCGTCGAGAATGTCGGTCACGGTGATTCCCGCGGCAAGCAGTCGCGCGGGATCGGGAGTGATCTGAAATTCGGGAACGCGGCCGCCTTGTACGAGGATAGAAGCTACGCCATCGAGACGGTTGAGGCGAGGCTTCAAGTCCCAGGTGGCGATTTCCCAAAGCTTGCTCTGCGGGATGGCGTCTGAAGTCAGGCTGTATCCGATGATGGGGAACGAGGCGAAGGTGAGACGGTGCGTCTCGATCTTTGCGCCTTGCGGCAACTCCGCCTGCATGCGCGCCACAACGGCATCGACACGTTGCAGCGTGAGGATCATGTCGGAGTTCCAGCCGAAAAAGAGATTCAGTTCGGCGGAGCCGCGGCTAGTGGTGGAGACGATCTTCTGCAAGCCGGGCACGCTGTTGACGGCTTCTTCGAGCGGGCGGGTGATGGTCACAAGCATCTGGTCGATGGGCATGACACCGTTATCGACACCGATGATGATGCGGGGAAAATCGGTGTTAGGAAAAACGGCGATGGGAATAGAGAAGGCGAGATACGCGCCAACCAGGGCAAGGCTCACAGTTAAGAAAAGAATCGGACGAGAGAGCTTGCGGAACCAGGGCGCATTCGGTCCAGCGCCCGCGAGAGGCTGTTCAGGCGGAGCGGGCATGAACTAGTCCTTCTCCTTCGCTGGAGCGGCAGGCTCGGACTTGTCGTCAGCGCCGTTTTCCCCGGCAGGGGGTGGGGCTTCGATCGTGATTTTGGTGCCATCGGGAACGCCATAGCCGCCTGCTGTAATAACGGACTCTTTATCGTGCAGGCCATCGGTGATTTCTGCGAGCTGTTTGGTGCGAACGCCGACTTTCACGGTGGTCTGGTGAGCCTTATTGTCACCGCCGGCGACGAGAACGTAGTCGGCGCCCTCGGCGGACTTGAAAACGGCGGCAGCCGGGACGACGAGTGCATTTTTCACGCTTTTGGCAACAGCTTCGACGGAAACGTTCATGCCGGGCTTGAGAGCGTTGGCGGGTTTCAGCGCTTCGAACCAGACCTCGATGGTGGTGCTGCCCGGATCGAGGGCCGGACTGACAAGCATGACGCGCGCCTTTACCGGCTCATCGGCGCCAGGAATCGTGAGTTCAGCTTCGTCGCTCACCTTCAGCAGAAGGGCTTCGTTTTGCACGATATGGGCTTTGGCGACCAGCTTGGAAGTGTTCATCACCGTTAGGATGGGCTGATTGGCGGTCGCCAACTCGCCTTCGTAGAGAGGGCGGTCGGTGACAATGCCGTCGAAGGGGCTCCGGATTTCGGAATAGCTGAGCTGAGCTTTGGCGTTGAGGTAGTTGCCCTTCGCCTGGGAGAGTTGGCCGCTGGCGGACTTAAGAAGCTGATCTTTGCCGAGGCGATTCAGGTCGGCGAGTTGCTTCTGGGCCTGCTCATTCGCGCTGCGCGCCTGCGCCAGTTGAACTTCAGCAGTGTCGAAATCGCGGCGAGGCAAGGCGCCCTGATCGAACAGAGATTTGCGCGCGTCATAAACCTTTTGCGCGGCGTCGAAGGCGGATTTTGCGGCAGCGGCGTCCAGCTCGGCCTTTTGGATTTGTTGCGGAAGGTTGGCACCGGTGGCCATGGTGTATCCCGCTTCGGCCTGCTCATACGCGCCTTTGCTCTGCTCAGCAGCGCCGGCGAGGTCGGCGTTTTCGAGTTGTACGAGGATTTCGCCCTGTTTCACGTGAGCGCCGCGCTGCACGTAAAACTTGTGGATCGTGGAGGTGATCTTGGGAGAGATGACGGCCTGTTGCAGGGGGTAGACGACCGCTTCGGTAGCGACAGTGAGCGCAATCGGGCCGCGCGTTGCACGCGCGACTTGGACGGTGACGACGGGCTCGGGCTCCTTTTCAGCGCCGCCGCAACCGACAATGGCAAAAGCGATGGCGAAAAGGCCCGCGGCACCCAAGAGAGTGCGTGAGTACAGCGATAGCGAAGTGTTCGAACGGGCGTTCATGGAGTTGTCAGCACTCCTGTGAGGGTTTGAAGATTTGCGAGAGCTACGTGGTAACGAAGCGCGCCGTCCTGGTAAGCGGCGTTGGCCTGTGCAAGGGTGTTTTGTGCGTCAACAACTTCGAGAACGGTGGATTCGCCGTTTTTGTACCGCAAGGTGGTAAGGCGAAGACTGTCGGCCGCGAGTTCGGCGGAACGCTGAAGGCCGGCTTGTTGATTGAGAGCAGTTTCGGCTTCGGAGTAGAGCGAGCGCATTTCGGCGAGGAGCTTGCGCTGGGCGAGAGAAAGTTCGAGCTTGGACTGATCACGGCGAAGCTCAGATTGCCGCACCTTGCTTTGCGTGGCACCCCAATTCCAAAGAGGAAGAGTCAGCGAAGCCATCGCGGCGTAACCGAGATTGTGGACGCGACCATCCGGCGCAGGCGTGTAAGCGGCGTAATGCTCGGCGTCGATACCGTACCAGTAGTCGAGACCGACGGAGGGCAGGTAGCCGGCACGCGCGGAGAGCAAATCGTGACCAGCGGCCTGAACCGCGGAGAGAGCGGCGCGCACATCGGGATTGTCCCGAGCAGCCAGGGCTTCGAACTCTTGCCGAGGAGGAAGAGGGGCGCTGGCGTGGAGACTGTCCGCGAGTTCGAAATTATCGGTGAAATCGGGAAAAAGGAGGACGGCGAGGTCAAGGCGCGCGTTCAACGAAGCTAGTTGCGCGTCCTGTAGTTGGCGGCGGCGATCCTGAGCCTGGAGTTCGGCCTTGATGACGTCGGAATGGGCGACCTCGCCGCCTTTCTCGAGCTCCTGAGTGAGTTGCAGAAAGTTTTCTCCCTCCGCTGCGTTCTGCCTGGCGCTGGCCAGTTTCTGCTCGGAAGCCTCCACCGCGAAGTAGATTTGAACGACCGTGACGACGAGCCCGCGCGCAGCGATTTCGGAACGTGCTTTGGCCGCGGCCGCTAATGCAGCCGTGCGGCGGTAATCGGCAAACGAGGCGAGATCGAGCTGTTCGTGAACGTTACCCTGGCTGACGTATTCGTGCGGCGCGTTGTTGGCGATGAATCTGACGGTGCTGGTACTCGGTCCTGTCTGAACGGTGATGTTCGAGGGCTGAGAGTACAGCGCCGAGGTGTTGAAGGTGGCGGTGGGTAGCAAGGCGTCGCGTGCCTGAGCGCGATCTTCGCGAGCCATACCCGCGTCGGTGAGGGACGAGTGATAGGTGGGGTCGTTCTTGCGAGCAAGAGCGATAGCGTCCTGTAACGTAATGCGCTGCGGGGCGCCTGGACTCGGAATGGCCGAGGAGACGGGAGCCTGGACGGACACGTGTTGTTTCGAGGAGGGCTGTGGCGCGGGGCTGTCCGTCTGCTGAGCTGCGCCAGAGATAGCGCAGAGCGAAGAGACGAGGGACAATGCGAAACTTGAGCGCAGAAGTTTTCGATCCCACACAGGCATATTCCTCGGCGAACGTGCCCTGGCGTAACAAAACGGCGGTTCGCCACAGATCAGGCTATAGACAGGGAGCTAAACACAGGATTAACCGGCAGTGATGGTGGCGGGCGTTTCCGGGGCGGGGAGAATAACCAGAAAAACTGAGCCGCATGAATCGGAACGAGCGAGCTCCAGGCGTCCGTGGTGGGTTTCGGCGATCCAGCGGGCGATAGAAAGGCCAAGGCCGGCGCCACCTGTTTCGGTTTCGACGCGAGCGCGGGCTTTGTCGGCGCGAAAGAACCGTTCGAAGATGCGAGGTTGCAGCTCGGCGGGAATTCCCTGGCCCTGATCGGCGACACGAATCCTGTAATGGCAGCCATCGCGAGCGCAGGTGAGTTCGACGCTCGTGTTGGACGGGGAATATTTGATGGCGTTATCAAGGAGGTTGAGGAGCATACGGCCGAGGAGAGCTTCGTCGGCAGTGATGGGGAGATCGGGTTCGATGTTCGAGTGGAGGGCGATGTTCTTCGCGGCGGCGAGGGAACGGGCCCGAACGAGGACCTGGGCAGCAAGCTCGTCGAGATAAGTTTCGCGAAAGTTCAAAGGGTATTGGCCAGCGTCGGCGCGGGTCAACGTGAAGAGGTCCTCGACGATGTGCGCCAGGCGTTGCGATTCGTCGCGAAGGATGGCCAGGGTTTCGCGGTAGTCGGAGAGGGAGCGATCGTTGCGAGCGAGAGTGACTTCGGCTTCACCGCGAAGAATGGCGACAGGAGTGCGGAGCTCATGAGAAGCGTCGGCGACGAAGCGGCGTTGTTGCTCGAAAGAAGCTTCGAGGCGCTGAAGAAGTTCGTTAAAGCAGAGGCCAAGCTGGCCAAGCTCGTCGCGACTATTTTTGATGGCGAGGCGGTTGTGGAGATTGGCGGCGCCTATGGCGCGAGCTTGCGAGGCCATAGCACCGACGGGAGCGAGGCTCTGGCGCGCCAGAAAGTAGCCCCCGATGCAAGCAAGAAGCAAGGCAATGGGAATGGCCCAGTAGAAGGTATGGCGGATGTCGGCAAGCGCTTCCATTTGCGAATGCAGAGACTGCAGCACGACCAGTGTGTAGTTGCCTTTAGGCAGGGAGACGCGCCGTACGCATGCACGGAAACGGCTGCTTCTTAGGTGGACAGTACGCAACGCGGACGGATCGGGATTGGGCAGGACGGCGACATCGCGAAAAGAAGAGAGAATACCGCGCGCATCATCGAGATGAACCTCGGGCGTCTGGGGGAGATCCAACGAACTTGCCAGAACATTGTCATTGGAATCGAGCACAGCGAATAACGTGCCACGGAAGCGGTGCTCCAACATCGCTTCACGGGCGGCAGTATTAGCAGCATCGCGGCCATTCTCGTCGGAAAGCTCCGCGGCGAATGTTGTAGCGAAAGCAGCGCTCAGTTCGACAAGGCTGGAGTCGGCACGTCGCGAGAGGCTCTGGCCGTACAACACGTAAGTGGAGACGCCGAGAAAAACCAAGACGAGCGCAAGAACCAGGGTGTACCAGAGGGTGAGACGGACGCGGATGGAATCAAACATGAGGTTTCCGGGAAGCGCTATGCGCGTGTGAACGGGATGGCTTCCCGCCGGCAGCTTGTCTTTCGGGAGGAGCAGCAAGGATGTACCCGCTGCCGCGACGCGTTTGGAGAAAGGCCTGATCGCCATCGTCAGCGAGTTTGCGGCGCAGGCGATTCACGTAGACCTCGATAAGGTTAGAAAAGGGGTCGAACGATTCGTCCCAGACGTGTTCGGCAATTTCCGCGCGGCTCACCACGCGGCCGGCATTTCGGGCGAGAAACTCGAGCAGGGCGTATTCCTTGGTCGTCAGCGGAATATTGCGATTGCCACGTTTCGCGGATTGCGAAGCGGTGTCGAGCAGGAGATCGCCGACGACGATCTGCGGAGCACGTAATTCGTTGGGGCGGCGCAGCAGCGCGCGGAGGCGAGCGAGGAGTTCGCGGAATTCGAAGGGCTTGGTGAGATAGTCGTCGGCACCGGAGTCGAGTCCAGTGACGCGATCTTCGACGGCATCGCGAGCGGTGAGCATCAGAATGGGCATGCACTTGCCGAGCACGCGAATGGCTTTACAAACCTCGAACCCGTTTTTGCCCGGAATCATTACATCAAGGATGACGACGTCGTAATCGTTGATTTCGACCTGGTAGAGCGCGTCATCGCCATTCGGCGCGACGTCGACAGCATAAGACTGTTCCTGCAAGCCTCGGGCGACGAAACGAACGATGCGCGAATCGTCTTCGACGAGAAGCAGTCGCATGGGGGTATCATACGGCAATTCGCAGGACGGGAACGGCCGGGGAAGGCTGCGGAATCTCCAGAGATTAGGCGGGATACCGTAATCTTTTGGCCATACTGTAATCGGCGCCATCGCCGGAATGGCAAGCCTTTCTCTAAAATGTTAAAGGGTCGTGCATGCCCCAATCGCGAAAAATCCAGTGGGCCATCGGCTGCTGGGTGGTGTTTCTTGCCGCCTACGCGGCGATTGCGCATTTTCTCGGACGTGGGTCGAGGTTGACGGACTTCGGCGACGTCGTGCAGTGCTTTGTGCCACTGATCGCTAATGGCGGCTTGCTGATCAACGCCGGAACGCCGCACTGGCGAAGGAATCTGTTCTGGATGCTGCTGGCGCTGAGCTGCACGATGTGGATGGTCGGCCAGTTTCAGTGGACGTACTACGAAGTTTATCTGCGTAAAGATGTGCCGGGATTGTTTGCCGGAGACATGATCTTCTTCCTGCGGGGGATTCCGCTGATGGCGGCGCTCGCCCTGCGGCCGGACCGCAAGCGCGGAGAATTGAATCTGGGATTGGGGTATCTGGATTTCGCGCTGTTGCTGACGTGGTGGACCTTCCTGTACGTATACGTAGTGTTGCCGTGGATCTACGCGTCGCCAACGCTGGAAATTTACGACCACAATTACAACGCGCTGGCGAACGTGCAACATGTGCTCATTACCTCCGGGTTTGCGATTTATTGGCTGCGAACGAAAGGTGCATGGCGAACGGTGTACCTGCACCTGTTTGGAGCGAGCGCCCTGTACATGTGCACTTCGCGGATCACGAATCTGGCGATTGAGCACAAGCTCTACTACACCGGAAGCTGGTATGACTTGCTGCTGATTTCCGTGTTTTTCTGGTACGGACTGGCCGGCATGATGGCGTTCAGCAAACGCCAGGAACTGGATGTTCCGATCGAGGGGAACGTCGACCAGAAGGCCGCGGATTATGTGTGGGCAACGAGATTTGCGATGGCTGCAGTGCTTTCACTGCCGGTTTTCGCGTTATACGCGTTGCGGCTGGAGCACGACACGCGGGAGGTGCGGGATTTCCGTCTGCTGGTTACGCTGATTGCGTCGTTGCCCCTGGCCCTCATCGTATTCTTGCGCACGCACTTGGCGGACACAGATCGCGCGCGGCTGCTGGCGCGTTCGGAGTCGTCTATTGAGAATCTGCAGCGTTTGCAGGCACAGATGGTGCAATCGGAGAAGTTGGTGTCGCTGGGCGAGTTGGCGGCAGGAGCGGCGCACGAAATCAACAATCCGCTGACCGCGATACTAGGGTATTCGGACCTGCTGGCCGATGATGAGGCGCTGCCGGAGCGAGCGCGAGCGACGGCGGGAAAGATCCGGGAGCAGGCGCGGCGCACGAAAAATCTGGTGCAAAATCTGCTGAGTTTCGCACGGCAGGTGCCGACGGAGCGCACGCTGCTGGATATCAATACGGTGGTGACAAACGCGGTGCAGTTGCGCGCGCTCGACCTGCACAGCGGCGGATCGACCATCGAATTGCATCTGGAGTCCGTGCTTCCCGGAGTGCGCGGCGACAACAATCAATTAATGCAGGTGTTTTTCAACATTATCAGTAACGCGCTTGACGCGATGGGCGAGCATTCCGGCGGAGGCACGCTGACCATCCGCACGCAACGAGACCGCGGAAACGTGGTGGTGCTATTTTCCGATACCGGGCCGGGAATCAAAGAGCCGCACCGGGTGTTCGACCCGTTCTACACGACCAAAGCGGTGGGCAAAGGCACGGGACTCGGTTTGAGCATTTGCTACGGAATCGTGCAGGAGCATGGCGGCCGGATTACCTGCTACAACGGCCAAACGGGTGGCGCGGCGTTTCGCGTGGACTTGCCGGCGGTTCTGGCGGCGCTTCCAACACTGCCGCCACGAAACACGACGCCCGGGGGTGGGACGACGCCCGTGTCGAGCCGCTCGCATTAAAGCTTCAAATTGCACTGAAATTTCGCGGCGCCGAGCGCGTATTTACACGTGATAGAGTGCGGCACAGGTGTGGGTAAACAAGGGTCGGTTCCATGACAGAAATTGCGATTGCCACAGAAAAATTGACGCGGCAGTTTGGCGCGCTGACGGCCGTTGACGCGATGGATTTGCGAGTGCAGGCCGGACAATTCTTCGGTTTTCTGGGGCCAAACGGCGCGGGAAAATCGACGACGATCAAAATGTTGACAGGGTTGTTGGCGCCGACGGCGGGACGAATGGAACTG
>Ga0335080_10001867_pt1 | contig 20941 bp, 10 predicted proteins | sample Lox_Sample_34_FD_206720 | JGI IMG/M metagenome (GOLD analysis project Ga0335080, IMG submission 206720) | Soil microbial communities from Loxahatchee National Wildlife Refuge, Florida, United States - Lox_Sample_3.4 | ecosystem: Environmental > Terrestrial > Soil > Wetlands | place: USA...
CCTCGTCGATCAGGATGAAGCTCCCCGTGGTCCGGTTACGACGGTACTCGTCGAAGATCATCGGCACCGTCGTCTGCAGCCGGATCCGCCCGATGTCGTTGAGCCCAAGCTGACTTGCCGCGGCGTCCCGGTGCAGCGTGTTGACGTCGATCCGGTAGCGCACCTCCTCGACAACGGCGCGCGCCGTGCGCGTCGTGTGCTTGATCGCGTAGACGCCGCCGGCGACGATCGGATCGTCGGTCATCCAGCACACAATCGCCTCGAGGTGCCGGTCGACCGTCGGCCGGTTGTGCGGCCGGCAGATCATGTCCCCGCGGGAGATGTCGAGGTCGCCGTCGAGCCGGATCGTGACCGACATCGGCGCGCACGCCTCCGTAACCCCGCCGTCGGAGGTGTCCACCGAGGCGATCGTGGCCTCCTCCCCGCTTGGGAGCACCACCACCGGATCGCCCGACCGGAACACGCCGGCCGCGATCTGGCCTGCATATCCGCGGTAATCCGCGTCGCCGGAACCCGAACCCGAGCCCGCGCCGGGACCCGACGCCGCGCCCGGTCCCGGCCGGATCACCCACTGCACCGGAAAGCGGCAGTCGATCAGGTTGCGGTCAGAGGAGATGTGGACGTGCTCGAGGTGGTAGAGCAGCCCCGGCCCCTGGTACCACGGCATGTTGTCGGACCGGTCGACCACGTTCTCGCCCCGGACCGCCGACACCGGGATGAACGTCACGTCGGTGGTCTCCAGGCGCGCGCAGAACTCGCGAAAGTCCTGCTCAACGTGCTCGAATCGCGCCTCGGAGTAATCGACGAGGTCCATCTTGTTGACACACACCACCAGGTGCCGGATGCCGAGCAGCGATGCGATGAACGCGTGCCGGCGCGTCTGCTCGACCACCCCCTTCCGGGCGTCGATCAGGATCACGGCGAGGTCGGCCGTCGAAGCGCCCGTGACCATGTTCCGCGTGTAGCGCTCGTGGCCTGGGGTGTCGGCGATGATGAACTTGCGGTGCGGGGTCTGAAAGTAGCGGTAGGCGACGTCGATCGTGATCCCCTGCTCGCGCTCGGCGCGCAGGCCGTCGGTCAGCAGCGACAGGTCGAGCCCGTGCTCGCCGTTGCGCCGCTCAGACGCGGCCCGCAGGGCCTCGAGCTGGTCGGTCAGGATCTGCTTCGAGTCATACAGCAGCCGCCCGATCAGGGTGCTCTTGCCATCGTCGACCGAGCCGGTGATCACCAGTCGGAGCATCGCTGTCGCCGGGGACTGCTCGAGCGTCGCCGGCATGGCCTGCCGTGCACCGCCGGTTGTCATGGCTCCGACCGTACAACAGGGCGCGGATACGCGCCCCTAGGCCCTAAGAAGTCGTTCATCTCCGATAACAACACTGCCATGAGACGCCGGTAGCGGTGGCCCCGACCACCTGAAGAGTGTCACGAAAGGATCGGCGCGCCCCGGTCGTTCGGCGCGCCCCTGTCGTTCGCTCGGTCGGACCCAACCGCGATCCCCTCCTCGCGCCGGTGCGCCTTGCCCCGCGCGATGACCTCCCGGAAGCTCCGGAACCGGAAGATCAGCACGAGCGCCGCAAACCCGCACGCCGTGGTCAGCACCGCGGTCGCGATCTGCTGCCCGACCGAGAACGACGCCACGTACTGGTTGTGGGCGAAGATCGTGAGCAGCAGCGCCTGCTGGACGCCGGCGCCGCCGGGCGTGAACGGGAACACCGATGCCACGACCTGCACCCCGAGCACCAACAACGCGTTCCGCACCGACCCCCCGATGTGAAACGCATCGAGCAGCGCCCAGTAGGAGGCGAACCGCGCGATCCAGCTCGCGAACTGCCAGGCCGCCATATCGCGGCGGTAGCGCCGCCAATCGTGCAGGATCGTGAACCCCTGGCGGACACGCGCCCAGAACGCCTTCACGCGGGCCGACAGCAGCGCGAACGCGACCAGAAAGCCGATCCCCAGGACGGTCAACAGGAACAGCGTGAAGCGCATGTTCGCCGCAAAGAAGCTGATGTCGAACGCGGGGAGCTTCGAGAAGTCCGGGGGCTTCGGAAACACCCCCTGGGTGAAGGCGAAGCACATCACGAGCAGGCCCATGAACCAGTCGAAGAGCACCCCGGTCGAGAGCGCGGATGCGACCGTCGGATACGAGCTCTCCGGAATCGCCATCCGGGTGAGGTAGAGCTGCGCGATGCTCCCGCCCCCCAGGGGGAACACGTTGTTGATCGCGTACCCGACCATGTACGCGCCCCACACGTCGCGCCAGCGGATCCGCTCGCCCGGGTAGGCCGCCCGCAGTGCCCCCCACAGCGCGCGCGAGCGCAGCAGGAGGTACACCGCATACAGCGCCAGCCCGAGTAGCAGCGAGAACCAGTTGAGGCTGGTGAGCTGTGACAGGAACGTCCCAGCCGAGTCGATGAGGTGACTGATGGTCGAGCCGACCGAGGCGTGGTGCTGGGCACCCGCCGTCACTGCCGCTCCCGTGAGCGCTAGCGCTGGCATGGGCTCCATTATGGGCTCGCCCCGGTCGCGGACCGTTAAAAGGCCCGGGGGACCCAGATCCATCTGGGTCCCCCGGAGAGTCAGGGAAGTGGGGGCGCAGTTCCCTGACCGACAGGGGCGAGTTTCCCCGTCCCAAGCTCTGTCTAAACCTAAAATTGCTCCGCAGGCCGCTCCACCACGCGAATCGCGCTGCTAACACTACCATTCCCACCTCTAACAGCGGTCAAAACGTTGGGGTGGGGAACTGTTGGTTTTGAACCCTCTGAACGAGCGTTCACAAACTGTTAGCGACCCTGCGCCCCGGGGCCCGTGAAGAACTCTTCGCCGGCCCTCACCGTCCCGGCAGCCTCGGCCTCGTGGCGGAGCGTCCGGTCGGCCTCGCCGCTCCACGCGCCGATCGCCAGCATCTCCCGATCGGCGTCCATCGGGCTGCCTCCGAGGTCGCGATTGACCACCCGCGCACACTTCCGGCCCTCGGCAATCGCAGTGACGATCAGCGACTGGCCGATCCGTGCGTCGCCGCACGCATAGACGCCCTGAACCGACGAGCGGTACGTCATCTCGGTCCGGATGTTGTTGCGGCGGTCGAGCTCGAGATCGAGATTCTCGACCAGCCCGCTGCGCTCGGGACCCTCAAACCCGATCGCGATCAGCACCAGGTCGGCCTCGAGCACGAACTCGGACCCCGGCACAGGCGTCAGATCACGCGAGGAGGTCCCGGTCACCTTGCGCGCGTACACATGACTCACCTGTCCGTCACGGCCGCCAAACCCGGTCACCTCCGTCCCCCACCGGCGCTTGCCGCCCTCGTCGAGCGCGTAGGTCGACAACGTGCGTTTCGGCGGCAGCGGCCACGGATGACGCGAGTCACGCCCGCTGTCGGGCAGCTGGGCGTACACATCGAGCATCACGACCTTCTCAGCACCCTCGCGGTGTGAATTCGAGATGCAGTCCATCCCGGTGTCGCCGCCGCCGACCACGATGACCTTCTTGCCCGCGGCGGAGATCTCGGTCCCGGGCGCCGGCGAGCGCGACGGCCGGCCTTCCTGCAAGGCCACCCACCGGTTGCGCTGGTAGAGGTAATCCATCGCGAAGTGGATCCCGCGAAGACTGCGGCCCGGCGCCTCGAGGTCGCGGTGCACGCGCGAGCCGATTGCGACCACCAGGGCGTCGTGACGCTCGGAGATCTCCTCGGTCGACACCGCCCCGCCCACGTGGGTGTTGTAGACGAACTCGATCCCCTCGGCCGCGAGGATGTCCACTCGCCGATCGATGATCCGCTTCTCGAGCTTGGCGTCCGGGACCCCGAAGCGCATCATGCCGCCCGGACCCTCGTCGCGCTCGTACACCGTGACGGTGTGCCCGCAGCGGTTGAGCTCGTCGGCGACCGCCAGGCCCGCGGGCCCGGACCCGATCACCCCGACGGTCTTGCCGGTCCGCCGCTCCGGCGGGCTCGGGACGATCCAGCCCTCTTCGAACGCGCGCTCGGCGACCGCCATCTCGATCTGCTCGATCGTCACCGGGTCGTCGTTGATCGCCAGCACGCACGCCGACTCGCACGGCGCCGGGCAGATGCGGCCCGTGAATTCTGGAAAGTTGTTGGTGGCGTGGAGCTGGTCGATCGCCTCGCGCCACTTGCCGCGGTACACAAGGTCGTTCCAGTCGGGGATCAGATTGCCGAGCGGGCAGCCCTCGTGGCAGAACGGGATCCCGCAGTCCATGCAGCGAGCGCCCTGGCGCTGCAACTCCTCATCGGGCTGGAGCCCGAAGTACCGGTCGTAATCGTGTACGCGCTGAGCGGGGTCGCGCTTCTCGAAGCCGACCCGGTGGATCTTCAGGAACGCGCCGAGCTCGCCCATCAGTGGTCTCCTCCGGCCATCAGGCCTCGACCGCCTCGCGCTCGGCCGCCGCGTCGAGCGCGCGCTTGTAGTCGCGGGGCATCACCTTCACCATCCGCTCGCTCGCGCGGTCCCACGACGCGAGCACGTTTCGCGCCACGATCGACCCCGTCCGCGCGGCATGCTCGGAGATCAGGTCCCGGACGAGCGCCTCGTCGTCGGCGGAGAGACCCTCCAAGTCCACCAGCTCGAGGTTGCACCGTCCCTCGAAGCGTCGGTCGAAGTCGTACACGTAGGCAATCCCGCCACTCATCCCGGCGGCGAAGTTCCGACCAGTGCGCCCGAGCACGATCACCCGGCCACCCGTCATGTACTCGCAGCCGTGGTCGCCCACGCCCTCGACCACCGCGCATGCACCCGAGTTACGCACCGCGAACCGCTCTCCCGCGAGCCCGCGGAAGAACGCTCGCCCGCGAGTGGCGCCGTACAGGACGGTGTTGCCGACGATCATGTTGTCCTCGGCTCGGAAGCGGAAGCCCTCGGGCGGGCGGACCGATACCACCCCGCCCGACAGCCCCTTGCCGGCGTAGTCGTTGGTCTCGCCGCGGAGCGAGAACGTCACGCCGGGGGCCAGCCACGCCGCGAAGCTCTGCCCGGCCGACCCGCTGAACGAGATCTCGATCGTGCCCTCCTCGAGGCCGCCGGCGCCGTGCCGGCGCGCGATCTCCCCGCTCAAGATCCCGCCCACGGTCCGGTTCACGTTCCGAACCGGGATCGAGCCGAGCTTGACCGACTCGCGGCGCTCGAGCGCTGGTGCGCACCGCCGGAGGAGCTCCCAGTCGAGCGCGTCGTCGAGCACGGGCTGCTGGGCGCGCGTCCGCCGCCGGGGCGTACCGGGCGGCAGATCGGGCGAGTCGAGCACCATCGACAGGTCGACCCGGCTGGCCTTCCAGTGGTCGATCGCGCGCTCGGTGTCGAGCAGCTCGGAGCGCCCGATCATGTCCTCGAACCGCCGGATCCCGAGCGAGGCCATTATCTCGCGGACCTCCTCGGCTACCAGCATCAGGTAGTTGACGACGTGCTCGGGCGTACCGCGGAAGCGCTTGCGCAGCTCGGGATCCTGGGTGGCGATCCCGACCGGGCAGGTGTTCAAGTGGCAGACGCGCATCATGATGCAGCCCATCGCGATCAGCGGAGCGGTCGAGAACCCGAACTCGTCGGCGCCGAGCAGCGCGCCGACGACCACGTCCCGTCCGGTCCGCATGCCGCCGTCCACCTCGACCGTGATCCGGGTGCGGAGATCGTTCAACAACAGCGTCTGCTGGGTTTCGGCCAGCCCGATCTCCCACGGCACTCCGGCGCCCTGGACCGATGACTGCGGCGAGGCGCCGGTGCCGCCGTCGTGGCCGGCGATCGTGACGTGGTCGGCGTTGGCCTTCGCCACTCCCGCCGCGACCGTCCCGACTCCAACCTCGGACACAAGCTTGACCGAAACCGACGAGGTCGGGTTGGCGCATCGCAGGTCGTAGATCAGCTGCTTGAGGTCCTCGATCGAGTAGATGTCGTGGTGCGGCGGCGGCGAGATCAGGCCCACGCCCGGCGTCGAGTTCCGCAGCCACGCGATGTAGTCGTCGACCTTGTGGCCGGGTAGCTGTCCGCCCTCGCCGGGCTTCGCTCCCTGGGCCATCTTGATCTGGAGCTGATCGCAGTTGACCAGGTAGTGGACGGTGACGCCGAACCGGCCGGACGCGACCTGCTTGATCGCCGAGCGGCGCAGATCCCCATTTGCGTCAGCCTCATAGCGCGAGGGATCCTCTCCCCCTTCGCCCGTGTTCGAGCGAGCGCCGATCCGGTTCATCGCGATCGCGAGCGTCTCGTGGGCCTCGCGGCCGAGCGCACCCAGCGACATCGCCCCGGTGGTGAAGCGCTTGACGATCGACGCGGCCGGCTCGACCTCCTCGAGCGGCACCGGCTCGTCCGCGACCCGCAGCGTCATCAGCCCGCGCAGGAGCGAGTGCCGGACCGACTCCTCATTGGCCATCCTCGCGAACTCCGCGTACGTCTTGCGCGGATCGCCATTGTGCCCCTGGACGGCATGCTGGAGATTGGCGATCGTGTCCGGGTTCCAGACGTGCAGCTCGCCGTGCCGGCGCCACTGGAGGACGCCGCCGACCGGGAGCACCTCGCGATCCGTGCGCGGATAGGCGCGGAAGTGGCGCTCGATCGCCTCCTGTGCGAGCTGCTCGAGCCCGACGCCGCCGATCCGCGACGCCGTCCCCGTGAAGTGCTTGTCGATCAGCGCCGGCTCGAGCCCGACTGCTTCGAAGATCTGCGCGCCGCAGTAGGACTGGATCGTCGAGATCCCCATCTTCGAGATCGTCTTCATCAGCCCTTTGCCGATCGCCTTGACGATCCGCATCTCAGCCTCCTCGCGCGGGAGGTCCTCGGGCAGAAGCGAGCGATCGGCCAGCTCGTCGAGCGACTCGAACATCACGTACGGGTTGATCGCGGCGGCGCCGTAGCCGATCAGCGTCGCCATGTGATGGATGTCGCGCGGCTCGCCCGACTCGATCACCAGGCCGGTCCGCAGCCGGGTCCCTCGCCGCACCAGGTGATGGTGAACCGCGGCGACCGCCAGCAGCGACGGCATCGCGACCCGCTCGGCGCCCAGGTTGCGATCGGACAGGATCAGGATGTTCGCGCCGTTTTCGACGTAGCGGGCGGCTTCCTCGCACAGCGCCTCGAGCCGGAGTTCCATCCCCTCGTGGCCTTGCTCGATCGGCCAAGTGATGTCGAGCGTGGCCGCGAAGAAGATCTCGTGCGAGACCTGACGCAGCTTCTCGAGCTCGTGATTTCGGAGGATCGGCTGGTCCATCACGAGCTGGTGGGCCTGGTCGGGGTTCTCTGACAGAAGGTTGACCTCGGCGCCGACGCCGGCCTGCAGCGACATCACCACGTTCTCGCGAATCGGGTCGATCGGCGGGTTCGTGACCTGCGCGAACAGCTGCTTGAAGTACGCGAACAGTGGCGGCTGGCGGTCGGACATGACCGCGAGCGCGGCATCGTTGCCCATGCTCGCGACGGGCTCCTCGCCCTTCGTCGCCATCGGCGCGATGATCATCCGCAGGTCCTCCTGCGAGTAGCCGAAGGCGAGCTGCTTGGAGCGGAGCGGCTCGATCCGCGGCGTGCGCGGATCGCGATCGGGAAGATCGTCGATATGGACGACCGAGCGCTCGTACCACTCGCCATAAGGCTGATGCCGCGCGACGCGGCGCTTGACGTCCTCGTCCTCGACGATCTTCCCTTCCTCGAGATCGACCAGGAACACCTTGCCGGGAGCCAGCCGGCCCTTGCGCTGGACGTGCTCCGGGGCGACCGTCATCACGCCGGTCTCTGAGGCCAGCACCACATACCCCTCGGTGTCCTGGATCCAGCGGCCGGGCCGCAGGCCGTTGCGGTCGAGCACGGCGCCGGCGATGCGCCCGTCGGTGAATACCACCGCCGCGGGCCCGTCCCACGGCTCCATCAGACACGAGTGGAAGTCGTAGAAGCCCTTCACGTCTGGATCGAGATCCCTGCGTGTCCGATACGCCTCGGGGACCATCATCATCACCGCGTGCGGGATCGAGCGGCCGCTCAGCACGAGCAGCTCGAGCACGTTGTCGAAGATCGCCGAGTCCGAGCCCCCTTCACGGACAACCGGGATCACCTTGTGGAGATCGTCGCCGAACAGATCGGAGGCGAGCTGCGATTCGCGCGCCCGCATCCAGTTGACGTTGCCCCGGAGCGTGTTGACCTCGCCGTTGTGGGCGATCATCCGGTAGGGGTGGGCCAGCTCCCAGCTCGGGAACGTGTTCGTCGAGAAGCGCGAGTGCACGAGCGCGAGCCGCGATGCGACGCGCGGGTCGCGCAGATCGGTGAAGTAGCGCGGGAGCTGCGGCGCGGTCAGCATCCCCTTGTAGATCATCGTGCGGCTGCTGAAGCTCGGCAGCGCCAGGTCGCGGCCGGCAGCACGCTCGATGACGCGGCGGATCACGTACAGCTTCCGCTCGAACGCGTGCTGATCGGCGATCTCGTCCGAGGCCGCAATCAGCACCTGACGGATCACCGGCGCCGACAGCTGCGCCGTCTCGCCGACGTGGCGCTCGTCGACGGGCACGTCGCGCCACCAGATCGCCCGCTGCCCTTCGGCCTCGATCGTGTCCTCGATCAGCTGCTCGAGCATGACGCGGCGTTCCTCGTCCTGGGGCAGGTAGCACACCCCGACGCCGTACCGGCCGGGCGGCGGCAGCTCGACGCCCGCGACCGCGGCCCTCAGGAAGCCGTCAGGGATCTGAAGCAGGATCCCGGCGCCGTCACCCGTGTTCGGGTCCGCGCCTTCGGCGCCACGATGCTCGAGGTTCTCGAGCGCGTCGAGGGCCTTCTCCACCACAGCATGACTCGCCTCGCCCCACAGCTTCGCGACGAGCGCGATGCCACAGCCATCGTGCTCGTTGGCAGGGTCGTAGAGGCCAGTGGCCCCGGGCGGAGCGATACGTCGGTACATGAGGGAGGGATGAGTCGGAACACAGACAGCTGCAGACTGGACGCCGAAGCGTACCAGCGCCTGTTAGCGACTCGTTACGGTGAGGTAATGGGGCCTCGCTTCGGAATCCGGCGCAACACGATCGAAGGCCACACGGGGGACGGCCGGATTCCGCAAGCTCGGCGTCCCTGGGGCCATTGAGGGCCCGTCCGGACAGGGATTGCCTGCTATCAGCGGATAATCGGGCGGCGCCGGGCCCTTTACCCGCCGGCGCCTGCCCCTCCCTGGACCGGTGCCCTTCTATGTCTTGGCTTTGGCTTTTCCTCGCGTCTTGCCGTCGCCGTCTGCGGATTTTGCCGAATCGCGCCGGCGGCGTGGTTTCGGCGCCTCGTCCTCATCGTCGCTGCGCACGGCGGCCAGGCTGGCTTCGAGCGCCGCCATCAGATCGGGCGCAGCTTCGGGCTCCTCGGCCTGCGGCTGGACGGCGATCTCCTCGCCCGCGGCCTTGCGCTCGATCAGCTCGAGCACCTGCTCGCGGTACTCGTCGCGGAATTTCGAGGGCTCGAACTCGGACGACAGCGACGCGATGAGCTGTTCGGCCATCTTGAGCTCGCGATCGGTGGCGCTTGCCTCCTCGATCTCGCCGATCTCGTCGAGCCGGTCGGGCGACAGCACCTCGTCGCCCCACAGCATCGTGGTCAGGGCCAGCACGTCGCCGGTCGGCCGCAGCGCCGCGAGCTGCTGCTTTGAGCGCAGGACGACCCTGCCGATCCCAATCTTGCCGGCCTCGCGCATCGCGTCGAGCAGCAGCCGGTAGGCCTTCGCCCCGCCGGCGGTCGGGGCGAGGTAGTAGTTGTGGTCGTAGTAAATCGGGTCGATTTCGGAGAGGTCGACGAACTCCTCGATGTCGATCGTCCTCGTCGCCTTGGGATCGAGCGCGTCGAGCTCGTCGTTGGTGATCACCACGAAGTGGTCGGGCGTGATCTCATAGCCCTTGACGATGTCCTCGTAGGGCACCTCTTCGTCGGTCGTCGGGTCCACGCGCTTCTGCCGGATGCGAGCGCCGGTCTTGCTGGAGAGCTGGTTGAAGCGGACGGTCTTGGGCGAGGTCGCGGTGTAGAGCTTGACGGGCACGTTGACGAGTCCGAAGCTGATCGCGCCTGACCAGATTGCACGGGCCATATGTGTCCTTGTATAGCGAACAGGTCATGGTGGCAAGGGGTGATTGGCGTCTTGCCGGCGCCGCTCGTGTCTTAGACGCCGAACCGGGCCCCAAATCATCGGCCGGTCGCACGCGCCACCATCTCACGAGATGCCTGCCAAGCGCGTTTCATCTCCGGTGCGCCTCCCCCCCTTTCAAACCCTGCTCGACGCCCACGGGCGCGACGTTCATCGGTTCCTCACCGCAACCGTCGGCGCCGTCGACGCCGACGACTGCTACCAGGAGACGTGGCTGGCGGCGCTTCGCGCCTACCCCAGGCTACGCGACGCCTCGAACCTGCGGTCGTGGGTGTTCACGGTCGCCTACCGCAAGGCGATCGACCACATCCGGACGCGCCGCCGTGCGGCCGTCCCGGTCGGCGAGATGCCGGACATCCCGGTGGACGCCGCCCCCGCCCTGCCCGACGACGGACTCTGGGAGCGGGTCCGCGCGCTCCCCGACAAGCAGCGGACCGCGCTCGCCCTGCGCTACCTGGCCGACGCCGGCTATGACGAGATCGCCGCGGTCATGAGCACTAGCCAGGACGCGGCGCGGCGCAACGTCCACGAAGCCCTTAAGCGATTGCGAACGGAGTATCAGCCATGAACCTCGAACTCGACCTCAAGCGGGGCGCCGAATCGGCGACGCCGGAGCTCCCCGACATCGGCGCGGCCGCCACGGCGGCCGAGCTCCTCGACGTCGCCTACGCGACCACCGACTCGCCGCTCGGGACGCTGCTGCTCGCCACCACCCCGCGCGGGCTGGTGCGCCTGGCCTACGTCGACCACGAAGACGAGGACGAGGTCCTCGAGCAGCTCGCGACCAAGGTCTCGCCGCGGGTCCTCCGCGTCGCGCGCCGGCTCGACGATCCGCGCCGCGAGCTCGACCAGTACTTCGCCGGCCGGCGAGAGCAGTTCGACCTTCCGCTCGACTGGCAGCTGTCCCGCGGGTTCGGCCGGCGCGTGCTCGAGGCGACCGCGAGGATCCCGTTCGGGTCGACCGCGACCTACAAGCAGGTGGCGGGCGAGGCCGGCAACGCCCGCGCGTATCGCGCCGCCGGCAACGCGCTCGGCTCGAACCCGATCCCGATCATCGTTCCCTGCCACCGCATCCTGCACTCGGGCGGCGGCCTCGGCGGCTACACCGGCGGACTCGACCGCAAGCGCGTGCTACTGACCGTCGAGGGCTACAGCGGGTTGAAGCAGCCGTAGACGACGAACAGCGGGTTGACGACCTGGTTGCCGTCGGCGTCCTTCATCGTCTGCTGACCCACGAACGTGGGCGGCGACTCGGCCTTGTAGCAGCCGTTGGACTGGAGGCTCACGTCGTAGGTGACCGGCGTCTGGTTGAAGGGCACGGCGCCCGGCTGGGGGATGAACACGTCGAGCGTGCAGATCCAGTCGCCCGGTCCCTTCGGTGTGCTCGCTCGCCGGCTGCAGCTCGTGAGAACGTTGAGCTTCGCCCCTGGCGCCACCGTCCGCCCGAGCTCGCGCTGCTGGAGCAGCGTTAGGTTGTTGAACGTCGGCTCGAGGCTCGCCTTGAGCTTGGCGGCGGTGTCGCCGGCGGGTCCCCAGTTGCTGGCGATCGCGAGGAGCGCGACCAGCGCAGCCGAACCGACAGCCACGCGGACGGGCACGACCCATCCCGGCCGGCGGCTAACCGGCGTCCCCGCATAGTCCCGCCGGCGGATAAGCAACCACGAGCCGCCCACGCACGCTGCGATCCAGATCGCGCTGACGATGCACGCAACGATCAGCGGCCCAAAGAACGGGTGGGCGGTGAACAGCGCGTACCAGTCCTGAAACGTCGAGGAGGCGAGCAGCAGGTGGAGCCACACCCCGGATCCGACCAGCAGCAGCAGCTGCATGACGAGGGCGACGAGCGCGGGGCCGACCACGCCTACGATCCCGTTGCGGGTCGCGATCGAGAGCAGCACGGCGAGGCTCGTGAACGCGAGCATCGGGAGAACGTTGAGGAGCCAAGCGACGACCACCAGCACGAGGCTGTGGCCCGGCGACAGCGCGCGACCGCTCAGATCGACGACCGATCCGTCGCCGACGAGCAGCAGCCCCGCCGCGAGGCTCGACACCGCGAGCAACACCAGCAACCCGACCGAGAACGTCATCGCCGCGAGCAGCTTGCCCCCGAACAGATCCCGCCGCGTCGAGGATCTGGTCAGCACCATCTTCCACGTCCCGTAGCGGTCCTCGGAGGCGAAGATATCGCCGGCGAGGACGCCGGCGAGCACCGGGAACCCCCAAGCGCCGCAGAACGACAGCACCACCAGCGACAGCGCGAACCCAGACTGGTGGACCCACACCCCGAACAGAGTGTCCGCCGGGCTGCCGGTCTGGATCTTGAGCACGCCGGCGAAGGCGAAGGGGCCGACGACGCAGAACAGCGCCAGCAGGCGGGTCGACAGCTGCGTTGCCAGCTTGCGGCGCTCCGCCCGGTAGACGTGCCAGACGCCACCATGCTGCCGGGGGGCCGGGCCCGGAACGGCCTCGCCGGGCCGGAGAGCGTGGGTCGCGCTCACGTCTGCGCCAGCGCCGCTTCGATCAGCTCGGTCAGCGCGGCGGGATCGACCTCAACGTCGGTGGTGAGCGCGAAGAACATCGACTCGAGCGGGCTCACGACCAACTCGAGCCGCCGCACCGCGACATCGGCTCGGCCGAGATCGAGCACGTAGGCGTCGACCCGTCCCTGCACAGCGAGTCGGAGCTCGCCGGTTGGCGACGTCGTCGCGTGTACGCCCGGATGCTGCTCGGCGATCTCGAGCGCGCGCGCGTCGTCGCTCGTCGCGAGCCGGTACGCCGACCCCGGGGCTTGGTCGCGCAGCTGTTGGGCGCTCCCGTTCCACACGACCCTGCCGAGGCGGAGCACGGTGAACGAGTCGCACACGTTCTCGAGGTCGCCGATCAGGTGGCTCGAAAGCAGCACCGCGGTCCCGTCGCCGGCGAGCCGACGCACCAGGCGGCCCATATCGCGCGCGCCCGCCGGGTCGAGGCCGCTCGTCGGCTCGTCGAGTAGCAGCAGCTTCGGCGACCGCAGAAGCGCGGCGGCGATCCCGAGGCGCTGGCGCATGCCGGTCGAGTAACCGCTGACGCGGTCGCCGCCGCGAGCCGCGAGACCAACCAGGTCAAGCACCTCGTCGAGCCGGCCCGCGTCGGCCCCGCCGTCGAGTTCGGCGAACAGCTCGAGGTTCACCCTTCCGGGCAGGTACGGGTAGAAGGTCGGCTCCTCGACGAACCCAGCGACCCCGTCGAGATTGATCATGTCCGCCGCGCCCAGCGGCCGTTCGAACAGGTGGATCTCGCCCTCGTCCGGCGCCACGAGGCCAAACAGGAGGCGTAGCAGCGTCGTCTTGCCGGCGCCGTTCGGCCCGAGCAGACCACGGACCTCGCCCTCTTCGACGACGAGATCGACACGATCCAGCGCGACCGTCGTCTCGAACCGCTTGACGAGGCCGCTTGCACGCACAGCTGCCACCGCCGTCACTATACGGCGAAGCTTTCTCGCTATTTGCGTCGGGTAGGAACCCGAACGTGGATCTACTCGCCCCCATCAAGAGGTTCGACCGCTTCCAGCAGCGCCACCCGGCGTGGGCACTTCCGATGGCCGTTATCAGGAAGTTCGGCAACGACTCGGCGGGCAACCTGGCCGCGCTCGTCGCCTACTACGCGTTCTTCTCGATCTTCCCGCTGCTGCTGGTGTTCACGACGATCCTCGCGTTCGTACTCCAGGGGAACCAGGAGCTGTACAACGATGTGCGCAAGTCGGTGCTCGCCCAGTTCCCGGTCGTCGGCAACCAGCTTCAGGCGCAGGCGCTGACGGGAAAGGTGACCGCGCTTGTCCTAGGTCTGCTCACCTCCCTGTGGGGCGGCCTCGGCGTGACCCAGGCGGCCCAGAACGCGTTCGACCGGATCTGGGCGGTCCCGTTCAAGGATCGCCCAGATTTCCTGCGCAAGCGGCTGCGCGGGCTGCTGCTCCTCATGTCCCTCGGCGTGATGTTCGTGCTGTCGGCCGTCATCACGGGGCTTGTGACCACCACTTTTCATGGGCCGCTCGTGAAAATCGCCGGCTACGCGCTTGGGCTCGGACTCAACTTCGGGCTGTACGTGGCCGCCTTCCGGTTTCTCACCTCGGCCAGCATCCCAACGCGTTACCTGTGGCTGGGCGCTGGGGTCGCCGCGGTCTTCCTCACGGTTCTCCAGCTCGTCGGCAGCATCTACATCAGCCACGTGATCAAGCGGGCCAGCAACACGTACGGCACGTTCGCAACCGTGATCGGACTGCTCGTATGGCTGCACCTGATCGCGCAGCTGACGATGTACGCGGCCGAGATCAACACCGTCGTGGTGCGCCGGCTGTGGCCGCGCAGCCTGCTCGGCCCGCCCGAGTCGCCCGCGGATCGGGAGACGCTGCGCGCGCTCGCGAAGATCGAGGAGCGTGACGCCCGCGAGCAGGTCGAGGTCCGTTTCGAGGACTTCTGACCGGCCGCCCGGCGGCCGTCAGAACAGCCGGTCGGGCGCCTCGCGCCGGGTCATCTCGAGCGGCCATGAGCACAGCCCGCCCTCGGCCGGACAGCCGTCGCAGACGCCCCGGTGGGGCGCGTCGGTGACCCGGAACTCGCGCGCGACCACGCCGCCGGCGAGCGCCGCCAGCTCGGCTTCGAGCGCCGGTCCCTGATCGCGGGCGAACCTCGCCACGGCCGGTCGCTGGGGACGCTCGAGGAAGGTATGGACGACCTCGACCTCGGTTGCTCCGGCCCGGAGCGCGGCCAGCGCATACACCAGGCGCTGGGTCGAGTAGGAGCTGTCGGCGAGCGACTGGGGATCGGCGCCCTCGAGCCGGTCGGTCTTGTAGTCGACGACCAGCGTCCGCCCTCCGGGCTCGCGGGCGATCACATCGAACACGCCACCGATCAAGACGGGCGGGCGGGCATCCAATAAGAACCGGAAGCGCGCCTCGCGCCGCACCGCGGTGGCACGACCGAGCCGCCGGCACAGATCGCCCTCGCCGAACCGCTCTACGAGCTCGGCGACCTGAGCGGCGTCATCGGCCCCGAGCGCCGCGCGCAGCCCCGACCGCACGCACGCCTCGGCGATCATCGCCTCGGTCGGGCGCACCGGGCGGCGGAAGTCGAGCCGCTCGAGCAGGGCGTGGACGAGCGTGCCACGGTCGAGCGGGCTGATCGCTCCTGGCCTCTCGCCGCCACCCGCGCCGGCGCTCTGCCCCGGGCCCGTCGGTCCGAGACGCAGGACGCGCTCGGCATAGAAGCGGTATCCGCAGCGCTGGTACTCGGCGAGCGAGGAGTAGCTGAGCGCGCTCACCGGCGGCGCGGTCACCGGCGCATCGGGGGCCGCCGGGGCGTCGTGGAACTCGGCGAGCTCGGCCTCGCGATCCGTGACGTCCTCGATAGCCTCCACCGGTGCCGGGACGTCCTCGGGACGGACGAACGTGACCTCGACATCGGGCTGCTGCTCCACCGCGGGCCCGATCCACACGATCGGCCCGCCACCACCGCCGTTCTCGAGCGCCGGCCAGGCGTCGAGCTTGGCCGCGCCACTCAGGATCAGCCGCTCGCGGGCGCGGGTCATGGCCACGTAGAACAGGCGGCGCTCCTCGCGCGCCTCGGCCTCGAACCGTTCGTCGCCGAGCGCCTTGTAGTCGAGCGCCGACTCGCGCTTGCCGGTCCCGGGCTCGGCCAGCCTCATCCCGAAGCGGCCGTCGCGCCCGACCCGGATCAGCTCCGTGCGCCACCGCGGCCCCCGGCCGAGGTCGGCGACGCACACGACCTCGAACTCGAGTCCCTTGGCACGGTGGATCGTCATCAGCCGCACCGCGTCGAGCGCCTCGCCCTCGACCGGGGCCTCGCTCTCGCGCGTCTCGCCTGACCCGGCGCTTCCGAAGCCGCCCCGGGCGCGGCGGGTGATGAATTCGAGGAAGCCGCGGAGGTCGGGTCCGTGCGCCGCCTCGTGCTCGCGCGCCAGGCGCATGAGCTTGCGGATGTTCGCGAGGCGGCGCTGCCCGCCCGGCATCGCGAGCACGGCCAGGTCGTATCCCGTGCGGTCAAGCGCGCGGTCGATCAGCCGCTCGGCACCGGCGCGCGCGGCCGCCTCACGCTCGACGGCGAACCACTCGGCGAACCGACGCAGAAGATCCCTATCCAATCGATCGAGCGCGTCGAACGCGTCGTCCGGTTCGCGGAGGACCGACCACGGATCGCGCCGGCGGTCCCGGGCGGTGGCGGCGAGCACGACGAGCGCGTCGGCCGATACGCCCACGAGCGGCGAGGCGAGCACAGTGAATAGCGCCTCCTCCGCACGCGGGTTGGCGAGCGCCTCCAGATAGCCAACCATGTCGATCACCTGCGGATGGCCCCAGTAGCCGCGGCCGCCGATCACGTAGGTCGGGATCCCCCGGTCCTCGAGCGCGCGCTCGTACACGCGCAGGTCGGTGGTGGCGCGGGTCAGCAGCACGACGTCCCGCGCGGCAGTGCCCTCCCCGAGCAGCCGGTGGATTCGGGCCGCGAGGGCGCGCGACTCGGCGATCCGCCACGGCGAGCCAAGGCCCTCCATCGTCCAGTCGGCGCCCTTGTCGGCGACGAGCAACTCCACTCTGGGAGAACCGTCGGGGTCGGGGGCGTCGTCACGGCCGGCGCGGAGAGGCCTGAAGCTGTCCCCGAGCTCCTGCTCGAATACGCCATTGATCACTGCCAGGATCTCCGGGCGCGAGCGGAAGTTGGTGTCGAGCGTCGCCCGCGCCCCGACCTCGGCCAGCCGCCGGCCGAGCCGCTCGAACAGCTCGACATCGGCGTGGCGGAAACCGTAGATCGACTGCTGGGCGTCCCCGACCGTGAACAGGTTGCCGGTAGCGATGAGCTCGACCAGCTCGAGCTGCACTTGGTTCGTGTCCTGGAGCTCGTCGACCATGATCCGCTCGAACCGCGCGCGGTAGCGCTCGCGCAGCGCCGTCTGGGTGCGCAGGAGCTCACGGCACTCGAGCTCGAGATCCTCGAAGTCGAGTCCCGACACCTCTCGCTTGGCGCGCGCATACCGCTCGCCGAACAGGCGGAGCAGGCGGTCAAGCAGCTCGTGCGCGCGTTCCGCGCGGCGGTGCTCGGCGGCCGTGCGAAAGGCGACGAGCGCGTCGGAATAACGAAGACAGGTGTCCGTTGAGAGGGCCGCACCGTTGCCGCCGGGGAGGCCGACGCGCCAGATGTCCCCGGGCCAGGGGTCGTCGGCCGCGATCACGTCCGCGAGCCGCTCGAGCCGGGCGATGGCCTGGAGCACCTTCGCGCCGGGGTCGATGATCGCGCCGAGCTCTTTCAGCGCTGCCTCGCCGGCTGCCTCAAGCGCCTGGCGCGCGGCGCTGAGATCGGGGGCGGGACCGAGCGCCGGCAACCGGGGGCGGCGCTCGCCGCGGGACCGGAGCTCCCCGTACACGGACTGGATCGCGGCGCGCAGGCCGCCGGCGGTGTACGCGGCGATCAGGTCGATCGCCCCCGGGGAGGTTCCGGCGACCGCCGGGGAGGTTCGGGCGACCCCCGGGGAGGTTCGGGCGACCCCCGGGGAGGTTCGGGCGAGCTCCTCGAGGGCGTCGTCGAAGGCGACATCGGCGAGGCGCTCGGCGTCCTGGGCGTCGAGTACCGCGAACGCCGGGTCGAGGCCGGCGGCGAGCGCGTGGGCGCGGAGCACGCGCGCGCAAAAGCCGTGGATGGTCGAGATGAACGCACCCTCGGTGGCGCGCGCAGCCTCGTCCGCGCCGAGCTCGCGCAGCCTTGCGCGGATCCGCTCGCGCATCTCGGCCGCAGCCTTCTCGGTGAACGTGATCGTGAGGATCGCTCCGACCTCGAGCCCGTCCTCGAGGACCGAGCGGACGAACCGCTCGACGAGCACGGAGGTCTTGCCGCTGCCGGCGCCGGCGTCAAGCAGCAGGTCGCCGTCCCGGCGCTCGATCGCGACGAGCTGCTCATCGGTGAAAGACCGCGTCGGCATCTCCAGGTCAAGCACGACAGATCCCGGGGTACCGGCAGCCGTCCCGCGAGCAGTGGGTCGGACACGGCTCGAGCTCCCCGGCGCGGAGGCGGGCGGCGAGGGCGATGGAGCGCGCCCGGGCGTCGTCGAGGAGCTCGTTCAGCTCGGTTTCGTCGCGGGCGTCGTTGGTTACGACCGAGCCGCCAACGCCGGAGTCTTCGAGGAACACGCCACGGGCGCGCAGGTCGCCGCCGCCGAGCGGCTGGTAGAAGCCGGCGACGGGCTCGAGACCGAGGCGCTCGCGGACGACGAGCATGTAGAGCGCGACCTGGAGCTGGCGGTCGAGCGCCCAGCGCGCGCCCTGGTACTCGGGGCGAGTGCCGCCGCTCTTGTAGTCGCGCACGACCGCATGTCCTTCCTGGTCGGCGTCGACGCGGTCGATGATCCCGCGGACGCGGACGTCGTCGCCGAGGTCGAGCGGTGGGAGAGACTGTTCGTCCTCGTCGAAGCCGAACCGGAGCTCGAGACCGTAGGGCGGCCAGTCGAGGCCGTCCCGCGCTTCATGGGCCAGGTACCGGCGCAGGTCGGCTCGGACCCCCTGCTTGGCCGCGGCCCGGATCGCCTCGCCGCTGCCCACGGCGATCGCGTGCGGCTCCCGGTCGAGGACCTCGTCGAGGATCTCGAGGGCGCGCGGAAGCGTCTCCTTGGTGACCGAGTCGCCGAGGCGGCGTAGGACCTGCTCGATCACGTTGTGCATGTACGCGCCGCGGACGAGCGGATCGGGATCGGGCTCGAGCTTCTCCGGCTGGAGCTCGCGCTCGATCAGCCATCGGACCGGGCAGTCGCCGTAGCTCTCGAGCGCTCCCGCCGACAGGATGCGGCGGTGACGGACGTGCTCGAGCGCCGACTCGGAAAGCGAACCAATCGGCGAGGGTACGTCGCCGGCTTCCGGCGCTTTCGCAGCCGCGCGGGCCCGGGCGAGCTCGCGCTCGGTCGGGGCCTCGTTCGCCGGCCAGGTGACGTCGGCGAGCATCCGGCGCCGGCGGCGCTCGGGCCAGTCTTCGACGAGCAGCTCGGCGACGTCGGCGAGGAACGGCGACGGGAGCGCAAGATTGCCCTCCTCGTCGGAGCTCCGGTAGCTGAGAACGACGCGCTCGGTCGCCCTCGAGACGCTCGTGTAGAACAGGTAGCGCTCACGGCCGAGGGTGTCCTCGCGGGGACGCAGGCGCAAACCGCTGCAGATCGCGAGCTCCCGGCGGAGCTCATCGGAGAGGAACGGCTCCGGGGTGGCTGGCGCTGGGAACTCGCTCTCGGTCAGCCCGCACACGAGGACCGCCTTGAACCGCCGGGCCCGGATCGCGAGCGGGTCGGTGAGGAGGACGGCGCCGGCGCCCGGCGCGGCCGAGCCGGATGGCACCTCGAGCGTCTCGAGCAGCTCGATCAGCTCGGCGCCGGTTGGCCTCTCGCCAAGCTCTTCGAGTTCTGCGAGCGCGCGGGTCAAGGCCCCGACCGCGCGGGCGTCGAGCTCTTCGTCCGGGGTGAGCACGGGGGCCTTGAGGCGGTGGGGGGCCACCAGCAGCCGCCGGGCGTGCTCGGCCAGCGCCTCTGCCGGGTCCTCGGTTGTCTTGAGCTGGTCGATCTCGAGAAGGCCGAGGTTCGTTCGCGCTCTCGCCTCGGCCATCGTCCGGAGGCCTTTGCGGCGGACCTCGGCTTCGAGCCGGTCAACGGCGTCGATGCTGTTCTCCTCCGTCGCGTCGAGGAGACCGGGCGCGCGGAGATACTCGATCAGGTCGTCGGCGCTCGCCTGGCCGTCCGGCGGGAACGCGCACCGCGCGAGAGCCAGCAGCGAGTGGCCGAGCGGGGTCCGGTGGAGCGCGGTCTTCTGGTCGGTCGCGACCGGGATCCCGTAGCGGCGGAACGCGTTCTCTATCAGCGACGCCGCTCGCGCCGGCGAGCGGTACACGGTTGCGATCTCCTCGGCTTTGACGCCTGACCGGAGCAGCGACAGCGCCTCGGCGGCCGCCAGCTCGGCCTCGGCCAGCTCGCCGCCGGCCTCGCACAGCTCGATCGCGTGGTGAGGGTCGATCCGCTCGGGGTCGTTTTCGAACAGCTGGCGCTCGAGGTGATGGAGGGGCTCGCGGCTTTGCGGCTCGTAGTGCTCCGCTGACGCCGGCAACTCTCGGACGTGCTGCGCGAGCGGGCGTAGCTCCTCGACCACCTCGGCTCGCGCGGTGAGCGCGGCGCGGCCGGCCTCGTACGTGAGGGACACGGTTACGTCTGCGCCGACAACGCGTGCCAGCGTCTCGATGGCATCGCGTTCGAGCGCGTGCAGGTCGTCGAACCCGTAGAAGAACACGTCCGTCGTGCCCCAACGGCCAGGGGCGGCCCGCAGCGCGTCGAGCGCCCGCCAGGCGTATAGCTCACCGTCGACCCGGTTCAGGCGCTCGAGCTCGGTTCTGTAGGCGCTATAGATCCCGGCGACGTCTTGGGCGTAGGGTCGCCGGCGCTGATCCTCGGCCGCCCAGCTGTTCATGGCCGCGGTGAACGTCTGGGGAGCGATCAGGGATCGCTGCAGCTCGGCGATCAGCTCGCCGGCGGCGTTCGGGAAGCCCGCGGTGGCGGCTGCCCCTCGAAGTGCCCGGAACTCGATTGCGGTTAGCGCGTTCGCGAGGACCCGCTCGCGCTGGAGCTTCGTCAGCCGGCGGGCGCCGTATCCGGCTCTGGCCGCGATCTCGGCTGCGAGCCCGCTGAACGTGAGGACCGAACCGAGGACCGCGCCCGAGTCGGCGAGCTCACGAGAGAAGTGGTCGGCGTCGACGGCGGTCGGTACGACCAGGATCGCGCCGCGGTTCGCGGCGGCGGCGAACGCACCCAGTACTTCGCCGGCCTTGGCGGAGTT
>Ga0335080_10001868_pt1 | contig 20939 bp, 14 predicted proteins | sample Lox_Sample_34_FD_206720 | JGI IMG/M metagenome (GOLD analysis project Ga0335080, IMG submission 206720) | Soil microbial communities from Loxahatchee National Wildlife Refuge, Florida, United States - Lox_Sample_3.4 | ecosystem: Environmental > Terrestrial > Soil > Wetlands | place: USA...
CACGGTAGAGCGCATCGCGGACCACAAGGAGCGCCAGGTGGAGGAGTTTCCGCTCGATGTGAGCGGGCTTTCCCGCACCATACGGGACGGCGATCTCGTCACCGTGTACTCGATCGCGCCGCGCTTCGACAACGCGGTCACGCTCCGCGGAAACGTGATCCAGCCGGGACGCTTTCCGTGGCGCGAAGGGATGCGGGTGCGCGACCTGATTCCGGACCGCGAGGCGCTCCTTTCGCGCGATTACTGGATCAAGCGCAACCAGGTCGTCGGGCTGGACGACAGCGTCGCGTCCATCCTCACCCAGCAGAGCGCAACCGGCACGCGGCTCACTGTCGACGACCTCAACCGGAAGCGCCAGCGCGAGGGCGAGATCGACGCGACGGTCGGCGATACCATCCGGCGGATCCAGACCGAATCGGAAGCGGCGAAATTCCTCGACCCGACCCAGGCCTCGAGCACGGCGCAGGCCCAGAGCGCCGCGCAGATCTCCTCGACCGCTGCTGAGAGCCTGCAGGATCAGCGCAAGGACCAGCTTGCCCGGCTCGAAACCGCAAAGGCCGACTCGCTGCGGCTCGTCAACCAGATCAAGCCGTCGCAACGCGAGGTCAACTGGGACTACGCCGTGGTCGAGCGCATCAACCGCGACGATCTCACTACATCGCTCATCCCGTTCAACCTGGGCAAGGCCGTGATCGACGGGGACCCCGAGCAGAACGTGCTGCTGCAGCCTGGCGACATCGTCACGGTGTTCTCCAAGGAGGACGTCAAGGTTCCGATCTCCAGGCAGACGCAGTACATCCGCCTCGAGGGCGAGTTTCAGAGCGCAGGGATCTACCAGATCCTGCCCGGGGAGACGCTCAGGCAGCTCGTCGCCCGCATCGGAGGGTTCACCCCCAACGCCTACGTCTTCGGCGCGCAGTTCACGCGCGAGTCGACGCGGCTCGCGCAGGAAAAGACGCTCTCGGAGGCCTTGTACCGCCTGGAGAAGGACATGCAACGGTTCAACGCGCTGCGCGCCCAGAACGTGACCTCGCCCGAAGACGCCGCTTCATTGCAGCAGCAGGCCGCGAACCAGCAGAACCTGCTCATGCGGCTGCGCCAGATCCGGCCCATCGGCCGCATCGTGCTCGAGTTGCCCGAGCACGCGAAGGCCGGCGACCTCCCCGACATGCCGCTCGAGGACGGGGACCGCTTCGTGGTTCCGCCGCCGCCGTCGATGGTGAGCGTGGTCGGCTCGGTGTTCGGGGAAAGCTCCTTCGTGTACAAGCCCGAGAAGCGCGTCGAGGATTACCTGACCCAGGCGGGAGGAGTCACCAAAAGCGCCGACGCGGGGAGCATCTACGTCCTCCGCGCTGACGGCACCGTAAAGAGCAAACGGCAGGAGGGTTTCTTCACCGCGTCGCTCGAAAGCAGCCGCCTCATGCCCGGCGACAGCATCGTCGTGCCGGAGGAGCTCGACCGTACCACGGTCACGCGCGCGCTGAAGGACATCTCGCAGATCTTCTACCAGTTCGGGCTGGGCGCGGCGGCGATCGCGGTGCTGCATCAGAGCTTGTAGAGCAAGAAAGACTATCGCGAAGACCGAAGTGCAGGACACGCCTGATCAAGCCGGCAGCGACCAGGGCGAAGCGTCGAGCACGCAGGCCGAAGAGGTCAGTCTTCTCGATCTGCTGATCGTTGTCGCCAAGCGCAAACGAGTGGTTCTGGGCATTCCGTTCGCTGCCGCGCTCGTCTCGGCGGCGATCAGCATTTTCCTTCCGAACTACTACACGGGAACGACACGGATAATGCCGCCTCAGCAAAGCGCCTCCGCGACGACCGCGCTGCTGAACCAGCTCGGAGGGACTCTAGGAGGACTGGCGGGAGCTGCCAGCGGAGCTTTGGGTATCAGGAACCCAAGCGAACTGTACGTTGGCATGCTCAAAAGTCGTACGATCGCGGACAATCTCATCGCCCGATTCGATCTCGGCAAGGTATACGACGAGAACTACATATCCGAAACACGCAAGCATCTCGCCAGCGAAACGACCATTTCCACGGGAAGGGACGGGATTATCACCGTGGAGGTTGACGACAAGGACCCAAAGCGTGCAGCCGATATCGCCAATGCGTACATAGAGGAGTTGAAGAAACTTACCAAGGTTCTGGCGGTTACAGAGGCGTCTCAACGGCGGTTGTTCTTCGAGCAGCAGCTCCTTCAGGCCAAGGACAGTCTGACTGCGGCCGAAATTGCGGCAAGGCAGGGATTGCAGAAAGGGGGAATCGCTCAGGTCGACGCACAGGGGCGAAGCATGATTGAAGTTACCGCCCGCCTTAGGGCGCAGATTTCGGCAAAAGAGGTGCAGCTGGGTGCAATGCGCACTTTTGCGGCTGAAGGCAACCCCGAGCTGCAACGAACGCAGCAGGAGCTCGAGGCGCTGCGACGCGAACTCGCACGGATCGAAGGTTCATCCTCGGCGGGACCAGTCCGGAGCGGGGATCCGGCCCGCGCAAGCGGCCTGGACAATCTAGGCCGCTTGCGGGATGTGAAGTACTACGAATTCCTGTACGAGCTGCTCGCCAAGCAGTACGAGCTCGCCAAGATAGACGAGGCCAAGGACGCGACCATTATTCAGGTGATTGACAGCGCAGTCCAGCCTGATCGCAAGTCCAAGCCTAAACGAGCACTCATCGTAGTCTTCGTCGCGTTCTTGGCTTTCATCGGAGCTCTTGTCTGGGTTTTCATCCGAGAGGCAGCCGAAAAAAGTGGCCCCGAGCAGGCCGCGCGACTAAGGGCTCTCGTCAGCTATCTTCGGTGGAAGTAGCCCCCCGCCCTTAGCTGCGGTTTTCCAGCGCACATGTGCGGCGTCGTCGGCTTTATCACCCCCAAAAGTCTGGTCGCACCGTCACTGATCACGGACATGGCGTCCGCCTTGTCTCATCGCGGGCCGGACGACTCGGGATACTGGCTGGACGAGTCTATGGGCGTGGCACTCGGTCACCGACGCCTGTCGATTGTCGATTTATCTCCCGCTGGACATCAGCCCATGCAGTCAAGAAGCGGCCGCTACGTGCTGGCTTTCAATGGAGAGGTGTACAACTTCCGGGAGATCCGGAAGGAACTCGAATCGGCGTCCAGCGAAAACGCGATCTCGTGGCGCGGCCATTCCGACACCGAAGTGATGCTGGAGGCGATTAATATCTGGGGATTCCAAGCTGCGCTGAAGAAGTTCGCTGGCATGTTCGCCATCGCGCTATGGGACCGAGAGGAGCGTACGCTGTACCTCGCTCGCGATCGCCTGGGCGAGAAGCCCCTGTACTACGGGGAGATCGACGGATCATTCGTTTTCGGCTCTGAGCTGAAAGCGCTGCGCCTGTTCCCGGGATCGGGTCTGGAGATCGACCGCCGCGCGCTCGCCCTGTTCATGCAGTTTCAGTATATCCCGTCCCCCCATTCGATCTATCGCGGTATTCACAAGCTCGAACCCGGTGCGTTCCTGTCTGTGCGCGCGACGGAGGCCGGCGCATTTGCCCTCAGCTCGCCGCGCCGTTACTGGGCTATCGACATGACAGGGCGGGGTGGTGAACGAATTCATATCGACGAGGGGTCGCTCGTCGAGGAGCTACATGCTCTCCTTCAGGATTCGGTCAAGCGGCAGATGGTCTCGGACGTCCCCTTGGGCGCGTTCCTTTCAGGAGGCATCGATTCGAGCACAATCGTCGCGCTCATGCAGGCGCAGTCGTCGCGTCCTGTCCGCACGTTCACGATAGGTTTTCGCGAGGAGAGCTTCAATGAGGCTCAGCACGCGAAAGCTGTGGCCCAGCATCTGGGTACGGAGCATACCGAGTTCTACGTTACTCCCGAAGAAGCGGCGGCGGTGATACCCAGGCTGCCTGAGATCTACGACGAGCCGTTCGCCGACTCCTCCCAGATCCCTACCTATCTGGTCTCCCGTCTGACTCGCCAGTACGTCACGGTTTCGCTATCTGGCGACGGCGGAGACGAGTTGTTCGCCGGATATCCACGCTACGTCTTCAGCGAAATCCTCTGGAACCGCATACGATGGCTTCCGCGCTGGGTGCGCCGGGGTGCTTCTAAGGTACTTCAAGGGCCGTCCGCAAAATCCTGGGATAGGTTGCTTGGCCGCGCGATACCGTCACGCCTGCGCTCTTCGGTAAGCGGTCACCGGATACACCGCCTCGCCGAAGTGCTCAGGTGCGCCAATTTCAACGACATGTACGTCCGCCTGGTTTCGTTGGGCGCCTACGCCGACTCGATCGTTTTGGACGTTGCGCGCGAATCGCGTGCCAACGCCGTCAAGAACGTGGAAGAGGACTCCTATTTGAACCGGATGCGCCGGTTCGACATCGAGCAGTACTTGCCGGACGATCTCCTCGTCAAGGTCGACCGAGCATCGATGAGCGTGGCATTGGAGTCGCGCGCTCCGATGCTGGATCACAGGCTGGTCGAATTTGCCTGGAAGCTGCCTAGACACGTTCTGGTCCGCGACGGGGTTGGCAAGTGGATCCTCAGACAGGTCCTGGATCGGTACGTGCCCCGGAAAGTCGTCGAGCGTCCTAAGGCGGGCTTCGGGATTCCGATCGGACAGTGGCTGCGAAGCAATCTCCGCGAGTGGGCTGAGCATCTGCTCGCGGAAGAAACGATTCGCCGACACGGGGTTCTAGATCCCGGACCCGTTCGCCGAACGTGGAGCGAGCACCTGTCGGGAACGCATGATCGACAGGTCTACTTGTGGAGCGTCCTGATGCTCCAGGCATGGTTAGAGACTCGGACCACTCCGAATTGACTCAATTCTCTGCAGATTTGTAGATACATCAGCTCGTCTTCGGCGCGCCGTTGGAGGCCGATCGCTGGATGCTCTGGATACCCGAAACGGACACGACTACTTCACAGACCAGGAGCGAAGACCACCCAAAGATATACGCCAGAGCGAGACCCGCTGCGCCTCTCGCCCCCTCTAGCCATGCAATCGTGCAAAGTACAATACCCATCATTAGCTGAGCTCCAACGACGGCCCACACCCTGTCACAAGCGAAGAGAAAGTTCTTGAAGATTCCGCTGAGGGCGGAGAATATCGAGGAAATCGCGAGAATCGAAAGCACTCCGGACGCCGCCCTGTAGCTGGGGCCGTACACTGAAACGATGACTTCGGAAAGGAGTATGACGAGAACCGCGATTACGGTCGCGAATGCAGCCACGAGTGCGGTTCCTCGTGTGAGGATGAGCACGATTCGGGCGTGGTCGCGCTTGCCCATGAGGTTCGCCAAGATCGGTTGCGTAGCGGCCGCCAGCTGACCAGGGAGGAACAGGATCAATTGCGCCCAACTGTTCGCCACGGCGAAGTAGCCCAGCTCCGCGTACCCGCCGGCGGTCCGAGCCAAAATTGCGCTCGCGAGCCAGTCGAACGGCTGGGCCGCTATGCCGACGAGGATAGCCGGCAAGGCGAACCGTCGCGCCGACTCGGCCTCTAGCGGCTCAGCATCCGCATGCACGGCGATGCCCCTCGCTTCGCAGGCTTTCCGGAGGTACCACCTCCTGAGGGGGAAAACGAGAACTGCGGCAAGCGAAGATGCGGCGACCGCGCCGTTTACGCCAGCGATCGACGCCCCCGAGGGTATGAGCAGGAGATTTAGAATGCCGTCCAGTGCGACGAGTTGTGCGACGATGCGGAATCGTTCCAGTCCGATGAGCACACATAGCTGTATCAGGTTCAGCGTACTGAAAAGCAGCATGGCCGAGCCGAGCATGAGCGCCCCGGCGAGGTGCGGTGCTTTCAGCGCGTAAACGGCGAGAGGAATTGCCCCGACGATGCAGACGAGCGTAGCCCCTATGCCGGTGACCATCCCGATCTTCATGAAGAGGCCGATGTATCGTCCGGTACGCGCGGGATCGATATCCCGCCACTCCGCGACAAACTTAGTGGCCGCCATTCCCAGTCCCGTCCCCGCCAGGAAGGCGAACACTAACAAGGTCGTGCGAATCATCCCGAGCTCGCCGAAGCCCTCACGGTCCAGGATGCGGGCGCAGAGGATGGACGCGATCATTCCCGCGGCTTGGGATATCAGCGAACCGGCGAACGATCCGATCGTTCCGCGCGCAAACCTTTGGCGCACGGAATCACCGGAAAAGACGCTCGATATGTCGAACAGCCGCGAACGGGTCATGAATCTGTCCGCGAGGTTAGGATGAACTGGAGCGAACGGCGTTGAAGATCCTGTACTCCTTCAATAAGACCGGGTACGAGGCGGAATTCTGGACCAAGGAGATACGAGCAGCCTCGACGTCCCAGATAACATTCATACCATTCAACCACGATCCATACGTTGACATATGGAGTTATATCCGGGCGCAACTTCTGGACAATCTATACTTCGACCGGCATCCAGGGCTGATGCGTCTATATCGAGATGTAGAAGCACGCGTTCGGGACGATCGGGTCGATGCAATTATTGTCGACAACTGCCCTCCGTACCATCCAGATTGGCTTCTAAAGCTGCCGTGCTACAAGGTACTCCGAATTGCCGACGGCCCGATGTCCGCCTACGACCGCGATTTTGCCTACATGCACGCGTACGACCACGTGCTCTATCACAGTCCGGCTTATAGCAGAGACATGAATATAGAGCACAAACTGCGATACGTGGGCGCGAAGCGTGCTGATTTCTTACCACTGGGTTTCTTTGACGCGGCCTATGACGGCAAAGCAAGCGAGCAAGCCCTCTTCGATCGTGAACGCGACATTGACGTTATCTTTATAGGTGCTCAGCACGTGGGAAAAATGGCTTTCCTTGCCAAAGTCAAGAAGGCTCTCGGCAGACGCTGTCGCCTATACGGGTTGACGAATATTAAGCGTAATCTGTACTTCAACGTAAGGTACGGCTTCCCTGGGTGGGTAAGAACGCTACCCTTCCAGCAATACGTTCCTATGTATCAACGGACGAAGATAGGCTTTAACGTCCACAACCGCGGAAAATATACCGTGGGCAGCTACCGCCTCTTCGAATTGCCCGCAAATGGGGTCATGCAAATATCGGATGGGGAAGAGTATCTGGATACGTATTACGCAGTGGGTAAAGAGGTGGTTTCCTATCGCGACGCGGGCGAGCTCATAGACAAGATCCGCTACTACTTGAGCCACGACAAGGAAAGACTCGATATCGCTCGCGAGGGCTATCGACGCGTTCTGAGGGACTACCGTGTATCACGTTTGCTGCAGGTTGCGGGACGAATGATCGAGCTTGGAATGCGGAGTCGAAAACACCCTATTGATCCACAGAGCCAAACATCGATGTTCTCATCCGGGTAGACGCCGACGTGCGAGGATTTAGCGTCCTTGGCGGAAGCGGTATTCTTCTTCTAGCGGCTGTTGCAGTTTATTACTTGGAGCCGGAGCAACGCGTCGTTGTCATTCCCATCTGTGTTTTGCTGACAATAGCAGTGGCGTTGATGGCCCTGCTTTGGAAGCGTGACGGCTCGCCCCCTTATTTTGATCTGGGTCTCTTCTGCGTTGTCGTAACCGGTGTATACCTAACCTACCCACTCGTCGCCTTCCTCTTCTCCGGGCTTGTGTGGACGGAGCTGAGTGATAACAGATTGGCAGTCTATAGCCCTACGCCCTCTGAGTTTGCGATCATCGGATGGTGGGGCGTCGTTTATTTGGCTTCGCTCGCCACCACGTACGCGGTCGTTCGACGGTGCCCCGCCGCGAACCTGCGTTCGAAGTTCCTGCCGCCGAAGAAAGGCACGATCATAGCTATGGCAGTTCTATTCATTCTTGCATTTCTTTTCGCTCAGACCATGCAAGTTATGTTCGGCGTCGATGCTAATCCAACTTACGGCCCGGAGGGCGCTCCCGTCTCGAACGCGCCGCTTTTCGTGCAACAGATTCTCGGAAAGATTTATGGTGCAAGTGTGATTTTGCAGTTCGGGCTGATCCTACTTCTTGTGCGCCGGTCCGGCCTCTTAATCTGTCGCTGGACGCTGTGGATTTGGGCTGCCCTACAAGTGGCTAGCGTCCTTCTGATTTTTGGCGCGAGGTCGCAGGCGGTTTTCTTCCTGGTGGCATGGTTGTTGGCGCAACAGCGCTTGCGTATGCCGCTTCGTCCACTGATCTTCCTGATCATCTCCCTATCGATTCTAGGCGGCGCATTGGTCTACGGCCTTGTAAGGGGCTTGGGGAGCCAGGCCGACACCGTTCAGGCCGTTTTCTCGGCGACCGGTGAATTCCAGAGTGTTTATGGTACGGCATACAATTTGATCTACCTACGCGATACGGGAGGACTACCCCAGATCCCATGGCACATGTACATAGCGGATTTGCTCCGACTATTCCCGCAGCAGCTTCTGCCCTTCAACAAGGTGGACCCGAGCGAATGGTATCTGGACCTAATTGGACAGAGAGGCACCGGAGTAGGGTTCACGTTTGGGGTGCTGTCGGAAGCGGCTGTCGGCTTCGGGCCGGTCGAATTGGCGCTGAGAGGCGTGGCACTAGGCTACATTTTCGGCAAAATACATAACTGGTATTCGAGGAACGCATCCGCATTTTGGCCGACCTTGTTCTATCTATGGTTTTGTGTCCGAAGCTACTACACATACAGGGTGTCCACGTTCTACCTCGTGGGGGAATTCGTCCTTACATATATTCCCGTGTATCTGCTAGTGAGAACCATGGGACAAGTCTTCGACGAGATAGGCTTGCGAAAGGAGGTCCGTGACCCTCGCAAGGGATCTCGCACTTGGCGACTGCAGGCATAGAATTTTGGATGCGTCGCCGGGAGCGCGCGCCCGAGATGTCTATCGGTGCAACATCAGAAAGAAGCTATTTACACCTTGAAGCGTGATTTTCGTCCAGATGGAAACTGACGGGAGGAAGACGACGGTTGAACACTGGGACTCCGCGTGGACGCCCCCCGTTTCTTTGCGCCTCCCGTCAGGCCTAGACGCTGCAGTAGGGGATCTCCAGCGGCTCCTAAGAAGGCATGTGCGCGCGAATCAAAAATATCTGGAAATCGGTTGTGCTCCAGGGAAGCTACTTTGCTGGGTAGCTGGCGTTCTAAAGGCCGAAGTCGCGGGCCTGGATTTCTCCCCAAGAGGGTTAGAGCAGGCTAGACGTCTATTCGAAGGATTGGGCCTTCGCGCCGACTTAAGATGTGAGGATCTGTTTTCCACCACCTTTCAGTCGGGCACGTTCGACGTGGTCTGCAGTTTCGGATTCATCGAACACTTCAATGATCCACTCGACGTTGTTCGAAAACATGTGGTACTACTCAAACCGGGTGGCTTGGCCCTCATTGCCGTGCCTAACTACGGAGGACTTTACGGAGTTCTGCAGAACTACTTCGATCCGCCTAACCTCGAGCTGCACAATCTACGAATAATGCACACAACGGCACTAAGCCAGCTTGCGCCTGTGGATCTCGTCAACGCCAGTAGAGCGTATAGGGAGGGGCGGATATCCCCCTGGCTTGTAAGTTTTCACAAGAAGTGGCCGTCCTTCATAGCGAAGGGTGCAGCGTACGCGATTAACGCGGCTGCGCTGCTGCAACCTGTAAAGGTCAGGCCCCTTTGCTCGATGCTCGTACTTGAGATGACAAAGAAGGAAGGACAGTAGTCTGAGTTTGCAGGACAAGAACAATCTGAAGGTTCTGCACCTAGTGCCTTCGCTTGCTGGCGGCGGTGCCGAGAAGCAATTGGCATTGTTGGCAACGCAGCTAGTAAGGTTGAAGGTTGAAATTCACCTCGGATTCGTTCATTCCGGCGCGAATGCCGGACTCGCGTTAGCCTCGAACGCTACCCTCCACACCATTCCTAGGTGGGGAAACCACAATCCAGCTATTCTTGTTTGCATCATTGCGCTGATTCGCAGAATTCGTCCACACATAGTACAAACGTGGCTTCATCAAATGGACATCTTGGGCGGTCTGGCCGCGCAGATTTGCAGGGTGCCGCAAGTGCTAAGCGAGCGATCCTCGAAGCTGGCGTATCCGGATACCTGGAAGAACCGATCTCGCGCGTGGGTGGGCCGTAGGGCGACTGCAATCGTCGCAAATTCCCAAGGGGGAATTGACTACTGGACTCCACGCATCGGGCAAGAAACCAGCCTTCATCTGATTCGCAACGGATTACCTTTGGCAGATATGGATGAAATCGCGCCATTGCGGCCTGACGAGTCGGGTCTCGCAGACGACTCGGAGATCGTACTGTTTGCTGGACGTTTGAATCCGGAGAAGAACCTATTCGTTCTTGTGGATGCCCTTGATCTGGTACTGCAAAGGCATCCGAATGCGGCTGCCATATTGTTCGGTGAAGGCCCATTGCGTCGAGAGATCGAGAAACGGATTACACGCTCTCCATTTTCCGACCGGTACCACCTGCGGGGCTACACGCAAGACCTATGGCGTTGGATACGTCTAGCGAGAGTGGTCGTATCGATCAGTTGCTTTGAGGGAAACCCGAACATTGTTCTCGAGGCGATGGCACTTGGATGCCCTCTTGTGGTATCGGACATACCGCAGCACAGGGAGATTCTTGACGATTCCATGGCGTCGTTCTGCACGGAAGGCTCGCCCCTAAACACGGCTACCGCTATAAGCGAGACGCTTGCCGATAGAGGGCGTGCCGCCGCGCGCGCCGAGAACGCCCGATGCCGCGTGCAGGGCTGGTCCGTTGAAGAGAGCGCCCTGCAGTACTTGGGCTTGTACCAGACGCTTGTTTCAAACAAGTGGCAATGAGCCCAAGCGCACTTTCATACTACTGTTGCCCAGTCTGTCGCTCCCCCGGGCTAGATGTTACCGGCGCCACCACGGAAGGACCGGATCAATCCATCTGGGCCGGCCAACTGATCTGTCGGCAATGCGCCGCTTCATTCGTTGTCGCACACGGAATTCCTCGCTTCGTTGGCGACGAAGGCTACGCGGGTTCGTTCGGATTCCAATGGAACAGGTTTCGCAAGACACAGCTCGACAGTTACACCGGGCTAGCGCTATCCGAGGACCGGCTTTTTCTCGTCACCCAATGGCCGCGCACAATGAAGAATTGTGTGGTTCTCGAGGCGGGATCGGGTGCTGGTCGCTTTACCGAAGTCCTGCTAAAGAGCGGTGCAACGGTGTTTTCCTTCGACCTATCGAACGCCGTCGACGCGAACGCCGCGAACAACGCCCACGACGCAAATCTCAATCTATTCCAAGCGAGCATATACAACATCCCTCTTCTGGAAGGCATCTTTGACAGGGTCCTCTGCCTTGGCGTGCTGCAACACACACCAGATCCTGCGCGTTCGTTCGGCAGTCTAGTTCGCTACCTGAAGCCGGGCGGCGAAATCGCGGTTGACGTATACGCCCGCAACTTGAGATCGTTGCTGCAATGGAAATACGTGCTTCGGCCGATAACAACGCGAATGCGTAAGGATCGTCTGTTCAAGCTCGTGGAATGCGCAGTGAGGATTCTGTTACCCTTTGCGATTCTCATGAGAAGATTCGGACCCTGGGCAGGGCGTCTCATTCCCATACTCCAATACTCGCACTGGGGCTTACCCCTCGAGCTAAACCGCGAATGGGCATTACTCGATACTTTCGACATGTACTCTCCCGCACACGATCACCCGAGGAGTCTTGCACAGGTGCGCCAATGGCTCGAGTCCGCTGGCCTTGAGAACGTTGTGGTCACGTACGGGCCCAACGGGGTAATTGCGCGAGGCCGGCGGCCGTTCCCGAACTAGTTTAGATTTCCACCGTGCTTCGTTTGAGAAAGGAAACCACACGACGCGCGCTTAGGTGCGCCCTTGCATTGGTCGGCTGACGGTGCGAGTCCTCTTTGCCGCCCCTGCGTACAAACCCGCTTGGAGGCTTGGCGGCCCGGTTCTCTCTGTATCTTCGCTTGCTGAAGCGCTGGTCCGGCGGGGACACGAGGTGACCGTCTTCACCTCCGATTCCAATCTCGACCAGACGCTCGAAGTACCGACAGGGCGCCCAGTCGACGTCGACGGCGTGCAGGTGTGGTATTTCAGGCGGTGGCAGCCGCTGCGACGCCTCTTTCCCAGTGTTTCATACGTGTCGAAATCAATCGGCTTTTTGTACTCCCCGCACATGGCGGAGGCCCTCGACCGCACGGTCCCATCGGTTGAGGTAGTGCACACCCATCTGCCGTTCAACTACCCGACTTATGCGGCGGCACGCGCCGCTTTTGCCCATAGGAAGCCGCTTTTCTACCATCAACGCGGCGTGCTGGATCCCGATCATCTCAAGTTCCGCGCCCTCAAGAAGATGCTGTACCTCAGGCTTGTCGAAAGGCATCTTCTCCGGCGTGCCACTACCCTCATCGCGCTTACCGAGGACGAGGTGCTGAGCTATAAGCGGCTCGAAGTTGATATCCCGTGCAGGGTCATTCCGAACGGTATAGACGCGAACGCGTACGCGATCTCTCGCCGTCCGGCCGCGCTCGACCCCCTTGGCATCGAGCCCGGTCGCAAGGTCATCCTATTTCTCGGGCGCATCCACCCGACGAAAGGGGCGGACCGGCTGCTCGAGGCGTTCATCCGCGTGCATACGGCTTTCCACGATGCCGTGCTGGTCCTGGCGGGCCCTGACGAGTTCGGTTTGGAGGCGAGCCTCCGACAGCGGGCGGATGCGCTGTTGCGAACGCGTCGCGTCATCTTCCCGGGGATGGTGAACGGCTCGTTGAAGTCCGAGCTCCTTGCTCGCGCCGACCTCTTCTGTTTGCCGTCTTCAGCAGAAGGCTTTTCGCTGGCCGTGCTGGAAGCCATGGCGAGCGGCACCGCGGTGCTCTTGTCTCCGACTTGTCACTTTCCCGAAGTCGAGCGAGTGGGGGCGGGTGTTGTCTCGGACACCTCGCCGAGTGCCCTTGCGTCCGCGTTGGAGAGGCTGCTGCCCGACCGGGATGCCCTCGCTAGAATGGGCCGTGCCGGGGCAGCGCTCGTTGCCGAACGCTACAGCGTCGACCGCGTCGCGGATATGACGCTGGAAGCGTACCGAGAAGGTCTCGAGCGGTTCCGGGCGGGGCATGGCGGGTGAAGACGATTCCCTGATACGCTACGAGCCGCCTATGAAAAGGTCAACGAAAGCGCTTCTCGTGACAGGCTCCTCCGGCCTGATCGGCTCGGAGGTGGTGGACTACTTCTGCCGCCGCGGCTGGGCCGTGCACGGTGTTGACAATAACATGCGCGCGGATTTCTTCGGCCCGGCCGGGGACACGCGCTGGAACCAGAAGCGGCTGCTCGAGACGCATCCCACATTCCGGCACCACGAACTCGACATCCGCAACCGTACCGGCGTGGAGCGCCTCATCGGGGAGGTCCGCCCGGCGATGATTGTGCACGCGGCCGCGCAGCCCAGTCACGATCTCGCGGCGTCGCGGCCCTTCGATGATTTCGACGTGAATGCGGGTGGCACTCTGAACCTGCTGGAGGCGACGCGCCGGCTGGTTCCCGACGCCGTCTTCGTGCAGATGTCGACGAACAAGGTCTACGGAGACGCGCCGAACGAAATCCCTCTGGTCGAGCTGGCGACGCGCTGGGAGTACGCCGATCCGCGCTACGCGAACGGGATCCCGGAGGATTTTCGCATCGACCGGTCGAAGCACTCCTTGTTCGGTGCGTCCAAGGTGGCGGGCGACGTCATGGTCCAGGAGTACGGCCGCTACTTCGGAATGAAGACCTGCTGCCTCCGTGGCGGGTGCCTGACCGGGCCCAACCACAGCGGCGTCGAATTACATGGCTTCCTGAGCTACCTAATCAAGTGCAACGTGAGCGGGCGCCACTACAAGGTCTACGGGTACAAAGGCAAGCAGGTGCGCGACAACATCCATTCGCTGGATGTCGCCGCGTTCATCAACGCGTTCTACGAGAATCCCCGGAGCGGCGAGGTCTACAACATTGGTGGCGGTCGCGCGAACAGCGTCTCGATCCTCGAGGCGTTCTCGAAGATCGAGGAGCTTAGCGGCCAGAAAATGCAGTACGAATACATCGATAAGAACAGGGACGGAGATCACATCTGCTATATCAGCGATCTCTCGAAGATGCGCGCGCACTACCCGTCCTGGGATATCAGCAAAGATCTGAACTCCATCTTCACCGAGATCTACGAGGCCTCGACTCGGGTTATGGCCTAGCAGGGCGCTGTGCGCGTCCTCTTAGTCAATCGCTTCTTCGGCGGATCCCAGACGCCAACGGGCCGGATGCTTCACGACGTCGCAGAGCGTCTCGCGGAGGAAGGCCATGACGTCGTGGTCCTCGCGTCCAAGGGCGGCTACGTCAAATCGGAGAACGGGTTTTCGGCTTCGAGCCGCTCGAGAATCGACGTGCGGACCGTGTGGCAGGGCGCCGCGGCGCCGCGGCTCGTCAATTGGGGGTGGTTCTGGATTCAGGCGGTTGTCCGTGTGCCCCTCATGCGATGGGATCGATGTCTGCTACTCACCGACCCTCCCTTTCTCACCGTTGCTGCGCTTCTCGCGAAGCTGCTTCACCGGGGTTCAAGGAAGGTCTTCTGGTGGACGATGGATCTCTATCCGGACGCCCTGCACGCGGCCGGAATTCTGGACCGCAGCAGCCTGCTGTATTGGATCCTGCAACGATGTGTCGAAAGCAGCCTTGGATCGCTAGACGGCGCCATAGCCCTCGGATCACGGCAACTTGGCCGGCTGAGAGCGTATCGGAGATGGAGCAGCGTTGGTTCCTATATCGTGGTACCGCCCTGGGACGATCGCCCGCTGTCCAGGCCGCTCGCGGGATCGAACACGGTCGCGAGAAGGTTTGGCTGGGAAAACGTCAAGGTCGCCCTCTACGCAGGAAACCTCGGTGAGGGGCATCCCTACAAGGAGTTCCTCGACAGCGCAAAATGGCTTCAATCCCAGAGCCGGAGGGATTGGCTCTTCGTGTTCGTTGTCCGCGGATCGGGCTTGGCGCCTCTGAAGGCCGAGACCGCGGGTCTGCCTAACGTATGTGTCATGGACTACCTTCTCGAATCCGATACGGCGTGCCTGTTGTGGTCTGCTGCTGTGCATCTCGTGAGCATGAAGCCGGGCTGGGAAGGCGTCATCGTACCGAGCAAGCTGTACGGAATCCTCAAGACGGATGCTCCTGTGCTCTTCATCGGCCCCGAGGACGCCGACACGGGTGAAGAAGTCCGTAGGCTTCGCCGGGGGAAAGTGTTGCCACCAGGGTCGGACGGCGAGGTCGTTGCTGTGGCCATGGACGAGCTCGCGCGGCAGGGGCCGTGCGAGCTGTTGACCGCCGACGCAGCTGGCGCCGCGAAGGTGGCTGCGTATGTTGTTGGAGCGTCCTAGCAGTTTTCTGCGGTCAGGGGGTCTGTTGTTCTGGCTCGGATCGGGAGACAAGTCCGTCAAAGGCCTCCGAGTTAGGCGCTATTGTAGCCAGTTTGCCGAGATACAACGCCGAAAGAATCTAGGACAGAACGCTTCGTGAGGAAATGTAGCGGTATAGAAAGACATACGCAAAGCAAAAGAGGACCGACATCGACTGGAGCAGCAGCGTATCGTGCCAAAGGAATATCGCCGGCACAGTACAGAGCAAAGTCAGCGACCAACCATACGGAGCGACCATGTTGTTGTATCTCGTCACCGAGGAGGTGTCTCGCTTCCTGGCACGGACAGACACGACGTACATGTAGATCACCTGGTGCAGGTGCATCCGATCCGGTTGCCCAGGCGAAAGTCCCCCGATCACCTTCCTGCGGTACATCGAGTACAGGGTTTCGAAGATAGGGTAGACGAGGAGCAGCATCGGGAACCACGGCGAGACTTGCGGGTGCCGCACCACGATCAGGACGGAAAGTTCGGCAAGCCAGAACCCGAGCAGATATGCGCCGCCGTCGCCGAGAAAAATCTTCCCCTTGGGATAGTTCCACGTTAGGAATCCCAGTAGCGCGCCGATCATGGCGAGCGCGGACATCGTGAGGAAGGCGTCTCCGATCACGACCGACATGCCGGCCATGGCTACGAGCACGATGACCGCGTGGCCGCCCGCGAGGCCGTTGTAACCGTCGATGATATTGATGGAGTTGGCGACGCCGCCCACGGCGAACATGGTGAAGGCGATGCCGAAGGGGATCCACTTGAGCAGGGCGTCGAATCCCGGAACGTCTAGCCGCGGGATGACCGCGCCGAGGAGCAGCACGCCGATCGCGGCGGCGAGCATGGTGAGCATGAGCCGCGCTCCGACGCTCACGGTCTTGGTGACGTCCTCTGTGATCCCGCCGAGGAACGCCGGCAGGCTCGCGAGAAGCAGATAGCCGAACGGCTCGCCGCTTGCGCTCTGGTCGGTCACGAGCAGGACCGCGCCCGACACGAACAGGCTCGCCATGACGCCGAGGCCGCCGATGCGCGGCGTCGGCCGCGCGTGGAATTTCTGCGGGCCGGTGTGGGCCGGGTCGTGGCTCCAGCGCGCGTGGACCGCCTCGTAGCGCACGATGAGGTAGCCGATGAAGCCCGATACTGCGGCGGTGAAGAGAAGGACCAGCAGGCCGAGAACCACCTGGTGCGGGTCGATGCGCGGCGCTGGCTGGGCGAGCAGGGGGCGCCTCGCGTTGGGCGGATAGCAGGTCGTGCGCGTCTCCGGGTTCGACGCGCTCACCCGCTCGGCTTCCCGGCACGCGGCGAGCGCAAGCGCGCCGTCCTCCCAGTGGTAGATCACCACCCCCTTGAGCAGGCGCGAGCTCGGCGTCGTGATCGGCTCTTCGGATAGAAGCGTCTCGTACTCGGGAAGAGGTCCCGCGGAGCACTCTTGCAAGGCGATCCGGCACATCGGGCAGCTCACGCGGACCGCCTGCGCGACCGTTGCGACCGCGGCCCGGCAATCCTCGTTCTTCGGCAGGCTCTGCTGCACGAACTCGATCGTCACGTTCTTCCGCGCTTCGACGATGACGTGCGGGTAGTAGGCGCCGCCGCGGAGCAGATATGTCGCGGCGACGATGACGACGAACGTCGCGGCAATCGCGATCGGCGTGTATGGGTTCTTGCGCTGTACGGTTGTCATCGCTCGGTCGGCCTGCCGGCGGCGAGATTCCCTTGGGGCTCATCATAGCAACCCGGTGAGGAGAGAATGCGCCGCGGGAGCATGTTGCTTCGCAGCAAGTCATTAAAACGTAAAGCGAATACCCTAGCCTCGTCACGGGCCGAACCGGCGACTGCTGCGGTCGAGGTGCAGGTTGTCCCGCATGGCACATGGAACGTGCTCGGCGTGTCTGCCGGGCCCCGACCGCCTCAGCTTGCTGTTGCAAGGGTTTGATGGGGTGTGCTAATGTGCGCCTACCTTACGGTAGCAATTCGTAATCTCTAGGGGGTCTTATGAAGAGACTGATAGGAGCGATTGTGTTTGCATTGTTCGCTGGCAACGCGATGGCGCAGGCCTCAGGCGCGGGCATGGCGGGCGGTGGTGCCGGAGCCGGCGCGGCGGCAGGAACGATTGCCATCGTGGCGGTGGGAGTCATGGGAATTGCCGCGGCAAATTCGGCCAGCAGCAACCACTAAGGTCTCAGACCGAAGGTTTTCAAAACCCTGCCAGGGATTCCCTGGCAGGGTTTTTTGTTTTTGAGGCTGCGCAGGCGCGGGAATCCGCGGTTTGAGCCGTCATGCGCAGTCGCGCCTCTGGAGTCCGTTCATCGTAGGCGTCGCCGATACCGGGTCCGCCGCCCGAGGCGAGGCATCGATCTCGGCAGCGGCGATCCGCCGCGCTCTCGCATGTTGGCTGGGGTTGCTCGCCTGCGGCGCGTCGGGGCTCGTGACGGCCGGCACGACGACCGGGCTGATCAACATGCCCGACGCGCGGTTCAATCCCGACGGCACGCTCGAGTTCGGCCTGTCGTACGCCAAGCCGTACACCGATTTTTCCGCGGCGGCGACGCTGCTCCCCTGGCTGGAGACCAATCTGGGCGTCACGAGGATTCAGGGTGTGCCGGGCTTCTCGACGCCGAACAACGGCTTCGGCAGCGCCTACGGATCGTACAAGGACAAGACCAGCGGGCTGAAGATCCGCCTGCTTACGGAGAGCAGCTGGCGTCCGGCGCTGGCGGCAGGCGTGCAGGACCCGATCGGCACACGGCTTTTCGAGCGCGACTTCCTCGTGGCGACCAAGACCCTCGGCGAGACGCAGGCCACGCTCGGATATGGGCGCAAGCAGATCGACGGCGTCTTCGGCGGGCTGCGCTACGCGCCCCTGTGGGCGCAGAACTGGTCTTTCGTCGCCGAGTACGACGCGAGCGACTACCAGAAATTCCCGTTTGCCGACGTGACCGGCGTCGCGAGCCGCACCAAAGGGGTATCGTACGGCCTGGAATACCGCCTCGGCTGGATGAGCGCCGCGGTTTCCAACCAGCGCGGCGTGCTCGGAATCGATACCCTTCTTTCCATTCCGCTCGAGCAGAAGGAGTGGATCCCGAAGTTCGCCGAGCCCGAGCCCTACACCCGGGTCACTCCCCGCCCGACTCTCGAGCAATGGGAGAGCGACGACATCTACAGGAAGCGCCTGTACGCCGCTCTCTTCCGGCAGTCCTTCAAGGACGTCCGCGTGCGGCTCGAGCCGAACATGCGGCTCACGCTCGTCCTCACCAACAGCCGCATCTCCCAGATGAGCCGCGCGGTCGGGCGGGCGGCAAGGACGGCGCTGCTGCTCTCGCCGCTCGAGACGCGCGAGATCAGCGTCACCTACACCACCAACGGGCTGCCGGTCGCGACCTACGATTTCTCCGACCTGCGCAGGCTCAACCGGTACTTCAACGGGTTGCTTCCGCGGAGCGAGCTCGCGCAGACCGTCACGATCCGCTACGCGGACCCCTCCTCGTATTCGAGCCGCGACAAGGTGGACGTGCTCGCCGCGCTCGAGGAGCCGACCGACGCCAAGGTCCTCTACGGGAACGACGGCAACTTCGTCAGCTTCAAGAGCCAGGACGCGGGGCTCAACCAGTTCCAGATCAAGCCCACGCTGAGCACCTACCTGAACGGGCCGAACGTGTTCCAGTACAGCCTGGGGGTGCTCGGGACCTACGACCGCGAGCTTGCCGATCGCCTGTTCCTGAACTCCGGGGCCGAGTGGATCGTGTACGAGAACATCAGCAACTCCGGCGCGGTCAACAACAGCACCTTGCCGCACGTCCGCTCCGATTTCCCGAATTACTACGGCGGGTATTCGGTGAAGCTCGACCACCTGCTGCTCAACCAGGTCTACCAGCCCTCCGAGCGCAACTACGCGCGCCTGACGGGCGGATACATCGAGCAGATGTACGGCGGGCTCGAGGGGCAGTGGCTCTACGTGGAGCGCGGCACGCCCTGGGCGGTCGATCTCACCGTCGACGCGGTCAGGAAGCGCGACTACAACGGGGGCTTCGGGTTCCTCGAGTACCAGACCGTCACCGCGCTCGCCGCCGTCCACTACAAGCTGCCGTATCAGTCGACGCTGACGGTGCGGGCCGGGAAGTTCCTGGCGCGGGACGTCGGAGCGCGATTCGAGATCAAGCGCCGATACCGGATCGGCATGGAGCTGGGCGCCTGGTACACCGTCACCAATGCGGTCGACACCGGCATCCCGAACGAGAGCAACTACCGCGACAAGGGGGTGTTCGTCTCCATCCCTTTCGAGGCGCTGCTGCCCAACGATACCAAGGTGACCACCGGGTTTTCGCTCGCTCCCTGGACGCGCGACGCGGGGCAGATGGTCAACACGCCGGTCGATCTGTACAACACGCTCGAGAAGCCGCTGATGATCGACATGCACAAGTCGGACGGGCTGGTGCGCCTCGGGGACGTCGCGGACGACTATAACCTGCCCTATCTCGGCAGCCCGATGTGGGACGATCCCTTCGAGGGTTTCGGCAGGCTGATGGGGCAGGACTGGGAAGGCGCTCCCGCCGCCATGGGCAAGCCGGGCGTGGCCGAGACCGCGCTGCTCGGCGCGGGCGCGATCGCGCTCTCGGGCCTGTTCGACGCCAGCCTGGACCGCGCGGTGCAGCGCCACCCCGACTCCACGGCGTTGCACGGGCTCGACAACCTCGGCAAGTACCTGCCGATCGGAGCGATCGGCGTGTCGGGGCTCGCGGCGTTCTCCGAGACCGACAAGCGGCTCAGCAACACGGGCCTGGCGGGCGTCGAGGCCGGCGCGACCAGCCTTCTCGTCGGCGAGGCGATCAAGTACTCGGCGGGGCGCGCGCGGCCGCTCGACAACCAGGGGACAACGGATTTCGAGCCCTTCAAGCGGCCCAATGCGTCCTTCCCCTCGAACCACACGATCGTGATGTGGGCCACGGTCACGCCGTTCGCGAAGGAGTACGACGCTCCCTGGCTCTACGGGCTGGCTACGCTGGTGAACGCCGGAAGGGTCGCCTCGCGCGAGCACTGGCTGTCCGATACCGTGGCCGGGTCGCTCCTCGGCTACGCGATAGGGGATTTCTTCTGGCAGGAGCGCCGCGAGCCGCGCAAGGGCCCGCAGGTGCTGGTGGGGCCGAACAGCGTGTCCCTGAAGTGGGAAACCAACTAGTGGCGGGCATGTCTCATGGGTCGCACATGATCCGGGCGCTCGCGATGATGGCACTGCTCTTCCCCGGCCTGCCTGTTGTTGGGCAGACCCAGTCGCGCTGCATGGTTGCGGATGCGGAGTTGCAGGGCTCGTATGAAGGCGGCTGCGTGGACGGAAAGGCGGAAGGGCAGGGTACGGCGAAGGGGCACGCCGCCTATGTCGGAGAGTTCCACCGGGGGATGAAGCACGGGCAGGGCGTGAAGACCTGGCCCAGGGGCGACCGCTACGAGGGCGGGTTCGCCGATGACAACATGAGCGGCTGGGGGATCTACACTTGGGGCCCGGGAAGTCTCTTCGCCGGAGAGCGGTACGAGGGCGGCTTCGCCCGCGACAAGAGAAACGGTTTCGGGCTGTACACCTGGCCGAGCGGCGACAGCTACGCCGGACCCTGGAAGGACGACG
>Ga0335080_10001869_pt1 | contig 20917 bp, 16 predicted proteins | sample Lox_Sample_34_FD_206720 | JGI IMG/M metagenome (GOLD analysis project Ga0335080, IMG submission 206720) | Soil microbial communities from Loxahatchee National Wildlife Refuge, Florida, United States - Lox_Sample_3.4 | ecosystem: Environmental > Terrestrial > Soil > Wetlands | place: USA...
CAGCACTTCCTCTCGCACACCGACCTTGCCGAAGTCGTGCAGCAACGCCGCGTAGCGGATCTCCTTCATCTGCTCGGTGGTGAAATGCAGCTCGCTGTAGGAGCCAGTGGTGATGCGGTCGGCCGCCTCGGCCAGGCCGCAGGTCAGCGTCGACACGCGCGAGCTGTGGCCGCTGGTCGTGGGGTCGCGCTGCTCAATGGCCTTTACCGCGGCGCGCACGAAGCCTTCGAACAGCGTTTCGATATCGCGGTACAGCTTGCTGTTTTCGTAGGCCACGGCGGCCTGCGAAGCCAGCGAAAGCGCCAGGCGCGTGGCGCGTTCGGGAAACGGCACGACCGTGCGCTCCACGTCAGCGCGATCCCCAAGCCGCGCGCCGCGCTCTTTCTTGCTGTTGATGAGCTGCAGCACGCCGATGACCTCGCCCTTCGCGTTCTTCATGGGCAGCGTGAGCATCGAGCGGGTCAGGTAGCCGGAATCCTGGTCCCACTTCGGGTTAAACCGATAGGGACGGTTCGGCGGGATGTCGTAGGCGTCGGCGATCGCCAGAGCCTCTCCATTCAGCGCCACATGCCCGGCCATCGACGTCTCCGTGATAGGCATGGTGAATTCGGTGAAAGGGAACTGGCGGCTGTCGTTTTGCGTCAGCTTGAAGCGCAGGCGATGCTCGTTCTCTCCCGAGCTTTCCACAAGGTAAAGCGAGCCGGCGTCGGCGGAGGTCACTTCCCGCGCTTTTTGCAGGATCAGGTTCAGCAGGCGGGTGATGTCGCGTTCCGCGGAGAGGGCCACGCCGATCTGGTTGAGCTCCTCCATCTCGCGCTCGGAGCGCGCCAGCCCCTCGCGCAGCGCGCGGTCGCGCAGCGCGAACTCGATGTTCTCAAACGCCGCCGCCACGGCCCGGGTAACGTAGGCCTTCGGCGAGCGCCGGGGCATGATGGTGAAGAATGCGCCGTCGGGCGCCTTCGCCGCCTCCGCTCCGCCGCCAGCCATGCCGATGGCGCGCATCCCCGCAGACAGCCCAGCCTTGTGGAACAAGTCTCCGTAGACGTCTTTTCCCAGGTCCACGAGACAGACAATGGCCGTGTCGCCGACCTGTGTCCCTTTCTGGGGCTGCGCCTGGCGTGCCTCCTTGGAGGATACCGCCCGGACGGTCCATTCCCCGGCCAGGCTCTTCGCCAGTTTCGCCGCCGGAGACCTCTCGAGGAACCAGATTTCCTTGCTGAGTGTCATGGTGTTAGGGGAGAAAGAACGGCCAGAGTATAGCGGAAATCCCTGGCACGTCCATACTGACGCTGGCAGGCGTGACGGCGGCCTGTCTGGTTTTGCCCGATTCTCGCAACATATCGCCCCCCTCCCCTCCAATTTGCACAAACGCTTGAACGCACTCGGGTTACGTGGAGGGTACTTGCACAAGACGCAGAAATAAAAGGATTTAGAATTCGAGGGTCAGAAAGGCGTGGGGATGGTCCGGAACGATTGGCAAGACGAGGCGGGCGGGGCATCGAGGGCTTCCAGAGAAGCGGAGGCTGCGAACCAGCTAACGCGCCTTTGAGGCGCGAAACCGACAAGAATCCTAGGCAGTAACGTCAACGACATCATGCCATACTGATAGCACAAAATAAGAGATATTTGGGTGACGTCCCGTCTGTCCCCCCGGCTGTCGCCCCCCCTGTCCCCTAGGCTCGACCCGGGCAGATGCCGTCGCACAGGAGCCTTGGACGAGCAGCCGACGATCAAGTAAGGCTACCTGGTCAGAATCTCGTTCCATGGTTGATCCAGCAGTGCCGTTTCAGTCGGGGCGTTTCACTCCCCACGCAGTGTCTCTGCTGGATTGACGTTGACCGCCCGAAGCACAGGCACAACCGTAGCCAGCAATGCCACAACTGCCAGACACGCTGCGGTACTCAGCAGCGTCAACGGGTTATACGGCGATACATTGAACAGCACTCCGCTTAGACTGGCTAGTTTTGCTGCCGCCACTGCTCCCAACGTTCCCACTCCGAGGCCCCAGGTCAGCAAATGCAACGTCTGTTTCAGGAAAACCCATGCCACTTGCCGCCGGTCCGCCCCAATCGCCATTCGGATGCCAATTTCCTTTCGCCTCCGTTCCACCGCCGTTGCCAATATGCCGTACAGCCCCGCAACTGTTAACAGCAACGTAAGCATCGAAACCATGCCCAACACCCACAGCAGCACACGCTTGTCCAGTGTCTGCAGCCTCAGCAATTCTTTCGTTGTGACCGCGAACAATAATGATTCCCCCGGGTGCAGCGCTGCCATCCGCTGCTGCATGATCTCCAGCATGGTCTCGGGTGCAATGCGCGTGCGTACACAAAACGTGGCAGTCGAGCTACCTGTTTGTGCCAGCGGCAAGTAGAAGGCGGCCTCCGCCGGCTCCCGAAGTTGCGAGTCCCGCATGTCCCCAACTACGCCCACCACTTCCCGCCATACACAGTCGCCATTGCCAGAATCTGGCGGTTGGCAAATATGCTGTCCTATCGCTTCTCTGTCCCCCAGGAAGTAACGCGCGAAGGTCTTGTTCACCATGGCTACGCGCGCGCTATTTTGCCCATCGCTTTCCTTAAACTCTCTCCCCGCCAGTAGGGGTGCGCCAATCAGCGCAAAATAGTTCGGACTCACCTTGGCGAAATTTACCGTGGGGGACTTCCCCATGACCTTGTCTTTAATTTGGACCGAAGACTGACTCAGTCCCATCAACGGGGTAACACTGGTCAAGGCACTCCCTTCCACACCGGGAATGCCGCCAATGTCCTCCTGCATCTGCTGGTAGTGATGGAGACGTGCTTCGCTGCTGGGAAACTCTACCGGGGAGGGGGATACAGTAAATATCAGCAGGTGATCAAGCCTGAAACCGGGATTCACATGCAAGAGGCGGTAGGCGCTCACGCCCAGCAGACTGATCACTGTTATCAGGCTCATCGCGACAGTAAGCTGCCCCACCACCAAGAGCCCACGTGCTTTTTGAAAAGAGACCCATGTGCTTGGGTTTTTCGTGACACTCCTTTCCGCACCTCTCATTCGTGTGGCCTCGATTGCCGGCCACAAGCTAGTCAGCAAGGTAACAGCCAGAGCGACGCAGAGCATTCCAAGAAGCACAGGCCAAGAAACGGTCGTATCCTTGATTAACCGGAACCCAGGAATTCGCAGGCTGACCAGGCGGCTGCCAAGGGCTCCCAAAACAGCGCCCACCACGCATCCGATGATCCCCAGCAGTGCCCATTGCACCCATAATAAACGTGCTATCTGCAGGCGCGTGCCGCCGAGCGCCACGCGAGTTCTAATTTCATCCATACGATCGGCCGCATGGGCGACCTGAAGCCCGGCCGCGTTGAAGCATGTCGCGAGAGCAGCCAATAGCATCAGCACGCCCAATATCTGGAAAAGTGGAAGCGTCTGAGCGGTGCTTAGCCTGTTTAGCGGCGTAGCCACAAACCTGAACTCAGAATCTTTCGAATTCTTTCTCTCTACACCCGCCGCCAGCAACTTTATCTCAGCGTTGGCGGCAGTGAGTGAGATGCCCGGTCTGAGACGCGCTAGAGCTTGCTTGTCGCGTTCGCCGCGTTGCACGTCACTGACGACTTCCGCCGCGAATGGCCGCCACATCTCTGCTTCCATCCTCATAAAAGGCAGTGAAGTCTCCGGAAAATGGAACCACGGCGGCATCACTCCAATAATCGTATGGCGCACCCGATTAATTTCTACGTGCCTCCCGACAACATCGACCACACCTCGAAGGTGCCGCTGCCATGCCTCGTATCCGAGGATGACCACCGGCTCGGCGCCCTTCCGCTCATCAGCAGCGTCAAACACTCGTCCCAACACGGGCGAGACACCCAGCGTCGAGAAAAAGTAGTGATCGACCGCATAGCCAGAAAGGGATTCCTCCCCATATTCATCGCGGATTACCCCACCCTGCTCGGTATAAAGCGAAATCCCGTCGAAGGCGCGGGCACGTATGCGCAAATCGCGCACGTCTCCCTGCGAAACCCGGCTGAGACGCCTTTCGAAACTATTCTGGGATTGTATTTCTACCAACCGGTTTCCCGGATCAAATGGAAGGTTCTGGAATAACCCTTTGGCGGCGATTGAGAATGATGCGGCGTTTGCCCCAATACCAACCGCGAGGATTCCCACAATCATCAGGGTTTGCAGCGGTTTCTTGCTCACCTGGCGCAAGGAAAACAGCACTTCATGCCAAAGCACGTCCTTCATACCCACCCTTGGTTCACCGCGATTGAGAAGTTGTGGATTTGTCGGTGCATCAAAGTGGTCTGTTAAGCCCATCATATCCATTTTTGGGCGATGCTTGGACTAAGAGCGATGTGTCGCCAGTGGGGATGACGGAGCCCGGAAGGTCCATTCCCCGGCCAGGCTCTTCGCCACCTTGGCCGCCGGAGACCTCTCGAAGAACCAGATTTCTCTGCTGAGTTTCATCGCCACCTAAGGGGAAGTTTCGGGCAGAGTAATAGCGAAAACCCGGCTGCGTCGATAGCGAGACCGAGCAAGCAGGAACCGCTCTCCCGGAGCCCCCCCCTCTCACCGGGATAGCTGTAAGCGCAGAAACTAGAGGGGAGGAGAACCCATGCCACCCGCCAACCGGCGGTTCCCGTTGGCCCTTGGTGTAACTCCTTGTATTTCGTTGTCTTGAATTGGGTAGGGTGCTCTGTTAGCCTACCGTCCAAAGCGCAGTCCGCGTCGAAGTGTCTTGGTCCAAGGCGGTGGTCTGTACACAGGCGGGGACCACACGAAAGGCCGCGGAGCGCGAAACCGGTCATGGCCGAGCGCAAATTTCCTCTGACCGACGTCATCGTGGGCGCCGTCGTTTCCGCGCTTCTGGTCGGAGGCTTTTTCATCGGGTTCGGCCCGCTCGATTCCCTCGAACTCAAGCTCTACGACCTGCGCGCGAAGACGCGTGCCTCCCAGCAGGTCGGCAACGACATCGTCATCGTGGCCGTGGACGACGCCTCCATCACGCAACTTGGCCGCTGGCCCTGGCCGCGCGCCTATATGGGCCAGTTGATTGACCAGCTTTCCGAACTGGAAGCCAAAGTTATCGCGCTCGATCTGCTCTACTCCGACGCCGAGGTCAACCAGGGCCTCGAAGAAGTCCGCCGCCTCCATACGCAGATCGTGGAAGCGCGCAAGCAGCTCTCGTTCAGCGGAGAGCAGGCCGCGCACGAGCAGGCCATGGCCGACAAGCTGTTCGCGCAGTTCAACAAGGTCTTCGTCGACTCCGAAAAACAGCTCGATAACGACGCGATTCTCGCCGACTCTGTCGCCCTGGCGGGCAACGTCGTCCTCGCTTCCTATTTCGGGCTGCCCGGTCCGCCCCTGGGACGCCCAGACCAGCCTCCTGCCGCCGACATCCTGAAGAACGCCTTGCCCGGCGCCACCGAAGGGCTGTTGAAGGGGACCGAACTCGACGCGAAAAACATCGTCCCGCCCATCGAGAAATTCGCCAAGGAATCCAAGGCCATCGGCCAGATCAACTGGATTCCCGACCGCGACGGCGCCGTGCGCAAGCAGCCGCTGCTGGTCGAGTACATGGACAAGATTTATCCGTCCTTCTCGCTCCAGGCGGCGCGCCTGTACCTGAATCTTCAGCCCGGCGAGGTGATCCCGCGCGGTGAAACCGTTCAGGTCGGCAACCGCACCGTGCCCACCGATCCACGCTTCCAGACTCTGGTGAGTTTCTACGGCGACAAGAACACGTTCCCGTACCTGAGTTTTGTCGACGTCGTCACCAAGAAGGTGACCAAGGAAAGCATCAAGGGCAAGATCGTTCTGGTCGGCTTCACCGCCACGGGTCTCGGCGAGCAACGCGCCACTCCGCTCTCCGCCACGCTCCCCGCGGTGGAGTACTTCGCCAATGTGATCGACAACGTCCTGCAGGGGAGGTTCATCGTCCGGCCGCCCTGGGCGCGCAACATGGAAATCGGCGCCCTGATCCTTTTCGCGCTGTTCATCACCCTCGGCGTTCCACTGCTGCCCGCGGGAATCAGCGCGGGCATCGCGGCCATCCTGCTGATCGCCTACGACGGCACTGCGATGTGGCTCTTCAGCTCCAAGGGCTACTGGGTCACCATGCTGTACCCCTCGCTGCTGCTGGTGGCCGGCTACCTGGTGATGGTCTCCAAGCGCTACCTGGGCACCGAGCACGCCCGCGACACGCTGGAAACCGAATCCGCAGAAACCCTCAAGATGCTCGGCCTCTCCTTCCAGGGCCAGGGCCAGCTCGACATGGCCTGGGAAAAATTCCGCCGCGTGCCCATCGACGCGGGAATGAAAGACACGCTTTACAGCCTCGCCCTCGACTTCGAACGCAAGCGCCAGTTCAATAAGGCCGTCATGGTGCTCGAGCACATCGGCGTGGTCGACAAGAAGTTCAAGGACATCGCCGATCGCGCCGTCAAGCTGAAGGCCATGGGCGAGACCCAGATCCTGGGCACCGCCGGCCTGCGCAAGGGCGCGGACTCCACCGTGATGGTCACCGGCACCGACGTAAAGCCCACGCTCGGCCGCTACGAAGTCCTGCGCGAACTCGGCAAGGGCGCCATGGGCACCGTATTCCTGGGCCGCGACCCCAAGATCAACCGCCAGGTTGCCATCAAGACGCTCCGCTTCGACGATCCCGACCTGAACGACGAAGACAAGCAATCCCTGCGCGAACGCTTCTTCCGCGAGGCGGAGTCGGCCGGCCGGCTGAACCACCCGCACATCGTGAATATCTACGACGCCGGCGAGGACCAGGACATTCACTACATCGCCATGGAATTGCTGGACGGCGCGGACCTGAAGCCCTGGGGCACCAAGGGTCAGACCCACTCCATGCCGGAAGTGATCAGCGTCATCGCCGACGTGGCCGAAGCCCTCGACTACGCCCATTCCAACAACGTCGTCCACCGCGACATTAAGCCCGCCAACCTGATGATGCTCAAGAGCGGCAAGGTCAAGGTCACCGACTTCGGCATCGCGCGCATCACCGACAATTCCAAGACGGCCACCGGCACCGTGCTCGGCACTCCGAGCTACATGTCCCCCGAACAGCTTGCCGGCAAGAAAGTCGACGGCCGCTCCGACATTTTCTCCCTCGGCGTTTGTTTATACGAATTGCTTACCGGGGAGAAGCCCTTCACCGGGGATTCCGTGGCGACCCTGGTGACTTCCATCGTGAACTCGCCGCATCGCCCGCTCCGGCAGTTGGATCCTGGCATTCCGGACGTCGTCGCCCGGATCGTGGATCGCGCGCTCCAGAAGGATCCGGAGCAACGCTACCAGCGGGCAAAGGAAATGGCCGACGATCTACGCAAGAGCCTGACCGAGATCGCCGGAGCCCGAGTATGAGGTCCCAGCGTGCGTGTTGACATGGAGGCGCGCACCGACCTCGGGCGCGTCCGCAAGAACAATGAAGATAACTTTGCCGTTGTGCCCGAGTTGGGGCTCTTTATCCTCTCCGACGGCATGGGCGGAGAGGCCCACGGCGAGGTGGCCAGCGGCCTGACCGTTGAAGCCATTCGCGACCATTGCCGCGAATCGTCGGCCAAGCCCGAGACACCCCTCTTCGGCGACGCCATTCCCAACCTGCCCGATCGCGCCAACCGCCTGGCCTCCGCCGTCCGCCTCGCCAACCGCGCCATTTACGAATCGGCCCAGCGCCATCCCTCGCAGAAGGGCATGGGCGCTACCGTCGTCGCCATCTGGCTGGATGAAGAGCAGATGAGCGTCGCCCACGTCGGCGACAGCCGCCTCTACCGCATGCGCCAGGGCCAGCTCGAGCAGATTACTCAGGACCACTCCCTCGTCGCCGAGCAGGTCCGCCGCGGCATCCTCACCCAGCAGCAGGCCGACACCAGCCAGATGCAGAGCGTCCTCATCCGCGCGCTGGGCATCGACCCGGACGTCGAAGTCGACGCCGAAGAGCACCCCGTCCTCCCCGGCGATACCCTCGTGCTTTGCTCCGATGGTCTGAACCGCATGGTCACCGACCCCGACATCGGCAGCATTCTGAACACCTCGCTCAGCGCGCACGAAGCGGTCGACCGCCTGATCGCCCTCGCGAATGAGAACGGCGGAGAGGACAACGTCACCGTCATTGTCGTAAGAGTGGTGGAGGGTTCTGATGGATTGTTGTCGCGCCTGTGGCGCTGGCTCTGCGGAGAATAGCTGGAGGAAGAGATGGCAAAGCTGACTCTAAAGTACGAAGCAGCAGTCATAAAAGAGGTGGACGTTGGCACCCAGCCCGTCACCATCGGCCGCGCTCCCGATAACGACCTGCACGTGGACAATCTGGCTGTCTCCAGCCACCACGCGCGCATCTTCAACGACAGCGGCAAACTCGTTGTCGAGGACATGAACAGCCTGAACGGCACGTTTGTGAACTCGCAGCGCGTGACCCGCGCTACCCTGAAACCCGGCGACGTCGTCGGCGTCGGCAAGCACACCATCGAGGTCCGCGGCGAGGCCGAACCCGTCGCCACCAGTCCCGGCCCCGCGGTTCCCCCGAAGTCCGCGCCCCCCAAGCTCCAGGAAACGATGGTGCTCGACACCAAGAAGCGCCGCGAGCTGCTCGCCGCGGCCATGGCCGCCGGCGGCGCCGCTGCCGCCGCGCCCACCGGCCCGTCGCACGAAGCTACCGCCAGCGCCGCCCCCGTCCCGCCGCCACGCCCGCGCATGGCCTGGCTCATCGTGATGGACGGCAGCACCGACCAGCACGAATACCCGCTTTCCAACAAGCTCACTGTCATCGGCAAGTCCGGTATGGCCACCGTGCGCCTCACCGGCTTCTTCGCGCCGAAAGTCGCCGCGCAGATCAGCAAGCGCGACGACGGCTTCTACATCGGCACCGGCGACAAGGTTCCCAAGGTCAACAACCAGGCCATCACCGGCCCCCAGAAGCTCAACGAGGGCGATGTGATCGAGCTCGATCACTTCCTCGGCAAGGTCAGGTTGAACTTCGTCCTCCGCGACTAGCCCACGGGCGCATTCGCGCGGTCCCAACATGGCCCCGCCCGCCACGTCGAAGCAGGAAACCAGCTTCCTCCAGAAGTGGTGGGGCCACCGTGTCTCCCTGGCCATCAGCCTGGCCATTTCCCTCGTTTCGCTCGGCTTCTACTACTCCATTCTGCTCAGCGAGCGCACCAGCGCCGCAGCCAACATCCTTCGCCGCTTCGAGCTCTCTACCGTCGACACGCGCTTCCTCTTGCGGCAGAAGCTTGACAAGCCTTCGCCCGATCCCCGCATCGTCATCGTGGAGATCGACCAGAAGGCCCAGGAGGTCCTCGGCCGCTGGCCCTTCTCCCGCAAGTACTTCGCGCAAATGCTCGATGTCCTCCGCGAAGACGGCGCCCGCACCGTCGGCTTCGACGTCACCTTCAGCAAGCCCGACGAGTCCGCCAAACCCATCCGCGACCTGCGCGAAGAGCTGCTCGCCCAGGCAAAGAAGCCCGACGCCGAGCCTGTCGACCCGCGCGTCATCGCCCAGCTTGGAAAAATCGAAAGCCAGTACAACGTCGACCAGCAGTTTGCCGACGCCATCCGCCGCTTCGGCCGCGTCGTGCTCGGCAATTTCTTCTTCATGTCCGCGCAGGAGGCCGAAACCCTCGACAAGGCCACCATCGAGCGCTACGCCCAGATCATCGGCGACTTTCCCTTCCCACAGGCCCGCACCGCCCAGTCCGCGCAGGGCCAGCAGAGCTACGTCCGCATGATGGAGAACTATGAAGAGCTGGGCATGGCTCCCGTCGCCGCGGAAGCCAACCTCAAGATCCTCAGCGACGCCCTCGCCGGCGGCCGCGCCGGCACCGGCTTCTTCAACGTCTTCGCCGATCCCGACGGCGTCGTCCGCAAGGGAATCCTCGCCCTGCCCTTCGGCCTCTCCATGAAGAAGACGGAATGGGATCTCTACGCCTCGCTCGACGTTCAGGTCGTCCGTTCCTACCTCGACCTTTCGAACGACCGCATCATTCTCAGCTTCGGCAGCAACGGCATCGAAAGCATCGAATTCGGCAGCTCCGACGTCATCCAGCCCGACGACGTCGGCCGCGAAAACATCAATTACCGCGGCCCCGCCCGCACCTTTCCCTACGTCTCCATCGCCGATGTCGTGAACAGGAAGTTCACTCCCGGGATCTTCAAGGACAAGATCGTCCTCGTCGGTGCCAGCGCCGTCGGCATCGCCGACTTGCGCACCACGCCCTTCAGCGCCTTCAACTATCCGGGAGTCGAAATCCACGCCAACATCGTCGACAACATCCTGAATCAGCGCTTCCTCGTCAGGGAAACCCGCGAATTCCTTCTCGACGTCGGCTTCATCTTCCTGTTCGGCCTGCCGCTGGGCCTCTGGCTCGCCACGGCACAGCCCGTTCTTCTGCCTGCCACGCTTCTCCTCTGGATTCCCTTCGGCGCCCTCGTTCAGTGGGGCTTCCATCGCGGATGGCTGCTCAACGCCACGCTCCCGGCCCTCACCCTGCTCGCCAATACGCTCGCCGTCACTCTCTATCGCGTGCTCATCGAGGAAAAAGAGAAGCGCAAGGTCCGCGGCGCCTTCCAGCAGTACGTCAGCCCTGAAGTCATCCGCCGCGTCCTCACCCGGCCGGAAAGCGTCGCGCCCCGCAAACAGGAAATCACCATCCTCTTCAGCGACATCCGCGGCTTCACCTCCATTTCCGAAAAGCTCGACGCCCAGGCCCTCGCCGACCTGCTCAACGAGTACCTCTCCGAGATGACCCGCATCATCTTCCGCAACCAGGGCACTCTCGATAAGTACATCGGCGACGCGGTCATGGCCTTCTGGGGCGCGCCCTTTGAAGACACGGCCCAGGCCGGCCACGCCGCCCGCGCCTCCTACGAAATGCTCCAGAAGCTCGAGGAGCTGCAGCGCGGCTGGGCCCCCAAGGGCCTCCCTCGCCTCGATATCGGCGTGGGCATCAACAAGGGGGTCGCCTCCGTCGGCAATATGGGGTCCTCGCTCCGCTACGGCTATACCGCGCTCGGCGACTCGGTGAACCTGGCCTCGCGCCTCGAAGGCTTGAACAAGGAGTACGGCACGCGCGTACTGCTCAGCGATTACGCCTTCAAGGACGCGCGCGTTCCCGAGTACCTCTATCGCGAGATCGACATCATCCGCGTCAAGGGCAAGACGGAGCCGGTCGTGATTCACGAACTGGCCGGCCTGCGCGAAAACAAAGGCCTCCAGGAGAAGGTCGAGCTTTACGGCCGCGGCCGCGCCTTCTACAAGCGCCGCGACTGGCGCCAGGCCTCCGGCATCTTTGGCCAGCTCCTCAAACAGTGGCCCGAAGACGGTCCCGCCCGCATCCTCGCCGCCCGCTGCGAGGAATACATGCTCGACGAGCCTGCCCCGCAGTGGGACGGCGTCCATGTAATGAAGCACAAGTAGCCCTGCTGGATTACGCCACCACCGGCGCGGCGCTTCCCTGGAACACCACGGCGTGCACGGCCACCGCCACCACCGGCAGCGCGCTCGACCTGAAGTACAATTTCAGTTTGGGCGCGGGCGACAACGGCAACGTCATGGGCATCACCAATAACCGCGACACCACGCGATCCCAGAGCTTCACCTACGACCAGCTCAATCGCATCGCCACGGCGAAGACCACTTCAACAACCGGCAGCACCTGTTGGGACGAGGCGTTCGGCTACGACGCGTGGGGAAATCTTCTCTCCATCGGGCGAGTCGGCGGCTATTCCTGCTCGAACGAAGAACTGCTGAACCTGACCGTGAATACCTCGAACCGCATCACAAATTCAGGGTACTCCTACGATACGGCAGGAAACGAAATGGGTGACGGCATCAACAGTTATTCCTGGGATGCGGAAAACCACCTGATCACAACGGCGGGCGTTACCTATACCTACGATGGTGACGGAAAACGCGTGAAGAAATCGAACGGCAAACTCTACTGGTACGGGACGGGCAGCGACCCGCTGGCGGAGACCGATCTGAGCGGAAGCGTCACGAACGAGTACGTCTTCTTCGCCGGGAAGCGGATCGCCCGCCGCAACGTTCAGCTTTTCGGCTCGGTCTACTACTACTTTGCCGACCACCTGGGTACGTCGCGCGTGGTCACGAGCAGCTCGGGAACAATTCAGGACGACAGCGACTTCTACCCCTTCGGCGGCGAACGGGTGATTCAGTCCTGGAGCGGCAACACCTACAAGTTCACCGGCAAAGAACGGGATGCCGAATCCGGCCTCGACAACTTCGGTGCCAGGTACGATTCCTCCTCCCTGGGGCGCTTCATGACACCCGATCCGTTGATGGCGAGCGCTCATGTGTCGAACCCGCAGACCTGGAACCGGTACAGCTATGCTCTCAACAATCCCCTGAGGATCACCGATCCAGAGGGCCTCTATCCGTCTCTAGCCTATAACTGCGACAAAGATCACAAGCAGTGCCTAAACGATTCCCAAAGAGCATTACTAGAGAAGTCGACTATCACAGATAAGAATGGAAACAAGCTCTCGGGAGAAGCTCTGTACAAAACACTCAACGAGAAGCAACAGAATGCCTTCGTAAACATCACGGACCGCCTTTCCTCGCTCAAGCTCTCAGATGGTTCAACTGCCCTCAGTAAAGTTAGTAGCCTCACGTCCATCGAGACCGATCGAATTAAGGGCACGGTTGATCCAAGCTTGGGCAATCTGATCAAGAACGATGATCGCTTTCATTCGGTGTCTGGAGCTCTGCATCCTGGCTACGACGAGGCGAGCTACAAGTCGAAGGAAAATGAGCTCAATGTTCAGTTTTCATTCGGGCAAGGAATGAAGGCGACTGATATCGATCAGGACTTGTACCAAGACTGGCGGCATGCGTGGGAAGTAATCAGCAACCACGCGACCAACACGACGACCAATCAGGACACGGTCCGCAAGATGATGATTGCTAGGCCGGAGATCGGAATCACTCCGAGCACCGACCCGAAATGGAATAGGCCACAACAATGACGCAGACCACAAGACTCGCGCTCTTTGTACTCGGAGCACTCCTAATGTGTTTGCCTGGTCTCTTTACGACGGGGATGAGGTGGGCATTCGTGGCCTTTCTTGTCGCAGGATATGCAACTCTCATTGTGGCCACGGTCAAGAGCGGAGGCTCAAGGCCTGGAACAGCCCTGATGTTGCTTGCCGCATCGAATGTGTCGTTCTGGTTTAGTTATGGGCTGTGGCTCATACGGTTGAAGTTCGCAGGTCCATCGCCCAAATCAGGAATCGAAGTGTTTGCAGGTCCGGTAGCATTTTGGCTGATTCTGTTGCTCACGTTTCTGGCCTACGAATCCGTCGTTTTCCTGAGAGGGGTCGTGGCTAATCGAGAGCGGACGGTAGCTGCCATGGGGCTGGTTGCTGCGGTTGTGCAGGTGCTCGTAACGCTGAGATTCGTCTACAGGATGGTTCAGGGCGTATGACGCAGACCGCCTACAGCTACGACCTTGCGCGATGTTGCGCGTCACACTTCACCGGCAAAGAACGTGACACAGAATCAGGCAATGACTACTTCGGGGCCAGATACTACGGTTCTTCAATGGGCAGAATGATGTGACCTGCTCCCCCAGATCCGCGCACGAGCATATATGATTTTCGCATTGTGGCGGGTAAGGGGGAGGCATGTCGAGGCGAAGGTACAGCGAAGTGGAGATGATCGGGGCGCTGAAGCAGATGGAGGCCGGTCGATCGGCCGCCCATGTAGGGCGGGAAATGGGAGTCTCCAAGCACACGGTCTATGCCTGGAAGTCGAAGCACGGAGGGATGAGTGTGGGCGAGTCGGCGGCTATTCCTGCTCGAACGAAGAACTGCTGAACCTGACCGTGAATACCTCGAACCGCATCACAAATTCAGGGTATTCCTACGACACGGCAGGAAACGAAATGGGCGACGGTATCAATAGCTATTCCTGGGATGCGGAAAACCACCTGATCACAACGGCGGGCGTTACCTATACCTACGACGGCGACGGAAAACGCGCGAAGAAATCGAACGGCAAACTCTACTGGTACGGGACGGGCAGCGACCCGCTGGACGAGACCGATCTGAGCGGAAGCGTCACGAACGAGTACGTCTTCTTTGGCGGAAAACGCATTGCCCGGCGAAACGTCCAGATATTCGGCCTGGTCACCTACTACTTCGCGGATCATCTTGGCACCTCCCGAGTCGTCACGAGCAGCGCCGGCGTCGTGCAGGACGACAGCGACTTCTACCCCTTCGGCGGCGAACGCGTCATCACCTTCAACAGCGGGAATACGTACAAATTCACCGGCAAAGAACGCGACTACGAATCCGGCCTCGATAACTTCACAGCGAGATACGATTCGTCCTCGCTGGGCAGGTTCATGAGCGCAGACCCAATCTTCATCATGCCGCAGAAACTGATCGACCCGCAGCAGTGGAATTTGTACGCCTACGTTCGCAACAACCCGCTCAACCTCACAGACCCAACGGGCATGTACACGGTCAGTTGCGGGGCTGACGACAAGAAGTGCAACAAGGCTGCGGACAAATTCGAGAAGCAGCGCCAGAAGGATTTGAAATCGAAAAGCATCAAAGTGCGAAACGCCGCCAAAGCATGGGGTGATCGCGGCGAGGCGAATCATATCAGTGTGACGTTCAAGACGCAGCAGCAGGTAGATCAGGACGCCCCTACCGCGCCCGGCTACAAGACGGATGCCATTGTGACGGCGACGGCGACTGCTGATCACCAGCCCGACATCAAAGCTGAGTTCTCGGAGAACCTTGGAGGCAATGACCTAGGACAAACAATCGCACACGAGGGAGAACACATCGAGGACGACATGAACTTCCTGAAATCTTACGATCCCGTGACGGGCCAATACGACGCGGGCCGGAATTTCACTCACTTCGATACCGAGTTCCAGGCGTTCGAGGCAGGTTCAATGGTCAAGAGCTATACGATGTTTAAAGTTGGCCCGAAAGGCTACCAGCAACTGACGGACTACATTTACAGGGCCTATCCCAACGCGGACCAATTGGTGTTTCCACCGGCGCTATTTCCACAGGGGCCCCGACAATGAGGCTAACTATCGCGATTGCGATCTTACTTGCAGTCTGTCTCGGCGCAGTCGCTTCCTCCGATGCTGACAAGTGCCCTGCGTTGGCCCAGGCACTTCCACTCTGCACCGTGCTAGCAGATGCCGCCAAGTACGACGGCAAGGAAATCACTGTCAGGGGGCTGTATCGCATGGTGATACATGGATCGATTTTGACTTCCCCCGCATGCTCCCAATCCGACGTAAACATGAGGTCAGCCCCGAATTGGAAAGGCAATAAGGATGCTCTGGCCGTACTCCGATCCCTCACCAAGAAGAACCAATACCAACCTGTCGATGAAGTCCTCCGTGGTACGTTTTGGGTTGCGCACCAGGGACAGTGTTTCGGACAAATCTGCTCTCCTTACGAAATTGAAGAAACCGAGCTTCTCTGCGCACAGGCACCGAAGGTGGAAGCACCGAAGGCGACGAACCCTGCCGCTGTGATCGACCCGAAGACCGGGGACTTGCATCTGCAAATCCCTGTAGCGGCGAAGGCCAGCGCGAAGCGGTAGCGGCCAGTCCGTGCCGGTGTGTAAAAGCTGTGCCGGAAGCGTTCCGGTTGGCTGTGGGGCGCGAATCGTGGGCGGGACGGGGCGAGGGTGCAGCTGTTCTGCCCCCGAGCTCTGCGCACGTAATCATACGACGTCCTGACTCCCGCTGTTCTCTTCAACGAGGGTAGAAACCCCGCCGCCGAGGCTGTGGGAAAGTGAAAATCTCACGCCTTCGGTGAGATTTTCAAGCCCGCCGCGGCGGGCGGCCTCTCTTCGTGATCCAGTCGGGCCCAGAAACCCGCCGCAGCTCGCCGATTCTCCTTGACTTCTAGTTACTCTATTGTTATAAGAGATGTGGATTAACGTACCGGCCCCGGCCAGCCGCACCGCTCGCGCGCCTCGCAGTACACGACGCCCGCAGGTCCTTTGGATTGTGAACGACAATGAAATCGAAGACGGCAAGTCCAATCGAATCACTGCTTGCACGTTCTGGCCACTCCCGGCCCGCCGGAGCCTTGGCGAAGGCGGCTAACTCTTTTCGAATCACTGCTTACGAAAACCCCCCGGGGGAGGGGGGCGCATCTTCATCCGTTCCTCCCCAGATTTCCAAATCATTTCCTTTCAATGGTTTGCGCAAGCCTTATCCGCCCAAACCGCCTGCTTTCAATCGCTTGCGCAAATCAGAGGGGGGAGGGGGTATCCGTTGCTTTCCCACTCAGCGCCTCAACGCCCTCGCCAGCCCAGGAACCACACTTCGCCTATGCTAAGATACCTCTTCCGAAATAGTTCCAGCGGCAGCACAGTCGTGCTTCCTGGCGTCAGCCGTCTGCTACCCGAAGCCCAAAGTGAGGAATAGCACGTGCCCGGACACATCAGCCCCAAGGAATTGAAGCGCGACCCCTTCGCCGAAAAGCTCGGCCATGGAGTCGAGGTCGCCGCATCCCACGCCCGCGCCACCTGGAGCGTCATCGGTGTCGCCGCCATCGTGCTCGTCGCGTTTTTCGGCTGGCGCTTCTGGAGCGGCCAGCAGGCCCAGAAGGCCGGCGCCGCCCTCGACGACGCCATGAAGTCCTTCCAGGCCCGCATTCGCCAGCCGGGAGAGCCTGAGGAGCCGGGCGAAGTCACCTTCGTCGTCGAGAAAATCAAATACCAGGAAGCACGCAAGAAGTTTGACGCCGTCGCCCACGACTATTCCCTCACGCCCCAGGGCACAATGGCGCGCTACTACTCCGCGCTCTGCTCCACGCATCTGGAAGAGGTGGACAAGGCAACCGCCGATCTGCGCAGCCTGGCCGACGGCAGCAACGCCGAAGTCGCTTCGCTCGCCAAGCTGTCCCTGGCGGACATCTCCGCGCGCACCGGAAAAATCGACGACGCCGCGAAGATCCTCTCCGGGCTGATCGACAAGCCCACGTCGCTCGTTCCCAAGCCGCGTGCGCAGCTTGCCCTGGCTGACCTCTACCGCAAATCCAAGCCGGCCGAGGCCGCAAAGCTTTACCAACAGGTGAAAAAGGACTACCCGGATTCACCGCTCGCCGACGAAGCCGACCGGCGCCTCGCCGAGATCGGCCCGGTTTCCTGAACGCCGCCGGCGGAAGCGCTTTCCGCCCGCCAAAACTCGCCGGGAAAGGCTGCCCGGTCTCACATGACGCTCGCGCCCTACGCCATGGACGCCGCCCGCACCCGCGGCCGCCGCCATCCTGAGCAGGTCCATCCCTATCGAAATGATTTTGCGCGCGACCGCGATCGCATCATTCACGCGCGCGCCTTTCGCCGCTTGCAGGAGAAGACGCAGGTCTTCACCGTCCGCTTCTCCGACCACTTCCGCAGTCGCCTCACGCACACTCTCGAGGTCGCCCAGCTCGCCCGCACCGCGGCCGCCGCGCTCGACCTCAACACCGACCTCGCCGAGGCCCTCGCCCTCGCCCACGACATCGGCCACCCGCCCTTCGGCCACACCGGCGAGACGAAGCTCGACGCGTTGATGCGCGCCCACCACGACCGCTTCGAGCACAATCTCCAGGCGCTGCGCATCGTCGAGCAGTTCGAACAGCTCTATCTGGATTTTCCGGGCCTGAACCTGACCTTCGAGCTGCGCGAAGGAATCCTCAAGCACTCGCGCCAGTGGTCCTCCGCGGAATTCCCCGAGCTCGCGGAGTACGACCTCGCCCTGCGCCCGCCCCTCGAGGCCCAGTTGATCGATCTCGTCGACGAGATCGCCTACAACACCGCGGACATCGACGACGGCTGGGAGTCCGAATTGCTCTCGCTCGACCTGATCCTCGAAGAGGCGCCGCGCCTCGGCGAAATCTACCGCGAGATCGACCGCCGGCATCCTTCCGCGCGCATCAAGCTCAAGCTGCTCGAAACCATCAAGCTCGTCTTCGACCATCTCGCCACGGACTTGATAACGGCCACTCGCCGGAACATCGAGTCGTACCACCCCTCCAGCGTCGACGATGTTCGCCGCCTTCCCGTCTCGCTCGCCGGCTTCAGCGAAGACGCCGCGAACTGGCGCGCCTCGCTGAAGGCCTTCCTGCATCGCCGCCTCTACAATCATCCCGCCTTGAATGACGAACGCGAGCGCAGCGTCGCCGCCCTGGAAGCCCTCTTTCGCCATTTTCTGGATCACCCGGACCAGATGCCGCCGTTCCACGCCGCGCTGGCCGGACGGCATCCGCGCCATCGTGTCGTGTGCGATTACGTGGCGGGCATGACCGACCGCTTTTTTGAGCAGGAACACCGCCGCATTTTTGGTTCCGATCGCCGCGCCGGGCCCGCAAAGTAGGCGTCATTGTTGCGAATTCCTTCGTATCCGTTTCGCGCACAGCAGCGGCGTTTGATTTGACTCACTCTTCCCCGCGCCTATAATGAGGCTTCGCTTGCCGGAAAAGCGAAGGAAGGGCGGCCCCGGCTATGTTCCTTGACGTCAAGGAATTGGCGGTCAGGAAGCTCCGCATCCACAAGTTTTATCCGCCCGGCACAATCGACTTTCACACAACCGAGTTTCAGCAGGCAGACATGCTGGAAGTGCGCGCCACTGCCGAGCTGGTGGACAACCAGATCCGCCTCACCGGCGAGCTGCACACCCGTGTCGAACTCGTTTGCGCGCGCTGTCTCGATCCCGTCACCGAAGAGATCAGCCGCGAATTCGACCTGCTGTACCGTCCCATGAACACCATCCGCACGGAAGACGACGCCCGGCTTGATGAGGACGAAGCGGAAGTAGCCTTCTTCGAAGGCACGGGCTTCTTCCTGGCCGACGCCCTCGCCGAGCAGGTGAACCTCGCCATTCCCATGAAGGCCATCTGCCGCAGCGATTGCCGCGGTCTGTGTCCCCAATGCGGCGCTAACCTCAACCATGAGGACTGCCACTGCCAGACGCACCAGATCGACCCGCGTCTGGCCCAGCTTGCCCGCGTCAAGCAGACCTGGGCCAAGAAGCAGTAGCGGCTGCGCCGGGCAGCCACACCCGGCTGTGCGCGCTTTCCGTTCTCCAGGAAGGATTAGCGTTCTTCGCCCGGAACAGGTAGAATTGTCCTTTCCCAACTACATGGAGCAGGAGTAGGTATGCCCAATCCCAAACGCCGGCACTCCAAGATGCGCAAGAACCAGCGCCGGGCCCACGATCATTTGACGGCCTTTTCGCTCTCCCAATGCCCGAACTGCAAGGAGCGGAAGATGCCCCATCAGGTCTGCCCGCACTGCGGTTATTACAAGGGCCGCGAAGTCGTTGACACAACGGCCTGAGCCGCCGTACCGTCCAGCTTGCCTTTCCGTTTCCCAAACGCCACCAGATGATCACTGTCGCACTGGACGCAATGGGAGGGGACCACGCGCCGCACGCTGAGGTGGCGGGTGCGCTTCTGGCCGCCCGCGAACATGGCGTGCGCGTGATCCTGGTCGGCCAGCAGCAGGCGGTGAAGGAGCAGCTCGCCGCGCAGTCCACCAACGGGCTTCCCATCGAGATCCTGCACGCGCCTGAAGTGATCACCATGTCGGACTCGCCGCTGCAGGCCTACAAGAAGAAGAAGGGCAGTTCGCTGCATGCGGCCGCCAAACTCGTGCGTGAAGGCCAGGCCGACGCGATGGTCAGCGCGGGAAACACCGGCGCGGTGATGGCTGTCGCGCACTTCACGCTCGGCACTCTGGGCGCCGTGGACAGGCCGGCGCTGGCCGCTCCGTTCCCCACGTCCAAAGGCAAGGTCTCGGTCATGCTCGACGTGGGGGCCAACGTGGATTCGAAGCCGGCGCACCTCGAGCAGTTCGCCGTGATGGGCGAGATCTACTACCGCGTGATTTTCGGCACGCGCCGCCCGCGTGTGGCCCTGCTTTCGATCGGCGAAGAGGAAATGAAGGGGAACGAGCTGACCCGCGAGGCGCACAACCGGCTGAAGAAGATGCCCCTGAATTTCGTCGGCAACGTCGAGGGCCGCGACGTTTTTGCCGGCGAGGTGGATGTGATCGTCTGCGACGGCTTCGTCGGCAACGTGGCGCTCAAGATCAGCGAAGGCCTGGTTTCGTATTTCACGCATGCCCTGCGGGACGCGCTGAACAAAGACCTGCGCACCAAGATGGGCGCGATGCTCTCCAAGCCCGCATTCAAGGGATTCAAGGAAAGCCTGGACTATTCTGAATACGGCGGCGCGCCGCTGCTCGGCGTTCGAGGCGTCACCATCATCGGCCACGGCCGCTCCAATCCGAACGCCATCAAGAACGCCATTCGCGTGGCTGCGGAGCTGGCCAAGGCCCGCGTGAACGAGAAGATCGAAGCGGAACTCGCCGGCGCCGCGCCCGCCGAGCGGCACACCGCAGCTCACTGATCCGGGGAACACACAATGAAACATTGCGCCTTTCTGTTTCCCGGACAAGCCTCGCAATACCCAGGCATGGGCCGCGAGCTGTACGACAAGTTTCCGTCCAGCCGCGCCACGTTTGAAGAAGCGGATCGCGCCCTGGGCTTTTCCATCAGCAAGATGTGTTTCGAAGGCACCGAAGAGGAGCTGAAGCTCACCGAGAACACGCAGCCCGCCGTAGTCACTGTTTCCATTGCGGCGCTGCGGGCGCTGGCGGAAAGCGGCTTGGCGCCCGCGTACGTGGCCGGCCACAGCCTGGGCGAATACTCGGCACTCGTCGCCGCCGGCAGCCTGGACTTCTCCGATGCATTGCGCGTAGTTCGCCGCCGCGGCCAGTTCATGCAAGACGCCGTTCGCGCCGGCGTCGGAGCCATGGCCGCCATCCTCGGCCTTTCGCGCGCGCAGGTGGACGAGGCCTGCCGCCGCGCCGCGGAGGGCGAAGTGGTGGCCCCGGCCAACCTGAATTCGCCCGAGCAAACCGTCATCTCCGGCC
>Ga0335080_10001870_pt1 | contig 20909 bp, 12 predicted proteins | sample Lox_Sample_34_FD_206720 | JGI IMG/M metagenome (GOLD analysis project Ga0335080, IMG submission 206720) | Soil microbial communities from Loxahatchee National Wildlife Refuge, Florida, United States - Lox_Sample_3.4 | ecosystem: Environmental > Terrestrial > Soil > Wetlands | place: USA...
AAAACAACTGTAATTCCGCCGCCCCGGGGCGTCAAATCGCCGCTGTAACTGCCGTACTTGGGAGCCACGTCCAACCGGGTATGCCCCAGATTCTCACCCGCCGGAACGTAATCCTGATCGCCGGGGCCGGCATCGCCGCCCTCCGCCCGGTGTTGGCCGGCACCCCCGATTTTTGGGATAAGAAAGAGCCCTCGGAATGGAGCAACGAGGAGATCGACCGTCTGCTCACCCGGTCTCCATGGGCCAGGGAGGTGACCGCGCAATACGCGGCTGGGCAAGCGAGCCGCTACCCCGACGACGACGGCGCCTATCCCAATGGCGGCGGCTACCCGAATGGCGGTGGCTATCCAAACGGCGGCGGCTATCCCGGTGGCCCTCGCGTCGGCCTGGGAATTCCCGGAATCGGCATCCCCGGCATCGGCTACCCGCGCGGAGGTGGCGGCCGAGGTGGACAGCCCCGTACGGGCCAGACGTCGGCCTTTCACGGCACCGTACGCTGGGATAGCGCCCGCCCCATCCGTGAAGCGGTGAAGTCCCCCCTGCCGGATACCTTCGACGGCCACTACGTGATCGCGGTCAGCGGCATTCCCCTGCTCGACGACCGCGGTCGCTCTTCCCGCGGCGAAGACGACGACACTCAGTCCTCGCGCCAGTCTCAGCACGATTCGCTCGACAACCTGAAATCCCTCGCCAGCCTGCAGCTCAAAGGCAAAGACCTCGTGCAGGCCGGAGTCGTCCGCCGCCAGGTCGGGACCGGCAACACCATCCTGTTCGGCTTCTCCCGCGAGATGCTGCCCATCGACAAACGCGATGGCGAAGTCGCCTTCTCCACGCAGATGTCGCGGCTCGTGGTGAGAGCGCGGTTCGCGCCCAAAGAGATGCTGTACCGCGGCGAGCTGGCGCTATAGTTGTTACAAATGAGGCTTACCAGGCGGAATCTCGTCCAGCTTGCCGCCATCGGTCTCGCGCCATGGAGGCTCATCCGCGCTGCCTCCGACTTCTGGAATACCAGGGATCCCGATAGCTGGACGCCGGATGAGATTGCCCGCCTGCTGAAGAAATCCCCCTGGGCCAAGGAGATCTCCGGCACCCGCGCCACTACTAGCAAAAAAGGCATCACCAAGACCGTCACCGAGTACAGAGGAACCATCGTCTGGGAGAGCGCCAAGGTCATTCGCGACGCGGCCAGGTCGCCCCTCCCCAACGGATTCGAAGGTGAATACGTGCTCAGCATCGCGGGCATTCCGTTGTCCAAAAGCTCGTCGCGAAATGCCCTCGACAATCTCCGCCAGGTCTCGATGCTGCACGTTAAGGGTAAGGACCCCTTGGAAGCCGCAGCCGTGGTGCAGAATAAGAACAACGGCGCCATCTACTACTTTGGTTTTTCGCGCGAGGTGCTCCCTCTGACAAAAGACGATAAGGACCTGACCTTCACCACCCGCGTGGGCAAGGTGGTCTTAAGCGCGAAGTTCAATCCCAAGGACATGCTCTACCGCGGCGAGCTGTCGGTCTAACGTACCCGCGGATCCGGCTTCACCACCAGCGCCTGCGTATACGATTTGCCGCCCACCGTCAGGCGCACCGTGTACTCGCCAGCCGGCATCCACGGCCCCTGCGACACCGGCGTGTCCCGATAAATTGCCGAAATCGGCGGCCCGCCCCGGCCCCCGCCTCCTCCCGCCACGGGCGCCCCGTGCAGGTCCCACACGAATCGGTGCATTCCTGCCGTAGTCTCCGGTCGTTGGAACGGCCGCAGCCAGTAAAGCGGTACATTCAGCGTCGCACTCGGCGCGGGTGCCCGGTCGGTACTATCGAATTTCGCCACCACCTTCCCGATGTTATCCAGAACGTCGATAATCACCGGCCCCGCCGCTGCGGACTTCAGGTAGTAATAAAGGATCGCGCCGTCGGGCGGGTTCTTCCCGGCGGGCTCTTCGGGCGGCAGCGGAGTGTCGGTGTTGGTATCGCGCGGCAGACGATACGTCGCCCGCGGCGCGAACAGGTGCGCATCCGCTGCGGCGATCTCCGCCGAGAGCTCCCGCAGCGGCGAAATATCGTCCAGAATCCAGAACCCGCGCCCATGCGTCCCCACAACCAGGTCGTCCTCGTGCACCACCAGGTCGCGGATCGACGTCGCCGGCATGTTCGACCGCAGCGGCTGCCAGTCGTCGCCGTCGTTGAAACTGACGAACACCGCCAGCTCGGTCGCGGCGTAGAGCAGCCCTTTCCGAACCGGATCCTCGCGTACCGCGTTCACCGGACCCTCCGGCAATCCTCGCACCGTCTCCTTCCATGTCGCGCCGCCGTCGTGCGTGCGCCAGATATGCGGCTTGAGATCGTCCAGCCGCAGGCGATTGATCGCCGCATAGACCGTGTCGTCGTCGAAATGGCTGGCGTCGAGCTGCGCCACCTTGCTCCACGCCGTCATGCCGGGCGGAGTCACGTTCTTCCAGCTCTTGCCGCCATCGCGCGTCATATGAATAAGGCCGTCGTCGGTGCCCGCCCAGATAGTGGTGACGTTCAGCCGGGAGGGCCCGATCGAGTACACCACGCCCCGCCGCGTCGCCTGCTGTTTCGCCGCGGTCGCATAAGAACTCACGCTGGCCGGCAAATCGTAGGCCTCGCGCGAAAGATCCGGGCTGATCGCCTCCCACGTCTTCGCTCCGTCGCTTGTCTTGAGCACGACCTGTGCGCCCAGGTAGAGCACGTGCGGATCGACGTAGGAGAAGATCAGTGGCGCGGTTCGCAAGTAGCGGTAGTTGCCGCGCGGCGCCACATGCTCCACCTCGCCCGTAACACGGTTCCACTTGCTCACCTTGCTGCCGTAAACGATATCGGGGTTCAGCGGGTCGGGCGCGATGTAAGCGTACTCCTCCGCGCCTACCGGATGCCATTCGCGAAACGTGATCTGGCCGTCGTTGCCCCGGCTCGCGACCGCCGCTGACCCGCTCTCCTGCTGCCCGCCGTACACCCAATAAGGGAACTGGTTGTCGGTGATCACGTGGTAGAACTGCGCCGTCGGCTGGTTGTACCAGCTGCTCCACGTGGCGCCGTGATTCACGCTGATGGTCGCCCCCTGGTCGCAGGCCAGCAGGATGATGTTCGGGTTATCGGGGTTGATCCAGATAGTGTGATAGTCGTCGCCGCCCGGCGCGCCCTTGATGGCGGTGAAAGTAGCTCCGCCGTCGCTCGATCGGTACGTCGAAATATTAGCGACGTATACCACCTCCTTGTTTTTCGGATCCACGCGCACGCCCGCAAAATCGTTGCCGCGGCCGTAGATCCGCTGCTCGCCGTTGACCCGCTTCCATGAGGCCCCCGCGTCCTCCGACCGGTAGAGCCCGCCAAATTCGCCGCGCGCCTCCACCAGCGCGTACATCCGCGCCGGATCGGTGGGCGCAACCGCGATCCCGATGCGTCCCAGACCTCCCTGCGCGAACGTCGGCAGCCCGCCGGTCTGCTGATTCCACGTCGTCCCGCCGTCGGTCGATTTGTACAACCCGCTGTTCGGCCCCGAGAACGCACCGTTCTCCCACGGACCCTGTTGCGCCTGCCAGAGCACCGCGTAAACCGTCTGCGGATTGCGCGGGTCGAACGCAAGATCGACGGCTCCCGTCTGTTCGTCCTTATACAACACCTTCTGAAACGTCTGCCCGCCGTCCAGCGAGCGGAACACGCCGCGTTCCGAATTCGGCCCGTAGGGATGCCCGAGCACCGCCACAAACAGCCGGTTCGGATTCCCCGGGTCCACCAGGATGGCCGGGATCTGCTGCCCGTCGCGCAGCCCGAGATGCCGCCACGTCTTGCCCCCGTCCGTGGATTTGTACATGCCGTCTCCCACCGACAGGTCCGGCCGCTGCAAGCCCTCGCCGCTTCCCACATACAGGATGTTGGGATTCGAAGGCGCGACCGCGATCGCGCCGATCGAGCCCGTGGGCTGGTCGTCGAACAGCGGCTGCCAGGTGCGGCCGAAGTCGTCGGTCTTCCACACGCCGCCATTATTCACGCCGATGAAAAAGACGTTCGGCTGACCGGCGATGCCCGCCGCGCCCACGGTCCGGCCGCCGCGGAACGGTCCGATATCGCGCCATCGAAGACCCGAGTAGAGGTGCGGCGAATAGGTTTGAGCCAGCAGGTTCGTCGCGAGCAATACCAGTGCAGTGCGCATCGAATACGAAGATACCATCGGGCCTCACTGCATACTTGTCACCAAGCCGGCGCATCCTGCATCCTGGATATGAGAGCGAACCATGCCTCTGTACGAATATCGGTGCCGGAAGTGCTGCAAGACCTTCGAGATGCTGCGGCGCATGCAGGATGCGGATCGTGACCTGGAATGTCCGGATTGCCGGTCCGCCGAGATCGAGCGCCTGATCTCGACCTTCAGCGCCGGCGGCTGCTCGACTTCAGGCTCCGGCAGATTCACCTGAGCCAGGTGAATTGCGGCCGGTCGGCCGCTCTTCTCCAGTCCGGTGATCACCAATCTCCAGCAGTTCGCGTATCACGTGGTAAATGGACGCCTGCACTTCCTGGATCCTCGGGACGTAATCGCATCGCACCACGAGCGCGTGATCGGCTAGCCCGCGCCGCAAGATTTCGCCGCCGTCGTATCCATGGCCGCGTCTCGGGAGAAGCCCGCTGATTGCTCCCTGCTCCCTACTCTTACTGACGCGCTAATTAGTCATGCAGTGCGTTGTAGCGCAATCGTCACAGAAGAGTGCACGAGAGAACACGTGTCCGCGTCTCAGGGCGCGGACCGCCCCTTCATCGCCGATTCCAGCGAGATGTGGTTCTCGTCCAGAATCGCGCCCATCGCGCGCTGCAGCGCCGCCCTGGCCTTCACGTAAGAGCTGCGCGCGGCCACCTCCGTCGAGCGCGCTTGCGAGAGCAGGTTCTCGTATTGAATCACGAAGAAACTGGTCGAGGCGCCCACCTCGAACTTGGCCTGCTCCGCCTCCAACGATTCCTGCTGCAACGCCCGCGCCTGGACCGCTGCGTCGTAGCTGGCGCGCGCGCGCCGCATCGCGATCAACGCGTCCTCTACTTCGAGCCGCGCCTGGTTCTGCAACTGCCGCAGCCGGATCTCGCTCTGCTTCACCTGCAGCTCATCGCGCGCCAGGTCGGCCTCCGCTACCCGGTTGTGTATCGGCAGCGTCATCTGAACGCCCACGCCGTAAGTCGGATACTTGCGCGTGAAGATCTGGTTCAGTGCGGTGCCGTACCCGCCGATCATGTTCGGGTCCGGTAACGGAGCCGGAGCTAGCGGGAAGACGTCGCCTGCCAGAGCGCTGTTCTGCATCACACCAACCAGGTCGAGCTGCGGCTTCGTGGCGCTGCGCGCCCCTTCCAGCCCGATTTGCGAGTTGGCCACCTGCAGCCGCGCCTGTCCCAGGTCGGGCCGCCGGGCCAGCGCTTCGCCGATCAGGTCCTGCATCGGACGCACCTCGTCCGTACCCGGAATGGTCAAGGTATCCGTCGGTATCAAGTGTGCCGACATCATCTCGGGATCCTCGTTCCCCCGGCGCGTCAGAACCGTCTTGAGAATCGCCTCCTGCTCTTCACGCAGTCCCCGCGCGGTGATGAGGTCCTGCCGCGTGGAGAAAACCTGTGCATTGGCGCGCGTCAGCTCCACCGGCGCGAGCGTGCCCTCGTCCACCTGCGCGCGCACATCGGAAAGCAGCTTCTCGGCCAGTGTTACCGTCTCCACTTTCACCTTCTCGTCCTCGGTGAGCGCCACCAGGTCGGTGTACAACCGGATCACGCCGTAAACCGTGAGGATGAGCTGCTGGTGGAATAGAAGACTGCCGATCCTCTGCTCGTTGAGCGCAATCCGGATAAAGCGCCGGTTCACGCTCATGCCCGACCCGCGCAAGAGCGGCTGCGTCACCGTGAGCCCTAGGGCGGAATTCGTGTAAGGGTTGTAGCTGGTTCGCAGCGAGTTCACGCTCTGCCGGTTGTTCAGAAAATTCACCGATGCCGACGCGCCGGTGGCGAATCCCTGCTGGATGCCTGCGTTGTACAACGTCGTGTTGCTGACCAGCGTGCTCAGACCTGTTGTCGATGTGGCGCTCTGCGGCGCCGTCGAGTGCGTCCAGTTCAACTGCCCGAAGAGCGCCGGATCGAAACTCGGCACCGCCGCGCCGTTCGACTGCGCGATCGTACCCTGGATCGATTCGTTCACGAGGGGCTCGCCGAGCACGGTCAGCTCCAGAGCATTCGTCGTGATCGAACTCCCCGCCGTCGCCCGTCCGGCCGCGGCGGCGTTGGTCGAGAGCGGGCTCAGCGGCCCGCCCGTGCCGGTCGGCGCTTCGGCCAATGTGAAGTTGAGCCCGCGGAGCGTCCCGCCTCCTTTGGCGCGTACCAGCTCCGCATCGGCTGTGGGCAGCGTGTACCGCTGCAGCTCGATATCGAGATTGTTCTCGATGGCCAGCGCGAGCGCGTCCTGCAGCGAAAGGTACAGGTTGCCCGCCCGCATCAGCTCGTGGACCCGCGGCGAGTTGTCGTAGTTCACCGGCGGCATGCGAGGGACGCCGGTCTGGCCGAGCGCAAGACCGGCGGCGAGAGGCAGCGCCAGCGCGGCGCGTGCGGACTTTCGAAACATGGTTTGACCCTTTATTCTTTACAGCGAGCGCTACTGCTTCTTCCCCGGGGCCTTTTCCGCGGCCACCGGTTTGACCTTGCCACCCTCCCGCACCGCGTCGCTGGGATTGACCACGAGCCGCTCGCCGTCCTCCAGCCCCGACAGCACCTCCAGGTGATCGCCGTAGTCGCGGCCCAACTGGATGCGCGTGAAGTGCACCACGTCGTCCTGGCCAATAACGGCTACCTGGGGGCCGTCGCTGCGAACCACGAGCGTGTCGCCGGGGATCAGCAGCGGCGGATTCTGGCGCGGCACCGACAGGTCCACGTCGGCATACATGCCCGGAAGGAGTTGGCCGCCAACATTGTCAGCCTGCACCTCGGTGAGCAGCGTCCGCGATGCCGGGTCCAGCGCGTTGGAGGTGCGCGTCACCGTGCCCGCGAACTTCCGTCCCGGCAGCTCGGCAACCGTCAGAGTCGCCCGTTGGCCCACGCGCACGCTGTCTGCTTCGGATTGCGGAAGATTTACGTACACGCGCAGTGTCCCGGTCTGGGCGATGCGGAACAGCAGCGTGTTTCCCTCATTCACCAGCGCGCCGGTATCGATGTTGCGGACCGTGATCACGCCGTCGAACGGCGCCCGCACCGTCTGGTAGGTCTTGAGCTGGTTCAGACGCGCCACGTTCGCCTCGGCCGCCGCCACGTTGCTGCGCGCGGCCGCCAGCGCTTTGTTCAGCGCCTCCACGTTGGCCTGCTGCGCCGCCCACTGCGCCTGGTAGGTATCGTTCTCCTGTTTGGAAACCACGCCCTTCTTCTGCAGATTGTCCCAGCGCTGCGCCGTGATACGCGCCAGGTTCTCGTTGGCGCGCCCCTGCTGCACCGCGGCTTCGGCCTGCTGCACGGCGCTCCTCGTCTGCTCGAGCGTGGCGTTCGCCTGCAGAATCATCTGGTCCAGTTCGGGCGCTTCTACCTCCGCCACCACCTGCCCCGTGCGCACACGGTCGCCGATATCTGCATATCGCTTGCGTACATACCCGGTGGCCCGGGCAAGAATGGGCGCTTCGGTGACGGCTTGAACGTTGCCCGGCAGAACCAGCTCCGTCTTCGTCGCCGACCGCCCCACCCGCGTGAAGTTCACCGCCGGCAGGCTGCGAACCGTATCCCTGGCCTCCGCTGCCAGTACCTGTTCGCGGCGCTGCCTGGGCAGGTACCCAGCGAAAAATCCCACCACGATCAAGGCGATGATGACGACCGCGATCAAAACAAGGCTCGCTGCCGAAGGTCCCTTGCGCGGGTGCGCGCCTGATTCGTGAAGCTTCTTTTGCTCCTCGAGTTGGCGCTTCAGATCTTCTATCTCCGCCCGCAGCCGCTCTTCGGCGGTTTTGGTCTCGTTCATGAAAGATCCTCACGTATCATCATCTCGTCGCGGACAAATTCATGCTCCTCTTCTACAATCTTTCGTTCGTAATCCACCGGCGGCTCTTTGCGTAGCAGACTATAAACCAATGGAACCACAAAGAGAGTCGTAATGGTAGCCAGCAACAGGCCGCCAATTACGGCGCGTCCCAGCGGCGCGTTCTGCTCGCCGCCTTCGCCCAGTCCCAGTGCCATCGGAAGCATACCGATGATCATGGCGCTCGCGGTCATGATCACCGGCCGGATGCGCGTGTGGCCCGCGGAGAGCGCGGCGCTGCGCGCATCCAGGCCTTCCACGCGTTGATCGTTCGCGAACACAACCAGCAGGATGCTGTTGGCCGTGGCCACCCCGATACACATGATCGAACCCATCAGGCTCGGAACGCTGAACGTTGTCTGTGTCACGAACAGCATCCACACGATACCCGCCATGGCGCCCGGCAGCGCCATCAGGATGATGAACGGGTCCAGCCACGATTGAAAATTGACAGCCATCAGCAGGTAGACTAGCACCACCGCGAACGCCATCCCCAGACCCAGGCGATAGAAGGAATCCGCCATGGTCCGGATCTGCCCGCGAACGTCGAGCGTGGTGCCTCGCGGCAGCTTCGGCGTCATCCGGTCCACGATCTTCTCCACCGCCGCGCCCACGCTGCCCAGGTCGCGGCGGTCTACGTTGGCGTACACGTCGAACACCGGTTGCACGTTGTAATGGTTCACGATCTCCGGCGCCAAGCCGCGGCGCACCCCGGCTAGGTTGTACAGCAACTGCGGTCCGCCTGAGGCCGCCCCCGGATTACCGTACGCAATCGAATTCTGGCTTGGACTGGCGCCCACGCTGGCGTTTCCGGCATTCGCCACCCCGGCCACCGACGTGGTCGTGTTCGATGCCACCGAGCTCGCCGGCGCACCCACCGGCGTGCGCATCAGCGCGTCCAGGGAATCCACGCGATATTGCGGCGTCTGCACCGCCACGTTGTAGCTGACCCCGCTGCGGTAGTCCAGCCACTGTGTCGGCGCAATCTGCCCGCTGGAGCTCAGTGAGATCAGCAGGCTCGTGCTGACATCCCGCTGCGTGAGCCCCACCTGCCCGGCTTTGCTCCGGTTCACGTCCACGTCGATTTCGGGATAATCCACAACCTGGTGAATGTGCACGTCTGCGGCGCCCGGGATCGTCGCCACCTGCGCCGCAATCTGGCGCGCAATCTCGTAGTTCCCGGGATTCCGGCCCAGCACCTGCACGTCGATCGGCGCCGGCAGCCCGAAATTCAGAATCTGATTCGTGATATTGGCCGCCTCGAAGAAGAAGACCACGTCCGGGAACCGCTGGTGCAGGCGCTTGCGCAGCCTTTCGATATAGTCCGCCGTCGCGCCATGCTCGCCCTCTTTGAGGGAGATCAGGATGTCGCCATCGCCGACGCCCAGCGTCGGACTGTCGCCGAAAGCCAGGTTGAATCCGCCGTTCGGGATTCCGATGTTGTCGATGATATTCTCGATCTCGCGCTCCGGCACAACCTGGCGGATCTCGTCTTCGATGCTCGCAAATAGCACCTCTGTCTTCTCGATCCGCGTCCCGGACGGAGCCCGCGCATGCAGTCGCATCGCGCCCGAGTCTACTGTCGGGAAAAAATCGCGGCCGATCAGCGGCGCCAGGCAGAGCGAGCCGCCCACGAACAGGGCAAACGCAATCAATACCGGAGGCCGGTGGTCGAGGCACCAGTGCAAGAGCGACCCGTAAGACGCCCGCATCAGCTCGAAACGCCGGTTGAACAGGTGATGCACGTACCAGATGAAGCCCGTGCCGCCCTCTTCGTGCTCGCCCCGCACGTACAGCTTCACTTCCGGCCGCAGCATGTAGTGCACCATGGTCGGGATCAGCGTGCGCGACAGGAAATACGAGGCCATCATCGCGAAAACTACGGCCATGGCCAGCGGCGTAAACAGGTACTTTGCCGCGCCCGTAAGCAGCAGCACCGGCACGAATACGATGCAGATCGAAAGCGTCGAGACGAACGCCGGTGCCGCGATCTGCATCGCGCCGTCCAGCACCGCGCGCACCAGCGGTTTGCGCATCGCCATGTTGCGGTGCGTGTTCTCGATCTCCACCGTCGCGTCGTCCACCAGGATGCCGACCGCCAGCGCCATGCCTCCCAGCGTCATCACGTTGATGGTCTGTCCCAACAGGCTCAGAATCATCAGCGAACAAAGAATCGAGAGCGGAATCGAAATGCAGACGATGACCGTGCTGCGCCAGCTTCCCAGAAAAAGCAGGATCATCATGCCCGTCAGGAACGCTGCGATCACCGCCTCGCGCACCACGCCGTTGATCGCCGCCCGGACGAACAGCGATTGATCGAACAATTGCCGCACCTGGAGTTCCGTCGGAAGACCGGCCAGGATCTTCGGCAGCGCCTTCTTCACGTTGTTCACCACCGCCAGCGTGGATGCCTTGCCGTTGCGCAGCACAGTCAGCAGCGCGCCGCGGCGTCCGTTGGTCCGCACGATGCTGGTCTGCACGCTGTAGCCGTCGCGGACCTGCGCCACATCCTTCAGGTACACCGTTGCGCCGTTGACTACCTTCAACGGCATGTCGTTCATCTCGGCCAGGATGCGCGGGCTGGAGTTGAGCTTGATCTGGTAGTCCTTGTCGCCGATCTTCGCTGTGCCCGCCGGGAAAATTAGGTTCTGGTTGCCGAGCATGCTGCTGACATCGGCGGCCGAGAGACCCTTGGCGTAGAGCTGGTTCGGATTCAGGTCCACCATCACGGCTCGGAAACGTCCGCCATACGGTAGGGGCACGGCCGCGCCCTGGATGGTCGCCAGTTGCGTGCGGATGAAGTTCTGCCCCATGTCGAACAGCTCCTGTTCGCTCATGGTGTCGCTCTGCAACCCGAGCTGGAGAATGGGCACGCTCGACGCGTCATACTTGATCACGCCCGGTGGAGTCGTTCCGGGCGGGAAGGTGCGCAGTAGGGTCTGGGATATCGCGGTAATCTGTGCCAGCGCGAGCTCCACCTTCGCGGTCGGCTGGAAATACACGCGCGTCACCGACGCGCCGGAATAAGACTGCGACTCGATGTGTTCGATGTCATTGACGCTGGTGGTCATCGACCGCTCGAAGATGGTGACCATCCGTTTTTCCATCTCTTCGGGCGATAGACCGGTGTAGGACCAGATCACGCTGACCACCGGGATATCGATGTACGGGAAGATGTCCACCGGCATCGTGAGGATCGCCGAAACTCCCAGAATCGCGATCAAAACGGAAACGACGACAAACGTGTACGGCCGGCGTAGGGCTAATCGGACTATCCACATGACGCAAGAACAGGTAGGAGCTGTTTTTCCGCTGTTTTCTTATGATATCTGATCGCGCCCGCCCTTGCTCCTGGCCCGAAAGGGCTACCCGTTGACCCTACTGGCCCACGCTCGACTCGGCCATGCTCAGGAACACGTTGCGCAGACTGTCCGTGCCCCCGTCTGCCCGTTGGATCAGGAGAATCGAGATCAGCCCGTTCGCCGGATCGATCCACCCCTGAGTCCCGAATGCGCCCCCGTGCCCGTAAGTCCCCTTGAGGTGGCCGGCCAGTTCGCCGAGCGGGTCCGTCACCACCTCCCACGCCAGTCCGTAATCCGTGCCCCGCATCCAGCCCACCGGCCGGATGCCCGCGGTGTGCGCCTCCGTCATCATCTGAACCGAGTAAGGTGAAAGGTAGCGTCGCCCCTGGTAGACGCCGCGGTTCAGCATCATGCGATAAAGATGCAGCAGGTCTTCCGCGGTCGAATACATGCCCCATCCGGGAGCGGGGAAGACCGCGCCCTGCCGGTACTTCGCGGGGTCGCCGCCCAGGATGCCGGCTGGCGCGCGCACCAGCTTCCCGTTCCTTTGCACGTACACCATCGCGATCCGCGCGATCTTGTCCGCCGGCGGGAAAAAGAACGAGTCCTTCATCTCCAGCGGCCGGAAGATCCGGCTGGCGATGAAGTCCTCGTACTTCTGCCCTGAACACACCTCGATCAACCGCCCCAGAATCTCGATTCCCGGGCTGCTGTAGCTCCATTGGGTCCCGGGCTGGAAGAGCAGTGGCTGGCGTGCCAGGTGCCGCACCACCTCGTCCAGCGGCACGTTCATCAACTGTGGATAATCGTGAATCGCCGCCGGCGCCGGATCCTGAATCCCCGCGGTGTGGGTCATCAAATCCCGAATCGTGATCGCGTGCTCCGGCACCGCAAGCCGCCCGGCGTCCGGTCCGGTGTTCGTGGTCACGCGCTGATTGCGGAACTCGGGCAGGTACTGCTCCACCGGGTCCCGCAAAGCGAGCTTGCCCTCCTCCGCCAGCATCATGATGCCGATCGCCGTGACGGGCTTCGTCATCGACATGATCTGGAAGATCGTGTCCTTCTGCATCGGCCGGACCGCTTCGGTATCGGCCATCCCGACCGCATCGAACTCGGCGACGTCGTTCCCGCGGGCGACCATCGTGACCGTCCCCGGGACGGTCTGCACGTCGATGAATTGCTTCATCCGCTGTGGGATCTGCGTCAGGATCGCAGGGTTGACACCCGCCGGGCCGCCGGGCTGCGCCGCTGCCGCTAGCGTGAATAGGAGTAGATAGAAGGATGCTTTCCGCACGGGAGCCAGCATAGCCGAAGTGTGCGCCGGGTTCAACGTGAGAGGATAGAACCCATGCAGCCGAAACGCACCGCGGAGCGATTCTTCCGGGGCAGGCTCGAGGGCACGGAGAAGGGGCGCGTCTACCTCGTTCTCCCCTTCGACCCGCAAAAGGTGTGGGGACCGAGGGAGCGATACCACGTCCGCGGAACGATCAATGGCGGGCCAATCAGGGGCCCCCTGGAGCGTTTCGGCAGAGGATATTTCTTGCCGCTGGGCCCGGCGTACCGGCGCGGAGCGGGCCTGCACCCGGGCGATCTGGTCCATGCAGCGCTCGCGCCCGAAGGGCCGCAGAGCGAAGCCCTCGCGCCCGACATCGCAGCGGCCCTCGCCGCCGACCCGGACGCCGCCCGATTCTTCGACGCCCTGGCTACTTTTTATCGCAAGAACTACCTGCGATGGATTGACGCGACCAAACGGAGCCCCGACGTGCGCGCCCAGCGCATCGCGCAGTTGGTCGAGCTGATGAAAGCCGGGCAGAAGCAAAGACCTCGCTAAACCCGAAAGCTACATCAGCGGTCCAGGCTGCCTGAGGTAGCGGCCGATCAGTGCGTCGGCTGTGCGCAGGGTCTGAGCCAGAATGGTCAGCGTCGGGTTGCCGGACGGGTTCTGCGGGAATGACGAACCTCCCAGCACAAACAGATTCGCCATCTGCCAGTGCTGCAACCAGGGATTCAGCACCGACGTCGCGGGGCTGGCGCCCATGATGGTTCCACCCTGAATGTGCGTGCTCTTATAACTCATGACGTCGTACGGAGAAAGCGGTGGCGCCGATACCTCGCGCGCCCCCGCGGCGCGAGCCACCTCGGTCATCTTCGCCGTTACGTGCCGGATTAGGTTGCGATCGTTGTCGTTCCAACTGATAGTCAGTCGGAGCAGGGGATCGCCGTGCACGTCGCGGTAAGTCGGATCGATATCCATGTAGTTGGTGGTATAGGCGAGATGCTCGCCGCTGATGCCCAGGTTGGCGGTGCGGTCAAAGGACTCCATCGCGGCCCTTTTCCATTCCGTCCCCCAGGTGGCCTTGACGGAAGGGGGAACGACGCCAAAGCTGCGGATAGGCGGGTGGCCGAGGGCGTTTGCGTTCACGGCCGCGCCGCGTAGGAAATCGAGCGATGTGTGATCGAAGCAGTCTCCGTCCAGATCCGAGATGGTAACGCCGCAGGCTCCCGCACCCATGAAGCGGTTCAGGGGGCGGTCGAAGAAGAGAAGAAATCCCCGTGTATTGACCTGGTGGGTGAGATTGCGTCCCACTTGCCCGCGTCCCGTCGCCGGGTCGTACGGCTCCCCGATCTTCGATAGCAATAGCAGGCGGGTATTGTTCAACGTCCACGACGCCAGCAACACGATGTCGGCGGGCTGAAAAACTTCGTCTCCCGCCGCATCGCGGAACAGCACACCGGTCGCTTTGCCGTCCCGGTGAAGCACCCGGCGGACGTCTGTCCCGGTGCGGATCGTGACGCCCTTCTGCCGCGCGATCACCGGCAGCAGCGTGTTGGTCGGCTGCGCCTTGGCGCCCACCATGCAGCCGAAGCGCTCGCAAAACCCGCAGTACTGGCAGGCGGGCCGTACCATGCCGTCCGGATTCCGGTACGCCGTGCTCAGGTTCGCCGAGGGTGTGGGAGCCGGGTGGTAGCCCAGCGACCGGGCGGCGCCGGCGATCAGCGACGGGAAATAAGGAAGCCTCATCGGCGGTGTGGGGTACTCCGCGGAGCGCGGCCCCTCGAAAGGATTCACCCCGGACTTTCCGGACACGCCCAGCAGTTTTTCCGCGCGCGTGTAGAATGGCTCCAGCTCGCCATACGTGACGCCCCAGTCCTGAATGGCGTGATTGGCGGGCAGGCGCTTGGCCCCATAGCGCTCCACGGTTCTGGTGTGAAGCTCGAAGCAGTCCGGCATGAAGCGCGGCGTTAATCCGGTCCAGTGCTCGCCGGCGCCGCCCGTGCCGGTCCCCGGCAGAAACGAGCCGAACTGGCGAATCGGCAGCGCTCGATGCTTTGCGGTGGGGCGGAAGGTCACTGTCTCCCGCGAGGCATCCTGCATCATGCGTAGCCGCACAGCGTAGTCCACCTCGTCCATCCCTTCGGAGTAATCGGAGGCCTTGTGGGGGCCCCCGCGTTCGAGCACCACCACGGAGAGCGCGGTCCTGGCGCCCAGTTCCTTGGCCATCAAGAGGCCGGCCCATCCGCCTCCCACGATCACGGCATCGGTGCGCGGGAGAGTCTTCACTCCGAATCCTCCCAGGGCTTAACGGGATGTCCCAGGACGTCGGAGAGGCTGCGCGGCCTCGGCCGATAGGGCTCCCCATAATGGCGGTCGATTTCGTTGGACCAGCTCATGTGGGGCCCGGGATAGCCGATAAGCTGCCAGCCGATAAGATCCGCGTTGCCGCCATGCATGGGGTCGCAGAACATGCCCTCGATCGTGTTCTGGCGTAGAAGCCGGAAGAAAAGCGTCGTCTCGATGGCTCGCAGCTTACGGTCCTGATCAGCGGGCGGCAGCGAGTCGAACTCCTGCCCCAGCAGGGGCACCCCTTCACGATAGATCTCGCGCGGTGTGGCCTTACCCTGGTAGCCTTGCTCGGGAAGTCCCTCTTCGAACGGCGGCTGGACGTAGCGGTAGCGATCGCGGCCGTAGGGGCCGGCGAGTTGCCGGTCGATATAGACGATCACGCCGGCCTCGGAAGCGCCGGGGCCGGAAGAGTCGCTGGGAAAGATCCGCGCTGCCGCGGCGGCTACAACCAACGCCCCGCGCTCGTCGAAGTATCGTAGTGGGACGCGAATCTTTCGGCCGGCCTGTGCGTGCACGCGCAGCGGGGTGCGGTCGAGGGTGTAGATCAGCGTCCCTCCCACTGCCGTCGTGGAGATGGTGAGAAAGCGTCGGCGCCGCATACGGGGGCAGTATATCCCACAGGAGTCGACGCGTCAGCGCCTGTTCCTGCAATGATATGATCGGTGACACTCGAGGAGGATCCACCGGCATGCCCGGCGATGCCAACGACAATCAGGCCAACGAGGCCATGGTCCGGCGCCGCTTTGCGGAGTTGGACAACGGCAATTTCGGCATTTTGGACGAGCTCTTTGCTCCATCCTACAAGCTAAACCTTCCGGGCTTCGGAAAGCCCATGAACCTGGCGGCCACCAAGCGCTTTTATCAATCCTTTTACGGCGCCTTCGCCGGCTTGAAGCACACCATCGTGGAACAAGTGAGTGCCGGCAACCAGGTCGTGACGCGCTGGACGGCGCGCGGGACTCATAAGGGCGAATGGATGGGAGTCAAGCCGACTGCCAGGCGTGTTTCCTTCGGCGGGATCAACATCTACACGATAGACAAAGGAAAGTTCGTTTCCAGCCAGGTGAACTGGGACCTGCTCGGCATCCTGCAGCAGATTGGCGGGGTTAAGGCGCGGCCGCCCGTATCGGGATCTGCGCGTGCGCGTCGAACCTGACCATGTCAACCGGTTGAAAGGATTGTCACCAACGCGACATGCTGTTAGTGAGGTCGCATGAAACGCTTTGTCTTTCCGATCCTGATCGCCGCCACGCTTCCGGCGGCCGATTCCCGCATAACGTCTGCGATGAACTCCTTCACCACCGAATCCTATAAGCAACTCGCGCGCGGCGATGGCAACCTGATCCTCTCGCCTTTTAACATCGCCACCGCTCTCTCCATGGCCCTCGCTGGCGCCCGCGGCCAGACCGCCCGGGAAATCCGGTCCGTTCTGCACCTGGATCAGGATCCCAACTACGATGCCGCCCTCGGAGCGCTGGTTGCCGGCCTCGGCAAGGCCGCCAACAGCGGAGGCAACGAATTGCTCATCGCCAACGGGTTGTGGGTGCAAAAGGGATTCGAAATCCTGCCGCCCTTTGAAAGCACGCTTGCCGACAACTACAAGGCCCCACTCAACCCGGTTGATTTCATCGCCAACACCGAGGCTGCTCGATCCCAGATCAACCGCTGGACAGAAGAGCACACCAAAGAGAAGATCAAGGACCTGCTCCCGCCCGGCTCACTCGATGGCCGCACCCGACTTGTCCTCACCAGCGCCATCTACTTCTACGGAAAATGGCAGTCACCGTTTCTCACCTCACGCACCCAGCCCGCGCCATTCACTCAAACGGGCGGCGCGACCGTGCAGGCCGACTTCATGAACCAGACCTCCCGTTTCGGTTACGTCGAAACGCCGTCCGCGCAGATTCTCGAAATGGGCTACGAAGGCACCGGTATCGCCTTTGACGTCCTGCTTCCGAGAACTGTCGGCGGTCTTGCCGAGCTCGAGAAATCGCTCACGGCGGAGAACCTGGTCGGCTGGCTCGGAAAGCTCTCTACTCGCAACGTGCAGGTGAGCCTGCCAAAATTCCGCGCCGAATCCGCATTCTCTCTGGGAAAGGTGCTCTCGACCATGGGCATGCCTACCGCCTTCACGGCCAGAGCCGACTTTTCAGGAATCTCCGCCAGGAACGGCTTGGCCGTTTCCGAGGTCGTCCACAAGGCGTTCGTCGATGTATCCGAGGCCGGAACCGAAGCCGCGGCTGCTACCGGAATTACCATTCGCGCCACCTCCATGCGCCTGCCAGAACAGGCCGTAATTTTCCGCGCCGATCACCCGTTTCTCTTCCTGATCCGCGACACCCGCACCGAAGGCGTCCTCTTCATTGGTCGCCTGATGACCCCGCGATAACCTCGCCGGCAACGGCGTCAATCAGCCGCTGATATTCCCATGTCGCTGGCGCGCCGCCCGGACGCGTTCCCATTTTCGGACACCACCATCCCAAATTAAGGCATTCACCCCTGTCTATCTCATTTCCCGCCAATATCCCACCCTGGCCCCCCACCTGCACTCCCTATCCCCTATGCCGTTCCTCCGCTCCCTCTCCCGCGGCCGCACCCTCACATCCATCGTGGTCCTCACCATTGCCCTCGGCGTCGGCGTGAACACTGCCCTCTTCAGTCTCATCAACGCCCTTCATCGCCCGCTGCCCGTCCGCAATGCCCCCCGGCTCTATACGCTCGCCACCCTCCACTCCTCGTCCGCCGCCGGAAGCGAAGGCATGGAGTATCGCTTCACCTATCCCGCGCTCTCCGACTTTCGCTCTCAATCCCGCTCCTTTAGCGACATTCTCGCCTTCCAATTCGGCCAGGGCGGGCTTTCCGACGGCCGCCGGCCCACCCACTTCTTCTTCAGCTACGTCTCCGGCAACTATTTCACCGCCCTCGGCGTGCCTCCCGCCATCGGCCGCGTGTTCTCCCCTGGAGAAGGCGAAGCCCTCAACGCTCCCGTCTCCATCGTTCTCAGCTATTCCTACTGGCAGCGCCGCTTCGGCGGCGACGTTTCCGTCGTAGGCCGTCAGGTCCGCCTCGACGGCGCCCCTGCCACCATCGCCGGTGTCTCCGCCCGCGGCTTCCACGGTACCTACGCCAATACTGACATCGACGCCTTCCTTCCGCTCTCGCTTCTCGCCCGCACCGAAAACGGCCGGCTTCGCAACTTCTTCCATGACCGTGCGAATGCCCGTATCACACTCATGGGTATCCTCGCCCCCGGCGTCCCTCTCTCCGCCGCCCGCACCGAAGCCTCGCTCATTGCCGCCCGTCTCGAGCGCCAATACCCTGCCACCGATGGCGGCATTCGCGTCTGGGTCATCCCCGAGCCTTGGTCCCGCCCTGTGCCCATCCCTTCCATGGTCAACTCCGCGCCATTCGTCGCCGGATTTTTCCTGCTGCTTGGCGTCCTCGTCCTCGTGCTCGCCTGCATGAATGTCGGCAACATCCTCCTCGTGCGCGCCGCCGCCCGCGAGCGCGAAATGGCCGTTCGTGCCGCCCTCGGCTCCGGACGCTTCCGCCTCGTCCGCCAGGTCCTCGCCGAGACCATCGTCCTCGCCCTCTTGGGGGGCATCGCCGGCGTTCTCCTCGGCTCGTGGGCCGCCGATGCGATCTCCACCATCCCCATCTCGAGAGAACTCCCCGCCTCCCTCGACCTCTCCTTCGACTGGCGCGTCTTCGCCTACGCCCTCGGCGTCACTCTCCTCGCCGGCATCGGCGCCGGCCTCTACCCGGCTCTCGCCGCCTCCCGCGCCGACATCTCTGCCGTCCTCCATGAAGCCGGACGCTCCGAGACCGCGGCCCGCGGCTCCCGCCGCGTTCGCAACGCCTTGATCGTCGTGCAGGTAGCCGGTTCGCTCACTCTTCTAATCGTCGCCGGCATCTTTGTCCGAAGCCTCTCCGCCATGCGCAACATGGATATCGGCTTCAACCCCCGCCATCTCGCCACCCTCACCATCGACACCGCCTACGCCGGCTACGACCAGCCGCGCACCGCCGCCTTCTACCGGGAACTCGAGCGCCGCGTCCGCAACCTCCCGTCGGTCGCTGTAGTCGCGCTCTCCTTCAGCCCCCCGGTCGGCTACGCTCGCGAAGCCGACGCGGTCGCCGTCGAAGGCCGCGCGCCTGCATCTATCCACGACCTGCCCCTCATCTTCTGCAACAGCGTCACTCCCGATTATTTCCGTACCCTTGACATGCCCCTCCTCCGCGGCCGGCCCTTCCGCGAATCCGACGACCAATCCGCCCCCCGCGTGGCCATCGTCAACGAAACCATGGCTCACAACCTCTGGCCGGGCCAGGACCCGCTCGGCAAGCGCTTCCATCTCCGCCGCACGGGCGATGCCTGGTGGGAGGTCGTAGGCGTCGCGCGCGACAGCAAATATCTCACTCTGTTCGAGCCTCGTCTGCCGTTCTTCTACGTCCCCGCCGCCCAGCAATTCTACACGCGCCGCTGCTTGCAGGTCCGCGCTACCCTCGCGCCCGAAGCCCTGCTCCCGCGCCTCGAAGCCGAGATCCGCGCTCTCGACCCCGACATGCCGGTCACCGAAGCCGAGCCCATGGAGTCGGTCCTCGAAGGCATGTCGGGCTACTGGGGCTACCGCCTCGGTGCATACCTCAGCGCTGCCATGGGCCTGGTCGGCCTCATCCTCGCTGCCATCGGCGTCTACGGTGTCCTCTCCTTCGCCGCCGCCAGCCGCGCCCGCGAAATCGGCATCCGCATCGCCCTCGGCGCCTCCAGCTCCGATATTCTCCGCTTGGTCCTCGGCCAGGGTCTCGTCCTGATCTCGATCGGCGTTGGTATAGGCCTTCTTCTCGCCGCGGCTCTCGCCCGTGCGATGGCGAAATCCATCGCGATTGCGTCCACCCCGGCCCCCTTCCTCGCTGCCACCGCATTCCTCTCCGCGGTGGCTCTTGTCGCAAGCTATCTCCCTGCGCGGCGCGTCCTGAAGCTCGACCCCAACGAATTCCTCCATCACGAATGAGCGCGCGGCCGGTGCCGGCAGGGTGACTTGAGTCGCGGCGGCGCGGGTGGTCCGCAACGGCATCTGCGGCCCGCCGCCTCGCCGGGCCACGGCCGGCAGGCTGGCTTGCATGCTGCTGCAACTCGCCTGAACGTCAAGATGGTGGATTGGCTTGTGGAGCGCGGCGCGGACGTGAATGCCAAGGGGCGCAACTGGACCGGGCAGACACCGCTCGATAGCGCGGCGAACTCGTCGGACGCGGACTGGCTTCGCGAGCGTCACGCGCAAGGCTCGCTTGTCAACCCGATTGAAGGCTCAACGGCGACCCTGTCTTTCAAGCCTACGATAAGCGCGACTGGAAAATGGTGGAACTGTTGCAGCGTTACGGCGGGGTGCCTCAAGCCACCACCGCGGGCCTTTTTCGCCAAACGGAGCTCGCGCGAAAGATGCTGGCTGGCGAAGCAAAGTACGGGACCGAAGGCGTCGGCGGCGACACGCTTGCCGAGCAGCTGTTGTGGGGCGGCGCCTGCGGCGGCGATGCCGGGATCGTACGTATGGCGCTGGAGCACATCGACCGGCCCACGGACGACCCGTGGTGGTTCCAGATCATGGAGCAGCCCATCCGTATGTGGAGCGAAGGGGGCGCCCAACTCGACTGCCTGAAGCTCGTTCTCCAGCGCTGCGACCCGAACATTCTTGGACGCTCGGACGACGGTTTCAACCTCACCGTTCTTCACAGCGTTGCCGGAGCGCGCCCGCATGTAACCGCCGGAGAACGGCTCGCCTTCGCAACTGCCTTGCTGGACGCGGGTGCGCGAACCGATCTTCGCGATGGCCTGCTCAATAGCACCCCGCTTGGCTGGGCCTGCCGTTGGGGCCGCCTCGAGCTCGTCCGGTTGCTCTTACAGCACGGCGCAGATCCGTGGAGGCCGATGCGCAATCCTGGGCCACTCCAA
>Ga0335080_10001872_pt1 | contig 20888 bp, 19 predicted proteins | sample Lox_Sample_34_FD_206720 | JGI IMG/M metagenome (GOLD analysis project Ga0335080, IMG submission 206720) | Soil microbial communities from Loxahatchee National Wildlife Refuge, Florida, United States - Lox_Sample_3.4 | ecosystem: Environmental > Terrestrial > Soil > Wetlands | place: USA...
GAGAACTACCGTTTCAAGGCGCGCGATGGCGTCACCACCGCCCTCGAGATGGAAGTCGGCGTGAATCCCGTGGCCGCCTGGTATGCCGAACGGCAGGGACGCGCCCTGATCAACTACGGCGCGACCAGCGGCGACATTCCGGCGCGCATCGCGGTCATGCACGATTCCGGCAAGCTCCTGCCCCGTGACAAAGCCATCGAACGAACCGCCACCGCGGAAGAGTTCCGGCAGGTGCTCGAGCGCATCGGGCACGGACTGGACGACGGCGCGCTCGGCATCGGGATGGGTATCGCCTACCTGCCCCACGAATCGCGCGCCGAGGTTTTCGCGATATTCCAGCTCGCCGCCCGCCGGCACGTCCCGGTCTATGTGCACATGCGGAACGGCGGACCCGTCGAACCCGGCGTCGTCGATGCGCTCCAGGAAGTGATTGCCGACGCACAGGCAACCGGCGCCTCCCTGCACGTGGTCCACATCACCAGCATGGGCCTGCGGGAGACGCCGCTCTGCCTGGCGCTGATCGATGGCGCGCGCTCTCGCGGCCTCGATGTCACCACCGAGGCCTATCCGTACACAGCCGGCATGACCGACCTGGGCAGCGCGATCTTCAGCGAGGGCTGGCAGCAGCGCCAGGGCGGCATCGGTTTCGGCGATCTGCAATGGGCCGCGACCGGCGAGCGGCTCACCGCCGAAAGCTTCGCCCGTTACCGCAAACAGGGCGGCATGGTCGCCATCCACTCCATTTCCGAGGAGATCGTCAAGCTCGCCGTGGCCCACCCCAACGTGATGATCGCCAGCGACGGCATCCTCGATGAAGGCAAGGGACACCCGCGCGCCGCCGGAACCTACGCGCGCGTGCTCGGCCGCTACGTGCGCGAGCAGCGCGCCCTGCCGCTGATGGACGCAATCGGCAAGATGACGCTTCTGCCCGCGCAGCGGCTCGGCCTGGGCAGCAAGGGGCGTATCGCAGTGGGCGCCGACGCCGACATCACCCTATTCGATCCCGCCCGCGTGATCGACCGCGCAACCTTCGACAAACCCGCGCAGTACTCGGACGGCATTCCGTACGTGGTGGTGAACGGCGCGCTCGTAGTGGATCACGCCGAGCTGGTGCCGGATGTCACGCCCGGGCAGCCGGTGCGGCGCTGATCGCCGCATCTTCCGCCGGGTAATCGTACTCTTCGGGATCGACCCGCGTGGTGTCGCGGTGAAACACGGCCACTTCGTGCCCCATCTCCAGGACGGCGGGTATGGCGAACCTGCCGATGAATCCCGACCCACCGGTTGCCAACACCCTCATCTGCTCCCTCCAGCTACCATCATGGTATGTCCGATCTCCGGCGGGCCTGGTCCGCGCTCATTGAGGCGGACGACTACGAACGCCACATGGCCGCTGTCGGGCAGCCTCAGGCCAACGCAGCCCTTCTCGACGAGCTGTTCACCGGCTTTCCACCTCCCCCCGGCGCGCGGATCCACTTCGTGGGCTCGGGCACCGGCCAGTACTTCGACTATTGGCAGCCCGCCGCCCTGTCCGGTTACCATCTGACATTCACCGATATCAATTCCGCCTACCTGGCCCGCCTCACGTCGCGGCTGGGAGCGATGCCGGCCGTCGTCCAGGTAGACGACATCGAAGCGCCGGCCCTGAATGGCCCGTTCGATCTCGCCATTGTGATCCTGGTCCTGGAGCACGTGGATTGGCACCGCGCCGTCGCCGCGCTCTGCGACCGTGCGGATCGCGTCTTTGTCGTCATCCAGCAGAACCCGCCGGATCTCCCGGTTCTCGACCTTCCCGGCACGATGTCCATTCTGCGCCAGGCGTGCCCCCACCTGATCGGCCGCGCTGAGCTGATCGAGGCCTTCCGCCGCGAGGGATTGCCCCTCGTCCGCACATCGTTTCGCGAAGTTCCCGACCGCAAACACATGGCCGGGCTCGATTTCATGCGCCAGCATTAGCGCTGCGCCTCTCCATCAGCACCACATCTCGCCACCGGCCGTCGCGCTGCGCGATGCGCTCGCGGGTTCCCACTACCCGGAAGCCGGAACGCTCGTGCAGTGCCAGTGATGCCGTATTTTCGGGGAAGATGCTGGCTTGTAACGTCCAGACGCCGGCGGCCTCCGACGCTCGCACCAGTTCGCGCATCAGCGCCGAGCCCACCCCCTGCCCTCGAGCCCGCTCGGTCACGTACACGCTGACCTCCGCCACGCCCTCGTACACCTTGCGCGCTGACACCGGGCTGAGCGCTGCAAATCCTGCAATGCCCATTTCATCGCATGCCACCAGGCGGCAATCCGCGCGATGGCTGGCATTCCATCGCTCCCAATCCGGCCCCTCGGTCTCGAAGGTCGCGTCGCCGGTAGCGATACCTTCCATGTATGCGGTGCGCACGCCTTCCCAGTCGTGCGGTGTCATCGCCCGGATCTGAATACCGGTCACTTCCTCCTCCGTTTGCGCACGCGGATCGGTGCCGGCGCGGCCTTTGCCGTGGCCTTCGGTATCGCACGCGCCAGCGTCCACATGAGCGCCGTGAAGAGCAGCAACAGAACCGCCGAGCTGAAATTGCTGCCGCCGAACCAATCGCCGAGAAACATCACTTCTCCATCGTTGCGTCGATACCAACCTCCCCAGAACTTCGAATCCGCCGTAGTCATGTTCAGCAGCTTCCGCCGCGCATCGGTCTTTGCCGCTTCGGGCGCTGGAGTATTTTCCACGACGCCGCCCCACTCCCGCGCCAGGGCATATTCGTGTTTGTGCATCCAGTTATCCCAGGCTCCGGCGGAAAGCGAGTCCTCCCCGGGCGGCGCCGGCTCGAATTGTCCGCCGGCGAAGACGAGCCCCGGGAACACTTGTCGCTCGGGCGTGTTTTCCAGGTGCTCGATACGCGCCTGCAGAAAGACACCCAGCGAGAAATCGACCAGGCATCCCAGGATCACCACGCAGGCAAGTACCCGGCTCATCGCGAAGCGCGCAGCCAGCAGCGTCATCCCGATCACCGCCATGGGCACCAGGGTCAGATGTGCCACGCCAAGCGGATCGCCCTCGCCTACCACCGCAATGCCCACCGCTACGGACCACGCGATCAGGCCGGCCCAAAAGGCGCGCTCTCCCGGCTGCCCGAACCGCTTGCGCAGCGTGCCCGCAACCAGCCACAGGACCGCGAAGCCCCCGAGCGCGCCCATGCAGAATACGAGGTTCTGCTGATAAACCACGAACGCAAAATCGCGCAGCGTGCCCCAGACGTTCGGCTGCTGAAGATCCCTCGCGGCGGATGGATCGCGCAACACGATGGGAATCGTCGAATCCGCCAGGTTGCCGCCGATCTTCTCCAGATTGTGCCCCCGATAGGACTGGCTGGTGGTCACCGAGGTATTGGACATGAAGGTCGTGCGAACCCCGTAGGTCGTAATCGACCAGGCGAACCACGTCGCCAGCATCGCGGCGCTGAGCCCCGCCACCGCCGCCAATTCCCGAAACTTCGGGCGGCGCAGAAGCAAGTGCGCCGCCAGGAATACGATGTACGGGCCGGCCGAGTAATGCACCAGCAGGCCCATGGCCAGCGCGAGGAAGGCCGCGGTCATTCGCAGCGGGTCCTGCTTGCGCCAGGCCTTCAGATAGAACAGAATCGCCAGGATCACGAAGAAGGCCGCCAGGGATTTGGTCCAGGTGTAGGTTGCGTTCTGTATGATGATCGGGCTGGCGGCGAAAATCGCCGCCAGTGGCAGCACGCCCGGCCTTCGCGGGCGGGCCAGCATCGGCAGGGCCATCGCGCATGGCAGGAATAGCAGCAGGTTGAAAAACGTGAAGGTGGCCTGGAAGACCTCGAACCGCTCCCCGGCCTGCGCCATCACGAACGCCGCCAACACATTCATCGCCGGCGGGCGGGCCGGCAACTGGTACCCGCCGAAGATCGGGATGTTCGGGGAGAAATGATGCAGAAAAAACAGGCTGCGCTGAAAATGTTCCAGCCAGTCTCCCCGCCACCGGCCCCCGGAGTAGTTCCGGATTATGGTCAGCAGCAGCAGCGCCCAGAGCAGTAGAAACCCGTATCCCGTCAGCGCTCGCCTCACGCGGACGCCGCGAAAAACAGCTGCGGCATCGCGCCGCGCCGCCCATGCCGCGGCAACACAGACGCCGGTCGTCGTCAGGTAAGCTGGTGTCTCCGCGGCGGGCGCGAACACATACACCGCCCAAGCTGCCAGCCAGAGAAAAAGTATCGAGAGCGCGACCGACCCGCAGAGCTTCTCTAATCCGTCCCACCGCAGCCGGCGCACGAAGTAGAACCCGGGCGCGAACGAGCACACCGCGAGTACCACCAGCGCCAGTGCCACTTGAACCAGGACCAAGTGACATGTTAGCGCCAGCGGACAGGCGAAAGCCTGTCCTACAATGTGCCTTGGCCACGCTCACCGCCCTGCTCCGGCACAACCCGAACTACCGCAATACGTGGCTCGCCCAGGTGGTCAGCGAGATCGGCGATTACTTCAACAACATCGCCGTCTTCGCGCTGGTCATGGAAAAATCCGGTTCCGGGCTTGTCGTGAGCGGCGTCATGCTCTCGCGCGCCATCCCCGCCGTGCTCGCGGGACCCCTCGCGGGCGTATTCCTCGACCGCCTCGATCGCAAGCGCATCATGATCGCCAGCGACCTGGTGCGCGCCGTCGTGGCTCTGGCTTTTGTGCTCACCATCCATCAGCCCCGTCCGTGGCTGCTCTATCTCCTCAGCGGCCTGCTCATGTTCGCGTCGCCGTTCTTCACCGCAGGCCGGGCATCGATTCTGCCCACCATTGCGACTCCCGACGAGCTGCACGCCGCCAACTCCCTTACCCAGACCACGCAGTGGGCCACCCTGACCGCCGGAACGCTCCTCGCCGGATATAGCGCCGCCAGGCTCGGCTATCGCTGGGCATTCATCATCAATTCGCTTTCGTTTCTCTTTTCCGCCTTCGCGATCTGGCGGATTGCCGTGCCGCACGGATTTCGCGCGCCGCGTGCCGTAAAGCCCGGCGCCCGCCCGTGGCACGATTATCGCGAGGGCTTGGCCTACATGCGGGGCGCACCCCTCACCATGGGCATCGCGATGATCAGCGTCGGCTGGGCTCTCGGCGGGGGCGCGGCTCAGATCCTGTTCGCTCTTTTCGGAGAACAGGTCTTTCACCGCGGGGCGGCCGGCATCGGGTCCATCTGGGGATTCGCTGGGATAGGGCTGCTCGCCGGCGGTGCCATCGGCCACCTCGTTGGCCGGCGCGCGACGTTTGCCATATATAAGCGCACCGTTACCGTATCTTACCTTCTCCACGGCGGCGCCTATATGCTGTTCAGCCAGGCTGCGACCTTCCCGGCCGCCCTGCTATGGATGCTGCTCTCTCGGGTCGGAATGGCCGTTACCAGCGTCTTAAATAATGTACAGCTTCTGCGCCACACGCCCGACGAGTTCCGCGGACGCGTATTCTCGACCCTCGAATCGCTGCGCTGGAGTTCCATGATTCTGTCCATGGCCGCCGCCGGAATCGCCTCCCAGTACTGGTCGCCCAGGACCATCGGTATGATCGCGGGAACTCTAGGCTCAGCCACAGCCCTAGCTTGGGCCTGGTTGGATGGTACCGGCCGGCTACCCGAGCCCCCGCCACGATCCGACCCTAATCAATCCGGCCCTCGCCGCCGATAAGTCTTTGCAGGAATCGCAAATTGGCTATCGAAACCGACATTCTCGTTCAATCCACCGCGTCGTCGTCCTCGACTCCAATGCGAATTCTGGCTGCCGAGGACAACCCCGTCTTTCAGTCAATGCTCCGCACCCTGCTGAGGAAATGGGGCTATCAGGCGATCCTCGCGCACGACGGCAATGAGGCCTGGCACATTCTCGAAGCCGGCGACGCGCCCCGCCTGGCCGTGCTCGATTGGATGATGCCGGGTATGGATGGCGTCGAAATCTGCCGCCGTGTCCGGAGCATCCATCGCGAACCGTACACATACATCCTTCTGCTCACCGCCCGGACCGAATCTCAGGACTTGGTCGAGGGAATGGATGCCGGAGCCGACGATTATCTCACCAAGCCGTTTAATGCCCAGGAACTTCGCGTCCGGATCCGCGCCGGCCGCCGCATTCTCGACCTCCAGGACGCGCTCCGCCTGCAGGCCACCCACGACGGGCTCACCCGGCTGCTGAACCGGAACTCGATCCTGGAAAAGCTCGATGAAGAGATCGCCCGCAACCAGCGGGAATCGAGCCCTGTGGCGCTGCTGATGGTCGATCTCGACCACTTCAAATCCATCAACGACACGCACGGCCATCTGGCCGGAGACGCCGTTCTGCGCGAAGCCGCCTCACGAATGAAGACCGCCCTCCGCTGCTACGATTCTCTGGGACGCTATGGCGGCGAGGAGTTTCTCGTCGTGCTGCCCGGATGCGACCTTGCTAACGCTGCCGTTCAGGGCGAGCGTTTGCGCCTCGCGGTTGCCGCTCAATCGTTCCCCCTCCCGCATCGACAACTGGCGGTCACGTGCAGCATCGGTGTCGCGTCTACCGCTGTACACCCCCCGGAAACTCTCATCCGCCGGGCCGATGAGGCGCTATATCAAGCCAAATCGCAGGGACGGAACCGCGTAGTGTCGTCGGAATAGCTTTCCCGAAGTCCGTCGTACGCGTTCTCACATCTGCCGGTTGACCCCGCCGTTCCCAAGGGCCGTTTAGTCGCGCTATACTGTGCAGGTTCTCTTTGTCAACTATGTCCTCCTGCGAACACGCCCTCACGGACCTTATTCACGACCTTGCCCAGCCGTTGAGCAACATTGAGACCAGTGCCTACTGTCTTGCGCGCGTCCTCGACACCGATAACGCCCGAGCGCAGGAGCATCTGCGGATGATCCAGTTGCAACTCGACAAGGCCTCGGCGATGCTGTCCGCGGCCGCCGCCGAGCTCCGGCGCCAGCGCGCCGAGTGCGTCATGCCCGCGCCGGAATTCGAGCTGGCCGCTGCCGCATCACGCTGACACCAGCGGATTCCTGGTTCCACAAACCGGACAATCGTAATTCCCAAGCCCGGGAAGCGAATGCGGTGGAAATCCGCTGCCGCACCTCACGCACACATTCACCCAGCCCGTAGTGTCGATGGGTTCCGGCAGGTTCCCGAAATAGAACGCCCACCCGTACCTGCCATAGTGGGTCCCGAACAGTCGGTCCACGCGCCGCGACAGACGCACGTAGGCGCGCAGCACCCTTTCGAATCCTCCGCCAACCAGCCACAGACGGAGCGGCAGCGGCCGCGGCGCGCGCTTGCGATTGAGAAACGAGAGCGAGGACCACAGCGGCCGCGTTCCTCTGTGCCGCAGACCGGTCTCGCGCTCGACCGCCGTAACCACTTCCTCCGGACGCGTGAACCGGTTGACGTGCCCTCCGCCCTTTCCCAGCCAGCGGTAGATCCGGTCGGTGAGCGTCGATGCGTCCGGCACGGAGACGAACAGCGCGCCATTCCGCCCCACAACGCGCCCGATCTCGCGCAGCACGGCGTGCCAGTCCTCGAAATGCTCCAGGCTGTGATTCGCGATCACCGCTGCGAAGCTGCCATCCGCGAAGGGCAACCCTGCGGCGTCGGCCTGCACGAACAACCCGTCGTGCGTGCCCGGCACCTCGCGATCCACGCGCACGGTGAGGGCCCTCGTGCCGCAGGCGGGGAAACTGCCCTCGTCGCAGCCAAGGTCGAGCACACGCGCGCTGGCGCCCAAATTCCGCAGAACTTCGTGCATAGCTGCAAGCTGATAGCGGACCGCTGAAAGCTATTATCGTATTGAAATGCGCGCCCGCCCCTGGCTTCTGGCGATCTGGTTCTGCTTCCTCGCCAGGGCGTTCTTCTATTGCGCCGCGCTCCCTTTGTGGGAGGGGTATGACGAGTGGGCGCACTTCGCCGTGGTCGAGCGCATGGCTCTACGCGGCGAGCTGCTGGTCGCGCGGGATGCTCCCGTCTCACGCGAGATCGCAGCCTCGCTCGCACTCGCGCCCGTGCCCTGGGAGTGTCGCTATCTGCCGCCGCCCTCCGCGACTCACGATGCCTTCTGGCGGCTGGACCCGGCCGACCGCGCCCGCCGCAGGTCGCTCTTCCGCTCCCTTCCGCCCGCGGCGGCGCGCCAGGACGCACCCGGAAATCTTGTCGCCTATGAGGGATTGCAGGGCCCGCTCTACTACTGGCTGATGGCGCCTGTCTTGCTCGCGGCGCGATCCGCGCATCTGGCCACCCAGGTCCTGCTCCTGCGCTGTTTCAGCGTGGCAATGGTCTCGCTGGTCATTCCGCTCGCGTTCCTCATTGCCCGATCTGCGTTTCGTGACGACCGGATCGCCCTCGCCTGCTCCGCCATAATCGCCGTCATGCCGGAATTTCTCATCGACACGGCACGCGTGGGCAACGACAGCGTTGCCATCCTCCTCTTCACGGCAGTCATCTGGCTGTCGATCGAGGCCTTGCGCGATCGCCCGAGGTTCCTCCTCCTCGGTACGGCTCTCGGCCTCGGCCTGCTCGCCAAGGCCTACTTCCTCACCGCGCTGCCGCCGGTGGCCGCGCTGCTCGTCTGGAAATACCGGCGTCCGCGCGCGCTGCTCGTGCCCCTGATCGCGCTCGCGATCGCCGGATGGTGGTACATCCGCAACCTTCTCACCACCGGTACGCTCACCGGCATGTGGGAATCCGCCCGCCTTCCCGGCGCGACGCTGGGAGTCCAACTGCAGCAGATCTTCCGCATCCCGTGGCCCGTTGCGATCGATTCCATTCTGCTCTCGCACCTCTACTTCGGCGCGTGGAGTTCGCTCACCGTGCGCAGTTGGATGTATCACCTCCTCTATGTCCTCATCGCTCTGGCAGCTTTCGGTCTATGTCTCGCCGCGCGCCCGATGCCTCCGGCCCCCGGCTCTCATCCCCCGGCCCCGGACCGGATCTCCGCCCCCGATCGCTCCCTCCTGGCCGCCTTCTTCCTCTTCTTCTGGCTCGGCCAGCTCTACCACGTCATTCCGATGTATATGCTCTGGGGCGTCCCCACCTCGATGGGCTGCTACCTGTACGCGATCGTCGCCGCCGAGGTCGTTCTCTGTGTCGCGGGCCTGCGCGCGGTCGTATCGCGCCCGGCTCGCCGCTTCGTAGCCCCATCCGGAGTCTTGCTGTTTGCCCTGCTCGATCTCTACACGGTCCACATGGTCGCAATCCCCTATTACACCGGCATGATCGCGCATCGTCCCAACGGCCCCGTGGCCTCGTTTCATCCCGCCGGCGCTGCTCTATCCGAGATACTCCCGCGCCTGGCCGCCTTCAAGGCGCCGGTGCTGGCCGAGACCGTGCTGGCCACGCTCTGGATCGTTTACGCCGCGGCCACGCTCGGTCTGACCGCGATCAGCTTCTGGATTTCACGAACTCGACCACTGCCGCCGTCACGTACCGCGGAGGCCTTACCAGAAACTGCGGCTTCCCGTCCCAAAGCCCCTGCGCCACCCCCGCCCACAACGGCGCATTGATCCCACGATCGATCACCAGGAACGCGTCCGCGCGGTCCATGAAACGGAGGCTCGACGGTTTGAAATCCTCGCAGGAGAAATCCAGCAGCATCAGGAAGACATCCGGCTTCACCAACTCCACCACGCTGTTCGATTCCACGATCACGTTCTCGCCCTGCCGCAGAATCTTTTGCACCGTCTCCGCGGCGCGCGGCAGCTCACCCGCCGGAGCGCGCAGCCAGAAGCTCCGCTCCGCGCCCGCGGCCAGGAAGCGCCCGCTATCCGTCCGGTTCGGCTCGTATTCCTCGCTCAAGGCGAACGGCTCCCCCGATTCCGGCTCACACCCGCACGCTCCCGTTTCATGGTGTTCGCAGACGCCATGCCCGTACTGCGTAATCTTCACCGCCACCCACCGCCGGTCGCGCAGCCTCCGGATCAGGCCGGCCACCACGCTCGTCTTTCCGATATTCCGTGAATGTCCGCCAACCACCACCAGCATGGGTCAAGCCTTCGTTTGCAGTTCCGCTACCCTACGCTTCAGCTCCGCGACTTCCTTCCGTATCTCCGGAAGCCGCCCCAGATTGGCCAGCAGTTCCAGGTGCTGCTTTAGCGGTCTGGCCGGCGTGCCCCACACCGTTTCTCCCGAGCGCACAATCTTCGAGGTCAGCACGCCACAACCGGACCCCAGAACCGCGCGCGTCTCGATCCGCGCCTTGTCGCCGATCCCCACCTGCCCGCCGATCACCGCGTAGTCCTCCACCACGACTCCGCCCGAAAATCCCGTCTGCGCGGCCACTACCACGTGCCTCCCGATTCGGCAGTTGTGCCCCACGTGCACCATATTATCCAGCTTCGTGCCTTCGCCGATCGACGTGACCCCAAGCGCCGCCCGGTCTACGCACGAATTCGCGCCGATCTCCACAAACGCCCCGATCTCCACCCGCCCTACCTGCGGAAACTTGTGCCACCGGTCGTGCTCCATCACATATCCGAATCCATCGGCGCCGATCACGCAGCCCGAGTGCAGTACCGAGCCGCGGCCGATATCCACGTTGTCATATACCGTGACATTGGGATGCAGCATGCAGCCCTCTCCAAGCGCGACGCGTTTGCCCACGATGCACCCGGCGCCGATCGACGTCGCTACGCCGATCCGGGACCCGTCCCCCACCACCGCATGTGGCCCGATATACACCATCGCACCCATCTCGACATCGCGGCCAACGACGGCCGTCGGGTGCACACCCGGCTTCAACTCCGCCGTCGGGTAGAACCGGTTCATGGCGCGCGCGAACGCCGTGCGCGGTTCCGTGGCGCGAATCACCGTACGGTTGCCCGGATTGGGCCACTCCATGGGTACGATAAGGCAGCCGGCCGAGGATGTTTCCGCCGCCGCCGCCGCTTTGCGCGTTCCCACGAATGCGACATCCGCATCCCCCGCGCTCTCGAGCGGCGCCACGCCGCTCACCTCTCTCTCCCCATCGCCCTCGAAAGTCGATCCCAGCCACTCCGCCAATTCGCGCACTCGCATCGGGGTTTCTCCGTCAACGATGATAGCGCCAGCGAAGGTGCCATCCTTCCCGCGAGCCGCTCCGGCGGCCTACTGCTCGTGCAACGCCTCCACCGGGTCCACGCGGGTGGCCCCGCGCGCCGGCAAATAACATGCCAGCAGCGCCATCGTCGAGAGCATCGCCGCCGCCGCGGCCACGCTCGCGGGATCGCTGGCGGTCACGCCGTACAGCATGCGGCTCAACAAGCGGCCGGCCATCAGCGACGCGCCAAACCCGATCGCCAGCCCCACGGCTACCAGCGACATCCCTTGCTTCAGTACCAGCCGGAGCACGCCGCCCCGAGTGGCGCCCAGCGCCATGCGCAGCCCGATCTCGCGTCTGCGCTGCGTGACCGAGTACGCCAGGATCCCATAAAGTCCTACGCTCGCCAGTCCCAGCGCGAGCAGTCCGAAAACGCTCAGCATCGTCACGCCCATTCTCGCCTGGAACAGCCCGCCGTCGATCAGTTCCCGCCCGGTTCTCACACCGGTCACCAACACCTGCGGACCGGCGGCCCGAACCTCGCGCTCCACCGGGATCATAATCTCCTGCGGACTCCGCCGGCTCCGCACGAAGAGGGTCATGCTCTCGGAGTACTTCTGTTCCGACGGCACGTAGACACACGGCTGCGGCGCCTCCCCCCAGGTGCCGTAGTTCGCGGTCCTGGCGATCCCCACAATCACCCGCATCCGGCTTTCGTCCGGCAGACGGATGCGTTTTCCCAGCGCTCCGCCGCCCCAATAATCCTGCGCCAGCTTCTGGTTGACAATCGCAACCGGCGCCGAATTCTCCTGGTCCTGAGACCCAAAAACGCGGCCGCTTACGATCGCCACTCCGGCCGTCTGGAAGTAGCCCGTTTCGACAGCCGTTACGATCGTGCGGATCGTGTCCGCGCGCGACCTCTGCTGCCGGCCTTCGATCTCCAGGCCGTTCGCCGGCCGTGCCCACAGCGGCAGATTCGACGCCCATGCCGCCGACTCTACGCCCGGAACACCCTCCACCCGCTCGCGCGCTTCTTTGTAAAATCCTTTGGTCTGCGGCTTCCCGTACCCCGCCCCGCTGGCACTGGCCGGGAAGACCGCCAAATGAGCGGTCTGAAAGCCAGGGTCCATGTTGTAGGCACGCCCGATGCTTCGCAGGAAGAGTGCCGCCGTCACCAGCAGCACGAAAGACAGGGCCACTTGTCCCACTAGCAAGGCCCTGGCCACCGTCACCCGCCGTGGGCTTGCGCCCGTCGTCCGAGCCTCCTCCTTGAGCCTCTCCGCCACGCTCGCCCGCGAAGCTTTCAATGCCGGGATCGTCCCGAACAGGAAGCCCGTCGCCAGCGAGAGCATAAGCGCAAACAGAAAGACGGTTGCGTCCAGCTTCGGCGCCGGAAAGTTCGCCGACCCGGGGAACATCCCGAACACCAGTTGCAGCCCCGCATATCCGAGAAGGAGTCCCGCCGCGCCGCTCAACAATCCGAGCAGGACGCTCTCCGTCAAAAGCTGCCGGACCAGCCTCGCTCGGCTTGCTCCCATCGCCAGCCTCACCGCCATCTCTTTCCCCCGCGACGCCGACCGAGCCAGCAGAAGGTTCGCTACGTTCGAACAGGCGATCAGCAGAATGATACCCACCACGATTAGCAGCGCGGCGCCCGCAAAGGCGATCTGCTCCGCGGCTCCCCTGGCGCTCCCGAACACGACCTCGCGGACCCGCTTCACCGCTACCGTGTGGCCCTCGTTCGTGGCCGGAAACTCCCGCGCCAGTTCGGATGCAATCGATGCCAGATTCGCCTGCGCCCGCGCCTGGCCGGCTCCCGCCCGGTATCGTCCCACACCGAAGAACGCCGTCTTCGACCGATCGCTCAGCCCGTTCCGCATCTGGTTCGGCACAAGGCTCTCCGCCATCGCAGCCGGAATCCACAAGTCGGGCCCAAAGATTGCGTTCACTCCGATGAACCCGGGCGGCGCCACCCCGATCACCGTATACGCCTGGTTGTTCAGGCGGAACGTCTTGCCGATGATGTCTTCCTCGCCGCCGAACCGGATCTGCCAGGTCTTGTAGTTGATTACTGCGACCGCGTGCGCGCCCGCCACCCCGTCTTCTTCCGGCAGAAAGAATCGTCCTCTCACAGGTGCCAGGCCGAGCGTCGCGAAGTAATTGCCCGTGACCAGCTCGGCGAAAATCATCTGCGCGGAGCCCTGCTCGAGTGAGCTCAAAACGTATGCCGAAGAGTACCCCGCCAGCGACTCGAATGCCCGGTTCCTCGCCTGGTAGTCCTTGAGATCCGCGTATGACATGGGAAACATCGCGGCCGTGGTCGCCTTCGACGAGACATCGGTTGCCGCAACCGCTCCCAGCTCCGCCATGTTCCGCACCGGCAGCGGATTCAGGATCAGCGTGTTGATCATCGTGAACACGGTGGTGTTCGCCCCGATACCCAACGCCAGCGTCACCACCACGAAAAGCACAAATACCGGGCTCCGCCGCAGGCCGCGCACGGCATACCTCAAGTCTCGCCCCATGTCCGCGAAGAAACTTCCCCGTGTCGCATCGCCGGCGGGCACCGCATCGCGCTTCGGCAGGCGCTCGCTCCGCCTCACGCCGAAGCGCAGCCGGTACGTGTCCTCCAGCTCGGCAAGAACCTTGCCCCGCCCCTCTTCTTCAGTGGCCCCTCCACTGGTCAACTCTCGGTACCGGTCCTCAAGGTGCTGCGCGACCTCCTCCACCAGGTCCCCCTCGGCGCCCGGCGTCAGCCCCAGCGTTCCAATCCTCTCGCGAACGATCCTCTTCCAATCAGGCATGTTCGATTCCTGTAATCCGGCTGATGGCATCGACAAAATCCCGCCAGCTCTTCTGCTTCGAGCGAAGAACGGCTTTCCCCTCGCGCGTCAGGCTGTAATATCGCCGCCTGCGCTGCTCCGCCTTTTCGACCCATCGCCCCTCGATCATCCCCTCGTGCTCCAGCCGGTGAAGCAGGGGATAGAGCGAGGTGACGTGGAAGCGGAGCGCCCCTCCCGATCGCATCTCGATCAGTTTCGAAATGTCGTATCCGTGGCGAGGCTGGCTCTCGAGCAGCGAGAGCACCAGCAGCTCTGCGCTACCTTTTTTCCATTCCGGGTCCAAAAGGTTCACGCCTCATTATTACTCGTTCCCATATATGGGTGTCAACTATATTGTTGGCTGGCGCGGCACCGGCCTCCTGTAAAATATTTCTGTTCCCGATGTCGAAAACCGCCGACGTGCTCCGACTCACCAGTGAAAGCGCACCAAAAGCGCGACAAGGAAAGGACACAAAATGAAATACATCCTCATGATGAATACGATGAAAGCCGGCCACGGAGTTCCCGAGTGGCCCCATAAGGACCTTCAGGCCCACATCGCGTTCATGATTGGCCTGAATAAGGACCTCCGTGAGTCGGGCGAGCTGGTATCGGCCGAAGGGTTGGCGTTCCCGGACCAGGCAAGACAAGTCCGTGCGGGCAAAAACGGCACCCCGATCACCGACGGCGTCTTTCCGGAGAGCAAAGAGTTTCTCGCCGGGTTCTGGATCCTCGATGTCGAGAACCCGGAGCGAGCCTACGCCATTGCAGCCAGAATATCGGCCGCTCCCGGTCCGGGCGGCGCCCCTCTCAACATGCCCATCGAGGTACGGGCCATCATGAGCGGCCCTCCCCCGGAGATGCTCTAGCTCATCCCCATGACACCGGGCCCGGACGTCAGCCCCGAGCACTTGCTGCGCGATCTCGCCCCTCGGGTGCTCGGCGCCACCGTCCGCCGCTTTCGCGACTTCGCCGCCGCCGAAGACGCTGTCCAGGAAGCTCTGATTGCGGCCGCGCTCCAGTGGCCGCGGCAAGGTGTGCCCGATAACCCTCGTGCCTGGCTGATGCAGGTGGCCGCGCGCCGCATGACCGACCACGTCCGCAGCGAGCTCGCCCGCCGCCGCCGTGAAACCGCCGCAGCCGCGACAGCGGAGGCGTTCTCACCCGTCGGCGAAGAAACCGAAGCCGGCCAGGACGACACGCTGATCCTCCTCTTCATGTGCTGCCACCCCGCCCTGACGCCATCGTCCGCCATCGCTCTCATGCTGCGCGCGGTCGGCGGTCTGACCACCGCCGAGATCGCCAGCGCCTTCCTGGTGCCCGAAGCGACCATGGCCCAGCGCATCAGCCGTGCCAAGCAGAGCATCAAAGCTTCGGGAGTGGGCTTCCAGATGCCCACCGGCGGAGAACGCGCGCAGCGCCTCCAGGCCGTGCTGCATGTCCTCTACCTGATTTTCAACGAAGGCTACACCAGCAGCGCCGGCCCGCGGCTGCAGCGCCTCGAGCTCTCCCGTGAGGCCATACGGCTGGGCCGCTGTGTTCATGCCCTACTGCCCGGCGATCCCGAGGTCGCCGGCCTGCTCGCCCTCATGCTGTTGACCGACGCCCGCCGCGACGCGCGAACCGGCGCCGCCGGCGAGCTGATCCCGCTCACCCGGCAGGACCGGACACTCTGGGACAAAGCGGAGATCTCCGAAGGCGTCGCCCTGCTCTCGGCCGCCCTCCCCAAAGGCGCCGTCGGACCGTATCAGTTGCAGGCCGCCATCGCGGCCGTTCACGATGAAGCCGCCCGCGTCGAAGACACCGACTGGCCTCAAATCCTGGCCTTGTACGACCTCCTCGGCCGCATGTCCGCCAATCCCATGGTCGCGCTGAATCGTGCCGTTGCCGCCGCCATGGTGCACGGCCCCTCGACAGGACTCGATCTCCTGAAAGCGCTCGATTCCGACCCGCTGCTGGCCGGCCACCATCGCCTCGATGCCGTTCGTGCCCACCTGCTCGAGATGGCGGGCGACCGCGAGGCCGCCATCCGGCACTACCGCCTCGCCGCCGGCCGCGCGACGAGCCTGCCCGAACGTGACTATCTGTCAGCCCAGGCCGCGCGCCTCGCCGAGACAGGGGAGGACACGTGACCCCGGCGCATCAGTTCGCGCCGGCCGTGCCGAACGACGCCCTCAGCGCTTCGCCCGTCTCTTCAGCCGTCGCAAAACGGTCCTTCCGATTTCGCGCCAGTGCCCGCTCCACCGCGTGCAGATAAGCCTCCGGCAGGTCGGGCCGCCGTTCCCGCAGCGGTACGAATTCGCCGCGCGCGTATTTCAACTGCACCTCTTTGAGCGTGTCGGCCTTCACCGGGAAGCGGCCGGTCACCAGGCGATAGAGGAGCACCCCGATGCTGTAGATATCGCTCTGCACCGAGGCCGCCTCGCCGCGCAGGATCTCGGGCGCCATGTAAAGCGGTGTGCCGCAGACGCGCGGCACCGAGTCCATGCGCAAGGGCCGCAGGTCCTGGCTCAATCCGAAGTCCATCAGCACGATCCGTCCGCAATCCCCGCGCATCACGTTCTTCGATTGAATGTCGCGGTGCAGGATGCCGCGCGAATGGACCGCCGCCACCGCGTCGCACAGGTCGAATCCGATGCGCGCGGCTGCCGGCGCGGCCAGCGGACCTTCGTCTCGCAGAAGAGCCTCCAGGGTGCGGCCTTGAATGTATTCCATCCACACCCCAAGCCTCCGCTTCCGGTAGTCCACGCCGTAGACCGTGACCACGTTGGGATGCCGGACCCGTGCCAGCGAGCGGGCCTCCTGCAGGCCGAACCGCGCCCACTCATCGAGCGCTTGCCGTGATTCCCGGTACAGTTTGAGCGCCACCTCGCGCTCGAGCAACGTGTCCCATGCGCGATAGACCTCGCCGAAGAAGCCCTGCCCGATCTTGCGCAGCCTGGCGAGATGGCCCCACTTGCGGGGCGGCTCCGATGCTTCCACCAGGCGCATGCCTCCGCAGGGTTGTGTCGAGGTTGCGGAATCGGCCGTCAGGCCGCCCCTGGAATCCTGTGCAGCCGGTGCTGCGAGCTCCGGGATCCTTTTTGAGTTTCGCGGTGCTTCCGGACTGCACCGGAAATCAAGCGACACCATCAGGTTCCTCCGATCGATACTCTTACAACCGAAAGAACGCGAGGCACCGCCGGTTTCCTTCAGGCGCGAATCAGGAAGCGCAGGGGCTGCTCAGTCTTATGCCCCAGCTTATCCAGCACCCCGGTACCGGTCGCCGTGCTCAACGGGCACGCCACCGCAAACTGGCCCGAGGCGGCAAAAATCAGCGCCGTGGGACGGTTGGTCGCGGTGTCGAAGACCATGGACCCGGAATCTCCTGCCCTCGCGAAATCGTTGCCGCATCCGCCATCGATCATCACCTGGTGCTCGAAGAGAAAGGTGCCGAAGCTGTAGTCGATGTACAAGTCTGCGTCGACATCCACGATGATGCCATCGGTGCGGAACGTTGCGGCGCCGATCTTTGCCACCTTCATCTCGCGAGCTGCGCTGACAGGACCATCTGGGCTCAACGCAAATCCGCCCGGAAAGGACTTCTTGGTGTTCCCGTTCAATCGCGCGAGCCCGCAATCCACGGAGTTCCCGCACTCGTGCTCCAGTGGCACGAATGGGCCGGGAGTCGCAATCGGCTCTTCCTGGCCTACGAACTCGGCCCAGATCACCACGGCCTTTTGCGGTACACGCCCGTTAGCCGCCAGAACGTGGTTGCAGCTCACAATGTAGTCGTTCGCCCCGTCCGTGACCACCGCGCCTAGCGTGCCCGCCGCGCCTTCGTTTACATTCGGTGCATTGGTCTTGACGCGAATCCGCGAACCCGGCCCCAGCACTGGTTTGGTCTCCTCCCTCGGTCTTGGCCGGCGTCCCCAGGACCCGAATTTCCCCACTTGGATGACATCGCTCGGTACATCCAGGAAGGTCTTGGGGACCAGGTTCCTGCGAAGCAGATCGTCCTCATCGAGCTTGGCCACCACGTACACCCGCACGCAGTCGACCAGCTCGCCCGCCACGGTTTTCTTGCCGATGCCGATTCCCACGATGTTGCTGTTGGGATGGAGAATCTTCCGGGCTTCCTGTTTCGCCGCCTCTATATCGTTCGCGCTCATGTGATTCACCTCGTTTTCTCTCAAAACCCGATCCCGCCGGCGCACGCGACTTCGCTTCCGTCCAGCGCGTCGTTTCCGTACCAGGCCAGGTTCGCGTCGCCCTTCTGTTTCAGGATGCGTCCCAGGCGGGCAATTCGCAGCGTGCGCAGGCCCAGGCCCTCGGTCTCTTGCGGTGCGACTCCCGGCAGCGGTTCGCCCTCGTCCAGGATTCCGTTCGCTCGCAGTCGGCCGGTCTGGAGCTTCAGCTTGCCGCCCAGCAGGTCCATGCATTGGTTGAAGTCCTCATCGGCGTTGGAAGGTTTGTGGAAATGATCTTCCGCCGCAAAGACGTGCAGGTTGATGTAGCCTTCCATTAGCACCGGCTCCCAGAAATGGCCCCCGCCGCTGACCGCTTTCAGGGCTACCGCGTTCTGGTCCTCCACGTCATAGGTGAAGACCTGGAGTGTTGCAATGTGTTGCGGATCTCCGGGTGTTACCAGTTCCTCCGTATGCCTTAGCGCCGATAGCGGGATCTCCGCAACCCGCAGCGAGGTGATTTTCCGGGGAAGGGGCAGCCTCAAAGTCACGTAGGGCACCGCCCGCCGCCCGTAGTCGCGGTCGAGCTTGACGATCAGGTTCTCTCTATCGGCGGGGTCGAACCGGGCCCCGCCCGCGGTCACACCCGCCAGCTCATAAAACACTTCGCTGTCCTCGCCCGGCTTCCGGCCGCGCAATTCGGTCTCTGCCAGCCAGCTTCCCGCTCGGTAGACGTGGTGTTCCATTAGCGGAGCCGACACGTAAATTCGCTTCGGGTCTCTACCCTGGTCGAACGCGAATGCACCGTGGAACAACATGTTGAGCCCGGCACATCCGTCCGGTTGGGGTTTCGTTTGAGTGCCCATTCGTCTTCTCCATCCTCTGTTTGGGGTTGATATTCTAGCGGGCTCCGAAGCTCTGGAAGCCCGCCCAATAGTAGGGGTGGCTGGTCGCCCCGTTCTCTCGCACCCGCTTGGCCGCACCCTGTAGCGCTACCGCTACATCCGTCCCCGAGAGCAGGTTCGTATAGAACTGATCCATGAATCGTGTTCCCGTCGCGGTGTCCAGATTCCAGCGCGAGACAACCACGCGTGCTACGCCGGCCCAGAGAAATCCGCGCACGAGGCTCTCCGGGTTGACCGACGCGCCGGCCTCCCCTGTACCCGTGGAGCAAGCCGAGAGTACCGCGAGCCGGCAGCGGGTCCAATCCTGGCTCGCCATGGTGGAACTGTCCAAAACCCCGGCCCCGCCGGAATCGTTGCTGTCGGGCGAGAGCAACAGCCCCCCGTTACCTCCGTTGCTGAACCCGTGGCCCGAGAAGTGAAATAGCTCAGTCCCCGGCCGGAACCGTTCCACGGCGTCAAGGGTCGCCTCGCGACCAGTAAGCAAAACCGAATTTCGAAATAGCTTCTGGATGGATTGTCCTTCCAGCATGGTCCCGGGCAGCGGCGGAAACGTCTTGGTCGCTTCCTCGCTCAGAACCGGACTCGCTACTACCAGCGTCTTGGCGCCAGCCGTCACCGGCCCGGCGGTCTCCCGTTGTTGGTAGTCGGCCAGCCCGCTGCCGATGCTGATGCCGAACCGCTCTCCCACGTACCGGAAATTCTCGTCCATCAGCGCCTGGACAGGAATCGCTCCCACCGGCCCATCCGGCTCGATGACCAGTACTCGCGCCGGATCCAGGCGTTCGGCCAACGGTGCCAGCAGCCAGTCATAGAGCTGTCTCGCATCGCGCCGCATGCTTGCCAGGTCCGACCCCGCGTCGGCGCACTCCCGCAGGAATCGCAGGGCCACCGTTTCCAGTTCGTCGGGCGTCACGCTCAGCCGCCGGCCTTCCACACCTCTTTCATCGAACAGCCACACCATCACGCCGCCCGGAAACAAGACATAGGATAGAAATGACTCGTGCCGGATCTGTGCCCTCCGCCGGTCGAAGTCCGGCTCACGGCGTGGTCCGTCCCGCTCACCTGCTCGAAACCACTCCCACAGACGAAGAGCCTCTACCTGATCGCCGCGTTCCCACGAGATTTCAACCAGACCCCGATAGGCCTTGCCGGCGCTCAGCAGAATTTGCGCGCGCTCCCGCGTCCCAGGGCGTGTCCTTAGGCGTAGGTCGACTAAATCGATCGCCTGTCGATACGCTGATTCAGCCTCAATTGGCTTGCCGGCCCGCCGGAGCAAATCCCCTAGGAGTTCCTGGAAACGGATACGATCCATTACCGCCCCGGCTTTTTCTACCGATGTGCGGGCCGCGTTCAGGCGCCGTAACGCCACCTCCGGCGAGCCGGCTGCGGCTTCGGCCTGAGCCCTATAGAATTCCGCACGCGAGCGGAAATCGCTGTCCGACGGTCCACGAAGCTGATCGAACACTCTGGCGGCCCGATCGAATTCCATCGTTGCATCCTGCGATCGGCCTGCGCCCATCGCTAGATCGCCGAGCACGGCCCTGGTCCCCGCCTCGATTCGCTTTCGAGGCGTCTCCGCAATGGCCCGCGCCGCTTCCCGCTGCAGTACAAAGGACGTCTGATGTAGACCCAGGCCTTCGCCCGAGAGCGCTAAATTGTAGTAGATCTGCTGGGCCCGCACACCGGAAAACGGAGCGACCCAATATTTCGTCAGCGCCGCGCGGCCCATTTTCCAGGCCTCCGCCAGGTTGCCGTCAAACGTTTGTGCATTCGCCAGAATGCCTGACGCCCGCAACTCCAGGTCCCGATAACCCGCGGTGCGAACAACGTCCAGCGCTCGTGCCATGTCCCGGTGAGCCGCGCCCGACTCTCCCAATAGCGACCGGCAATTGCCCTGCTCCAATACCGCCTGGCCGAGAATCCACCAATACTTCATCGTCTGCGCCCGCTGTTCCAGCTTGACCGCCATCGCCAGACACTCCGCCGCCGAG
>Ga0335080_10001873_pt1 | contig 20887 bp, 20 predicted proteins | sample Lox_Sample_34_FD_206720 | JGI IMG/M metagenome (GOLD analysis project Ga0335080, IMG submission 206720) | Soil microbial communities from Loxahatchee National Wildlife Refuge, Florida, United States - Lox_Sample_3.4 | ecosystem: Environmental > Terrestrial > Soil > Wetlands | place: USA...
AAAGACGGTCGTCAATTCGCCATCGTCGACGCCAAAGGCCACGTCGTCACCTACACCGGCCCCAACGCGCCCAACTGGGCCGGCGGCCAAAAAGGCGCCATGTGGGCCGCGCAAGGCAACATTCTCGTTGGCCCGCAAGTTCCTGAAGCGATGGGCAAGGCGTTCGAATCCTCCACCGGCGAACTCGCCGAAAAAATGTTCGCCGCGCTCAAAGCCGGTGACGCCGCTGGCGGCGACAAACGCGGCCGACAATCCGCCTCCATGCTCATCGTCTGTAAGGAATGTGGCCGCAACACGAATAACGACCGCTACCTCTACATCAACGTCGACGACAGCCCCGATCCCTTCGCCGAACTTCGCCGCCTCCTCGATCTCGCTCTCGCCTACAACTACGGCGACCGCGCCTCCAAACTTCTTCAGCAGAAAAAAATCCCCGAAGCGCGCCAAAGCGCCCAAACCGCCGTCAAGTACGCGCCCAACAGTCCCGACGCCCACATGAGCCTCGGTTTACTCAACTATCTCTCCGGCGACAAATCCGCCGCCCTCACCGAACTGCAAACTTCCCAGCGCCTCGATCCTAACTTTCGCAAACAATTCGACGCCATCATGGGCTTCAACAAGAGCTTCGCCGTCATCCAGGATGACAAAGACTTCATGCAGAAACTCTTTCCCAACCCGCAATAAGCGTGAGCATTTCTCGCCTGTAGTGGCGGGTCCTTAGACCCGCAGCGAGAGACCGTGGCGCGAAGCGTGGAGCTCACGTTTCGCGCTGAGCCGGCATGGTCGCATCACGCGCAACACCGACCCGCCGTCCGCCAGGCTTTCGCCCGACTCGCCTTCCGTATCCATTGCGTCCCCATCACCTGACTTCTGCACTTTCCGCATGTAAAATCTCGTTTGCCACGCTGGAGTGTGGCGGACCCATGACGAATCCGGGGCATCACTTTGTGGCTGTAATCGGTGGCGCGGTTTCCGGTTCCGTAGCCGCCGAAATTCTCGCGGACGCCGGCATTCACGTCGCGGTCTTCGAGCAGAACCAGCGCCCCTACGGCAAAATCGAAGACGGCCTGCCACGCTGGCACGTTGAGCAACGCAAACAGGAATACGCACGCATCGACGCGCGCATGAAAAAGCCGAATGTCTTTTTCGTTCCTTGCGCCAAACTCGGACGCGACTTCGATCTCGCACAACTTTTTAAATGGGGCTTTTCCGCCGTCGTTCTGGCCAACGGCGCCTGGCGCGACCGCGAACTCGGCATTCCCGAAGCCGAGCAATACGTCGGAAAGGGACTCGTTTATCAGAATCCGTTCATCTACTGGTACAACCACAAAAACGAAAAGGCTTACAACGGCCCGCGCTACGACACTCCCGATGAAGCCATTGTCGTCGGCGGCGGCCTCGCTTCCATCGACGTGGTCAAAGTCCTGCAGCTTGAAAATTACGAACGCGCTTTGAAAGCTCGCGGCATTCAAGCCGGCATGCACGACCTCGAAAAAGGCATTCCCGAAGTTTGCAAAAAGAACGGCATCAAACCCGAAGAGCTAGGCGTGAAAGGCTGTCTACTGATTTATCGCCGCCGCGAACAGGACATGCCTCTCGCGCAACCACCCGACAACGCCACACCCGATCAAATTGCCAAAACCGAGCAAGTTCGCCAAAAAATGCTGCGCCTCGCGCAAGGCAAATATCTTTTCCGCGTTCAGGACCGCCGCCTCACCACCGGCATCGTCGTCGAGAACGGCCGCCTCGTCGGCCTCAAAGTCATGGAAACCAAGATCGAAGGCCGCAAAGCGACGCCCGTCCCCGGTTCCGAACACGAACTCCGCGCTCCGCTCGTCATTTCCTCGATCGGCTCCGTGCCCGAAAAACTTTCCTGTATCAACATGGACGGCGAGTATTACACCTTCTCCGGCAAAGAAGTTCCTTGTTACGCCGGGATGGACCGCGTCTTCGGCGTCGGCAACGTCGTCACCGGCCAGGGCAACATCCGCGTCTCGCTCGTCCACAGCCAAAAAGTTGCCAAGCGCCTCGCGCAATGTATGCATTGCGAAGAAGAAAGCGCCGCAGTTGCAGGCAGTTCTCGCGAACAGCAAGTCGCCGCTAACGCTGCCGCCGTCGCCGAACAAATCGCCGTCATTCCGCCGCTCTCGCCTGCCCAAATGTCCGCCGTCGAAAACCAAGTCCGCGCCCTGCAACAAGGAGCCGGCTGCACCTCCGACTACGACACCTGGATCGCCCAAATCACTCCCCCCGACCCTGGGAACGCCGATCTCCCGATCGGCCCGTGCACGGCTGCGGTGGGGGTGCCCCGGGTTTCGCGTTTTGAAACCTGGGTCTTGCGCGGGTGCCCCAGGTTTCGCCTTTTGAAACCTGGGTCTTGTTGTTACTTCTTCCGGTTTAAACTTTGAACTTTCCCCCATCTCCCTCTTCCCCTTCCGCAACCCGGTGCTATACTCCGCTCATGCGACATCCTGTCGCTATCGGCGCTTCCGCCGAGAAGGAGGTGATCCAGTGAGGTACGGTTTATCTTGACGGTGTGTGAGAGGCGCCCGGCGCACCGCGCCAGCGCCTCTCCCCGTTCTCCTTCTTCCGCTTTTCCACTTTCGCCTTTCCTTGTGGCCGCCGTCGGCACGACTATCACCCAACTGTCATCCTGAGCGTAGCGAAGGATCTGCTTTTTCTCTGCTTGCTAGCCACTCGCCACTTTCTCCATCCTGCTATCATGGAATCTGCGCCCCCCACCAATCGGCGCACAGAAAGGTTCCCGGTGTCTCTCGAAATCACGCAACGCGAAACCAACGGCATCTACATTCTCTCCCTCCGCGGCCGTCTTGCTCTCGGCGACGAAGCCGCCGGCTTTCGTTCCACGATCGACACGCTGCTCGCCGCCAACGCCACCCGCATCGTCGTCGATCTCGAGCACGTCCATTACGTCGACAGCGCCGGCCTCGGCGCCCTCATCGAAGCCCATCGCAAAATCAAAGCCAAAGGCGCCCATCTCCGCCTCTGCCATCTCGGCCCCAACTTCCGCCGCGCCCTCGAAACGGCCAAGCTCCTCCCCCTCTTCGACCACCACCCCACCGAATCCGCCGCCCTCGCCAACTTCTGACTTGCGTTCCTCATTTTCTCATGCAGGGGCGCGCTTTAGCGCGTCCCAGCGGCGTAACCCGCACCGCGTTCTAGCCACGCGCACCCACACACGTCACCCTGGGCGGGTGGCCCGGGGCGGCGCCGCGCAGAGGTTTTGGGTGCCCCAGGTTTCGTGTTTTGAAACCTGGGTCTTGCCGTTTCCCTTCCTCCCACCGAGGCTTTCGCTCGAAAGCGCTGAGCCCGGAAGTGAAAAAACTAAACCAAGAAAAGCCACCCCAAGACCCAGGTTCAAAAAAACTGAACCTGGGGCACCCGCGCTGAACGCGCTTGCCTTCGCTTACCCGTTGCACCCATAGTGGGGTGCAGCCCCGAAAGGAGTCTTCAGTGAACCAGCAAATCAGGAAAGTCGTTCACCAGCAAACGGTGGCGTACTGCGGATTTGATTTAACGCCGGACGGATTGGAAACACTCGTCGAAGATATCATCACCGGCCACAGGCGGCCCGCTCGACATGCCGATGTGAACGCATTCGTCGTGGTTTGGGATTACTTCGCCGCCCAACAATCGAGAATAGGGCGGCTCTTACTTTGCGGGTTCTTTGCGAACTGGAATCTTCCCTGTACCGCCGCAACCGTTACACTTTTCTCCCGCGCGCTTCCCTGTGCCGTGGCACCGAGGGCATTGAGTCGTAGTTGGTACGGTGCTCATCGTTTACATCCCCGCCGCTTTCGCCTGCTCACGGTCGAGCCAACCCTTTTCGATTCCGCCCCACACATACATCTCAACAGAGTGATTCCTCGAGTGGCTGTCAGCAACTGTTTTCATCGCTTTTTCGCGCATCACGTCGGGAACCACCTGCCCGTCTTGCATTCTGATTTCGGTCGCCCCGTAAGCCAGCGTATAGGTGGCCCAGCAAAAAAAGTCATCGCACTTCACCACTTCCGAATGCGCCATCCCATCGGGAAGAACTGTCGGTTTACCGCTAGAATCGTTTCGTTCGAGAACGGCTGCCATAGTTGCTGCTCCTTCCACCACTTGCTCGATTACACGCCCGTCGCCGCGCTAGGCGGGTTCCCACCTACGGCAATCGCAGATGGTGCATCCAGATTCACCAGCGGGCTTATCCGAATAGATGTCATACGGCTTCGGCGGGAGCAGGGCCTCGTCTACCGATGCTATCCCCGCCTTCCGCCGGGCTTCCTCACGAACATTCTTGGTGTGCGCTGAGAAGGGATGGCCGCACTTTCCGCAAGGTTTATCGTCGCTCATAGATTCAACCTCTGCGGCTCCACATACATGCACTCGCTTGCGGGATAGTCGTGAACGAATCGCTGCGGCAGTACGAAGGTATCCCCGGTTTCTTTGCTCGTGCCAATCGCCAGCATGGTTACGAAACTCCCTTTGAGCGCAATCACGATACCGCGCACGTTACCCGGCCTCACCACCACATCTTCAACGCGGGGCGTGACTTCTTTTTCATTCGGGCCGTGCATGTAGTTCATGGCTGGGGTTAGCTTCTTCAACTAGTGAGTATACTCCAAAGCGAAGAGGAAGCGAAGAAACATTTCCAGTTCGGAAAGAAATCGGAAACTCGGAAACTCGGGGACGAACGCGGAACGTTTTCTGAAGCTTTGGCCGACGCACCCGCTCTCTGCGTGCCGTCAGAAAATCAAAATCGAGCGAGTTCACGCTCGCGGTAATCTCACACGACAGCGGCGGGAGCGCTTATGGTATCCTCAGCGCCACTCGGGGAAATACATCGAAGGAATTCGCTCAACCAATTTGAGCGTGGAGGCGTTATGCAACCGGGCACAGTATCCATCACCGCCGTGGCGGAAGCGTTTTTCGACGCCTGCGAGACGGGCAAGGGCTGGGGAGTTTGCAGCGCGTTTTGCACGCCCGACGCGACATTTTCTGCACAGGCCGAACCACTGTTGGAAGTGAAAACCCTCGCGCAGTACACCGACTGGATGAAGGGCATCCTTACCGTGCTGCCGGATGCCCGTTATGAAGTGAAGTCGTTCGCGACGGACAGTGCGCGGAACAATGTGGCGGCTTACGGCGTGTTTCATGGAACCCATACGGGGCAGGGCGGACCAGTTCCACCGACGGGCCGGCGCGTCAGCACGGACTACGTCTATGTTATGCAATTCGAAGGCAGCAAGATCGCGCACATGACCAAAATCTGGAATGCCGGTCTGGCCCTGAAAGACCTCGGCTGGGCCTAGCTGTTCTCCGATCCGCGAGGGACAAACGGGTCGTTTTCTCATCCTGCCAGCGACATCGACCTGGAGCAGGACTACTCACCGTTCACGATTCACTGTTCGTCAGCGTTGCGAGGCATAAGAATTTGTGGTGTACGGATCTTCCTTCCCGTCCTTCTCCTGCGGGTGCCCCGGGTTTCGGTTTTTGAAACCCGGGGCTTGCCGTTGACTCTTCGTAGACCATAACCTACCGGACGTCTTCCAGCTTCAGAAACTCTACGCCGCCCACTTCAGCCTAAGCTTCTTTCGCTTCTTCGCGCAGTCCAGCAAATACAAATCAATCAGCTTCTGATACGGCAGCCCCGTCTCCTCCGCCAACCCTTTGAAATAGTCCAGCACTTCCGGGCTCAAGTTGATCCCCACCGCCTTCTTTTTCCCCGCGTATGGGTTCTTCACTTCCCGCAATTTCTCAAAATCGTATTCTTTCTTCATATGCTCGCACCTCCTTCTTCGTCGCCTTCCTCCGAAATAATCCGCACCAGCGACTCGGCCTTTCGGTAGCAGTGCACCACCACCAGTACTCTCCCGGCGGAACTCACTCCAAGCAACAGGAACCGCTCTTCCGTCTCGGAATGTTCCGGGTCATAAAAACAGCCTCGCGCGTGAATCGTCGAATACGCTCCGCGCCTCTTCAAACCAGATTCCGTGCTTCACGCGGTTTGCCCTGTTCTTCCGCTCGTCCCAAGCAAACCGTATCCTATCTAGATGTTATCTATATCCTGGTCACGCCGCAAGCACTGCCTCGTTCCGAAGCGCCGTGGGGCGCGCCAGTCACCGATGGCCCCAGCAGACCCGACCCACTCGCTCGCCAACTTCTTCTCCCTACGGCATTTATAATCTTCTTGACAACATTACTGTTTTATGCTATAAATTTGTGTGTTTTCAGGTCGCAGTTTTGTTCTGTCCTCCTTCGCGACCAGCCGCTCCACCTTACATTCCCATTTTGGAACTGCGCGCCCGCGCCTTACCCCCGAGTTTCCCGCCCGCACCTCCGCAGCGCTATTCAGCTCGGTCTCTTCACAACACGCCGACCGCATCTTTTTGCACTTTTCTGCATTTTTTTGCACTGCCCCAAAACTTAACTCTCATTCCTCCAGCCACTTCCGCACTCTTCTGCAAAAATACCCGGGGTGTACCACCCCTACCGCTTCGCCTTGGCCGCCGGGTTCCGTCTTGCCCACGTCGTCTGTAGCTTCGCGCGAAATTTCCCTATCTCCCGTCCTTTCATACTATTCCGAACTCTTTGGCCGCTCCGAACATCCTATCCCTCCTCTTTTCAAGCAAATCCAAACTCTTGCTGCAAAACACCCGGGGGTGGGGTACCCCGCCATCTCATTCTCGAGCAACACCCACATCCAACTCGCAACGCCAAAGACGCGCTTCATCCCGCCTTTTCGCCTCTCCACGGAACACAGGACACGGAACACGGTTCCCGTCCTTTCCTTGCCCTTCCGACCAGTAGCCGCGGCTCAAATCCTCCCTCTACACTTTCTTCCAGCGCCGTTCGGCTCATTACTCATGCACACCGCATCCTTCCCCCACTCTGCTCCCCCGCAAAGCCGCTCGGCGCACAACCTTATTCGCGCCATCGTCTTGCTGATCCTGGTTCTCTTCGCGTTGCTCCTGCTCAGCGGCTGTGCGGGCGTCAACAACGGCTCCGGCTCCCACGGCGGCGGTGGCACCGGCGGCCCGGTACCCGCTATCTCCTCTTTTGGCGCCAATCCGTCCACCATCACGTCCGGCAACAGCACCACGCTAAGCTGGTCCACTTCGGGCGCCACGAGCCTCGCCATCACGCCGGGCTCCTTCACTTCGACGCAAGCCAGCGGCTCGACTTCCGTCTCTCCCACGGCGACCACGACGTACACGCTCACGGCCACCAACTCCGCCGGCTCCTCAACCCAACAAATCACCATCACCGTCAATCCGGCCTCCAGCAAACCCACGATCAATTCGTTCGCCGCGAATCCCACCACCATCAATTCCGGTTCGAGCAGTTCTCTCTCCTGGTCCGTCAGCAATGCCACGAGCATCGCGATCACTCCCGGCTCGTTCACGTCCACCAACGCCAGCGGCTCAACCTCCGTCTCGCCTACTTCCACAACGACCTACACGCTGACCGCAACCAACTCTTCCGGCTCGACCACCGCCACGGCGAAAGTCACGGTGAACTCCGGCAGCAGCGGCGGACCGCTTACGATCAACACCAGTTCCTGCCCCGGCGGCACGCAAGGCTCGGCTTACGCCGGCTGCACCATCTCCGTCAGCGGCGGCACGCCTCCCTACACCTTCTCGATCGACACCAGCGGCAACTTCCCGCCTCTGCCCGAAGGCCTCGCACTCAACCCGTCCACCGGTGCGATCACCAGTTCGCTGATCGGCGGCCAGGGCGCCTACGGCACGAATTTCATCGTCACCGACTCCGCGAGCACGCAAGTCACGCAGGAAATCACTTTTTCGATCAACGGCAACAACGCGTTCCTCGCGAACGTCTTCCCCGCCACATCGATCTTTCATCATCGCGTCGACGCCGCCACCACCAGCCTTCCTGTAGACACGTCCCCCGCGGCCGCGATTTACAGCGGCTACTTGTCCTCCTCCGTCAAACCGTTCTTCGGCAACGATGGCCCGTTCCCCAACGGCATTCCCGCCATCGAAGTTCCCGCGAATCAGACGGACGTTTCTGTCTCTACGACCGTCTATCAGTCGTACTTCACCTCCGGCCCGATTCCGCCCTACGCGCCCGTCGAAGGCACGGCGTTCTCCACCGGCGATCGCCACGTGCTCGTCTATCTCGAGCCCGGCGCGACCAGCAAACCCGCGCTGTACGAAATGTGGCAAGGCATTTTTCAGAACGGTCCGTGGACCGACTCCTCCAACGCGCTCTGGCCCGACGTTTCCGGCAACAATCTCACCGCGCAGGGCAACGGCACCTCGGACGCCGCGGGCCTGCCCGTCGCGCCGTTGCTCGCCAATGCCGACGAAGTCATCGGCACCGGCTCGCCCACCGCGCCGAACGGCACGGTGCAACATCCGATTCGCTTCACCGTGAACCACATGCTGAACTACTGGGTCTGGCCCGCCACGGAAACCGCCGGCGTCGGCAGCTGCACACTCGGCAGCACGATCCCGACCGAATCGCAAATCTCGCAGTCTGCGCCGCCAACGAGTTGCACCATGACCGGTCCCGCCGGCGAAATCTATCGCCTCAAAGCCAGCGTCGCGAATCCGACGTGCGCCGCCACCAGCCCGCAATCCGCGATTCTCATCACCGCCTTTCGCAATTACGGCATCATCCTCGCCGACAACGGCGACAGCGGCGGCCTCATCGGCACTCCCGATGCGCGCTGGAACGACACCGATTTATCCTGCATCCGCAGCCTCACCCTCGCCGACTTCGAGCCCGTCAACGTATCGAGCCTCATCGTCTCCAACGACTCCGGCGCCACCTCCCACTAAACATAGTTACACGTCGCGTTTCGTTGCTCCCAACGCCGCGAGCGGAACGCCGCACTGCCGCGAGCAGCAACGCGTCTGCCGCGCTACAATGCTGCGCGGTGCGAAGCGACTGGTCGCAGTCTCCAGCCACTCCCCGCACCAAATGGCGGAAGGAGAATGGTCGAATGCGATTGGCGGCGAGAGCAGCGTGTTGTGTGGTCGGAATGATTTTTCTTGGCGCGGGAGTGCAGGCGCAGATGGGGACGATTGCGGTGCGGGTGGATGCGACGCAAACGCCGCAGAAAATGATTCGGACGAAGGAAATTATGCCGGTGAAGGCGGGGCCGCTGACGCTGTATTACCCAAAGTGGATTCCCGGCGAGCATGGGCCGGATGGGCCGATCAACAATGTCACCGGATTGAAGTTCACGGCGAACGGCAGCACGATTCCGTGGACGCGCGATTTGCTGGATGTGTTCACGTTTCACTTGGACGTGCCGGCTGGCGTGACCCAACTGGAAGCCAACTTCGATTATCTTGAGCCGAGCGGCGGCGGCTTCGCTTCTTCGGCACTTTCCGCTACGGACAAGTTGATCGTGATCGAGTGGAACCAGAACGTCCTGTATCCCGCGAGACGGCCGGCGACGGAGATTCAGTTTCATCCCACACTGGTGTTGCCGGAAGGTTGGAAGTTCGGGACGCCGCAACACGTGGAGAAGCAATCGGGGAATGAAGTGACGTTCGTGCCGCTCTCGCTGGAGCGGCTGGTGGATTCGCCGGTGATTGCGGGGCAGTATTATCGCGCGATTGATTTGACGCCGCCGGGGGAACCGGTTCATCACGAAATTGACATGGTGGCGGACAGCGAAGAAGCGTTGAACATGAGTCCGGCGGTGCAAAAAGGGATGACGAATCTGGTGGCCGAAGCGGGCAAACTTTTTGGCGCGCGGCACTATCGCGAATACAAGTTTCTGCTGACGCTAAGCGATCACGTTGCGCATTTCGGCCTGGAACACAACGAATGCAATGACAGTCGCCTGCCGGAACGCATTTTGCTCGAGCCGAACGCGGGATTGGCAGTGGGCGGACTGCTGCCGCATGAATACGCGCATTCGTGGAGCGGCAAATTCCGGCGTCCGGCCGATCTGGCGACGCCGGAATACCAAACGCCCATGCGGGACGATATGTTGTGGGACTACGAGGGGTTCACGGAATTTGCGGGACCGCTCTTGGCGGCGCGCAGCGGATTGTGGACGCCGGAGGACTATCGGAACAATTTGGCGAATGTCGCTGCCTCGTTGGGAGTGGGACGTCCGGGCAGGACTTGGCGTCCGCTTCTGGATACGGCCGTGGCGGTTTCTGGCGGAGGAGCTTTTTCGCCGGGCTGGGTGAACTGGCGGCGCGGCGCCGATTACTACGATGAAGGCGATTTGATGTGGCTCGAAGTGGCTACGATCATTCACCAACAAACACAGGGGCAAAAGAGCATCGACGATTTCTGCCACGCGTTTTATGGCGGACCGAGCAACGGCGCGGAGATCAAGCCGTATACGTTTGAGGAAGTCGTGCGTTCCTTGAACGCGATTGCTCCCTATGACTGGGCGAAATTTCTGAATGAACGGCTCACGTCAACTTCCGCCAATCCCCCGCTCGGCGGAATCGAAAATGGCGGCTGGAAATTCGAGTTCAACGATCAGGCGCCGAAAGGCGAAACGCGGCACGGCAATGTCGGAGATGCGTACAGCATCGGCTTGCAACTGCGCGGCGATGGAACTGTGGGCGACGCGATCGTTGGCGGGCCGGCATTTCAGGCCGGCATCACTTCCGGAATGAAAGTGGTGGGCGTGAATGGCCGCATTTACGATCACGATTTGCTGGAAGACGCGATCGCGCACTCGAAACAAAGCGGCGATCCGATCGAATTGCTGGTGGTGATCGACAGCTACTACAAGCTTTGCAAAGTGGATTACCACGGCGGCCCGCGCTTTCCGCACCTGCTGCGCGAAGAAGGCAAGCCCGACTATCTCGGTGAACTGGCCGGCGCGCACGCCGCAACTCACTAAACTACATGTCGGGATTCAGAACCAGCGTGCCGGAAGCTTGGTCATAGACGACCGAGCGGAACAAACAGGCGGGCAAGAGGCCGTCTCCGGCCACATCGGCAGCCGAGTTCGGCGGCGGAAGCACGACAACTCGAACGTTGCGAAGCCGTAAAGTTCCTACGAGCAAGCTCGGCAGGATGACGGATTCCGCCAACGTCTCCGAATGATTCGTGGCGACGCGCACCGTGGCAGCGTAAGGGGAGCACGTGTGCGGTGTTCCGAGCCGCGGTGAGTCCTCTGATGCAGCCGGCGAACAGTTGTCGGTGCCACTGCTCGGCGCGGAAGCCTTGGAGTGTGGGTCCGCGAACAGAAAAACATTGGCGATGCCGGAGTCGAGCGCCAAAGTCCAGGAGCGTTCCGGGGACGCTGGAGATGCCACGGTCACCAACAAGCGCTCGTCCTCCAAGCGCGCCGGAACGATGGTCCCGCCTTGAAGGATTAGTGGTTGGCCGGAATCATCCAGCAAGAGAGTACGATGCGCGTAGTCAAGACCAAAGGAAAAATGAGCGAGGAACCCTAGCCCGAGGATTCCGTCTATATGAGGGTCGAGACTCTGGAGGGCGCCGAGGGGTTGTGCCAGAGCGGGAAGGCCACGCAGCAAGTGGGAGCCCACCGCCACGGTTTCCAGGCGGTAGAGCGAGACGCGGGCGGGGCCGGTGAGGGTCTGCAACTCGTCGTGGCCCTGAGCGATCAGACCGAGACGCACGGCGAGAGCCGGGGTGAGCAGCGTCGTATTAGTTCCGGTGTCCAGGACGAACTGAAACGGGCCCTGTCCGTTAAGGTAGACCGGCGCGACGAGCAAGCCGTGGCCGATATTGCGGACGGGAATGGCTTCCGCGGCCGTAAGACAATTCGGCAGGACGGGCAGTCCAAGACAGAGAAGAAGCCACAGAATTTTGGGTAAGTAGCGTGACATGGGATCCTCGGGGTGCATCGGAGGTGAGGCTAGAGGCGGGCGAGCGGCGTGGTCTTGAGGAGCCGGTGATTTTGCGGCGGGACTTTATGATGGAATTGTGATGGAGCGAGAAGCCCTTATTTTTCAATTCGATGATGTGCGAGTGGATGCGGCGAACGCACAGGTGTGGAAGGCCGGGCGGAGCGTTGCCCTGGAGCCGAAGGCGCTCCGGGTGTTGGTGTTTCTGCTGGAACGGCCCGGACGGCTCGTGGAAAAAGAGGAACTGCTCTCGTCGGTGTGGGCGAACACGTTTGTAACTGAGAATGCGTTGACGCGGTGCATCGCCCTGCTGCGCAAGGTACTGGGTGATTCGAAAGGCGAAGCAAAGTACATCGAGACGGTACCAACGCGGGGCTACCGGTTTATTGCGCCGGTACGGGTTGAGACCGCTTCGCCGAACGGCGCGGTTGGAACGATAACGGCACGAGAGGCCGGAACTTCACCGCGTGGCGAAATATCCGAAATCCGCCAATCCCCACAACCTAGAGCGCGAAGCGGAAGCATTCCGCGTTGGGCAGTGCTGGCGCTGCTTACCCTAGTTGGTGTGGCCAGCGCGATATTCGTGGCCAACCGCTACCTGGATCGCGCCACAGCAAACGATGAGGCCAAACCGGACTTCACAATGCTGCAGGTGACGAATTCCACGGGCATCGAGCTGTTTCCTTCGTTTTCGCCAGACGGAAATACGGTGGCCTACAGTTCGAACGAGAAGGGCGTCTTCGAGATTTACTTGAAACAGTTGGCACGCGGCGGAAGCGTGGTGCAGTTGACGAAGGACGGTGGGCCGAACTTGCATGCGGCCTGGTCGCCAGATGGCACGACGATCGCGTACTACTCTGCTGCGAAAGGAGGGATTTGGCTGATTCCTGCGCTGGGTGGGGTGGCGCGGCAACTCACGACGTTTGGGTCGAGTCCAGCGTGGTCGCCAGACGGCGCGAAGATCGCGTTCGAATCCGAAGGCAGCACGAACATCGCGCTGAACGCCAGCGTCTCGATTTCCGGTGCGACATTGTGGACCGCAAACGTTGCTGATGGAACGCTGCGGCAGCTCACGCAAATGGACCAGCCGCGCGGAGCGCACAATGCTCCGACGTGGTCGCCCGACGGGAAAACGATCGGGTTCGTCACGAACGGCTTTCAAAGTAACGGGCTGTGGACGCTGCAGCTGGCCGATGGGCGGATCACAAAACTCGCGGATGGCAACTATTTCAACCCCGTGTTTGCGAAGGACGGGCAGCATCTCTACGTCGCGAGCGATTTTGCGTTGTGGAAGACGGCGGTAGACGGCCCGCGCGACGAAAAGGGCTACCCGGAGCACAGCAAGCTGCTGGACCTGCTGCCGGAGGCATCGCGCTATCTGGCGGTCTCATCGGACGGGCGGAAGCTGGCGTTTAGCCGGTTGGCAGCGAGCAGCAATATTTATTCGCTGCCCATGTCAGGAAACCATGCGGCGGGGCAGCCCATCGCACTGACACACGATACGCGACAACGCAAAACAAACGCGACGATTTCGTTTGATGGACGGCGGGTGCTGTTCGAAGTGGGCAGCGTCGACCGGAACGGCGGCGTGTGGGTGATGGACGCAGACGGGCAGAACGCGCGGCCAGTGCTGGTGCCTTGCCAAAATCCGCGTTGGCTTCCTGGAAATGAAGATTTCTTGTGCACTGAGTTCGTGCCCGTCGATGGTCCAGAGTGCAAACAGAAAAAGTGCTGGACGGCGGAAGTAGAGAAGGTGCACCTGGCGACTGGGGCGCACGAAACGGTGATGAAGCTCGGCGAGGACGGATTTTTCTTCCGGTACAGCCGCGACGGTAAACAGGTGGCGTTCATGTCGATACGCAACGGTCCGCCGAATGTGTATGTGGCAGCGCTGGAAGAAGGAGTGCCACGGCAGGTGACGTTTGATCGGGTGTCCATCGGGTTTCCAACGTGGGCGCCGGACGGGCGGACGCTGGCGGTAGAACAAAAGGTGGGAGACGACACGCGGATTTGCCTGCTGAAGCCAGGTGAGAAGCCGGTGGAGTTGACACACGATGAGGGGCAAAGCTGGCCGGCAAGTTTTTCGCCGGATGGGGACAAGATCGCGTTCGCGGCGCAGCGCAAGGGGGTGTGGAATCTGTGGTGGGTGTCGCGGCGTGATGGAACGGAGAAACAGCTCACTTTTTATCGTGACGCGAACGAGTATGTGCGCTATCCGGATTGGTCGCCGGATGGCAAGTCGATCGTGTATGAGTATGCAGAGACGACTGGAAATATTTGGCTGCTGGAGTTCCGGTAGCAGGCCGCGTAGCCTACTCGACGAGGCCGCCAGAATCAGACGCCATGCCACTGTCGAGAAAGACGTACCCCTCCAACCCGCGATAGCCATCCAAAATACAAGCCGAAAGCGAGATAGTGCGCCGGGCGCAGGAGCACTGCGGCGGCTATACTACTGCGCGATGCGGAGACCAATGAGTGGGCTGAGCAAGGTGGGATGGCGGACTGGACTAGTGCTGCTGACGCTGTTGGCGACGCCTTTGCTGACCCGGGCGCAGACGGACGAGATTCAAGTTTACGACGCGCAGATCGCGGAGCAAGGCATTTTTAACGTGATGGTGCATTCGAATTTCACGCCGATTGGGCGGAAGACGGGGGATTTTCGCGGAGCGATCATTGCGAACGATTCAGTGAACGGCGCGGCGGAATGGGCCTATGGCGTGACGCCGTGGTTCGAACAGGGATTGTACCTGCCGGTGTACAGTTTCCATTCAACGAATGAAGGGGCGACGATCAATGGATTCAAAATTCGGGAGCTGTTTGTGCGGCCGCATGCGCACGAGCACAAATTTTTCTATGGATTGAATTTTGAGTTCAGTGTGAATGCGCTGTACTGGGAGGATCGGCGGATTACTTCGGAGATTCGGCCGATTGTGGGCGCGCATTTGGGGAAATGGGATCTCATTTACAACCCGATCGTAGATACGGACTATACCGGCGGATTGGAAGGCTTGCAGTACAATCCAGCCGGGCGCGCCGCGTACAATTTCAGCAACAAGTGGGCGCTGGCGCTGGAGGAGTACGACGGGTTTGGGCCGCTGCGCGCCTTTCTTCCGCACAATCAGCAATTTCATGAGACCTGGGCGACCGTGGATCGCAACGGCGGATTTGTGAATGTGGAGGCCGGTGTCGGAGTGGGCTGGAGTGCCGGGGCGGACCGGCTGACGTTGAAGTTGATGCTTTCGCGGGATTTGAATGCGCATGGGCATTGAGGCCTCGGCACAACGATGACTCACGTTCCTGCGTTGGTGGTAGGCGGGGGCATCTCGGGGCTGGTGTGTGGATACGCGTTGCGCCGGGCGGGAGTGGATGCGTTGGTGGTGGAAGCTGCGCGGCGAGCGGGCGGATTGATTCGGTCAGAACGTTGCGACGGGTATCTGCTGGAATTGGGGCCGCAGAGTTTTAGCGGAACGGAGCCAATTCGTGAGTTGTGCGGCGAGTTAGGGATTGCGGAGCAGCTGGTCGAAGCGCCGGCGCGAGCGCCCCGCTATTTGCTGGTGAATGGTGAGCTGCGGGCGGTGCCGCTGAGTCCGCCGGCTTTTTTTGCTTCTTCCCTGTTCAGCCCAAAAACCAAGTGGTCGCTAGTGCGGGATATTTTCAGTCGTACGACGCCGCCCGAGCCGGATGAGTCCATGGCGGAATTCACGCGCCGAAGATTTACAGCGGAGTTGCTGGACAAGCTGGTGGGGCCGTTCGTTTCCGGGATTTACGCGGGTGATGCGGAGAAGTTGAGTTTGCGGGCAGCGTTTCCGCAGGTGCATGAGGCGGAGCGGGCGGCAGGCAGCGTGATCCGCGGAATGATTCGGCTAGCGAAGGCCAAGCGGCGAGCGGCCACTGCCGATGGCGTCCGATCGGCGAAGCGGCAGCGTCCGACGTTGCAGACGTTTCGCGAGGGAAATGAGACATTGGTGAGGGCGCTGGCGGAGAAATTGGGTGCGGCGCTGCGGATGGGAACGAGCGTCGTGGCCATACAGCGAGCGGCGGCGAGTGCTAATGTTTCGGCGCGGTTCGCGCTGACGCTGAAAACCGGTGAGGCGAGCGAGCAGATCACCGCGGAGCACGTCGTGATTGCGGCAGGAACGGATGTGGCGGCGCGGCTGCTGCAAGAAGTTGCGGCCGACGTGTCTTCGGCTTTGGCGGGGGTGGAGTACGCGCCGATCGCGGTGGTTTCGCTGGGATATGCAGAATCAGCGGTGGGTCGGGCGCTGGATGGGTTTGGCTTCTTAACTCCCCGCTCCACTGGATTGCGAACGTTGGGGACGGTGTGGAATTCGTCGTTGTTTGAGGGGCGCGCGCCGGAGGGGCAGGTGTTGTTGACGAGTTTTGTTGGGGGAGCGACCGATCCGGAGGCGGCATCGTTGGGGGAGAGCGAATTGAGTGCGTTGGTGCACCGGGAGCTTGCGCCGGTGTTGAAACTGCAGGGCGGGCCCGCGTTTGCGAAGGTGACGACGTATGTACAGGCGTTGCCGCAATACAATTTGGGGCACGCGGCACGAATGGAGCGAGTGGAAAAAGCGGTGGCGGAAGTGCCGGGGTTATTTTTAGCGGGAAATTATTGGCGAGGACCGGCGATTGGGGCATGCGTGGAGCAGGGATTGGCGGTGGCGGCGGCGATTGCGGCGAAACGGTAAGTCGTGGGGCGCGGAGAAGAGCGCCGGCAGGGATGTCCTTCGAGGCTCAGGATAAACCGGCGCTACAAAATCGAGCGGTCATCTGTTTGGGCGGATTTGACGTATAGTTTTGAGGAGAGGACGAACAGGGCACTTGTTCCTGGCGGCGTTGTCACCCACAGGTCCGCGCGAAGTGTCGCTTGATGCGACGCTGTTGACGCGGCTTCTCAAAAAAGACGTGAGCGCCTTCGAACAGCTCTATGAACGCCACTCCCGGCTGGTGTATGGGCTGGTGCTGCGGATTTTGCAGCAGGCGGCGACTTCCGAAGAAGTCGTGCAGGACGTGTTCCTGCAATTGTGGCGGAATGCCGGGCAGTATGACGCGGCGCGCGGGCCATTTGTGCCCTGGCTGCTGACGATGGCGCGGAACCGCGCGCTGGACCACCTGCGGCGCAAGAGCGAACGGCAGCGCCGGCTGGAAGAACAGACCGATCACCTTCCTAGTGTTTTTGCGTCTCCGAATTACGAACAGGCGTTGGATGAGAAGCGCAAGGCGGAACGCGTGCGCGCGCTGATGGCGTCTTTGGCGCCGCAACAGAAGCGCGCGATTGAGTTGGCGTATTTCGAGGGGATGAGTCATACGGAGATAGCGGCGGCGTTGCGGGAACCGCTGGGAACGGTCAAAAGCTGGATCCGCAGTGGATTGCTCCGGTTGAAGGAAGGATTGCAACAGGCGAAGGCGTGAATAGTACAGACCAATTTCGCGAGTTGATCGAAGCGTACGCGCTGGGTGCGCTGGATGCGGACGAGCGCGCGCAACTCGAGGCGCATCTGGCGGCGGGATGCGCGGAGTGTGCGAAGGCGTTGGAGGAGGCGCGCTGGCTGGTGAGCCAGTTGGCGTATACGGCGCCGGAGGCAGAGCCGTCGGAGATGCTGAAGGGGCGGTTGATGAAGACGGTGCGGGCGGAGGCTGGAGCGGCGGGCGGCGGACCGGGAACGGGCTCAGGCGGAGCGGGCGTTGCGGGAACGGGAATGCAGGCGGGATCGGCGAAGGGGGCAATTCCCTTCTGGATGTGGGCGGCGGTGGCGGCGTTGCTGTTGTTCTCCGTGTATTCGACGTGGAACATGCGCCGAATGGAATTGCAGATCCGCGAAGCGAACGACCGAGCGGCAACGCTGCTGGCCGAGCGGCAAAAGATGCAAGACCGGCTGGTGATGGCGAAGAAAGAGACGATGATCATGATGGATCCGGCTTCGCACAAAATTGCGTTGTGGGGCGAGCACGCGCATCCAGAAACGCTGGAAGCGAAATGGCACGCGGAGTGGGGTTTGTGCGTCGAGGGCGAGAAGGTGCCGATGCCGGCGAAGAATCATGTGCTGCAAGTGTGGTTCATACCCAAGGGCGAAGGCGCAAAGCCGATGCCGTCGATGACGGTCACGCCGGATGCGAGCGGGAAGCTGATGTTGTTGATTTCGAATCCGCCCGAGCAGATGGACAACACGAAAGCGATTGCGATTACGGAAGAGCCGATGGGTGGAAGCGGCTGGCCGACGATGCCGATTTTGTGGTCGGGGAATGTGACGTGAAGAGGAAGTGAGTAGTGAATAGTGAGTAGTGAATAGTGCAGGGCCGCGGGCGTTCACGCCGATAAGAATGAGTTAGGGCGACGGGCGATTTTTTTCAACGAGGCGGTTTTCCCAACCACATTGTGAGAAAGCTTGTGGCGCACTTACGGCGCTCCCTTTGGATTGGAACTTGGTCCCAGGCCTGACGGCCTCGGCTAAAGTATGTCGCGCCTCCGGCGCTGAGCCAGTGTCAAAAAATCGAGATCGACCCAAAGTGGCACGCGGATGGTCCGCATCGTTCCTATTCACGATTCACTGTTCACTATTCACTTCTTGCGGTAGCGGAGGGCCAGGCGGACGGCGCGGCGTTTGGCGGCTTCGCGGTAGCGGCGCTTTTCTTCGGCGGTTTTGACGATGAGCGGGACGACGGGTTTAGGGAGACGGGTGTTCTCATCAATGGCGACAAAGGTGACAAAGGCGCTGGTGGTGTGCTTTTTTTCGCCGCCCATGGCTTCGGAATAAACGTCGACGCCGACTTCCATGGAAGTGTGAAAAACGCGGTTGACCTGGGATTTGAGGGTGACGATTTCGCCGAGATTCGCGGGATTGCGAAAATCGAGGTAGTCCACCGAAGCGGTAACGACGTAGCTGTTCGAATGGCGATGCGCGGCTATCGCAGCCACCATATCTACCCAATGCATGACTTGGCCGCCGAGGAGCTTGCCAAGCGGATTGGTATCGGCGGGGAGCACGACTTCGGTCATTTCGGAGCGCGAGGCGCTGACGGGCTTGCCTTTTGGTTTGGCGGCGGGCTTGGGACTCACGCGTGAGTTTCCTCCGTTTTGAAAAGAAAAAACAAACTGAACGCAGGGGCGCAGAGAACACAGAGAAGAAAGGCAGGCACTACATCGGACACACTGACGCGGCGGCCTGCCAAGGACTGCTTCGGTATAATACGAGACCACTTATGGCGGACCAAAAGAAAACGCGGCGGGAGATGCTGGAAGAGTTGCTGGCGAAAAAGCCGGAGGATGCGTTTGCGCGGTATGGGTTGGCGATGGAGTGTATGAACGGCGGGGACGCGACCGGCGCGGATGCGCATTTTCGTTTTTTGCTGGAACACAACGCGGGGTATGTGCCGGGATATTTGATGTATGGACAGTTTTTGGTGCGGGAAGCGCGGGAGGAAGAGGCGCGCAAAGTGTTGACGGCAGGGATCGCGGCGGCGGAGCAGGCGCGGAATGCGCATGCGCGCGGGGAGATGGAGACATTGTTGGGGGAGATCTCGTAGTTGCGAGGGCGCGAAGAGCGGTCATCCGCGGACAGATGACCCTACATCCTCCTTTCCTGCCTGAGTGAATAGGTTCAATCTGCGCCCTAACCGGGGACGCGCTAAAGCGCGCCCCTACAAAAAGACAGCAAACCAGCAGCGAATTAGCGCGGCGACTGTTTGAGGGCGGCGGAGATGCCGGCTTCGGCTAGGGGGGCCATGATGGCGTAGCCGGCGGCGTTGGGATGGACGCCGTCGGGACTGAGTTCGGACTTCAGGCCGCCTTCGGCGTTGACCATCGGCGAGTAGTAATCGACGTACACGACGTTGTTCTTTGCTGCGTAATTTTTGATGAGCTCGTTGAGCGCTTGAATCTTCGGCGCAGGCTGGAGACCGGTGTGCCAGCGAAAATCGCTGGCGGGGAGAACAGAGCAAAGAACGGGCCGAATTTTGGCGGCGCGGGCGAGTTCAACCATCGAGATGATGTTACCAAGGGTTTCCTGCGCGGTCATTTTGCCGGTGTTTTCGGCCACGTCGTTGGTGCCGGCGAGAATGACGACCACGGCAGGCTTCAGGTCGAGCACGTCCTGCCGGAAACGAACGAGCATTTGCGGCGAGGTTTGGCCGGAGATGCCGCGGTTGAGGTAGGGCTTGCCGGGGAAAAATTCGCCGCGCGCGGGAGAAGTGGCCGTGGCCTTCATTCCCCAAGCTTCGGTGATCGAGTCACCCATAAAGACGACCCGGGTTTCGCCGGGTGCGGGAGCCGCAAGGGACACGTCGGCATCGCGATATTTGGCGAGGAAGCCCCAGTCCGTGTACATGCGCTCGACGAGAGATTTTTGGTAGGGATTGAGGTTTTGCCAGAAGATTTCGGCGGGATCGGCGGGTTTGGGGGACACAGAAGGGCTAGAGCTAGGCGAGGCCTGGGCCAAAGTGGCACTGGCGGAGGAAAGGGCCGAAACCATGACGCAAAACGCAGTAAAGGCAAAGGCCGTCCGGTTTTTCTTCGTCACGATCATTCCTCCCGCGGACAATCTGAAAAGAACGGGTCTAAAGACCCGCCACTACGCGTCTTCGAAGGCAACGTCAGATCAAGGAACTGCGACAGCTTATCACTGGAGCGTGACCGGGCGGAATCGCGGCGACTTGCGTGGCGTTCGCCGCAGTCTGGTATGATTTGAGCAGTATCATGCGGCCTGATCGGATTTCGCTGTTTCCTCTGAACGTCGTCCTTTTGCCCGGCGCTGCCCTTCCCCTGCACATCTTCGAGCCGCGATATCGCGCCATGGTGAAAGACTGCCTGGAAGAGAAGCGGCCCTTCGGCGTGCTGTTGGCATTGGAGAATGGCGTGGCGCGGGTGGGCTGCACGGCCGAAATTATTGAAGTGGTGAAGCGCTACAACGACGGGCGCATGGACATTGTGACGGTCGGTCGAGAGCCGTTTCGGGTGGTAGAGTTTTTCGATCAGAATCCACTGGTCGAGGGAAATGTGGATTACCTCGAAGATCGGGAGATGCGCACCAGCAGAGCTGTGCAAAATCAGCTGATCGAATTGT